>Ga0164242_10008504_pt1 | contig 11132 bp, 5 predicted proteins | sample OricomgcompostMG_FD_108783 | JGI IMG/M metagenome (GOLD analysis project Ga0164242, IMG submission 108783) | Miracle-Growth compost microbial communities from Emeryville, California, USA - Original compost - Miracle growth compost (MG) ...
CCGCGAGGCGCTCGACACCATCATCCCGAAAAGCGCCGAGGCGCTGGGCGCGGCCGGGCGCAAGGCCTTGGAGGCGGCGATCGGAACCGAGGTCGAGGGCCAGATCGCCCGCGTCTCCGCCACCTCCGAAACCGCGGTGGCAGCGGTCGAGGCGGCGAACGCCCGGCTCCAGGCGCAACTCGCCGCGATCGCGGAGACCAGCGCGGCGATCGAAGGCAAGATCGCGGAAGGCAAGGCCGAGGTGGAGGCGTCGGACCGCGAGAATTTCTCGCGCCGCGTCTCGCTGCTGATCGATTCGCTCAACTCAACCGCGATCGACGTCACCAAGCTCTTGACCAACGAGGCGAGCGACAGCGCCTGGGCATCCTATCTGCGCGGCGATCGCGGCGTGTTCACCCGCCGCGCGGTGCGGCTGATCGAGAATGGTGAAGCGCGCGAGATCACCCGCCATTATGAGGAAGAGCCCGATTTCCGCGAGCAGGTGAACCGCTACATCCACGATTTCGAGGCGCTGCTCCGCCCGATCCTCTCGACCCGCGACGGCTCGACTCTCGCGGTAATCCTGCTCTCCTCGGACATGGGCAAGCTCTACGTCGCCCTCGCCCAGGCCATCGAGCGGCTGCGCTCGTAGATTTCATTCCGAATAGCGATCCTGGAGCAGAGCCAGCGTCCATAGCCTGCGGCCGGTGAGCTCTGCTTTCGCAGAAACCCACTCTGGGCCCTCTGGGAAGGCGGGCGGCGCCTTAGTGGCCGCTGGCGGCAAAATGATTGTTCGAGCGGTCCCGGTCCGGCAGCTTATGATCGGGATCGAGCGTAGCGGCGACGACCTTGCGGCCCGGCGCAATCGGCACCTGCGTCACAGCCTGTCTGATCCAGGTTTCCGCGGGTAGCCTGATATCCTGATGACCGCCGCCGGCGAAATCGACCCGCAGCGTGACCGGCAGCACCATCGGATCGCGGTTTTCGACGCTGACCAGCGTGCCGCCGTTCTTGGCGGGCGCGATGCCCGTCACCGCCACGTCATAGGTGACGTTGGTGAGATACCAGCCGCGCCAGAACCAGCTCAGATCCTCGCCGCTCTCGCTGTCCATGAAACGGAAGAAATCGGCGGGCTGGGGGTGCTTGTAGGCCCATGTGGCGATGAAGCGGCGGAAGATCGGATCGAAGCGCTCCGGCCCCAATATCTCGTTCCTGAGCAGCACCAGCCCCAGCGCCGATTTGAAATAGGTGACGGGATGCCGGTATTTCTCGATCACCGTATCCGCGCGCGAGACGATCGGCGGCGCGTTCGGATCGGCCAGGATCGGCAATATCTCGTCCACCGGATTGCCGCCGCCGGGCGCGAACTCGCTGTCCCGCTTGGGCGCGAACTCGCCGTGGTTGAAATCCTCGCTCTCGAAGATGTCGATGAAGGTGTTGAAGCCCTCGTCCATCCAGGCGTGGCGGCGTTCGTCGAAGCCGACGATCATCGGGAACCAGCTATGCCCGATCTCGTGCGCGGTGATCCAGAACAGGGGCGCGTCCTTGTCCTCGATCCCGTCGAACACGATGCCCGGATATTCCATGCCGGAGGCCGGCCCCGCGATGTTGATCGCCGCCGGCCAGGGATAGGGATACCAGCGCCGCGACATGTTCTCGACCGTATCCTTCACATATTGGGTCGAGCGGTCCCATGCGTTCGGACCGGCGCTTTCGGCGGGGTAGTAGGACATGGCGAGCGCCGTCTTGCCGCCGGGCAGGTTGATGCGCGCCGCATCCCAGGCGAAGGCGTCGGAGGCCGAGAAGGCGACGTCGCGCGTATTCTCCATGCGATAATGCCAGGTGAGCGTGCCGGACTTGCCTGGCCGCGCCTCGGCCGAGCCGATCTCTGACGGCGCGACGATCTTCACCGTAGCGTCGCTCTGCCGGGCCTTGGCGAGGCGCCCCCGCTCCTCGGCGGTCAGCACCTCGTCCGGGTTCTGGAGCGCGCCCGAGCCGGCGACGATCATGTCGGCGGGCACGGTGATCCAGTAATCGAAGTCGCCGTAATCGAGATAGAACTCCTGCGCGAGATAAGGGAGCGGATCCCAGCCGCGCAAATCGTCATAAACGGCCATGCGCGGATACCATTGGGCGAGATCGTAGATCGCCCCTCCCTTCACCTTGCCCCACGCCATGCGCCCGCCGAACGCGCCGGGAATGGTGAAGCCGTAGCGGATATGGACGACGACCTTGCCGCCCTTGGGGGCGAGCGGCTGGGGCAGCGCGATCCGCATCCGAGTGTCGCTCACCCGCGTCTCGGCGGGAATCCGTTTGCCGCCCCGCTCGATCATGACCGATTCGATCCTGTAGCCCTCGGTCGTGCCCCGCGGCGCGCCGCCCTGGGCGAGACTGCCGCGCGAATAGGGCCGGTAAATATTCTGATCGAGCTGAAGCCAAAGGCAATCGAGCGCGTCCGGGCTGTTGTTGGTGTAGGTGATCGCCTCCTCGCCCGAGAGGCTGTGGGTCCTGGTGTCGAGCGTGGCGTGGATCGCGTAATCGGCGCGGTTGGAGAAATAATCCGGGCCTGGCGCGCCGCTGCCCGAGCGATAGCGGTTGACGGCTTGGCCGAAATCGATCGGCGCGAAGGCCGCGCGGGGATTGTAGGCCGGTGTCGACGCCCCCTGCCCGGCTGCTCGAACCGGAGCTCCCGCCGTTGCGAGCGCCATGCCCGCCGCGCAGGCCATCGCTACACGCTTGTTCATGCTCAACCCCTCCCGCAACGCCACCCCGCCGCGTGCTTCCTGCAACACTCCGGCCCGCGATGCGAGCCCGGCGGCAACAAAATCATTTTGGGGCTTGGCAGTGGCGCGGCGAAGGCATAAAGAATTGTGCAATCGTTTGCGCGGCACGGAGGCAGGCAGACGATGGGGAAGCGAATCACGGACGAACCGTGGTTCGTATGAAGGGGAAGGCTTTGAAATGGCAGTGAAGGATGACGCGCGTCGCGCGCGAACGCTGGCGCTCGACAGCAGCACGCGCGCCCTTGGTGTAGCCTTGGCGGTGATGTGGGCGGGCTCGGCCTGGGCCCAGACGCCCCCGCCGGACAATGCGAGCGCGACGCCGCAGCCCGCGAACGTGCCCCCCGCCGCGACGGAGACGCCGCCGGCCAGTCCTTCGACCAACGGCAATGCGCCGGCGAGCGCGGTTCCCTCTTCTTCGAGCAACCAGATCGTCGTCACCGGCTTCCGCGCTTCGCTGCAGACCTCGATCGCGACCAAGCGGCGCGCCGACGAGATCGTCGAGAGCGTTTCCGCCGAGGACATCGGAAAGCTTCCCGACAATTCGATCGCCGACGCCATCGCGCGCCTGCCGGGGCTCACCGCGCAACGCGTCAACGGCCGCGATCAGGTGATCTCGATCCGCGGCCTCGCGCCCGATTTCTCGACCACGCTGCTCAACGGCCGCGAGCAGGTCTCGACCGGCGACAATCGCGCGGTGGAATATGATCTCTATCCCGCCGAGCTGATCGGCGGCGTCGATGTTTACAAGACGCCCTATGCCGGGCTGGTCGGCCAGGGCCTTTCCGGCACCGTCGATCTCAAGACGATCCGCCCGCTCGAATATGGCAAGCGCGCGTTCAGCGTGAACGCCCGAGGCGAAGCGTTGTCCACCGGTCGGCTCGTCAACGGCACGCCGGAGCACGGCTATCGGGTCAGCGCCAATTATATCGACCAATTCGCGGACGACACGCTGGGCGTCACCTTCGGCGTCTCGCACGAGGAATCGCCCACGCAATTCTCGGATTTCGGCCTCTACGGCTATTCGGCATTCAGTTGCCTGTCCAACCCGGCCTACAACACCGGCGGCCCCAATCCGACCTGCAAACCCGCCTATGCGGCCGCGGACGGCAAGCAGATCGCCCAGGGCTTCAAGCCGTTCCTCGAAAATGACGAGCTCAACCGCACCGGCGTGCTCGGCACCGTCGAATGGAAGCCCAGCGATCATTTCACGATGACGTTCGACGGCTTCTATTCGAAGTTCAAGGAGAAGCAGCTGGTCCGCGGCGTCGAGCTTCCGGTCTATGCCGGTTCCGGCGCGATCCTCGCTCCCGATTACACGATCAACAAGAACGGCAATATCGAAGGCACGTTCGATAATGTGAAGGCGGTGGTCCGCAATCAGGCCAATACGCGCGATGCCGATCTCTATGCGCTGGGCTGGAACGGCAAATACACCAGCAACGGCTGGACGCTCGACGCCGACATCTCCTACTCGTCAGTGAAGCGCCGCGATCAGGTGCTCGAAAGCTATGCGGGCACCGGCCATTATCAGGGCAACGGCGCCACCGACACGCTGGGCTTCAGCCAGACCCCGAGTGGCGCCTACAAGTTCACCAGCACGCTCGATTACACCGATCCGGGCACGATCTACCTGACCGATCCGCAGGGCTATGGCCAGGAAGGTTATCTCAACCAGCCGAGCACGCGCGATCATCTCCTGGCGTTCAAGGGCAGCGTTTCCAAGGAGTTCGACAGCGGCATCAAGAGCGTAGAGATCGGCGGCTATTACACCGATCGCAAGAAGACCTACTCGCCCGACGAATATCAGCTCTTCCTGCCGGATTTCGAAAGCAATCCCGGCATCCTGACCGGCGATCCCATTCCCTCCGGCGCACTCCAGGGCGCGCAGAAGGTGGGCTACACCAACGGCCCGAGCCTGATCGCCTACGATCCCTTCTATCTGCTCGATCACGGCGTTTACGATCTGCTCCGCAACGCCTCGCCCTATATCACCGTGAAGGGCTGGGAAGTCCGCGAGAAGGTGGCGACCGGCTGGGTGCGCGCCAATCTCGACCAGCCCGTCGGCGCGGGCACGCTCACCGGCAATATCGGCGTCGAGGTGGTCTATACCGATCAAAGCTCCACCGGGGATCGTGCGGTCATCGGCGCGCCCAATGGCAGCCTCACCGTCACCGAGGGCAAGAAATACACCGAAATCCTGCCGAGCATGAACCTGGTATTCCGCTTCGACGATCACAATGTGCTGCGCTTCGGCGCGGCGCGCACGCTGGCGCGGGCGCGGATGGATCAGATGAAGGCGTCCTTCAACGTCACCCAGAATCCCGCCGGCTACAACAACACCGTGCCGGGCCAGAATCAGGGCACCTATTTCGGCGCGAGCGGCGGAACCCCGGGGCTCAAGCCGTGGATCGCCGACGGCGTCGACCTCTCCTACGAGCATTATTTCAACGCCGGCGCCTATGTCGCCGCAGCCTTCTATTACCGGTATCTCGAAACCTATATCTACAGCCAGAACACGTTGTTCGACTTCACCGGCTATCCCTACACCCCACCCACGCCCGATGCCGGTCCTCCGGCGACTTTCATGGGCATCTTCAACCGGCCGGTGAATGGCCAGGGCGGCACTCTCTACGGCGCCGAGCTTTCGGGCACGCTGCCCTTCAGCCTGCTCACCCCTGTGCTCGACGGCTTCGGCGTGACCGGCAGCTTCTCCTATACGACCAGCTCGATCACGCCCAATCCGGGCGACCCGAGCCAGCCGCTGCCCGGTCTTTCCAAATATGTCACCAACGCCACGCTCTACTATGAGAAGGGCGGCTTCTCGGCGCGCGCCAGCGTCACCAAGCGTTCCAAATATCTCGCGGAAATCTCGGGATACGGCGTGGGCCGCGAGTTCCATATGGCGGGTGGGGAAACCGTGGTCGACGCGCAGGTGGGCTATGATTTCAAGCACGGCTTCCTGAAGGGCCTCGGCGTGCTGTTCCAGGCGCAAAATCTCACCAATGCGCCTTTCTACACCTATAGCGGCACGCCTTCGCAGCTCCTCTCCTATCAGAAATACGGCACGCGCTATCTCGCCGGCGTGAGCTACAAATTCTGATCTGTCACCTCCCCCTCGTCCGGCGCGGCCGGACGGGGGCGGATGGAGTTTCCGTCATGAAGAAGTCGGTCCCCAACTTCGTCGTCACCGGCGGCGCGGCCGCTCGGGCGGTCGCATGAACGGGGGGGCGACGAGCGCCCTTGCCCCCTCCGCCGAGCCCGCGCGGCCGTGGTGGAAGGGCGCGGTGATCTATCAGATTTACCCGCGCAGCTTCGCGGATTCGAACGGCGACGGCGTGGGCGATCTGCCGGGCATCACGGCGCGTCTCGATCATGTCGCCTCGCTCGGCGTCGATGCGATCTGGATTTCGCCCTTCTTCACCTCGCCGATGCGCGATTTCGGCTATGACGTCGCCGATTTCCGCGGCGTCGATCCGGTGTTCGGCACGCTCGCCGATTTCGACGCGCTGGCGGCGCGCGCCCACGCGCTCGGCCTCAAGCTGGTGATCGATCAGGTCTGGTCGCACTGTTCGGACCAGCATCCCTGGTTCGTGGAAAGCCGACAGGACCGCACCAACCCCAAAGCGGACTGGTTCACCTGGGCCGATCCCAAGCCGGACGGATCGCCCCCGAACAACTGGCAATCGGTATTCGGTGGCCCCGCCTGGACGTGGGACGCGCGCCGCCGCCAATATTATCTCCACAATTTCCTGCCCGAGCAGCCGGACCTCAACTTCCATGCGCCCGCCGTGCAGGAGGCGATCCTGGATGTCGCCCGCTTCTGGCTGGAGCGCGGAGTGGACGGTTTCCGGCTGGACGCGATCAACTTCCTGATGTGCGATCCGGCGCTCACCGATAATCCGCCCGCGCCGGACAATGGCGCGCCGCGCACCCGCTCCTATGATTATCAGCTCCACATCCACAACCAGTCTCAACCGGAGGTGGTGGACTTTCTCGAGCGCGTCCGGGCGCTGACCGACAGCCTCGGCGGCCGCTTCACCGTCGCCGAGATCGGCGGGCTGGACGGGCTCGGCGAGATGCAGAGCTTCACACGGGGCGACCGGCGGCTCAACAGCGCCTACGGCTTCGACTTCCTCTACGCCGACCGGCTCACGCCCGAGCTGGTGAAAGGCGCGGTCGCGCAATGGCCGGACGACGGCGTCACCGGCTGGCCGAGCTGGACCTTCTCCAACCACGATGCGCCGCGCGCGCTCTCGCGCTGGGCATCGGGAAGCGATCTGCCGGGCTGTCAGCGCATGATGACGCTGCTGCTGATGTGCCTGCGCGGCAATGTCTTCCTCTATCAGGGCGAAGAGCTGGGGCTGACCCAGGTGGAGGTGCCGTTCGATCGGCTCCGCGATCCCGAGGCGATCCGCAACTGGCCGCTCACCCTCTCGCGCGACGGGGCGCGGACGCCGATGCCGTGGAGCGCCGACGCCCCGCATGCCGGCTTTTCGCGCGTCGAGCCGTGGCTGCCGATCGGCGCGGACCATCACGCGCTGGCGGTCGATCGGCAGGCGGCGGACCCCGCCTCCCTGCTCGCCTTCACCCGCGCCGCGATCGCGCTTCGCCAGGGGCATGAGGCGCTGCGCACCGGCCGGATCAAGCTGCTCGACGCGACGGAAGGCATGCTGGCGTTCGAGCGTGAGGACAAGGACGAGCGGCTGCTCTGCGTCTTCAACCTGGGCGAAGCGGCGGCGCGCTGGTCGTCCTCCGAGGGCTGGACCCTCCTGCTCCGCTCGCGCGAGGAGACGGACGATCCCTGGGCGCTGCCGCCGGCGAGCGGGCTGGTTGCATCACGGGCGGCATGACGCCGCAGCCGATCGCGCTTGCCGCCGGGGCGGCGCGGTGATTTAAGGCCGCATGAGCTCCGCCCCTGCCCCGCGCGCCAGCAACCTCGCCGATCTCGCCAGGCTGGCCGGGGTCTCGGTTTCCACCGTCTCGCGCGCGCTCGCCAATCATCCCGCGATCAGCGAGCGCACCCGCCGCCGCATCGCCGAACTCGCCCGCGCGCATGATTTCCAGCTCAACGCCACCGCGCGCAACCTGCGGCTCGGCAAGACGCATGCGATCGCCGTGCTGCTGCCGCTCGGCCATGAGCGCAGCCAGCATCTCTACGATCCCTTCTTCCTCACCCTGCTCGGCCACCTCGCCGACGTGATCGCCAACCACGGCTATGACCTGCTGCTCTCGCGCGTGCTGCCGGAAGACGATCGCTGGCTCGACGCCTTCATCGACAGCGGCCGCGCCGACGGCGTGATCGTCGTCGGCCAGTCCGATCAGATCGCGACGCTGAACCGGGTCGGCGCGCGCTATCGCAACATGGTGGTGTGGGGGGCCTATGCGCCCGGCAACACCCACCTCACCATCGGATCGGACAATGTGGAGGGCGGCCGCCTCGCCGGACGCCATCTGATCGGCCTCGGCCGCAGGCGGCTGCTGTTTCTGGGCAATCCCGAGGTTCCCGAGTTCGGCGCGCGCTACAAGGGTTTTCTCGAAGCGGTGGCCGAAGCGCCGGGTGTCGCGCACGATCTACTGCCCGCCCATTTGACGGCGGAGGGCAGCTATGCCCATGCCCGCGCCTGGCTCACCGAGCACGTCGCGCCGGACGGCATCTGCGCCGCCTCCGACATCCTGGCGATGAGCACGCTGCGCGCGCTTTCCGAAAGCGGCCTTTCGGTGCCGGAGGATGTCGCGGTTGTGGGCTATGACGACGTGCCGCTCGCCTCCCACACCACCCCGCCGCTCACCACGGTCAAGCAGGATCTGGAGACGGGCGCGGCGGCGCTCTGCGATATGCTGCTGGCGCGCATGCGCGGTGAAGAGGTCGCCTCCGTCCAGATGCCGCCCAGGCTCGTCGTGCGCGGCTCGTCAATGGCGCGCGACTAACCCCTTGCCTTCGTTCGGTGCGTCTGGAAAGGGGCGGCGATGCGCATCACGATGATCGGCACGGGCTATGTGGGGCTCGTATCAGGGGCCTGTTTTTCGGATTTCGGTCATGAGGTGGTGTGCGTCGATAAGGACGAGGCCAAGATCGCCTCGCTCCTGAACGGCGTGATGCCGATCTACGAGCCTGGCCTGGACGCGCTGGTCGCCACCAACGTGAAGGCGGGGCGGCTTTCCTTCACCACCGATCTCGCCGAGGGGGTCAGACAAGCCGACGCGGTGTTCATCGCGGTCGGCACGCCTTCGCGGCGCGGCGACGGCCATGCCGATCTGAGCTATGTCTTCGCCGCCGCGAAGGATGTGGCCGAGGCAGTGGATCACGACATCCTGCTCGTCACCAAATCCACCGTGCCGGTCGGCACCGGCGACGAGGTGGAGCGAATCGTGAAGGATGCCGCGCCCGGCCGTGCCATCCGCGTCGCCTCCAATCCGGAGTTCCTGCGCGAAGGCGCCGCGATCGAGGATTTCAAGCGGCCGGACCGGGTGGTCTGCGGCACCGAGGACGAGACGGCGCGCGAATGCCTGCGCCGCATCTACCGGCCCTTGTCGCTGAACCAGTCCGCGCCGCTGCTGTTCACCGGCCGGCGCACCGCCGAGCTCATCAAATACGCCGCCAACGCCTTCCTCGCGACCAAGATCACCTTCATCAACGAGATCGCCGATCTGTGCGAGGCGGCAGGCGCGGACGTGCAGGAGGTGTCGCGCGGCATCGGGCTGGACAACCGGATCGGCCGCAAGTTCCTGCATGCCGGCCCCGGCTATGGCGGCTCCTGCTTCCCCAAGGACACGCTGGCGCTCCTGAAGACCGCCGAGAGTTTCGAGACGCCGCTTCGGATCGTCGAGGCGGTGGTCTCGGTCAACGACAGCCGCAAGCGTGCGATGGGGCGCAAGATCCTCAAGGCGATGGGCGGCGATGCGCGCGGCAAGACAGTCGCGCTGTTCGGCCTCACCTTCAAGCCAAACACCGACGACATGCGCGATTCGCCCGCGCTCGCCATCATCCAGACGCTCCAGGATTGCGGCGCGATCATCCGCGCCTGCGATCCCGAAGGCGTCGAGCAGGCGAAGAGGCTGGTGAGCGAAGTGGCGTTCGTCGACGATCCCTATACCGCGGCCGAAGGCGCGGACGCCGCGGTGATCGTCACCGAATGGGACGCCTATCGCGCGCTCGACCTCAAGCGCCTCGCCGCCGCCATGCGCACCCCGCTGCTGGTCGACCTGCGCAACGTCTACGCCAACGGCGAAGCCAAACGCGCCGGCCTCGATTATGTCTGCGTGGGAAAGGGCGCAGGGGAACCGCAGCCCGCCTTTGATGCTCAAGCCTGACGATCAAGGGCGGGAAGAGGCGATATTCCGAAATGGTGCGGGTGGTCGGACTCGAACCGACACTCTGTCGCCAGAAACGGATTTTGAGTCCGTCGCGTCTACCAATTCCGCCACACCCGCATCGCCGATCGGACCGACGGTCAAGGATCGACTTCACGCGGGCTATAGGTGGGCGATGCCCGGAATACCAGACGGGAAAGAGCGCGATCGACGACAGGCCGCCCGAAAAGCTAAATCGGCTGCGTGACGGAAGCCGGGCGGCCGAGATCGGCGGTATGAGAGACAACGCGATCGCGGCCGCCGCGCTTGGCTTCATAGAGCGCCTCGTCCGCCATCTTGTAGAGCCCCTCGAACCGCGCGCTTAGGCTGCTGTGCGCGACACCGATGCTGACGGTGACGACAGCGCCGGGGCCCAGCAGCGCATCATAGCGGCAGGCGGCGAAACCCTCGCGCACGCGCTCGGCGAACTGGAGCAGCGGACGCGGCGCGAGGCCGCTGACGCCGAGCACGAATTCCTCGCCGCCCAGCCGCCCCGCAAAGCAGATCTCGCCCTCCCATTGGCGCAGCCGATCGGCGAGGCGGCACAGCACCGCGTCGCCGACGTCATGGCCGTGGCGATCGTTGACCTGCTTGAAATAGTCGACATCGATCAGCAGCAGCCCGAACGGCCCCCCGCCCGCGAGCGCGGCGCTCGCGGCTTCGATGAACCCCCGGCGGTTGAGCAGCCCGGTCAGCGAATCGCGCCGCGCCAGCTCGTCGAGCGCGGTCTGCGCGGCGCGGGCGGCGTCCCGCTCGCTGCGCAGGTGGGCGAGGCGGATCGAAATGGCGATCGAGAGCCAGGCGGTCTGAAGCGCGGATGCGCCGAGGACCGCGATTTGCGAGCCGCCGCCGAACAGATCGCCGTCGATATCGACGAACTGGGTGATCGCCAGAGTCGCCATCGGTACGGCCCAGGCGAGCGCGAAATCCCGGGCCTCGGGACTGCCGCGCCACCAGGCGACGCCGATCGAGACGGCCACCGCGACAAGATCGGCGATGGTGAGTGCGCCCAGCACGGAG
>Ga0164242_10008505_pt1 | contig 11132 bp, 5 predicted proteins | sample OricomgcompostMG_FD_108783 | JGI IMG/M metagenome (GOLD analysis project Ga0164242, IMG submission 108783) | Miracle-Growth compost microbial communities from Emeryville, California, USA - Original compost - Miracle growth compost (MG) ...
CGGCAAGGGTTCGGCGGCGTCTTTACGCAACGGCGGCGCGCGCGTGATCGTCACCGAGATCGATCCGATCTGCGCGCTGCAGGCGGCCATGGAAGGCTTCCAGGTCGCGACCGTCGAGGACACGCTGGGCCAGGCCGACATCTACGTCACCACCACCGGCAACCGCGACGTGATCACGCTGGAGCACATGTCGAAGATGAAGAACCACGCGCTGGTGTGCAACATCGGCCACTTCGACAACGAGATCCAGGTCGACCGCCTGCAGCAAGCCGCCGAGCGGACCAACATCAAGCCGCAGGTGGATCTCTACACCTTCCCCGAAGGCAATTCGATCTACCTGCTCGCCGAAGGCCGCCTCGTGAACCTCGGCTGCGCGCACGGCCATCCGTCGTTCGTGATGTCCAACTCGTTCTCGAACCAGACGCTCGCGCAGATCGACCTCTGGGCCCACAAGGACGAATACGAGAAGACCGTCTACCGGCTGCCCAAGAAGCTCGACGAGGAAGTCGCGCGCCTGCACCTCGAGCAGATCGGCGTCAAGCTCACCAGGATGACGAAGGACCAGGCCGACTATCTCGGCGTGCCGGTGGAAGGCCCGTACAAGGCCGATCATTACCGCTACTGATCGGGCGGCTCTCCGCATCGCAACGAAGGGCGCGGCGAGAACCGCGCCCTTCGTTTTTGTCGATCAATCTCGTCCCCCCAAGCGCGCCAGCTCAGGCACGGTCGGCGCGTAGTGCCGCCAGCGCCCGATCGACGTGCTGTAAACGGGCTGGCGCGCCTGCCATACGCTCGCCGACTGCACGGGCGTGCTTTCGTCGGAGCGACCGTGCTTTTCGACCCCCGCACCGATGAAATCGCACAGGCTCGACAGCGTTGCGTCGGTGTCGGTCACCAGGGATTCGTAATCGAGTTCGTGGATCGAAGTGCGGAAGGCCTGTTTCCAATGTCGCATCAGCGCGTCATGCCCTTCCATGTAGGCGGCCATGTCATCGAAATCGTAGGCGAACGCCATGTCGGGATGCGCGAAATCCTGGCTCCACAGCGACAGTGCGGTGTCGCGCAAATCGCGCCGCACATGGATTACGCGCGCTTGCGGAAACATCGCCGCGGCAATGTCGAGATACCGGAAATTCAGCGGATCCTGGTCGATGTACCACCTCGCCGGCGCGTCATCCTGGACCACGAGTGTCCGGTACAGGTTGGCTGCCTCTGCCAAAGCGGACGGGTTCCCCAGATATCCACCGGAAAGGAGTTGATCGGCAATGAAACGAAGCGCACGGAATTCGCCGCGATCGCGTGCGCCGCTCGCGCGTGCGAGCAGGGTCGCGGTCAAGGTCGTCCCGCTGCGCGGCAAACCGACGATGAAAACCGGAATGAAGTCACCGCCTGCACTTTCGGCAACTGATGCGACGTGCCCGCCGCCGCGCATCTCGACGAACCGACGCCACGCCGCACCGTCCCACGGTTGCACCTGGAGCACCATCGCATTCGCCTGCCGCAACGTCGTCGACGCGGAGCCGTAATCGCCCAGATCGTTTTGCGCCTTCGCCAAAGCGAAGCCCGCCGAAGCGCGCGATCGCGGCGAATACCGCGTGTCGGCAAGGTGCCTAGCGAACCGCGCGATATCCGCGTCATCCGCATCGACATAGCGCCGGGTGTTCGCCAACGCTCCCAGAACATGATGCTTGTCCAAATCGACGCCCGCGCCCAGCGCCGCGGCATACCGGGCCCGCGCAGCTTCAAAATCACCGGCTTCACGCGCGACATGCCCGGACAGCACCAGCAGCTCCGCGCGATCCGTGGTGCCTCTTCGTCCCAGCGCGCCTTCGCAAATCTCGCCAGCAATCCCGTGCCGATCACATCCCTGGGCGAACCGCGCCGCACGCAGGCTCAGGCCGGGTTCGAATTCACTGGCGCGGCACAATTCGAGGCAGCATGCGGAAGCTGCTCCGAAGCGCCCCTGGCTGCGCAATACCTCCGCCAAGAGCAGCCCCGCATCTTCGTGGCGGGGGCGAAGCGTCACCAGTTCGCGCAGCACCTGTTCGGCCTCGGCAGTGCGGTTTTGCCGCCAGAGTTCCCTGGCAGTGGCCAGTTGGGCTGTGGGTTCCACCATGGGACACGAAATGCGGGCGGCGTTGGCGAGGCCTCCCCACTATCATAGCCAACTCCCCAAGGTCGGGCCTTCGCATGCGCCGTCTCGAAACATTTTTCCGTACACCGAACTTCCGCGGCATGGAGCCGGAGAAATGAGCGCGGCAAGACTGGAAGGCCTTGACAATGATGTGGCCCGACGCGTCGTCGGGGCTGCCCAGGCGCTTGGCCTGGGGCGTGCCGATCAGGCCGAAGCGCAACTCGCACCAGCATTGGCTTCCCATCCCGACCATCCCGAGGTGCTGCGACTGCGCGCCGGGATCCTGAGCCTGCGCGGCGACCACGCCGGGGCCCGCAAGGCAATGGAACGTGCAGTCGAATTGCGGCCGATGGACGCGTTGTACTACAACACCCTGGGCACTGTGCTGGGTACCGCTGGCGATTTCGATTCGGCCATCCGTGCCCTGCACCGCGCCTGCGAACTGCAGCCTGACCTTTCGACCGGCTGGTACAACCTGGGCGTGATGTTGACCCGGTGTGTGCGCAACGAAGAGGCTGCCGATGCACTCATGCGTGCTGTCGGATTGGCCCCCGACAACATGGACGCCCGGGCGTTGCTGGCCGACTTGTTGCGCATGCGCGGAGACATCGACGCATCCACGAGGGAGTATCGGAGGATACTGAGTGAGCGGCCCTGGTCGGGCATGGCCTGGTGGGGACTGGCTGACCTGAGGACCGGTACGCTGACAAGGGATGATCTCGAGCAGATGCGCGCGGCGTTGCGTGACGGCCGGGCCAGCGATGACGACCGCATCGCAATCGGTTTCGCATTGGCCAAGGGGCTGGACGAATCCGGGCGCTACGGGGAATCCCTGGAAGAATTGAAGCGGGCCAATGCGATCGCGCGTCTGCGTCAACGGTGGAATGCCCAGGCGTTTTCAGCCGGCATTGCCGCCACCAACGCCGCTTTCAATCCGCCACCGCCCGGCGCCGCCACGCCCGACCTGGGCCACGCAGCCATATTCATCGTGGGGCTGCCGCGTTCTGGCACCACGCTTGTCGAGCAAATCCTTGCCTCGCATTCGCAGGTGGAAGGCGCCGGCGAACTGCTCGACCTTCCACAGGTGCTGGCAGAAGAATCGCGCCGACGAGGCAGCCCTTTTCCGCACTGGGTCGCTGAAGCCACATCCGCGGATTGGGAACGACTCGGCGCGCGTTACCTGGAGCGGACCGCCCGCTGGAGCAAGCGCAGGGCCGTGTTCACCGACAAATTGCCCAACAACTGGATGTACATCGGCGCGATCCGGGCGATGTTGCCGGCGGCGCACATCGTCGTCTGCCGTCGCGACCCGTTGGAAACCTGCTTCTCGTGCTACCGGCAACACCTCGCAGGCAACGAATACACGCGTACGCCGGAAGACCTCGTGGCATTCTGGCGCGATTTCGATCGCACCGCGGAACTATGGGCACGCCTTGACCCGAAGCACGTCTATCAACACAGTTACGAAGCGTTGCTGGCTGATCCGGAGCCGGCTGTCCGGAAATTGCTCGACTTTTGCGGGCTGGACTTCGAGGAAGCTTGCGTGCGCTTCCACGAGACAGTCCGCGAGGTGCGCTCACCCAGCGCCACGCAAGTAAGGAACCCACTGGAGCCGGGCACCGCCCGCGCCCATCAGTACGGCGCCTTGATAGACCCGCTTCGAACGCTGCTGGGCTTGCCACCGTTCGGAAGCTGACCGGTGGAACCGCAGCGCTCCGCCCGCGACTGGCTTGCGATCGCACAATCGCAACTTGCTTCCGGCAAGCTCGCTCCGGCCCTGTGGACCCTCGCACAGGGATTGCTGCAGCACCCGGACGCGCCGGAACTCCGGCGTGCCCGGGCCGGCGTGCTTCATCAGGTCGGTCGCGACGGCGAGGCGGAATCGTTGCTGCGGGAGTTGCTTTCTGCGGATCCCGGCGACGCCGCCAGCGCTTTTGCGCTCGCGGGAATACTGAAGGCTCAAGGCCGCACTGCCGCAGCGGCGTCGATGCTCGTCGCCTGCTTCGCACGAGCATCCAATCGGCGCGATGCCGACCTGGCCATCCGCGCCATCGAGTTGCTGGATGAATGCGATCGCAAGGCCGAGGCGGCGTCCATCGCTGCCGCGGCGATGGACGCCAACCCGCAGGATCCACGACTGCACGCCTACGCCGGCATGTTGCTGGTCCAGTTGGGCGAGTTCGAAAAGGCGCGGCAGCATTATCTTTTTGCGCTGGGGCGCGACCGGCGCGCGTGGGAATGGCACGCGGGAATCGGCTTGGCCTCCGCGCAGCGCTACCGCAGCGCCGAGCATCCCGACTTCACGCTCTTGCGTACTGCATTGCAGGATCGGGACTTGACGGAAAGCGCACGTGCAGAATTGCACTTCGCGCTCGGCAAGGCCTACGACGACGTCGCCGAATTCGCGCAAGCGGAACCACACTTCCGCGAGGGCAATGCCATCGCGCATCGATCCACGCGATGGTCACGCAAGGCCTGGCGGCGCGTCATCGAGGCGCGTCTGGCGTCGAAACCCATCACTTGCACGTCGGAACCGTCATCCGGCTTTACCCCGGTCTTCATCGTGGGGATGCCACGTTCGGGCACGACCTTGCTGGCCGAATTGCTGTCGCGCCATCCGGGGTTGTGCAATCGGGGCGAATTGCCATGGATTGCAAGGCTGGCCGGACAACCCGCGCTCGCCGGCAATCCGGATCGCGCGGCTCTGCAGCGGGCAGCGTCGACCTACGCGATGCTTTCACGCCAGGATGACGCCCCCGGGGCCCTCTGGTTCATCGACAAGCAGCCGCTGAATTTTCGCTACGTCGACCTGATGCTGGCATTGTTCCCCGACGCGAAAATCATCCATTGCCGCCGTTCGTGTCGCGACACCGCGTTGTCGCTGTGGATGCAGAACTTCCTGGAAGACGTCCAGGGCTACGCCTACGACTTCGACGACATCATGCTGGTGATGCGCGATTGCGAACGATTGATGCTGCACTGGCGTAACCGGTGGCCGGATTCCATCCGGATCGTGGAGTACGAAAACCTGGTGGCCGATACGGATGGCATTGTCGGGTCCCTGATGCAGTGGATCGGCGTGCCGTCAAGGCAGACGAACACATCCCACGCGAATGTCGGGAGCTCCGCGATCAGCACGGCGAGCCTGTGGCAGGCGCGGCAGCCCGTCAACGCCCGTTCGGTGGGCCGCTGGAAACACTATGCCGATTGCGTGCCGGAACTCTTGCGATTCCCCGACGGCCCCACCTGCTCGCGTTGACGGGCATCGACGAACAGCCGGCCGGCGGCAAGGCCCGCACTTTGCCTTACGTTCGGGCGACACCGGTGGCCGGTTCCGCTGGCGTCGACAACCCGAGTGCCGATCGCAATGGATCCAGCAACGCACCGTAGTTCTCGGCGACGACACGAGCTTCGTGCATGGGCTCGCGCACTTGGGCGGCGCTCAGGGTGCGGACGCTGCGGCGCGATTCATGCGGGCGCAGGCAGGCATCGTCGAATGGCAACCCGCAAAATCCAAGCAAGGCGCGAATTTCGGATTCCGGATCGCCGGTCAGCATTTCGTAGTTTTGTTCCCGGACCCATGCCGGCGCGCGCCGCGCCCATTGGCTGGCGGCATGGTCGAATGCCCGCCAGAAGAGCCCGAGGTGATCGATATCGTTGGTGAATTCCCAGCCCTTCGCGAAGTATTGCTTGAAGCAGGACCAGCAATTCTCGAGCGGATCGCGCCGGCAAATCACGACGCGCGCCCCCGGCAACATTGCACGTATCGCCCCCAGCGCGCGCCAGTTGCTTGGAAGCTTGTCGGTAAACCGGGGCCGACCCTCCCGCGCGCCTCGTGTCGATTCCAGGTACTGCATGCCCAGCCGCTGCCAGTCCTGGGCGCTTGCGTCGAGGACCCACTCCGGGTAGCGCCGTCGCAAGCGGGTGGACTCGTCAGTCAGCACCTGCGGCAGGGCCGCCAATTCCCCGGCACCTGTCACGTCCGGGTGGGACGAGAGGATCTGCTCGACCAGGGTGGTTCCCGAGCGCGGCAGACCCACGATGAACACCACCTCCGAGCCAAGCTGGGGGTCGATCGGCCGTGTTTGAAAGCGGCTGAACACCTCATCCGACTGCCGTTCCTGCAGGCGAAATCGTTCGGCGTCCCATGGCGGCAATTCGCCCTTGCGAGCAGCGTTGGCTTTCACCAGTCGCTGCCAGGCTTCTTCGTAGTTTCCCTGGCGCTCGCAAGCGAGGGCCAGGGCGAACTGCAAAGCGGTACGCTCACCAGGCAGGAGGGCCGACGAGTCGCCCAACAACGCGCGCACCTGCTGCATTTCAGCCGCGCTCATCCGGAATGTTTTCGTATCAACCAGGGCGACCCAGGCAGGCACGAAGGCGGGATCGACCTGGATCGCCTGGCGGATAAGCCGCGCGGCATCCTCCGCGCGACCGCACGCCAAATACGCGCTGCCGAGTTTCAGCAGCCCGGGCGCGAACTGCGGCGCCAGCTGCGTTGCCCGTTCCAGCGGGGCAAGCGCCGCCTCGGCGCTCGCGTGGGCAAACAGGTGTTCGCCCAGATCCAGCCAGGCCAGCGGGGACTGCGGCAGGCTTTCGATGGCGCGTCGCCGCAAATCGAAAGCGGCGGCAAGCCTGCCGTCATCTTCACAGGCTCGAGCGTATTGCCAGAACGTCACTGCGTCATCCGGCGCACCGCGCAGTGCAGCCTCGAAGTTCGCTGCCGCTGCGTGATGGTTCCCCATCCGCGCGAGCAGGAGGCCATACAACCTCAAGACATCCGGCTGCGCGGGGGCGACGGCCAACGCGCTCGCCAATGCCTGCTGCCCTGCATGCAGATCATCTGCTGCCAGTGCATCCCCTGCGCGCTGGATGATGGCCCGGAGCTGCGGCGACAGTCCCGCGAGCCGTGCCTCCACCTTCTCCGCGTCCGCCACGGGCGGTTCGAACAACCGGTCGTCGAGCCCCATGTCACGTCACCGCACTGAGTGGCGTGGACCGCTCGTCGTACCCCCAATGCTCGAGCATCGGCTGGACGATCGGCAGCACCTCCTCGAAAAACGGGCGGTATTGCAGCCAGTGGCTCACGCTGCGCGCGTTGATGGGTTCGATCACCTGCGTATAGCTCGGCGTCTTGATGAACCCTTTTTCGCGCGCGCGCGCGGCAAATGACCCCATCGCGTCGGCATCCTCGAGGCCAAGGAATCCGGCGATCTTTCGCATCTGCACCGGTGCGTTGGCCACCAGGTCCTCGTACCGCGACACCAGCACGTCTGGATGGAACACCTGCACGTGGTGCAGCCAGTACCGCATGGCTGCCACGTATGCATGGGCCAGATGGCCCAGCGACCTGCATGCCGCTGCAAGGGGGGCAGCGCGGAAGTTCTGCAGGTAGCAGCTCCAGATGACGTCGCAGGGATGCCGTATGGCGAGGATGATCTTGGCATGCGGGAACAGCCGATGAAGCATGGGCAGCCACAACATGTTCAGCGGGTTCTTGTCCACGAGACGCACATCCCAGCGCCGCGCAATCTTTCGGCAGCCCATGAGCACGTAGCCCTTGCGCAGCTCATCGCAGTCGCGTTGGGTGAGCTTCCCCAGGTCCTCCGGGACATCGATTCCCACGGCATGTAGCTGGCCCGCGAGTATGTTGAGGAATGGCCGCTCGTCCATCGACTGCAGGCGCGGGTGGGCGTCCAGCATCTGCTCCAGCAGCGTGGTACCGGAGCGCGGAAAGCCCACCACGAAGACCGGTGACTGCTCCGCATCGGGAGCCCGCAACGTCGGCCATTCGCGATAATCGGACTCGCTGACGAAAGCATCGACGCCCGGCAACAAGGGCGCCCCCGGTTCCAGCAGATGCGAGTTGGACGCGCGCAGGTCTTCGATTTGCAGGGCATGCGCGGTTTCCAAAGCGCCCATCGCTGCTGGCGCATCACCCACCCGGTCGCACGCCTTGGCCAGCAAAAAATGATATCCGGCGTCCGCGTGGGAGCGTGGTCCCGCATTCGCCAGCAGGGTTCGGGCGAAGGCATGGTCGCCTCTGCGTGCGGCCAGCTGGGCACGCTGGATGTCCAGTTCCTGCCGGATCCAGGGAGTATCCCCTGCCGGCTGCATGGCCGCGATCCACTCCAATTTGGCCTCGGCCTGGCCCGGCTGGTTGACCCGCTCGTACACCTTCGCCAACAGCAACTGGATTGCCCAGTCGGTCGGCTTGCGCTTTGCGAGATCCTCGAGAATTTCGAGCGCATCCCACTGTTCGCTGACCTGCGTCAGCAAATCCGCCAGTTCCAGCAGCAGGTCGTCGGGGAGTGGCAACCACTCACGCCACGGCAACAGCAGGTCGCCCGCACTGATGTCGTGGCACTCGACCGACGCACGTGCAGCCTGGATGTGGAGGCTGGCGTTGTCGGGCTCTTGCTCGCTCGCGCGCAGCAGCGCCGTACGCGCCGCCCGGGGATGACCCAATTCCAGGCACAGCCGGCCCAGTTGTTCCAGTTGCCCCGTCTCGTCGGCCGCCCCTGCAACGGCCTTTTCGAGAGCGCCGCGCGCCGCTTCAAGGTCCCCGACGCGATGCAGTGCCGATGCGTAATTGGCCCAGTGGGCGCTGTCCTGGGGGAATATCTCCGTCAGCCGCGCGAACGGTACCAGGGCCTCGCGCGGTCGCTGCTGGCGCTGGAGGACCATGCCCAGCAGCAGCAGAGCATCGGGATGGCCGGGGTCCTGCTCCAGCGCCGAGCGGCAAAGCCGTTCGGCTTCCCCGAGGTTGCCGGCCTGCACGGCGGCAACGATGGGATCGATCACGCTGTCTTGTGCCATTTCAAATCGAGTGTCGAACAAAAAAGGGCCGCACGAGGATACCCGTGCGGCCCCGAAGGGTGAAGCTTTGGATCAGTCGATCAGAACTTGACCGTCACACGGGCCCAGTAGTACCGGCCGATGGTGTCGAAGTCAGCCGGATCGGTGTTCGAGTTCAGCGAACGGCCACCACCAAGGAACGGCGGCTGCTTGTCGAACACGTTGTTGATACCGGCCTCGACCATCGTGTTGATCGGCTGGATGTTGTACCCGAGGTTCAGGTCGCTGTAGATGTACGTACCGTACCGATCGAGGTTCTCGATGGAACGACCGGCCGGCGAATCAGCCATCCGGAACGGGCTGGTACCCCGCATGCGCCAGCCGGCACTCCACGGACCGAGCTGCCAATCCACACTGAGCTGGCCGCGAACGCGCGGATAGAAGCACATGCCACCGGCCGAGAACGGGCAGACGCTTTGCAGGCCCGAACCGAACCAACCCATGACGCCCGCACCTTGCAGTACGGTGTTGGTGTCCGAACCCGGCACGGTCTGGATCTTGACCTGCGACATGTAGGTCGCCTGCAGACCGATGTTGAACTGGCCGAAGGCGAACTGCGGCAGACGGTAATTCGCGGCGAAGTCCACACCCTTGATGTCGGTGCGGCCGATGTTCACCGTCGGCTGGGTCATGCGCTGGATCTGGCCGGCATTCGGGCCGGACTGCACACGGGTGATCAGCGGGCAGTATGCGAGGTTGCCGGCGAAGCACTGGTTCAGCACCGTCTGCACGCCTGCGCCCGTGATCGTGTCATTGAGGTAGATGCGCCAGAAGTCGACGCTGGCCGACAGACCGGGCACGAAGTGCGGCGAGTACACCACGCCGAAGTCGAACGACTTGCCGAGTTCCGGCCCCAGCGGGAATCCAGCGGCCTGGGAACCGGACACCAGCGCCGAAAGCTGCTGTGCGCCGTTCGGGTTCTTCGAACCGTCACTGCGGAACTGCTCGGCGTTGTTCAGGAACGTTCCGTCGAGGGGCACGCCTGCGCACGCCGGGTTGGCCACGGTGATGTTGTCGCAGGGGTCGTGCGCCAGGAAGGGCGCGCTGCTGACCGGGGCCTGGAAGATGTCGCCGATGGTCGGAGCACGGAAGACGCTGGCGGTGGTGCCGCGCAGCAGCAGGTCTTCGATCGGCCGCCATTCAACGCCGATCTTCCAGTTGTTGGTGCTGCCGAAGGTCGAGTACTTGGAGAAACGATCGCTCAGGGTGACGTTCAGGCTGTTCACGAACGGCAGGTCCTTGAGCAGCGGGAGATACAACTCCGCGTACGCTTCCTTGACGTTGTACCCACCCTGCAGGTGCGCCGAGCACTGGCTGCCCAACTGGCAGGTACCGGTGGCCGTATCCAGAAGGATCGCGGTGCCCACGGTGTTGTTGGTGTATTCCTTGCGATAGGACACGCCAGCGGCAAGCTGCATGGTGCCGGCCGGCAGGTCGAACAAGCCGCCACTGATGTCGGCGTGCATGGTGCGTTCCATGCCGTACGTGTCGATGATCGCCGGTGCACCCGCCTGACCCAGCACCTGCTTGGTGATGGGCGAGTTGAGGTTGAACGGATCCCACGGGGTGCAGTTGGCAATGACGTTGTCATCGCCGAAGCCGCCGTTGATGTCCTGGAGGCAAACGACCTGACCGGTGGCCGGATCGAGCGCCGAAGGATTCGCAATACCCGGCAGGATGGCCGCCTGGTTCGGCAGGCCAAGGATGGTATTCACCGTGGACGTGTGGCCGAAATCATAGCCCACGTCCCACGACCAGTTCCGATCCATGATGTTGAAGTTGCCACGGAAGCCGGTCATGATCTGGTCGGTGGTGTTGCCGTTCTGCGCCCGGCGGTTGCCCACCGGCGCCATGCGCAGGCGGATGTCCGCGCCGCTCGGCGAGAAGTCCACGCCAAACGGGTTGTAGTAGCTGTCCTTGGAAACGGTCAGGACACCCGTGGTGGGCACGCCGAACACGGCTGGCGCCAACTGGAACGCGGAACTGGTCTTGTTGTGATAGACCGTCGCGTAGAAGTCGACGTTGTCGCTCAGGTGATAGACGCCCTTCAAGAACGCGTTGGTGCGCTCCTGCGGAGTCAGGATGTAGTTGACGCCGGCGAAGTTGTAGGCGTCCTCGGCGGTGATGCAATGGTAGTCGCCAG
>Ga0164242_10008506_pt1 | contig 11130 bp, 6 predicted proteins | sample OricomgcompostMG_FD_108783 | JGI IMG/M metagenome (GOLD analysis project Ga0164242, IMG submission 108783) | Miracle-Growth compost microbial communities from Emeryville, California, USA - Original compost - Miracle growth compost (MG) ...
ATTAGGACCCTCGCCGGGCTAAAAAAAAGAAGGGAAGGATGGGGGGGGGTTTGGGGGGGGGGATAGCAAACTTACTCTCTCTCCATTCAAGATCTTGCCTCTTCTTATCCCATTTCAGCTCCTCGGCCATGATGTCGATGACTTTGGGGAGGGCCTCCAGGGTAGCTTGTGCGTTCAAGAAGGCAAGCCTAGTTCTCCTTGCCAACACGTCCACCGCGGTCTGCGCATACTCATGCCTGACAGCGTACCGGATCTCTCCGTCGACGAAGGGGTATAGCAGTGCGATTCGCTCACCGCGGGCGGGGAATCGCTTATCGGTAGGCTTGCAGAGCGCGGCAACGTCCCATGCGCGGTCGCCGTAGCTCTCGGTGAGGTGTTTCGCAACCTCGGTCTCGACGCCAAAGTGTTGGATGAGGTGGATGAAGAGCGTCCTGCTAAAGCCGTGTGCGCCAATCAATCTTACCCGGTGTGTCTGGCATGAGCCGTCGAGATTTGCCCCGTCATCAATATCTTCAGTTCCGCTGACGCGGGGCGCGTCGAGGAAGGGCTTAACCTTCAGTCCGAACTCGACGACCGCGGCGTCGACGCATTCCTCGGCCATCTGGCGGTAGGTTGTCCACTTGCCGCCAGCGCAGGTAACGAGGCCGGAGTCGGAAATGTCGATGAGGTGGTTGCGGACAAGGGACTCGGTGTTCTTCGCCTTAGGGTCCTTGACGAGAGGCCGGAGGCCGGACCACGCCGCTAGGACATCACCCCGGCGGACATTGATGTCGGGGGACAGGTAGTGGCTGATCTCGTTGAGGATCCACTGGATGGACTTCTCGTCAGGAAGGGGATTTTTGGAAATCCCAGCGGGTTCGTCCGTTGTGCCGGCAATGGTGTTGCCTTGCCATGGGAGGAAGAAAATCACTCTTCCGTCCGACGTCGACGGGTCGATGAGACCCATCTTGCCGGGGCTATAGTATCCGGGGAGAATAACGTGGACACCGGAAGCTGGCGCGACGATCTCCTTGCAGCCGGGGTCATCCAGCTTCCGGATGCCGTCTGTGAAGGGCCCTGTGCAGTTGATGATGCACTTCGCCTTGATCTCGAAGTCGTCGGCAGGCTCTCCGTTCTTCTCGCGAACGAGGTCCTTGACAGTCGCACCGCAAAGTCTACCATTAGAATCCTTCGACAGAGCCGTTACTTCCATGTGATTCACTACCGTCGCGCCGTACAACGCGGCCGTCATTCCAATCGACACGTTCATGCGAGAGTCGTTGTGCGCTCCATCGTAGTAGACTAGCGCGCCAACCAGACCGGTCTGCTTCAGCATTGGGAAAGCATCGATGGCCTTGCTCTTAGTTAGGAAATAGGAGCTCTCGATGCCTTCGCTACCAGCGAGGAAGTCGTAGAATTTCGTGCCGGCCCAGTAGTAAGGGGCCTTCCACCACTTATCGAGCGGCAGCATGATAGGCAGCCACATGCTCAAATGGGGCGCCGTCTGCAGGAAATACTTGCGCTCCTTGAGAGCCTCTTTGACAAGCTCATACTGGGAATAGTCCAGGTTCCAAACGGCCTTTTCGAGATACCGCACTCCGCCATGCACCAACTTGGTGCTCTTACTGCTAGTGCCGCTGCTGAAGTCATCGCGCTCGACCACGGCGACCTTCAGGCCGCGAGTAGCCGCGTCGAGGGCCACCCCGGAGCCGGTTGCGCCCGCTCCTATAACCAGGATGTCGTATTCGTCCTCCTTACCGGCGCCCGCGGCGGAGCTCTTTCGCAGGTTGGCAATCTGCTCGGCGCGGCTCTTGATCCGCGGGAATCGCGGCAGCTTGAAGGTCCCGTCGGCGCCGTAGATTGGCGGCGGTACGGCAGCGCCTTCGTAGCCGGGGATGTTGAGCGGGCGGTACATGTACACGAGCGCGCCGCCTCCGACGACGGCGAGGCTGGCCGGCAGGGCCAACCGCCGCAGGAGGCCCGGGCGGGCCCTTGCGAACTTGGACATTATCGAAGTTGGGGGGGCTCTGAGCCGTGTTCTTCTCGCCGTCCGGGATTGGCGATTGCGTCGATGTCCCGGGCGTTAAGCAACGATGACCTGTATGGCCAAGATCCCGCGTCTCTTTCCCAATTGCTCAACCACGATGACGCAACCGGTTGGCAATTGTGTTACTTTCACGTGATAGTGTAAGTTGTTTCTGGTAATCAGGAATCGAGAGTCAGCTAAAATGAGTTCTAGTAATCCGTGCAACAAATTGGAGCAGGAATCGATCGTCGTTTGGAGCTGGAGTGCACAGGGAGCCGTTGCCGGTAGTTAAAGCCAAACATCCAACAATGACGGACACAACTAAGGTTTGGAGCTTGTCACTCGGACGTGATGACGTACATTCGGAGAAAGTTTCGGCGGCGACCAGCGACCAAAAAATTTAGGGTGGACTAAGATGCGTTCTGCGCGGCGCTATAAGCCCGCGACTTCCTCGACTTCCTGCAAGAGGGAAAAGGGAAGAGAGGGAAGATGCGATATTAAACATTGCTGGCTCCTCGTCTCCGCAAGCGAGACGCCCTTTTCCCTGGGTGCGAGAAATACATCATACGGGGGACCCGACTTGCCCGGGCTTGCATGTCCACTATGCCCACCTCAATTCCTCCGACGGCCGAAATGCGACAGAATTATTAGGCGGGACAGCCCACGGCCGAAATATTCCCGCCAATGGGAGGGGGAGAAAAGCTACAGATAATCCGGGCTCTACTTATGATGCCTGCCAAGTTCCAGTGGACACCACATGCGGCGATGGGATTCGACTACAGCTGCCCTAGACCGGAGCTTGAGCTTTGAATGTGTCCGCCTCAAACCGTGTAATCCGTAATTACGCTGCTCAAAACTTGATGTGCTTGATGTGGTATGACTCGAGCTGGGCAAGTCATGAGTCGACTCCAGGAACCCACTTGGAGCTGAGCTTGGAGATGATCATGCCGGCCATATACCCCTGGTCTGCATAACGTCCCGCCAATTCGGCACGTTGGATTTGCCAACCTCAGCTCAAACATCGGGTCACTACTCCGAGCTTTAAAGCGTTGACTTTAAAAGAGGTAGGCGCCGTTGAGTTGGGATTAGTGGAAACTCAGCTTACAGGTAGGTCAAAGCCGACAGCCGACAAGTTCAAGTTGGACTTATGCTATAGTATAATCCCCTGTTCTAGCTTGTACTGTCTTCCCCTTGTTTCTGTTCAGTCATTCCGCCCTGGGATGCAATTATCCACAGTATTGGCAGCTTGTAAGGCTGTCCATTCTCCCTTACATGCCGTGAACTTTCCCAGTGAACCTGGCGTCCAGTTCGCCAGAATGACTGTACCGGGTTTTTCTTGAACATCTCCGAAGTGGGTCCCGACTTCGGATGCACCGTCGCGATAAGAACCATATCAGCAAAAAAACCACCACGCCGAGCCCCCACCAAGCAAGCACCTCTTTCTGATCGACCGGGACCTGCGGCTCTCCTTGGTTGGGACTATCGTATCCCTGAAAATATCGCATCCGAGCCCCAGTTAGCCGCTCATCTAGCGGCTGGTCGTTTAATGCTCTAGATTTCGTCGAAAGTCGTCACACTGACCATTCAACACCACACCCCACCTCGGCACAGCACCACAAAGCTTTGGAGCTCACCCTAGACGGACTCCTCCGAACCTGCGTCATCAAAGCAAAGATCTATCCCGGCCTAGGCCGCCATCCTCCGACAATGGCGACGCCGAACCCCCCACCGGCGCCCTCCGCCGTCCAACTTACGGCCCTCCCGCCCTTCGTTCCCGATCTCTACCAACGCGCCTGGGCCTCAACCCCACACCCAACCCTGCCCCTCCTCGCTACAACCCACGCCAAGGCCGTCACGGTCTTCTCGCTCAGCACCATGAGCAAGCACAGTAGCCTATCTGGCGGACACTCGCGATCCGTTCGCTGCGCTGCCTGGAAGCCCGGCCTACCACCACATCGTCTCTGCCTCGTCACCGGCAGTTTCGACGCGACGGCCGGCCTCTGGCGGTGGGATGGGGATGCTCCATTTGGCGGGGCCGCGGAGACGGAACCCGCTGGAGGTGATAAGATGGAGGTAGACGTCACAACGGCGAGGCGGGGCGGGGCGGGATCCGACGACTCAGACGGAGACCAACCTTCTCGGTCGCGGGACGGGGACGAAGAAGACTGGGAGTTTACATTAGTCCTTGAAGGACACGAGAACGAGATCAAGGGCGCGGCCTTCTCGCCGTCCGGGCAGTACCTCGCGACATGCAGCCGGGACAAGTCAATATGGATCTGGGAGGACGTCGGGGCTTCCGAGGGCGACGACGAGTGGGAGACGGTCGCGGTGCTCAACGAGCACGAGGGCGACGTCAAGGCCGTGGCGTGGTGCCCCGACGTCCCCGGCCGGAACAGGGGCGGCTACAGCGCGGACGTGCTGGCGAGCGCGAGCTACGACAACGAGGCGCGCATCTGGCGCGAGGATTCCGACGGCGAGTGGGTCTGCGTCGCCGTGCTGGAGGGTCACAAGGAGACGGTGTGGGGCCTGCAGTGGGAACCCTCGCCGGCGGAGGGCAAGTTCCCAAGGCTGCTTACCTTCTCGGCCGACGCGACGATCCGGATATGGACTCTCCGCGAGGAGACGGCGGAGGAGGAGGAGGTGGCGGCGGCCGGAGCTGCTGGCGGGGAGGGCAGTCACCTCTTCCGCTCCGGGTTGGGGGGCATCCCGAATACGATGAGGAGGAGCGTCAAGGAGGACTGGGACTGCACGGCCATACTACCGAAAATCCACACCCGGGATATCTACTCGGTCACCTGGAGTGCTGCCTCGGGCCTGGTGGCGAGCACTGGCAGCGACGGGATCATTGTTGTATACGGGGAGGACCGGACAACGGGACAAGCCTCGACGCAGCCGACAGAGGCGGACCAAGTTCAGGGTTCGACCCCTCAAACTAACGGGTCGAATCCCTCGTCCGATCAGTGGCGGATACTCGGGAAGATATCGAACGGACATGGGCCGTACGAGATAAATCACATCACATGGTGTAAAAGATTCGATCCTGGGACGGAGCGAAAGGGCGAGGAAGAGATGCTAGTAACATCCGGCGACGACGGTATCATCCGGCCGTGGCAGGTTAGATAGGAGGATCGATATTCGAACTCCATTTCCTCAGTCAAAGTACTTGTATATATACCCTATGAACAAACATAGAAAAATAAGATGCTGTAAAGCTTCATGAAACACCCACGCGATCGATATATTATTTTTGTAATACAACACAGCTGATAACCGTCCTTGTGCCCTCTCTCATAGATACAGAAGCTTCCACTATGAGAAACCCCTCCCTTCTTGCATTCGTACAAAATACTCTACAGGCGAAAACGGTCCCTCACGTTCGCTTTCCTAGTTTACTCATTCTCTCGAATAATGTTGTGGTTTTTTTATCTATTTCCTTCGAACCTCGTTGAACGTGACGGACCCCGCCTCTAGGGTCAATGCTTCTTCTCCCTCCTCTGATACCATCTTACTCTCCCTTCAGCTTGTCCTGCTTGACGGTGAAAGCCATCTCTAGCAGCTCCTGCTCCTCCTTGGTGTGTGTCGACTTGAGACCAGTAGCAACTGACGCGCTCGGGCTACGGCCGGCGTACATGACGTGCTTCCGGTCGTGGTGCGTGGTCTGGTTTAGCAGGGTCTCAATTCGGGGCTGGGTGAAGCTCCAGGCACCGGCATTGAGGGGTTCCTCCTGGCACCAGACGATGGTCTTGGCGTTGGGGTACTGGTCAAGATTCTCCCGCAGTTGTTGCCACGGGAAGGGGTGCAATTGCTCGATGCGCGTAACGGCGACGTTGTCGATGTTGTGCTCGGCGCGGTGCTTGTGGAGAGCAGTGTACACCTGGCCGGAGCAGAGAATGACGCGGTCAATCTCCTCGTGGGGCTTGATGGCGCCGGTCTCGTGGGCGGGATCCGGGATGATCCAGTGGAACTGGGAATCGCCCGTGAACTCCTCAATGTTGGAGCGGGCGATGGGATGACGCAGGAGAGACTTGGAGAAGAAGATGATGAGAGCTATTGCTAGTTAGTACTAAGGACGGAGATGGAGTGGTGATCAGTAGAGAGGACTTACGCTTCCGGAATTGCCTGTTCATCTGGCGACGGAGGATATGGAACAGGTTGGCGGGTGTGGTCATATAGGCGATCTGCATGTTGCAGTCCTGATGTTGACGCTGGAGTCTATCCTCGCTGGGGAAGACTCGCGGATCCTCGTTGCAGAGCTGGAGGTATCGCTCTAGACGGCCAGACGAGTGCTCGGGGCCCTGTCCGTCATATCCGTGAGGCAACGACATGACAAGACCGGTTCGCTGCATCCACTTCACCTCACCAGATGCGATGAATTGGTCGATAATGCATTGGGCGTTGTTGGCAAAATCACCGAATTGGGCCTCCCACATCACCAAGGCGTTGGGGGAAGTTAGGGAGTAACCGTATTCGAAACCGAGTGCGCCGAACTCACTGAGCGACGAGTTCGCGATGACAAACTTGCCTTGGTCCTTGCTGACGTGCTGCAGAGGGGTGTACGTGTCCTCGTTCTCCTGGTCGTGGAAGACGGAATGCCTCTGCGAGAAGGTACCACGCTCAACATCCTGGCCGGAGACACGAACATGGTGACCCTCCGTGACAAGCGAGCCAAAGGCCAAGGCCTCGGCGGTCGACCAGTCAATGTTCTTGCCCTCCACTACGGATTTCGTGCGGTTTGCCAAAATACGCTTAAGGTTTCGGTGGACTTGGAATCCATCGGGGGCGGATCCGATAACCTCGCCGATATGTTGCAATGTCTGCTGGTCAACACCGGTGGGGTTGTGGGGGAGAACCTCGATGGCCAGCTCCTTGGGTGACTTGAAGCCGTTCCAGGCCGAAGTGGTCCACTCCTTCGAGGTCGGCTGGTAGTCCTTGGATTTGGAGAAGCTGTCCTCCAGCATACCCCACACCCATTGTTTATGCTCCTCGATGTCCTCCTTGGTGAAGGTACCCTCCTTCAGCAGCTGGTTGACGTAGATCTCGATCTGGGGATCGTGGGACTGGATCCGCTTGTACATGAGCGGCTGTGTGAAGGATGGCTGATCAGTCTCGTTGTGACCGTGCTTGCGATAGCAGACCATGTCAATGATGACGTCCTGCTTGAATTCAGCGCGCCAGTCGGCTGCCATCTGGCAGACGAAGTTGACAGCCTCAACGTCGTCGGCGTTGACGTGGAAGACGGGGGCGTCAATGGCCTTGGCGATATCGGTACAGTAGGCGGTAGACCGAGCGAAGCGAGGATCAGTGGTGAAGCCGATCTGGTTGTTGACGACTAGGTGGATGGTACCACCAGTCGAGAAGGCCGGGAGCGAGTGGAATCCTAAGCACTCGTAGACAATACCCTGCGCAGCGAAGGCAGCATCGCCGTGGAGCAAAACGCCCATGGCAGTGCGGTGGGTCTTCTCGTCGTTGTTATAGTGCTGGATAGCACGAGCCTTGCCGAGAACCACGGGGTCCTCGGCTTCCAGATGGGAGGGATTTGCGACGAGGGACAGCTGCACGCGCTTGCCCGACGGTGTGGGGCGCTCGAAGTTCATACCCAGATGGTATTTGACGTCACCGGAGCCTTCGTCCTCGGCGCCGGCGGTACCGGCGAATTCGCTGAAGATCGACTCGTTGGGTTTTCGTACGACGTTACTCAGGACGTTGAGGCGGCCACGATGCGGCATTCCGATGACGATATCCTTGACACCGTAGTCAACGCTTCGGTCGATAAGGGCTTTCATGCCGGGAACCAGGGTCTCGCAGCCCTCGAGGCCGAATCGCTTGTCGTTGGGGTACTTGGTAGCCAGGAAGGACTCGAAGCTCGAACTCCAGATCAGACGGTCCAGAATCCTCCTCTTCTCGTCGATTGTGTACTTGAAAGGCATGGGGACCTCCATGCGTTCCCGGAGCCAGTCGCACTTTTCCCTGTCGGGAATATGGATGAACTCAACGCCGTACGAGCCGCAGTAGATCTTCTCACACGCGGCAACAATCTCTCGTAGCGTCATCTTTTCCCGGCCCTCCGTCTTGAACCGTGGCAGAATACCGGGGCCGAGAGAGAATTCGGCATCGAGATCCTTGTCAGTGAACTGGTAGAAATCGAGGGATAGTTCCTTGGGCTTGATGTTTCCGAAGCCCTTTGACTCGTTTCGAATGCCGAGGGGATCGATGTTCGCCTTGTGATGTCCTCTTGCCTGGTACGCACGCACTAGGAGTTGGACCTTGAGATGATTCGTGACGTCGGAGCCCTCGCCGATCCCAACACCCGCGCCGGCCACGTTAGGCACGATGGCTGGGGAGTTTGGCACCAGGGACGGTGGTGGTGTGAAGGCTTGGGAGATGGGCATATCGCCACTCTCCATATTCTTGAAGTAGATCTGCCACGAGACGTGGACGCTCTTAGGGTCCTCTTTCCACTGCAGGTACATCTCGTCGATATAATTTGCGGTGTTGCCGGAAAGGAAGTTATCGTTGGGATCCGGGGAGTTCGATATTGCGGACGCGTATCTCTTTTGCGTCGCGATCGCCAACGGGCGTCGGCCGGCGGCAAGCTTCCAGCTTGCTCGGGCAGAGGGAGTCGCGATGCATCCGGTTGAGCTTGAGCGAGCTGCACCGTACAGCACCCGGCTGCCGGTTTTGCAGAAGGAGCTTCGCAACATTGTGTCTGTTTGCTCTTTGCGCGGTTATTAGGGGTTGCCCAGGGGCAGGTATGAAAAGCTGCGGCCAAGCGTGGTCAGGGCTAGGAGCTGGATGTACAAAACAGCTAGCAGAAGGAAAGAGGAAAGAAAATCCGACCCCAAACAATGTCCTACCCGAAGAGTGGACAAAAAGGAGTGGCGAAGAAGGACCAATGTCTAGAGAGAAGGTTGTGAAGTTGCGGACAGAAAGGCAAAGACAGTTCGGAAACAAATCTTTGGATGACGGTAAAACCGGTCTGAGATGGACTGGCATTGCCGATTTCCTGGCATCCGGTCCCGATAGACATCCTACGATTGGTCCAACGGCTATAGGGAGCCAGGGTGTCGCAATTTTGGTGCAGCACCTGACCCACCACAGGTGCCACAGTAAGTGCCTCAGTCCCGGACTGTGGGCCAAACTGTGGAATTGAGTGGTCCATGATATATCTCATTTTGCGCAGGACAATGCGCGAGTTAGCTAATAGTAATGGAAATATCCCTCCCAGGCATCCAGTAATCAGCCCGTATTACTGCATGATACAAGTTACACTTCAGGTCAAAGCTGCCCAGTCTTGCCAGCACACATCGGGACCCAGCCGCCTTGGGAAGTAGACAACTTCCATACAAGGCGGAAACGACACTGTGGGCTGAGTGACTTTGGTCAGGTCCAGGATCCACAAGGCTCGGCCTGGAGCTCCAAGGAACACGAAGAACCCACTTTTATGACAGCCACAGTTGCAGGGCGCCACAACTCACCAACCACACCACTGCTTACCTAACCACAACCACTGGCTTTCTTGTTAGGAGCTCACCTTCATTCATGTTCGCAAGGAGGCAGTTGTGCAAAGCAACCTTTTTTTTTTTTAGCGATCGAAAAATCACACCTCGGCCAAAGCATCCTGCAGCTACGGGCCTTGGTATTTTGGGTTGCTATTGCGGGAAATTGATACTCGAGGTCTGGAGAGATAACGACCTGCATGCTCCCCTCACGCAAGTCCGCATCATCACAATCCTTGGCTACCTAGGCGCCAACCTTGTGATCCCTCGAGATGCCCCCTAAGCCGTAGCGCCTCATAGAGAAGAAGGGTCTTCCCCCACCATACCTGGGGCAAGGTGGAGCCTGAGATATACTCTCGAGACGAGAGTCGAATTTGCCAACAATGGCGGCGGTGCCACAAGGCAAGGCTGCCTACAAGAAAAAAGATGGCATCATCACACTTTCTGATGACCAGAAATTGGTCACTTGGACTCCTCTGCCAGGAACCGGGCCACCGGTCGTCTCGCTCACGATATCCAACATCACTAGTGAGCGAGCCTCTCATCGCGCCGCTCAGCTGCGTTGACCATGATACTAACTGCACGTCATAGATCTCCAGCAAACGCCGGACAGTGCAGCCAAAGTCATGCTGAAGATATTTGAGAAACCCCAGTCGGGCGAAGGAGAGCCAGTGGCCTACCTTTTCCACTTCAACTCTCCGTCAGATCCAAGAACTGAAGCAAATGCTATCAAGGATATTCTATCCAGGTTCCTTGCAGACATTCGCAACAATGACCAGAGCCCACCAGTAGTAGCAGCAGCCGACCAAACGGCAGCCAACAACGAGGCCGGCCAATCTGCAGCCATGGCCTTTGCTAGCACCGCAAACTCAGGCGCGGCTTCTGCTCGGTGGTTCGATGATAACACCTTGAAGGTAGATATTGGGCTGCAGCAATCTCTTATGAAGAAGGACCGAGCCCTCCATCAGACCTACATGGATGCCAGAGCTACCAAGCCAGATACCATTTCGGATGGTGCCTTCAATTCGCAATTTTGGTCTACGAGGACGAACCTCCTCCGTGCCCATGCGATCGAGACGACACAGAAGAAGGGCTCGTACAATGTGCTGTCCACCGTCAAGCCACGTACCGTCGATGGCGAGCTCAAGCTCAATATCACCGTGGAGCAAGTCCAGCTGATCTTTCAGCAACATCCGCTGGTCAAGAGGATTTACAATGAGAACGTCCCCAAGCTCTCCGAGAGCGAGTTCTGGTCCCGGTTCTTCTTGAGCAAGCTCTCGAAGAAGCTCAGAGGAGAGCGGGTCACGGACCATGACAACCCGGACTCGGTTTTCGATAGGTACAACGAGGCAGACAACGTCGTCGGGTTCTCCAGTAGGATTAATTCGCAGGGAGTGCCTCATACCATCGACCTCGAGGGCAACGAGGAGAACCAGGGCGGTGTCAGAAGTGGAAATCGAGGTGACATCGAGATGCGGCCCCGTTCCAACATCCCCATTGTGAAGACGTTGAATAGCCTGAGCGAGAAGATCATCGCCAGCGTTGCGCCAGCCGATCACGATGCGAGCGGCACTACCGGCACGCACGAACAAACCTACAACTCCCTCTCGCTCCGAGACCTTCGCGGCG
>Ga0164242_10008507_pt1 | contig 11130 bp, 5 predicted proteins | sample OricomgcompostMG_FD_108783 | JGI IMG/M metagenome (GOLD analysis project Ga0164242, IMG submission 108783) | Miracle-Growth compost microbial communities from Emeryville, California, USA - Original compost - Miracle growth compost (MG) ...
CGCTGCTTGTGGCGCGGGTTCTCGCAGATGACCATGACGCGGCCGTGGCGACGGATCACCTTGCACTTGTCACAGATCGGCTTGACGCTCGGGTTGACCTTCATGTCAGCCCTTTCTTGATCGTTCCGGCTGGGACGTGCGCTTCGCGCACATGGCTCCCTCGCTCGGCGCGAATACGAGCAAGCTCGCATTCGACCTCGCTCGGTCGCCTACTTGTACCGGTAGACGATCCGACCACGGGTCAGGTCGTAGGGAGAGAGCTCCACCACCACACGGTCCTCGGGGAGGATCCGGATGTAGTGCTGGCGCATCTTGCCGCTGATGTGTGCGAGAACCTTGTGCCCGTTGCTCAGCTCGACGCGGAACATGGCATTCGGCAGGGCCTCCGTGATGGTGCCCTCAAGCTCGATCACGCCTTCTTTCTTCGGCATGCCCTCTGCAATCTGTTGGTCGGATATGGTGTTCTACCGTTCGGACCGGGAACCTCCACCCCGATGACGCTGGAGCGGTGGACCTCGTGAAGCCGCCCGCGCACCCCATTTCCCCTCACCGGGGTGAGGACAGCCGCGGGGCGCGACGAGACAGACCCACGTTGGGCCGACGCATCAGTCTAGGCCTCTGGGCAACTGATCTCCCAATCCCCGCCGGATCGGTCCTCAACCCAGCTGGGCGGCGAGCAGCCGCAGCGTCTCCTCGCGTGCGGGGGCGGTGGCCGGGTCCGCTCCGCGGGCAGCGCCGGCGATCGGATTCACCATCACCTCGTCGACGCCGTACGCCGTGGCGAGCTCCTTGATCTGGCCGGCGGCCTGCTCCGGGTCACCGATCACCCAGCGACGCTGCATGCCGGCCGCGAGCTGGGCGTGCGCCTCCGGGATCTCGATCGCGGCGGCGTCCTCGACCAGGCGCAGCGGGCCCAGGGGCGCACCGGTGCGCAGGGCGATCATCGAGAGCAGCTGCGGGCGCGCCCGGCGTACTGCCTCCTCCTCGGTCTCCGCGACGACCGCGTTGACGGTGAGGAAGGTCCGCGGCTCGGCCAGCTCCGGTGAGGGCCGGAAAGTCGAGCGGTAGAGGTCGAGCGCCTCGGCGGTCCCGTTGCCGGAGAAGTGGTGGGCGAAGACGTAGGGCAGGCCCTTCTCCGCGGCGAGCCGCGCGGAGAAGTCGGAGGAGCCCAGCAGCCACACCACCGGCTCGGTGCGCGCTGCCGGCGTGGCCCGCAGCTCGTGCCTGCGGCCACCGGCCGCGATGGCCACGCCCGCCGGGCTGAGCATGGCGAGGATGTTCTCGACGTACTCCGGGAAGTGGGCCGCCGCGTCCGCCTCCACCGGGCCGCCGTGCCGCAGTGCCCAGGAGGTCACCGGGTCGGTGCCCGGTGCGCGGCCCAGGCCGAGGTCGATCCGCTCGGGATAGGCCGCCTCGAGCAGCGCGAACTGCTCGGCGACCACGAGCGGCGCGTGGTTGGGCAGCATCACGCCGCCGCTGCCGACCCGGATCCGCTGGGTGGCGCCGGCGACCATCGCGATCAGCACCGGCGGGTTGGTGGAGCCGACCGCGGGCATGTTGTGGTGCTCGGCCAGCCAATAGCGGGTGTAGCCCAGCTCGTCGGCTGTTCGGGCCAGCCTCAGCGTCGCGGCGAGCGCGTCGGCGGAGGACTGGTCGGTGCGGACGGGAATCAGGTCGAGGACGGAGAGCTGCACGTGAGGTCACAACCCGTCCGGGTTGCCGGTTGTTCCGCGAGCCGCATGCGGACCCCGCGGACGCCGGACCGCTGCCCGAGGACGGTCGACGCGTGGCTTGCGGAACGACGCGAGGCTTAGCGCTGCCTTGATCCGCTGCCAGCGGGATACCGAGGCGGAGAGGCGGGCGCACTGCTCGTCCACCGATCGCCAGTAGTCGACCGCCTGCTGCTCCGCCGGGGCCGCGGGCCCGAAGACGAGGGCGTCCGCCGTGCCGGCCAGCCCCACCCCGGCCGGTACGCCGAGGGCAGCGGCCTGCTCCGGCCGCGTCGCCCCGGCCACCGGCAGCCGATGGCCGAGGTCCCGGGCATGGTCGATCAGCTCGCGCCAGGCGCCGGCCACGCGGGCCGAGGTCCGCGCGGCGGTACGCCGACGACGGCGGCGTACCGCCTTCGCGCCGACGATCCCGCCGACGACCAGCGCGATCAGGAACAGCGGTACGCCGACGGCCTCGGCGGTGATCCACACCCAGCCCGGCAGGTGGAAGTGGTGGTCGCTGGCGTGCTTGCCGACCGCCCGCGCCCTGAGGTCGGAGTCGGAGGACTCGCCCACCGTCGAGGGCGGCGGCACCGGGGCGGGCGGAGGCACCACCGAGCCGCTGAGCTGCTCCTGCTGCTGGGGTGGCTGCTCGGCAGGCTTGGCATGGGACATGAACTGGTCGGTCGGCAGCGTGCGCCAGGTGCCGTCGGCGGCCTCGACCTCGACCCAGGCATGCACGTCGGCGCCCCTCACCACCCCGCCGGCGGGGACGACCGCACCCATCACCACCCGGGCCGGGACGCCGACCCGGTTGGCCATCAGCGCCATCACCGCGGCGTACTGCTCGTCGTCACCGACCATCATCGGGGCGTTCACGAAGCCCTCGGAGAGCCGCGCGACGTAGTGGCCGGCGTGGTAGACCTGCTCGCCCGGCCCGACGCCGTCGGAGTACTTGCCGTGGGTGCGCAGATAGTCGGCGATCGCCAGCACCCGCTTCATCGGCTCGCTGACCCCGGGCGTCCACTGGGTGGCCTGGGTGTCGAGGAAGGCCGCCGCGGTGCTGTTGTCGTCGAGCTGCGCCGACGGCGGAGTGTCGGGCGTGAGCGTGTCGTCGCCGAGGACGCCGGTGAAGTGGTAGCGGTCGCCGCTCTTCAGGCCGGTGGGCACGATCCCGGTCGAGGTCGCCAGGTCGTAGCGGAACGCGTCCGCCTTCAGGCCCGGGTCGTCGCTGTCGAAGTGCATCGACTGGAGCGCGCCGACGGTCGGCAGCCACACCCCGCTGTAGCCGTCGCCGAGCGTGATCCTCACGTCGACCTTCGTGCCGGGGGTCGGGTTGTCGATCGTGCTCGAGACCCGCTGGAAGGAGTCGGGCCCGGGCTGTTGGGACGCGCCCCAGACGGTGCCGTCGTACTGGTCGAGCGCGGCGAACCGGACGCGGGTGCCGGCCGGGACGCCGGTGATGGTGAAAAGGGTCTTGTCGTAGAGGTTGGCCGGGTCGGGGCCACCCTGCCGGCCCTGCTCGTCGACGTAGCGCCGGAACGACGACAGCGGTGAGCCGTAGCGGCCGATGTCGAACGGCGGCACCACGTGGCTGCGCAGCACGGTCCGCTGATCTCCCGCGGCGGCCCTGCCCAGCGGCAGTGCCACCGCTCCGGCCACCACCAGCATCACCACGCCCGCACCGGCGCGCCGGGCCAGGACCCCTCGCCGACGGCCGGCCCCGATCGTCCCGTCCTGCGCTCGCAGGGCCAGCCACGCCAACGCCAGTACGCCGAAGGCGGCGCCCTGGAGCAGCAACGACGAGGCCTGTTCGGTGCCGAGCAGGATGACGGCGCCCAGCAGCGCGACCGGCGCCAGCACCGGCGCGGCGGTGGCACGCAGCCCGATCAGCAGCACACCGATCAGGCCGGCGACCAGGCCGAGCAGCCACGGCAGCACCAGCAGCGGCCCGCTGCCCTCGACCGGCGGCAGGGTGGTGAGCAGGTCCTTCCAGCCGCCGATCGCCTGGTCGAGCAGCGTGACCGGGGCGAACGGCGAGCGCAGGCACAAGGGGCCGCCGAGGAGCAGGAAGACGACCACGCCGGTCAGCACCGGTGCGGCGATGGGCCAGCCGAACCGGCCGCTGACCTCGACCGACGCGGCACCCAGCAGCAGGCCGGCCACGCCGACGACGAGGAACATGACGCCGCTGTAGGTCGGTGCGAGCCCGGCCAGGGCCAGCGTGCCCAGCGCCACCAGGAATGCGAGATCGCGCCAGCGCGCCGGTGTCATCGACCTCCGCGCCGGCCCCGGCCCGGGCGCCGCCGGTGTCCCGACGGACCTCCGCTTCCCGCTCACCCCAGGCTCCAGCGCAGCAGTCCGGCCAGGTCGTCGCGGGCGGCCAGGTGGAGCACCGTCAGATCGTCGATCGCGCTCACCGTGCTCTTCTCGATCGGCTCCACGCGGATCGCGATCCGGCGTACCTCCGGGGCGAACCAGGCCGCCGCCCGGCGCAGGTCCGCCACCGAGGTCTCGGCACCGCCGAGGAGGAAGAGCAGGCTGGTGTCGGAGGCGGTGCGGGCGGCGGTGCGGGCCCCGGCGAGCAGGCCCTGATCGCCGAGCGTGGCCCGGCAGACCGTGTCCAGCGCCCGCTGACCCTGGCCGGCATGCGCGCCGGCCACCATCGTGGTCTGGAACTCGTCGACCAGCGCGCGCATCACGATCGAGCCCGCCAGCGACATCGCGGTCTCGTAGTCGTCCTCGCTCGCCCAGGCCCCACGGCGGTCGTCGACGACGAGAGTGGCGTGGCTGCGGCGGGTGTCGAGGTACTGCCGCACCAGCAGTCCCCCGCCACCGGCACCGCCACCAGCACCGGCGAGCTTGGCCGAGGAGCGCCAGTGGACATGCCGCAGGTCGTCGCCGGGGGCGTACTCGCGCAGCGCGTGGAAGGCCAGGTCGGCCTGGGAGACGCTCTCGGTCGAGACTCCCTCCAGGTCGCGCAGCAGTCCCCCGCCGAGCGCCTCGAGGGGCACCAGCGGCGGGCGGACCAGCACCTCGCGGACCTCGGACCACCGCACGTCCCGCGAGACCAGGCCGAGCGGGTCTGCTCGCCGGGTGGTCGCCGGGCCGACCTGGATCACGCCGCGCCGCTGGGTGCGGATGGTGAACGTCTCCTCGTGCTGCGCCCCGGCCGCCAGCCCGGGCAGGTCGTAGCGTTGCGTCGAGGCGCCGACCGGCAGGTCGAGCAGCAGCGACCCGGTCCGCCGGTCCGCCCGGTTGGCGACGCGGAGGGAGGCGGTCACCGTCCCGCCGGCGGTGACCCGCTCCGGGTCCAGCAGCAGCTCGATCTCGACCCGGGTGCGGCCGAGCAGCCACGGCAGCGCCAGGGCCAGTACGCCGAGGGCAGCCACCCCGATGATCGCAAGCTCCGCCCAGCCGAGGATCGCGCCGGCCAGGAGCAGCACCACGCCACCGGACAGGGCCACCCAGCCCAGCGGGCGGACGACCGCGAGCACGCGCGCCCCGGACGAAACGGTGCGTGACGCACCGGAGAGGCCCGCCGTCACGCCCGGTGCGCGCATCAGGCCACCCGGTCGGTCGGCGGCACCACCTGCTGCAGCAGCCGCTCGATGACCGACTCGATGCTGACCCCGCTGAACTGCGCCTCGGCGTCCAGCAGCAGGCGATGACACAGCACCGGCTCGGCGAGCCGCTTCACGTCGTCGGGTACGACGTGGTCGCGGCCGTCGGCGGCGGCCCACGTCTTGGCCACCCGGATCAGGGCCAGACAGCCGCGGGCGGAGAGCCCGAGCCGGACATGCTGGGCCCGCCGGGACTCCTCGGCCAGCTCGGCGACGTAGGAGAGGACCGCAGGGTCGACGTACACCTCGTCGGCCAGCTCGCTCATCTGAGCCAGCGCGGTCGCGGTGATGACGGGCTTCACCAGGGCGGCGCGGTCGCGGACCTTGGCGTCGACCAGCAGCTCCACGGTGGCCTGCCGGTCCGGGTAGCCCATCGAGGTCTTCATCAGGAATCGGTCCAGCTGCGCCTCGGGCAGCCGGTAGGTGCCGGCCTGCTCGATCGGGTTCTGGGTGGCGATCACCAGGAACGGGCGGCCCACCTCGCGGGCCACGCCGTCAACGGTGACCCGGCCCTCCTCCATCACCTCCAGCAGCGCCGACTGGGTCTTGGGCGAGGCGCGGTTGATCTCGTCGGCGAGCACGATGGTGTGGAAGATCGGGCCCGGATGGAACTCGAAGGTGCCCTGGCGCTGGTCGTAGACGGTGACGCCGGTGACGTCGGAGGGCAGCAGGTCGGGAGTGAACTGGATCCGGGCGTGGCTGCCCTGCACCGAGTTGGCCAGCGCCCGGGCGAGCATCGTCTTGCCGGTGCCGGGGTAGTCCTCCAGCAGGATGTGGCCCTCCGAGAGGAGGCAGGTCAGCGCCAGCCGGACGACGTGCCGCTTGCCGAGGACCGCCTGCTCGATGGCGTCGGCGAGCGTGTCGAACGTCTGGCGGAACCAGGCGGCCTGCTCATGGGTGATGGTCACTTCATGCTCCTGTCGTGCGGTCAGCCGGTCTTCGGCCAGGTCATGCTTCCGGTCCCGGTCTGGCCCTGCGGCGAGGTGCACGAGACCGTCACGGTGCCGCCTCCGTAGCCGTAGAACCAGGACGTCTGGGTCGTGCCGGCGCGCAGGTACTGCGTGGTGAAGCCGCCGCCGGAGGGACTGCTGGTGGCGGTGCACTTCGCGGTGCCGGTGAGGTCACCGAGCGTCACGGTGATGTGGCCGCAGGTCGCGTCGGTGCAGGCGCTGCTCGGCGTACAGGCGGTCTTGCTGCACAGGTCGCCGCGGGTGAGGCTGACCGCCGGAGGCGGCGGGTCGCCGGTGGTGACAGTGTCCGAGGCGACGTTGCTGCCGCGGCCGGCGTCGCTCACCGTGACCGTGTAGGTGACCCTGGCGTCGTAGCCGACGGTGAACGGCCCGAAGCTCCCCTGGTTGGCGTCGCTGCCGTCGATGGTCCGCGGCGCGACGTTCGCCCCCGGCCCGATGATGTTCAGGGTCGCGCTCTTGCCGTTGCCGTCCGCCTTCCACGTGCCCGAGACGGTGTCGCCGTTCGTCGTCAGGTGGACCGACACGGCGGTGTCGGTCAGCGGGCCGTAAGACTGCTGCGCCTGCGTGCTCGACTGGCTGCACTCGTTGTTCTCGTTGCAGACCTCGAGGTGGAAGTCGTAGGCCTGGTGGTTGTCCGGCGTGCGTTCCAGCAGCGGCCCGTTCTCGTCGCCGGGCGTGTCGATCAGCTGGCCGCCGCGATAGACGTGCAGCGTCGACACGCCGCCGTGGGAGGGCGGCACGGTGAAGCCGCTGATCCGCACCTGGTCGTCGGTGCCGGTGGCGGCGATCGACCAGCTCCCCCACTTCCCGGGGAGGCCGACCGCCTTCCACGATGCCGCCGGGCCGTGGGAGGTGCGCGACTGACCGCCCGGGATGCCGGTGCCGGTGCCCGGCGCGATCGCCTCGACCTTGAACTGGTACTGGGTGCCGTCGTAGTCGATCCCGGAGAACGTGCACGAGGTACCGGTGATCCCCTCGGTGGCCTGGTTGCAGGTGCCACCGTCGGCGTACGGGACGCTGATCACGCGGTAGCGGACCGGGCCGGGCCCGTTGGCGTCGACCGGGTCCCAGCTGAGCTTGACCACGGCGCTGTCGTCGGCCGACGGGGTGGTCGTCACGGTCGGTGCGGCAGGGGTCCCCGGCGCTCCCACGGACTGGTAGGTGCCCGAGGCCGTCGGCTCGCTGGACCAGCCCTTGGCGTTGGTCGCGGTGATGTAGAAGACGTAGGTGTCGTCGTTGCTCAGCCCGGAGATCGTCGCGCTGGTCTTCGGCGTCCGGATCGCCTTGCCGCCGCCGTAGCTGATCAGGTAGGTCAGCCCCGAGGTCTGCTTGGCGTTGGCCGGCGGGTTCCACCGCAGGGTGACGGAGCGGTCGCCGACCGCCGCCTCGGTGACGCCGGTGACCGGGAGCGGCTTGGCGTCCGGGTTGGCGACCGTCGAGCTCGGGCTCCAGTCCGACGGGCCGACGGCGTTGACCGCTCTGACCTGGAACGTGTAGTCGACGCCGTTCCGCAGCCCGGTGACGGTGCAGGCGGTGGTCGGGCAGGGCACCGTCGGGCCGCCGTGGTCGGCGCGCACCTGGTAGGAGGTGATCGGCGAGCCGTTGGCCTGCGGCGCGCTCCACGACAGCGCCACCTGGCCCGAGTCCACCTTGCCCGGATGCGGTGCTGCCGGCGCATCCGGCGCAGCCTGCAACGAGACGGTCAGCCGGCCGTCGACGGTGCGGTTGGCCGGCGGCCGGCCCGCCACGTCGGACATGACCACATGGAACGTCGCGGTGCCGTGCGCCTTCGGTCCCGAGCTCAGCGTGACCGACGAGCCGTGCACCGAGGCATGTACGTCGAGGGCGGACGTCTGGGTCGCCGAGAGCACCTGCGGCTGTGGCATCGGCACGCCGGCATGCAGGTAGGGGGCCAGGTCGACGGTGCGCGACTGTCCGGCCTTGAGGTCGGCGATGGTGATCGGCGCCAACGTCGGCGGCGGCACCGCGATCACCGAGATCGGCACGAAGGCCGGGTCGCTGTCACCGGCCCGCAACTGCAGCAGCGCGCCGGTGCCCGCCGGCGTACCTCCGGTTGCGAAGACGCTGATCTGGCTGCCTTGGGCCTGGATGATCGACAGCCCCGCGGCCGACTTCCTCCAGTCGGCGCTGTAGGTCAACGAGCCGGGCTGCTCCGCAGTCCAGACGTGACAGAGGGCGGCGACGTCGATGTCGATCCGCTGGCCCTGCGCGACCGGGATCGGATCGCTGGGGCAACGCAGCACCGGCTTGGTGCTCCCCACCTGGACCGGGACGGTCAGGATCGCGGTCACCCTCCCGGTGGTCACCTCGAAGCTGACCGCGCCGGGGCCCTGGTAGTCCTTGGCGGCGTGCACGGTGAAGGTGCCGTTCCCGGTGATCGAGGCGCCGACGTCGGCAGCCGGTGCGGCCCAGATCCGGTCCTTGAGGGTGAACCGGACCGGGCCGCGTGACGGGTTGACGACGTAGTCCGACAGCTGTGCCTGGAGGTCCTGGCCAGGTTGCAGGGCGATCGTCGCGTCGCTCTTGACGTAGGGGGTGGCGTCGCCCTTCGGTGGGACGTAGACCCGGGCGGTCGCTGCGCCGCCGTCGGCGTCGGTGACCACGAATGGGATCACCAGCGCCGTGGTGGAGCGGTCGATGGTGACGGTGCCGCCGTCGACCTGGGCCGAGATGCCGGGCGGGGTCTCCACGCCGGCCACCTTCAGCGCCGAGGTGGGGCCGTCGGGGTCGTAGGCGTCGTGGAGTACGTCGACGCTGACCCGGGCCGCGCTCGCGCCGCCGGCGGCGTCGGTGCCGAAGGCGTCGCCGATCACCGGCGGGTTGTCGTAGCCCGGCTGGGTGCGCAGCGTGACAGTCGCCTGCGAGCTGTGCAGCCCGTCGGTGATGTCGTAGTTGACCTGGATCTCGCGGCCGTCGGCGTGGGCCGGCGCCTTGATCCGCATCGCACCGGTGTCCGCGTCGATGCTCACCCCGCTCGGTGCCGGGTGGACGAGGGCGACGGTGACCTTGTCGGTGGCCGCCACCTGGTCGTTGGCGAGGACGTCGACAGTCATCGTCCGCCCCGGAGCGACGGTCGCGATGTCGTCGACCGCGACCGGAGCGGCCGGCATGGCCGGGGGCACGACGCCGACCCGCACCGTGCCGGTGGCGGTGGCGCCGCGGGCGTCGGCGACGGTGTAGGTGAAGTCGTCGGTGCCGGCGCTGTCGGGGAACGCCTGGTAGACCAGCGCGTCGGCGCCGGCCCGCAGCACCCGGCCCAGGGCGGGCGGGAAGGAGATCCCGGTGATCGAGACCGGATCACCGTCGGGGTCGATCCCTGAGGACGGCAGCGAGATCCGCACCTGGTCGCCGGCGACGACCCGTCCCTCCAGCGCTGTCGGCTCGGGCGGCTGGTTGGAGCCCCTCGAGGGCAGGATCGTCACCCGGAGCGTGCCGGGCGCCGTCGCGCCGCGTTCGTTGGCGGCGACATAGCTGACCGTCTCGGTGACCGGGTCGGAGACCCTCGTCGGGGCGTTGAACCGCACCGTCTTGCCGCTGACGTAGGCGTGGCCGGTGGTGCGGGGCGAGTGGGACGGGTCGGTGACCGCGAGCTGACCCGCGCCGACGCTGCCCGCGCCCGGATCGGTGACCAGGTGCAGCTGCTCACCGTCGGGGCTGAAGTCGTTGTCGAGCACCGAGACCTGGGTGCCGCTGCCGGCTCGTACGGTGACCTGGTCCCCCTGCGTCACCGGGGTGTCGTCGGCCGGAGCCGGCCGCTGGCTGACCACGATGTCGCCCTGGATGCCGGACCGGTCGCCGTCGCTGATCGTGTAGTGCACGACCTGCGGGTTGGGGCCGATGGTCGGGCGGCTGGCGGCGACCCGCACCCAGCGGCCGTCGACCACGGCGACGTCCAGCTGGCCGCTGGTGGCGGCGCGCACCCCCTGCACCACGAGCACCTGCCCGGCCGGGTCCACGTCGTTGGCCAGTACGTCGACCATCCCGGCCGACTGCCCGTAGACGGTCAGGCTGTCCGGCATCGCCACCGGCGCCCTCGGCGGGTGCTCGGCGGCCCGGACGTCGACCCGGATCCGGCCCCTGGAGAAGCTGGCGTTGCCGAAGGCGGCGTCGTAGTCGAGGAAGTAGGTCCGCGGCTGGTCGGAGCGGAAGGTGACGGTGCCGTTGCTGACGTCGGTCTGGACCTGGCCGCCGCCCGCCGAGGTGACCTTCCCGGCGAGCTCGAGATCGGCGTCCGGGGTGATCGGGTCGGAGCCGGGCAGGTCGTTGTCGAGCGGGTGGATCGTGATCGGCTTGCCCGCCTGTCCGACGATGACATCGGGCTCGGCCGTCGCCGGGTAGGCCTGATGGTCGACCGGCGCCTGCACGTGCACCTGGATCCGGTGCTCGACGGGCGCGGCGATGCCGTCACTGACGCCGTACTCGACGGTGGCGTCGCCACCCTTGTCCGCGGCCGTGAACCGCACCTGTCCCGACGAGGTGACTCGTGCGACGGCACCCGGGGGCCCGGTCAGCACCCGCGCGTTGGCCAGGCTGAGCGGGTCGCCGTCGGCGTCGTCGCGCCAGTCCGCCAGCACCGGCATGGTCACCACGCCGGCAACCGGCACATGCCACTGCTTGTCCTGATAGCCCTGGCGCAGGGCCGGTGCCTGGTTGGCGCCCGCGCCGCGGGCGGTGACGGTGACGCGCGCATGCGCGGCGCCGCCGCTCTGCCGGCCGTCGTCGACGTAGTACTCGAAGGTCGTGGTCGCGGCCGGCTTGGCCGGCATCGTGATCTCGACGCTCTGCCCGTCGGGGCTGACCGCGACG
>Ga0164242_10008508_pt1 | contig 11130 bp, 10 predicted proteins | sample OricomgcompostMG_FD_108783 | JGI IMG/M metagenome (GOLD analysis project Ga0164242, IMG submission 108783) | Miracle-Growth compost microbial communities from Emeryville, California, USA - Original compost - Miracle growth compost (MG) ...
GGGGGTGCGTCATGAGCGCGGCGACGATCTGGGCCTTGCGCCGCGTGCCGAGGCTCAACGCGTCGAGCGGCTTCGCGGTGACGGGCAGCTCGAGGCGCGCCGCGTACGCGTGAGCCCGGTCGAGGAGCCCGGGCAGGGCGTGCCCGCGCGCGCGCTCGTGCGCGGTCCGGCAGTACTGCCAGTACTCCTCGGCGGTGAGCTCGCCGACGACGTCGCCCGGCGAGTCGCTCACGTAGCCGATCTGCGTCACCACGGCGGGCTCGCGCGCGAGCAGCGGTCGGCCGGCCCACGACGCGTAGCCGTCGTCGGGGGCCCGCAGCCCCAGCGCCGACCTGATGAGCGTGCTCTTGCCGGAGCCGTTCGGGCCGAGCAGCGTCACGAACGACCCGTCGGCGACGTCGAGGTCGACCGGCCCGAGCGTGAACCCGCGGAACCGGACGGTGAGGTCGACGATCTCGAGCATCAGTGCACCACCCCGGGCGTGCGCTCGAGCCGCATGCCCAGCAGCTGGCGCCCGTCCTTGGCCAGCGGGGTGAGCGCGGACAGGTGGTAGAGCGCGAGGACGAGCATGCCGGCCGCCCACGGTGCGCGGAGCTGGTCGAGCCCGAGCCAGACCCAGAGGTCGGCGGGCAGGCCGAGCGCGACGGCGAGGGCGGCGAGCGCCGCGCAGACACCGCCGGCGGGCCCGGCCAGGACGACCAGGGCGCGAGCGCGGCGCGAGGGTGCGCGGAAGCTGAGCCCGCAGGCGCCCGCGCGGACGTAGAACGCGTACGCGTCGCTGGCGGTCGCGCGAGCGGCCAGGAGGTGGCCCCACTCGTGGGCGACGATCGTGGCGACGAGCGCCAGGAAGAACGCGAGCACCGAGCCGACGACCTGGACCGCCGTCGCGGTCTGCAGGACGTTGAGCGACGTGATCGGGTTCGTGCCGAGCAGGACGGCGAGCACGGCGGCCAGCCCGACGCCGAGCCAGCAGAGCCCCTGGTGCGCCTCGAGCGCGCCGACGAGCACGGTCCGCGCGGTGGCGGGGTACTTCCGCAGCGGGAACCGGCCGCGGTAGGCGATGCGCCGGTCGAGGACCATCGCGGACAGCACCATCGGCAGCGACCGCACCACCTCGACGGCCTCCCGCGCGTGCGACTGGTGCACCGACAGCAGCCCGAGCGCGGACAGGTCGACGACGAACCGGCGCACCTGCGCGTCGACCTGCTCGCGCGGCTCGTCCGTCCACGCGCTCACCAGGTCGACGACGGTGGCGACGTCGGCGGGGAATCGGCCGACCTCGCACAGAATGCGCGCGGAATCGTTGAGCGGATAGCGCATCCCGTCGGAGTCGACCAATGCGTTTCCGACGAGCTCGAGGCCCGGTGCGATCGTGAAGCTGACGTCGCCGACGAGCCACGTCGGCAATTCGGGGCGCAGCACGCGTCCTCCTTCGTGACCGGGGGGCGGACCGACCGTGGCCGGCCCGTCCCCCGACGGCTTCAGCAGCCGCGCGTCCAGTAGTTCTTGACGGCGTTGACGCACGCGTTGAACGACCGCGCCTGGCAGACCGAGCAGATGTAGATGACCACGGCGACCGCGATGCCGAGCACGGCCGCGACGACCGCGGCGACGGCCCACTCGGCCTCGTTCTCGTTGCGGTGCGTGCTGGTCAGGGCGCGCGGCTCGCTCCACGACATCGTGTCGAGCGGAGCAGTGAGTGTCATGGACACGTGTTCTCCTTGTCTCTCTGTGGGTCGCGAGCCCGTCCGGTCCAGGGCCCGCCGGTCGTCGATACAAGCAGCGTCGCGACGAATGTCGCAATTGCCATTTCGCCGGTTTGCGGCGCGTCGTCCCCGGCGTGTCTTTATTGGACCGGCGTCCATCTAAATAGCTGGACACGCGCCCATTTTCGCGCCCCAAGAAATACCGATCGGTAGCATTTGTGTTCCCGGCGCGGACGGCGCGCGCCGGCTCGGCCGCACGAACCCCGGGCGCGCGCCGCCGCGCGACCGCGCCGCCGCCGGGACGTCGCACCTGGATGGCATGCTGTGCGCGTGACGCGCGTCCCCCTCCGCCGGGCCCTGGCCGAGCTGCCGCCCTACGTGCCCGGGGGCCGCGCCCCCGTCGGCGCCGCGGCGTTCAAGCTGTCGTCGAACGAGAACCCGTACCCGCCCCTGCCGTCGGTCGTCGCCGCGATCGCCGACGCCGCGGTCGACGTCAACCGCTACCCCGACATGCACGCCACCGAGGTCACCGACGCGGTGGCCACGGCGCTCGGCGTCGAGCCGGCGTCCGTCGTCGCGGGGAACGGCTCGGTCGCGGTGCTCGCGCACGTGCTGGCCGCGGTCGTGGAGGCCGGCGACGAGGTCGTGTACCCGTGGCGCTCGTTCGAGGCGTACCCGATCGCCGTGTCGCTGGCGCACGCGAACGCCGTGCCGGTGCCGCTCGGCGCCGACGGGCGGCTCGACCTCGCGGCGATGGCCGCGGCCGTGACGCCCCGGACGCGCGTCGTGCTCGTGTGCACGCCCAACAACCCGACCGGGCCCGCGGTGCACGCCGGCGAGCTCGCGACGTTCCTCGACGCGCTGCCCGGCGACGTGCTCGTCGTGCTCGACGAGGCCTACGTCGAGTTCGTCCGCGACCCGGACGTGCCCGACGGGCTCGCCGTCCTCGCCGACCACCCGAACGTCGTCGTGCTCCGCACCTTCTCCAAGGCGTACGGCCTCGCGGGGCTGCGCGTCGGGTTCGCGGTCGCGCGCCCGCGGCTCGCCGCCGGCATCCGCGCGGCGTCCACCCCGTTCGGCGTCTCGCACGTGGCCCAGCTCGCCGCGGTCGCGTCGCTGCGCGCGCAGGACGAGCTGCTCGCACGCGTCGACCGCATCGTCGTCGAGCGCACCCGGATGCTCACGGCGCTGCGCGCCCAGGGCTGGACCGTGCCCGACAGCCAGGCCAACTTCGTGTGGCTCGCGCTCGGGGACCAGACGACCGCGTTCGCCGAGCGGTGCGCCCGCGCCGGCGTGGTCGTCCGCCCCTTCGCGGGGGACGGCGTGCGCGTCAGCGTCGGCGAGCCCGAGGCGACCGACCTGTTCCTCGAGGTCGCGGCGGACTCCCACCCGCGCTGACGGTGCCCACGATCCGTCGGCCGTTCCCGGGCTGACGGCTCGGCCCGACCGAGCGTGCGGTGCTCAGGGCGTGCGGAGCACGCGCACGGGGTCCTGACGCGCCGCGACCACGGCGGGCCCGACGGCGGCGACCGCCGCGCTGAGCACCGCGAGCAGGCCGGTCCCCACGACGAAGCCCGCGCCGGGCGCGCCCCCGACCCGGGCGGCGAGCGCCACACCGCACGGGCACCCGAGCGCCGCGCCGACGAGCCCTCCGAGCGCGGCGCGCGCGACGACGAGCGTCGTCAGCACCCCGCGCGTGGCACCGAGCGCCCGCCGCCGGCCGAGGTCGCGCCGCCGCAGCAGGACGTCGCCGAGCGTGACCGCCGCGACGAGCGCGGCCCCGGTCGCGAGCACCGCGAGCAGCAGCGCCCGGTCGTAGCGCGCGAGGTCTCCCAGCACGTCGGCCTGCACCTCGGCGAGGGTGCGGGGGGAGCGCACCGTCACGTCGGTGGGGTCCGGGCGTGCGAGCAGGGCCAGCACCGCGGCCTGCGTCAGCTCGGCGTCGGGTGCCGCCCGGACCACGACGTCGAGCGCGTGCGCGGGCGTCCCGGGCGCTGCCGGGCCGACGAGGCCGGCGTCCAGCGTGTCGAACGGCGCGCGAGCCCGGAACGTGCCGACGACGGCCACGGCTGCGGTGTTCGGCCCGGCGCTGACGGCTCCCGCGGGCTCGTCGAGGCCGAGCTGCGCGAGCGCGCGGTCCGACGCGACGGCCTCGCCGAGGTTCGGCCAGCGCCCGGAGGTCAGCACGGCGACGTCCCGCAGCGAGCCGACGACCTGCCAGTACGGCACGGGTGTGCCGCCCGCGCCGACCGCGACGTTCGTGGTGTCCCGCGGCAGCGTGACGCCGACGGCCCGCTCGACGGTGTCCATCGTGGCCGCCGCGCCGACGGTCGCGGGGGTCAGGAAGCCCTTCTCCTTCTGGTCGGTGACCTCGATCTGGCGGGAGCCGGCGTCCTCGAGCCGGTGCTGCACCTGGCGCTGCGCCGCGGCGGCACGGCCCACGGTGAGGATCGCCGTCAGGCACATGGCCGCGACGAGGACCGCGACGAGCGCGGTCGGGACGCGCTGCGCGCGCGCCGAGGCCGCCACCTCACGCAACAGGGCCAGCGGCCTCACAGCGCCAGCACCTGGTCGGCCCGGGCGAGCACGAACGGGTCGTGCGTCGCGACGACGACGGTGCGTTCCTCTGCGGCGGCCGTGCGGAGCGCGTCGAGCACGCCGGCGGCGTTGTCGCGGTCGAGGTTGCCGGTCGGCTCGTCGGCGAGCACGACGGGAGGGTCCGCGACGAGGGCCCGCGCGATCGCGACGCGCTGTGCCTGGCCGCCGGAGACCTCCCCCGGCCGGTGACCCGCCCGCGCACCGACGCCGAGCCGGTCGAGCAGCGCGCTCGCGCGGGGGATCACGTCACGACGACGTGCGCCCCCGTAGAGCGCGGGCTCGAGCACCCCGTCGAGGACGGTGCGCGTCGGGTCGAGCACGGCGTCCTGGAACACGAAGCCGATCCGGCCGGCGCGGAGCGCCGAGCGTTCGACGTCGGGCCGGTCGTCGATGCGGCTGCCGCCGAGCAGCACCGCGCCGTCACTCGGGCGCAGCAGCAGGCCCAGCACGTAGAGCAGCGTCGACTTGCCGCGGCCCGAGGGCCCGGTCACCGCGGTGACGGCACCCGGCGCGAACGTGTGGTCGAGCCCGCCGAACAGCTCGTCGCCGCCGGCCCGGTACGCGAACCGCAGGTTGCGGACGGCGAGCTCAGCCGTCGCCACGCGCGCCGCCCGAGGTCGGTGCCGGCCCGGGGTCGGCTCCGGCGCCGTGCGCGGCCCGGCTCCCGTCGAGCACGACCACGCGCTCGCCGACGGTGAGGCCGTCGACGACGGCCATGCCGTCGCCCGAGGCGCGCACCGTGACAGGCCGGTGCGTCCCGTCGGCCGCGACGACGTAGGTCCCGCCCGACGCGTCGGTGCGGACGGCGGCGACGGGGACACCCGGCCCGCTGAGCTCGGGAACCACGGTCACGCGGGCGGTGAGCGTCGTCGTCTCGACGGCGGGCAGCGCGTCGCACTCCGCGCCGCACACGGGTCCGCCGTCGGGCGCGGACAGGGTGAGCGTGACGGTGCCGTCCGCGCCCTGCTCCGTCCCGCTGACGACGGCCGGCCAGGTCGTCGCCCCGGAGACGACGTCCACCCGCGCGTCGGGCGGGACGCCGGCCGCCTGTTCGGCGGGCAGCACCACGGCGAACGTGGGCGTCGCCGTCACCGAGCGGACCGCCGGCTCGCCGCCGGCCAGCACCGCACCCTGGACGACCGCGTCGTCGAGTGCGAGCGCGGCCGGCAGGTGCGGCACCGCGACGAGCTCGCCGAGCCGCACGGCCCCCGTCGGCTCGGCACCGGTCGCGCGCTGCCACCCGCGCACCGCGGCGGCCGTCGCCGCGCCGTACGTGCCGTCGGGTTCCGGGTGCAGGTGGCCGAGCGTGCGCAGCGCCGACTGCAGCTGGCGGACGTCCTCGCCGTGCGTGCCGATCGACAGGTCCCGGTAGAACGGCGTCTCGCCGACGACCGCGCGCACGGGCACGCCTGCCACGGCATAGAGCTCGTCGCCGACGCGGACATGGGACGTCGCCTCGACGCGCGTGACGACGCCGGGCAGCGCGTTCGACGCCAGCAGCACGGGGCGCCGCGTCACGGTCGCGTTGTACGAGTAGGACCGGCCGACGGTCGCGTCCGTGACGGCGACGACGACGTGGTCTGCGGCTCCGTCCTCGGCCTGCGCGGGGGTGGCCAGCGTCGCGCGCCCCGCCCACCAGGCGCCCGCCGCGACCCCGACGACCACCGCGCCCGCGACCGCCTGCCGCACCCCGGCCCGCACCCTCACGCCGTCCCCCTCGACTCCGCGCCGCCGCCTCGTCCCGGCCTGACGAATGCGACATCGTGGCACAGCGGCGCCGCCTCGTGGGAGCGTTCCCTCCTCGCATGTCCGACCCTTGCGGGCAAGCCGGATGCATCGCTACATTTCCGCGCAGCCCGGGCGGTCCGCCCCGGGCTCGCAGGGGGCCGCAGGGGATGGGCGGGGCATCGATGCCTCGCGTCGCTCGGAGCTCTTCCGAGCATGGTCGCGGCGCCCGAGTCGATGACGACGAGGGAGCAGATGCATGCGCAAGACGACGACTGTCGCGTCCGCCTCGGTGGCCGCGGTGCTGGCCGTGGTGCTCGGAGCGACCGGCGCCGCCGCTTCGGTGAGCCGGGTCGGCACGACGACGTGCCCCTACTTCATGACGGGACACCTGCGTAGCGCGACGAACGGCGTGACGTCGCACACGTGGGTCGACCTCGACACCGGCGCCGCCCAGTACTCGAGCTGGAGCATCGGCGGCTCGCACGAGAGCGCCGGCTACGCGCACGGGCACTGGGTGATCGTGGCGGGGTCGTCGATCCTCGGCAGCTCGCAGACCTGCAAGTAGGAAGCCCGGCGGACCGGCCGCTGCGTGCGGCGGCCGGGCCGACGAGGTCCGGTGAGCGTGGGGAGAGGAGTGCTACGTGCGAGCAGTCGTGCGTCGCTGCGTCGCCGTCGTGATGGTCCTCGGTGCGGGGCTGCCGGCGGGGTGCTCGGCCGGCCCGTCGAACGGTGCGCACCCGACGGGCGGTGCCGCGTCGTCGGGTCCGTCCGGGGCGGTCGGAGCGGCCGACCAGGAGGCGATCGACGCGCACCTCGCCGAGGAGGCCGAGGTGTTCGGGGTCGAGAACCCGCCGCACGTCGACGTGGTCCGCGTCGTGACGTTGTCCGAGCAGCCGCCGCTCGTCGTCGCCTGCCTCGAGGAACAAGGGTTCGACGCGGAGACGAGTCCCGACGGGCAGGGGGTGCGGATCACGTCGGTCTCGGAGCAGATGGCCGCGGTCCATCTCGCGCAGTACGTGTGCGACGCGAAGTACCCGGTGACGCCGCGCGAGCTCCAGCCGCTGGACGACGCGCAGCGGCGGACCACGTACACGTACCTGACGACGACGCTGACGCGGTGCCTGCGTGACCACGGCTACGAGGTCGCGGCGCCGCCGTCGCTCGAGACGTTCCTCGCGACGTACGACACGGCCCCGTGGAACCCGTGGGACACCGTCATGGTGCCGGCCAAGAGGTTCGACGAGGTGATGCGCGCCTGCCCGGAGAACCCGCCGTCGCAGCTGCTGTGGGGGGACTGATCCCGCTGTCGGGGTCCGACAAGTCGTTCCCGCGAGACTTGTGCGTCGTCTTCCGTCGTAACCTACGGTCCCGTAGCCTACGCTGACGTAGGTTCGGGGCCCGAGGGCTCCGGACGGCCCCAGCCCCGGCACGCAAGGAGTTCGCGCGTGAGCCCGACGGATCCCTCGACCGACGGTCCCCCGACCGGTGGTCCCTCGACCGACGACGGTCTGGTGCAGCTGCTGACGCCGCAGGGCGAGCGCGTCAGCCACCCGGACTACGACGCCCGCGTGGCGCACCTGACGGCGGAGGACCTGCGCGGCATGTACCGCGACATGGTGCTGGTCCGCCGCTTCGACACCGAGTCCACGTCGCTGCAGCGCCAGGGCGAGCTCGCGCTGTTCGCGCAGGCGCTCGGCCAGGAGGCCGCGCAGATCGGCTCGGGCCGCGCGCTCGCCGCGCAGGACCACGTCTTCCCCAGCTACCGCGAGCACGGCGTCGCGCACACGCGCGGCGTCGACCTCGCCGAGGTCCTGCGGCTGTTCCGCGGGATCGACCACGGGGGCTGGGACCCGGTCGCGAACGGGTTCCACCTGTACACCCTCGTCATCGGATCTCACGCCCTGCATGCGACCGGCTATGCGATGGGCGTGCAGCGCGACGGCCGTGTCGGCACGGGAGACCCCCAGCGCGACACGGCCGTCGCTGTCTACTTCGGCGACGGCGCCACCAGCCAGGGCGACGTCAGCGAGGCGCTCGTCTTCGCGGCGGTCAACAACGCGCCGCTCGTCTTCTTCTGCCAGAACAACCAGTGGGCGATCAGCGAGCCGACGACGCGTCAGACGCGCGTCCCGCTGAGCCACCGCGGCACCGGCTTCGGCATCCCGTCGGTGCGCGTCGACGGCAACGACGTGCTGGCCAGCTACGCCGTGATGTCCGAGGCGCTCGAGCGCGCGCGGTCCGGCGGCGGCCCGACGTTCGTCGAGGCGTTCACGTACCGCATGGGCGCGCACACCACGTCGGACGACCCGACGCGGTACCGCTCGTCCGCGGAGGAGGAGCACTGGCGCCAGCGGGACCCGATCGACCGGCTCGCCGCCCACCTGCGGGCCTCGGGCGAGCTGTCGCCGGAGCTCGAGGCGCAGGTCGCGGCGGACGCCGACGCGCTGGGCGAGCGCATCCGCGCCGAGGTCCGCGCCATGGGCCGGCCCGAGTCCGCGTCGATGTTCGAGCACGTCTACGCCACCGCGCACCCGACGGTCGACGCCGAGCGCGCCTGGTTCGAGGCCTACGAGTCGTCCTTCCTGGATTCTGCCGCCGAGGGGAGCCACCGATGAGCACCACGCTGGACGCCGTCCACGTACCGACCGCCGCCTCGCCCGCGCCGTCGCGGGTCGGGCAGAAGATCACGTTCGCCAAGGCGATCAACCTCGGCCTGCGCCGCGCGCTCGAGCAGGACCCGAAGGTGCTGCTCATGGGCGAGGACATCGGCCGGCTCGGCGGCGTCTTCCGCGTCACCGACGGCCTGCAGAAGGACTTCGGCGAGGACCGCGTGGTCGACACGCCGCTCGCCGAGTCGGGCATCGTCGGCACGGCCATCGGGCTCGCGATGCGCGGCTACCGGCCCGTGTGCGAGATCCAGTTCGACGGGTTCATCTTCCCGGCGTTCGACCAGATCACGACGCAGCTCGCCAAGATGCACTACCGCTCGAACGGGCGCCTGACGCTGCCCGTCGTCATCCGCGTGCCGTTCGGCGGCGGGATCGGCGCGGTCGAGCACCACAGCGAGTCGCCCGAGGCGCTGTTCGCGCACACCGCGGGCCTGCGCGTCGTCAGCCCGTCGACGCCCGGCGAGGCGTACACGATGATCCAGGCCGCGATCGCGTCGCCCGACCCGGTGCTGTTCTTCGAGCCCAAGGGTCGGTACTGGGAGAAGGCCGACGTCGACCTCGACGGGGAGCCGTCGCTCGGGCTCAACAAGGCGCGCGTCGCGCGGGCCGGCACCGACGTGACGATCGTCGCGTACGGCCCCACCGTGCTGACGGCGCTCAAGGCCGCCGAGGCGGCCGCGGCCGAGGGCACGAGCGTCGAGGTGGTCGACCTGCGCGCGATCTCGCCGATCGACGTCGACACCGTCGCCGGGTCGGTGCGCAAGACCGGCCGCTGCGTCGTCGTCCACGAGGCGCCCGTCGCGTACGGCGCCGGCGCGGAGGTCGCGGCGCGCGTCACCGAGGAGTGCTTCTTCCACCTGCAGGCTCCCGTGCTGCGCGTCGGGGGCTTCCACGCGCCGTACCCGGTGGCCAAGATCGAGCACGACTACCTGCCGAGCCTGGACCGCGTCCTGGACGCGGTCGACCGCTCGCTCGCGTACTGACCCCCCGACCGTCCCCCGCACGCGAGACGCGCTGCTGCACGCGAGACACGCACCAGGACGTGCGAGTCTCGAGTCGAACCGTGTGTCTCGACCCCGACGTCCCGAGAGTGAGCCCTCCGTGCCGACCTTCCAGCAGTTCCCGCTCCCGGACGCCGGCGAGGGGCTGACCGAGGCCGAGATCGTCGCGTGGCACGTCGCCGTCGGCGACACCGTCGCGGTGAACCAGACGATCGTCGAGATCGAGACCGCCAAGTCGCTCGTCGACCTGCCGAGCCCGTGGGACGGGGTCGTCACCGCGCTGCTCGTCGAGCCCGGGACGACGGTCGAGGTCGGCACGCCGATCATCGAGATCGACACCGACCCGACCGGTGCGGCGGCGCCCGGCCCGAGCGCGCCCGCACCCGCCGAGGCGCCCGCGGGCACTGCCGGTCCGGCGCCCGACGACGCGGCCCGCGGCCACCGTCGGGGCGCGGACCGCGCGGGGGTCGAGCCCGGCGGGGCGGACGAGATCGAGGCGGCGCGCGACGCCGAGGGTGGCGACGGCACGGCGGCGCCCACGGGTGCCGACGCGAACCCGGTCGGCGACGCGCCCGAGGGGGCGCCCCGTGGCGCGTCCGACCGCGAGGCGACGACCGGCGACACCCCCGATCCCACGGCCGAGGGCGGCGCGGGCGGCCGCGAGGCGGTGCTCGTCGGCTACGGCCTCGCCGAGGCCACCTCGGCCCGACGCCCCCGGCAGGCGGGCGGTGGATCGCCGCGCGCGCTGGCCAAGCCGCCGGTGCGCAAGCTCGCGCGCGAGCTCGGGGTGGACCTCGACGCGGTCGCCGCGACGGGCCCGGGCGGCATCGTCACGCGCGAGGACGTGCTCGACCACGCGGCGCAGGCGGAGGCGCGCTCGCTCGCGACCTACTCGTCGGACGACTCGCCGTGGCTCGCGCAGGGCACCGTGTCGTCCGACGGCCGCCAGACGCGCGTTCCGGTCAAGTCGGTGCGCAAGCGGACCGCCGAGGCGATGGTGACGAGCGCGTTCACCGCGCCGCACGTCACGGTGTTCCACACGGTCGACGTCACGCGCACCATGCGCCTCGTCGAGCGGCTCCGCGCGGACCGCGAGTTCTCGGACGTCCGCGTCACGCCGCTGCTGATCGCCGCGAAGGCGCTGCTGCTGGCCGTGCGCCGGCACCCGGAGATCAACGCGAGCTGGGACGACGCCGCGCAGGAGATCGTCTACAAGCACTACGTGAACCTCGGCATCGCGGCGGCGACGCCGCGCGGGCTCGTCGTGCCGAACGTCAAGGACGCGCACCGGCTCGGGCTGCACGCCCTGGCGCTCGCGCTCGCGGGGCTGACGGCCACGGCGCGGGCCGGCAAGACGTCGCCGACGGACATGGCGGACGGCACGATCACGATCACGAACGTCGGCGTCTTCGGCATCGACACCGGCAC
>Ga0164242_10008509_pt1 | contig 11126 bp, 22 predicted proteins | sample OricomgcompostMG_FD_108783 | JGI IMG/M metagenome (GOLD analysis project Ga0164242, IMG submission 108783) | Miracle-Growth compost microbial communities from Emeryville, California, USA - Original compost - Miracle growth compost (MG) ...
ACTTTGCTCCAAGCCTTCACCAATTGCTGTTTGGCAGCAGGCTCATACATAAAATCATCTACCTTCCGGAAATTGCCATCCACCAAAAGGCTTAAACCATAGGCCTGAACACTCTCCCTAATATCCATCAGGGTTGCCGTATTGTCCATAGCCTCCCGGTCGCTCAGCGGCTCTTTTTCGGCCGTTCGCGTGGAGGTTGTAAACGCGTTGGAGAAGTCGGGCGTTCCGGTTTCGGCATCCAGTGGCGTGTCGGGAAAATCGTTGCCGCCAAATGAACTCAGATAATCGTCGGCATCCACAAAATCGCCGGCCGGCTCGTTAGTGGAATGCCGGGTGCTAGTCGAATCCGGGGGCGCCGTTTGTGTCATCGGTTCCGGCGTTGCCGTTGTCTGTTCCGGGCTGGTTGGCGCCGGCTGTTCCTTCTGTAAGTGCAAGCTGCTGTACATGATTTTGATTGTTTTTTTCGGGGTTGTTTAAAAATTCTGCCAAATCGGAAAGGTCGAATTTGCGCCACATGGCCAAATTGCCGGCACCGTCGTCTTTAAAGAGCGCTATCTCGAAAGTGGCGGCATCCGTGCGATCGGCAACGGCTATCAGGCGGCAACCAGCCTCCGTTTCCCATTTTTGCCACTCAGCGGCCATCATTTTTTCAGCCGTTGGAATGATGGTTTTCATGTCAATGCCAAACATTTTCAGCATTCCTAACATTTTTTGCGGGTTTTTTAGTCCAAACATATTTGAGTGTTTTTGTGATGGTGGCGGCACATGCCGGGAGGCGTGCGCCAGCGATTGATTTAGTTTTTTATGCTTCATGGCGCCCCTCAACGCCTCTTTTTTCTCTGTCTTTTGTTCGTTTCTCCAGCCACATCAATGCTTCTTCCAATTTTGTGATTACTAAGCTGTTTTCCCGGCACGGAAAACTATTGTTCAAAAATTTCATTCTGTCTATCAAAACGGCCAACACTTCTTCATTTGTAGTCCCATCGTGAAGCGTTCTGAGTTCTGACGGATTAGTTTCATTCTGAACCTTATGAATGAATTGCAACACCTGTCCCATTGCCGCTCTGTCCTGAAAATTTTGTAACTCATAGGCGTGTCCCTCTGTAAGTACTCTCATTTTTTTGTTTTTAATTGTTATAAAATATATTCCTGCCATTCAGCCAACCTAAAGACTTTCAGCGGTTGCCTATTAGCGCCGCAACGGTCGGTTTTTTCGTCAATTTTGACGCCCAATTGTTTGAGGACGTCAATGCAGCGCACAATGGTTTTTATTTCCATGTGGGTGTTTTCGTCATCCAAAATTTTGCGGCGTATTTGCGTAACGGTAAAATATTCGCCCGGATAGGCTTTTAATATGCCGTGTACAATGACCTCATTATCTTTTGCCATAGTTTTTAAAATGGTTTTCAGGCGGTTTTTAATGGTTTTTCAGGCGGTTTTTTTAATCTTTCTTACAGTCATCCACTGGCTCGTCTATTTCAACCGTAATTTTTACATACATCCTTTTATGCTCTTTGTCCAAAAAACCTACGGCCAAAATGCCTAACCACATCTTTAAAATATTCATGACGCCACTAAATCCTTTATGCGCATGCCTTTTTCCGTTTTCCGAAAGCAAAAAACCATCATCTAAGCGTTCTACTTCTATTGTTTTTTGACTGACCATAATTAAAATTTTTGTATCTTTGCAACAGAGAAATTTCTTAAAAGTTTTGTGGAGTAGCTGTGTCATTCCACATGTAAAGCCTAACAATGTCAATGGTGCTGTTAGGCTTCTTTTTTTTCAAAGGCTGTCAGTAACCATAATTTTTCCTTCCCATTCATATCCCGACTGACAATTGCCCGGTATTTTTTATCTTCAAGTATATACCGGTTATTGCTTTCTGTTTTTATCGGTAAAAATTTCACTATTAACGCCAATTTCCTCAACGCTTCGGGATGGAATTTGGCAATCTTAGCCAAACCCCAACCGTCCTTGTTTCCGGTTCCGGCGTAACCCCAAACAATATCAATCCAGCCTATTTTCTTATGAAACAAGGCATCTTTTATTTGCCCTTGTTTTTTCCGGTACAAAAAATTAACCGCTATCTGGCCTTTGCGCCGATATGCTTTGTAGTCTTTTTCCGTTGTGCGGTGATGCTTTATTGTCATTTATCAAAGGTTTTTAGGCTGTTTTCAGGGCTTTTTTACCGCTTTTTTTACCGAAATTTTTAGCGCATGAAAAAAGCCCGGCAGGCAGGGGCTTAACCTGTCTGTCGGGCTGGGAATGGTGTATAAATAAAAATAACGGCATGATTGATAGTTTTATACTATCCTTATCATCCGTTTGAAATTTTTCGACTTTTGCCCCGTCAAAACGGGGCTTATTTTCCTTTGACCTTGCAAATATAAAGCATTTTCCATAATTTTTATAAATTGGTAAAAAAATAGGTTGCCAAAAATTGGCAACCTATTGCCGTTTTTTAAAGGATACTACGAACGGCTGCGACCTCCCATTAAAAAGGTACTCCATTCTCGTCCGGTTGTGCCGGAACTTCGGGCTTTTGATTTGGCCATGGAGTTTGTAATATCCCCGGTTGTTGCCAAGGCAAATCGCCTTCTTTTAACGAGGCGCTCTTTTGCTCAAACACTTTGACATTGCCCAAAATGTTGCCTTTTTTGCCGGCTTCGCGCTCTTCTTTGGTGATTTCCTGTACAATCATACCCCGGTTGCCGTATTGGTCTTCATCGTCGCGCAACAAAATGGCGCAATCAAGGTAGATACTTCCGGTTTTGTCGGATTTAAACAGCTTGCTGTTGTCGATTTTGCTCAAGTCAATTTTGCAGTTTACAATCATGATATTTGTGTTTTATAGTTAGAAAAAATGGTTACTTAGTTGTTTATGATGGTTATGTTGGTTATGATGGTTATGGTCTAACATTGGCTTTGCGCCAGTTCGGCTGTTGTGTCCGGTCAATATTGCCGGTTAATGGCTTTTGGTGCACCCATCGGCCAAAACCGTTAGCCAATTTCCGAACCGGCGCAAAGCCGGGCGTTACCCCAAATAATATGGCAGCAGTTTTATACTCACAATTGATTCGCCATGATAAACATGGTGAAATAGCCGCCGGGCTTGCCCCTCCGTTTTAGCATATACAATGCTGCCATGAAATGTGCCGGTAACGGCAAATATTTTATCATTCCATGATTTTTGTGTTTTATAGTTAAAAAAAATGGTTACTTAATTAAAAATTACAGGCACATCCATCTTCATCATCACTATTTCCAAAATCTATCTCAGGCGTGTACGGTTCTTTAGCTAATTTTACAAAATCATCTATTGATTTCCGCTCCCTAAAAGCCGTATTACCATATTGAGTTTCCATCCTGCGCCACCACTCAACGGAACGGCTCCCGAAACGTATATTATCAACGATATTTTTATTACTTTTTTTCCAACACAATTCACAATTCCCAAACCTTGAATTAATGCCTAATTTAAAGGGCTGTTTATTCCAAAATGCATCTAATCTTCTTAGCCCTACAGGAAAGTCCCAATCCGTTAATAATGGGAAAATTCGCCTTTTGTCCGCCTCCACTTCACTCCATGTTATTCGCTTTGGCATATCTTCAAGCCGATAGCCAATAGCTTTCACATAATTGTTTACACCGAAAACAGCATCACAGATTTTTTTACAAGGAATCGTCTTTAAATCTCCGGAACAATAGGGACTTGCACTATTTGGCAATCCATCAAAAACACCTTTATTCTTATGTTTTATAACACTTTCAAAAGGTTCTGAATTCATAGAAACGCTATCAAAATCAACCTCTTTATATCCAATACCCACCCCCATAACAGAACTACCAACAGCCTCAACCATATTCAACGGAATGCCCCAAACCTTCACCATATTCTTTAGAAAATCAAATGTTTCCATCCGTTCCTGTCCGGTATTGGCAAATACGTAAAATTTGTTATGATTTCTATATTTCTGACTCGTCTGAATATGCCGTGCCATCATCGCCGAACTACGACCGCCGCTAACTGCTATCATTATATTTTTATCATTCATATCTTTTAGTATTAAAATGGTACATCATCATCCCCAAAACTGGCCGTACTATCCGGCTGATCGTTACGATTGCCCAGGTCGTCATCGGTGGCCGATATTTCGGCTACCCGTTTACTTATTTCAGAGATGATTAAATAAACTTCATTGAAACGGTCTTTTTCGACCATCAGGCCATATTTGCGCTGCCATTGCTCTATATGGTCTTTGTAATATTTTTGTAGCCGGTATTTGATGACCCGGTCTATCAGGGTTTCTATGGCCTCGTTGATAGCAAAATGCCGGATATAGCCCTTATGTATATCCTGAATGATGCTATGAACGGTTAGCTTTGCTTTGTACTTGCCATCGTTTTCCTGACGGGCTATTTTCTCAATCGTTTCGGCGCCCAGCTTGTCGAGCGGCAACAGTTCAAAGGGCGTGCATTTGCTGATGTTCCGGTTGTCGAAATAACAGGCATCAAAATATTTTTTGGTGTGGGTTTTGACAATGCCGGACAATCCCGCGGCCGTTTTGAGCATGTCGATGCTGAAACCTTCTATTTCTTTGATGCTTTCGGATTTTAACCGAAGTTCAAAACGGTAAATGTTGCGCCTTCCTTTCAGGTGGGTGTCGGTTTTCAGGGTTGTTTTTTGCAGCTTTTTCAGGTTTTCTTTTTCAACAATAACGCCGTTTTTTCGCCAATATTCCTGAATATAATCTTTGCCCGACCGCACCAGTTCAAGGCTTTTATTATAGATGGTCACCATCTTATTGCCTCCGCCGCTGCCAATGTTGAAGTTTTGAAACATCATGTTTTCGGTGTTCAGCACTTTGGCGGCAAATAACGCCCGGGTTTCACTGCTGTTTTTGAGTATCATTGTGCGGTTGGCGGGGGTTTGCTTCGCGTAAATGTTCATCAGTTCATACAAATAGCCGACGTTGTCAATGGCTATATCTATGCGGCTGGCGGCATGATATTGCAGCCCCCAACTGGTCAAAGTATTGTACACATCCTGCCAGTGGCCGGAATAAAGCGTATGGTTAGCAAATTCAACTTTGACGGTGTCGGGCTTGAAAAACATTTCATTGCGGGGGTGGAGCAATACGTGCCCGCACTCTTCCTTTTTGTAGATAATGACAAAGTGGGTGTTAAAATGCAGCGTTGGCCGGTTGATTTCCAACAGATATAAATCATCGTTGATTATAACTGTGTCCCCCTCCTCATATTTGGCGGCAAACAAGCCGGCCTGTTTGAAATATAAGGCCAGCCAATCAAGGCAAATGGCAAATTTGGTTGTTTCCTTTTCAGCTAAAAGCCTTTCAATATTTTGTTTTATATTAATATCCATGTTTAAATCTTAGTGGCGGCCTGAGTGGTTGAAAATTGTGCGGTCGGTATAACTCACCGACCGGGCAACGCGAGAATTGTCGTTTAATATATTATAATTAAATAATTCCATTGAATTTGCCACGGGTTTAAACCCGTGGCTATGGTTAATTACTGGCATGGTTCCGGGTTGTTGGTTTGATTAGTGGCTTCCATATAAACACGGGCCTCGTGCAGGATTTCGTCCATTTCGTCAAAAGTCAGCGTGAGCCCGTGCTCCTGGGCCATAAAGCGCAAAAAGCGGTCACGGGCTGACCAAAAATCTAAAATGGCATCGCCAAAGGCGTTCAATTCGTTTTCTACCGGCATAATTCAGGATTATTATAGGGTTCAAAAGATTTTAGGTATTGGTCATAAAAGGCTTCAAACACGGCCAGATATTCGTCGGTTTGGTCGCGCTGCTTAATAGATTGTTTGAGGCGGAGCGATTTCAGATAGTTGATCACCCAAAGGGTGATTTCGGCCTGCAGCTCCGGGGCTTTGTTCCAAAAGTTGACAAAATCATCACTAAGCTGGCGCACAAAGCGGCGCACATTGGCCGAATGCTGGCCGAAATATTCATACAAGGCCAACTTATTGAGCCAGCCGATTAACTCTATAGCTGACAGATGGAAATGGCCCTTATTGTGTTTGTAGGCCGCGGCCTGAAATTCCTTGAGATTGGTGTATTCGCCGCTCAGTTCCGGCACGGTGCACGTAATGTGCAAAGCGCCGAAAAGGGTGGCGTGTCGCGATAGTTCTTTGGCTAATGCTTTCATGATTATTTCATTTTGTGAACTTTTGAAAGAAAATGCGCTTGCAGGTTCGGCCATTTTTTGAGGTGGTCATGGCCATAGGCCAGTAATATCTCTTTTTGGGACGGTTTGCGACCCCTCCTAACCTCCCCAATTGGGGAGGAAACGCCTCCCGGCCTCCCCAAAGGGGAGGTGTCGGGGACCAGCGCACCCGGGGGGTGTAGCATGGCCATCAACTGCCGGTTTTGTTCCAGCAGTTGACTGACTTGCTCTGTGAGCAATGCTATTTGTTCGTCCGGGTTCAAATGTTAGTTGAGTTTGCCCCGCTGGTTGCGGATTTGGTCAAAGTGGGATAACAATTGTGCTTTTACCAACAGGCTGTCTATAAAGCTGGCCACATGCCGGCCTAAGGCCAAACTGAAAAAAGCCATTTCAACATGACCGTTTTTAAACGACAATTCGGCATTGGCAACATGGTTTTCTAAGTCACCACGCAGCAAGTCAATGGCCGCGATAATTCCAAATAAAGTTTCTGTTTGAGTTTCCATGTTATTGTTGATTTTGTCTGTCTGCAATTCGTTTACATGCCGCCGCATACACTTCCGGTTGACAAGTTTTCATTATTTCGACCATTACCCTATTAATAACCCCACCACAATTCACAAGGTCTCCAGCAAGGCGCCCCATTTCACCCTGCTTGCCTGTTTTATCGGCTTTATCAACTTTTATCCCCATCTTGTACACCTTCCCCCAAACACCCTCTAAGTAATCGGCCAATCCTATCAGTTCGTCTTTTAGTTCCTGATTTTCCATATTATTGTTGTTGTTGTTTGGTTTTCAAAAAGCGGGATTCGAGAATTTCAATATCTGACTTGACGGCTACTATTTCCCCTTCGTCATCCACATTGGCCGTAAAGTCGGATCTGTTTTGCTCTTCGCGGAGTTCCATCATTTGGGTGCGAAGAGCAATTTGCTCACGAAGTTTGCCTAAGCGTTCGCGCTTGAGTTCTAAGAGTGTAATGATTGGTTGATTTTCCATACTTTTACCTGTTTTATTAGTTCAAAACAAAAAACCGGCAGCCTTTACGTGTCAAAGTAAAAAGGGGGGCTGCCGGGCTGGTTTTTTGTGGCCATTGGTCGCTGGGTCTTGCCATGACTTTTGGCCGGGGTTTTTCCCTTTTTCAGGGAGCCGAAAAATTCCAATTTGATGATAGAGGAATTTTGTTATTCGCGAAATTGTTTCATCATCGTTTTTGGTGGTTCGGCTTCCTTTGACAGGACAAAAGTAAGTCAAAAAATGACTTAAACAAATTTTTCAAGTCAAATTTTATAAAATCACAGTCAATTAATGACTTGAATTATTAAAAACACTAAAATAATTTCGTTTTATGGTTACTGAATACCTGAAAAAAGTAAGATTGATAAGGGAATCCCTTAACAAATCACAAGACCAAATGGCTGATGATATGCGAATCACTCAGGCGAAATATGCCAGATTCGAAAGTGGCCGTACAAAAACTGACTTAGAAACCTTATTGCTGTTTTGCAATGCGGTAAAGATGGACTTACTAAGCGTTTTGACTTATCCCGAACGCTATGTAAATGTGAAGGAACTAGGCGGCGGTGATACAGTAGAGGCAACTCTACAAATGAGACTTCCTAAAGACAAAAAAGACCAAGTATTAAAGCTGGTTTTTGGCGATAATGTATTAGAAATTTTAAACCCTTAGAACCAATGAATGAACAATTAACAACTAAAATTACAAATCTACTCCAAGAGAAAAATGCAAATTTGCCATGCGAGCGTTGTAACCATTCTGATTTTTTTTTGCTAAATGAAATTCTTCCATTTGATTTAACCGATAAATACCAGCCTGCAAGCCCAACAATAATAACACAGAGAATGCCTTGTATTGTTTTTATATGCAATAATTGCGGGAATGTAAAATTCCATTCAATTGGTGCGCTGGGACTACTAAATGAAGATTTCACATGACACACATAGAATCAAATGAGACCATTCAGCCCATAGTCCGGATATATGACAACTCGACATCAAACATAATCAAGATAAACGAGGACAAAATGCTTAATATCCTCAATCAATATGGTAAAATTACAGATAGCAAGGTATTTTTCATTACCCCCCTTAGTTCGTCTATAAGTTTTACCCTTGCACTATGTACTAATGATTTTAAAAGATTCGCCCTATTTACCGGTTCTGAATGGAGATTTATTTTTTTGTGTCTCGCGTTGGGAACTGCAATATGGACAATCATCGAACTATGTAAGCAGATAAAAAATCGTAAAAAGAATAAGAAAAAATATATTATAGACCTAATGAAGGGTATCACAGAACGATAACAGCCGTTCCGTACATGGCGTCCCGAAATTGAAACACTAAGAAAGGAAATCTATTTGGGAATTTTATAGAAATGTTTAGTTTTGCCCTTTAACTAAACATTTTTATTATCATGAAAAGAATTGCTACATTTTTAGCTTTTTCCCTATTTGGATTCTCCGCCATGGCGCAAAGCCCGGCGGCAACCGCTTCATCAAGGCGTGGCCTTTGGGTGCGCCCAGCCTTTGCCATTGGCGGCGGCACGGTTGTAGGCGCGGACTTTGGCGCAAACGTATCTACGGATTTTTCCATCCAAATAAGCGGTGGCGTTGACGTTGGCTATATGTTTACAGATAAAGTTGGGTTATTTACCGGTATCGGCATTGGCGGCTATGGCGCTTCTTTCAGTAGCTATAGCTATATTTATAAAGAGGAACTAATAGCAAGCACTGTTTACACTGAAATACCACTGTATTTCCAATTCATTTCATCGCACGCCGATAAAACGGGTTTTTTCCTGAATGTCGGGTTTAAGAATGGCTTTTTAAGTGGTTGTGAAACCCAATACAAAATGTATGACGGAACGGGATGGTCAACTGCCACAACAAACGACAATTCAGACAAGCTTTATAGCCAATATTCCTTTTCTCCTTTTACTTATTTTGGCGTAAACATCCGTTGCGGCAACCGGGTGGATATTGATTTAGGTCCCGAAATAACGATACAAGCCACAAACTTATTTTCCAACAACACTAACGGAGCATCAGGCGGCAGCGTTGGCGGCCACTACCTGTTATTTGCCTTTAAGATGGGCGTCGGTATTCATTGTACACGATAAAAACAGATAATGACATGAAAAGAATCCTAACCATCGCCTTATTGCTTTTCACAGCTTCCGGCGCTTTTGCACAAACCCGCTTTGTTTCCACTAACGGGCAATCCGAACACGTCAAAGCTACCAGCCAAATGATTGAATCGGTATCTATCTATTTTGAAAAGGAAAATGTGCCGCCCTGGGCCGAACGCATCGGCCTCATTACAAGCCGGGAAAAGAGCCGCAACAAGGCCTACAAAAAAAGCAAAAAGGTATGTGCCTCACATGGCGGCACTGCACTGCTGCTCACCGAAGCCCACGACATGACATCGGGCGATAAGTGGGGCAAGGCGCTTGTTGGCGGGCGAAGCTTTAACGGCAATTATGAGTTTATCGTTTATAAGATAAAGCCGAAAGAAAAGGAATAAAAGCTATTGCCTAAATGAATAAAAGCCGCTCCAATCGGGGCGGCTGTTTTGTTTAACTAAGCACGTTTTTTATGTAGAGAATGGCTTTCCGTTTATCAGTGCTTTTGGCTGTATTGACGGCCAGCTGATAAAAAGCATCGTCGGTTAAATCTAATTTTCGCCGGTTCTTTTTGTAGAAATAGGCCAATGAAAGCACGGCCATGCGCTTGTTGCCATTTTGTAGCGGATGGTTTTTAATCAGCAGGTAAAATAAAATGGCGGCCTTTGCAATAAAGCCTTTATAAAGCTGAACGCTGAAAAATGTCTGAAAGGGGGCTAAGAGGCAGGAATTTACTTTCTCTACGTTGGCCGGGAGCAATTCGGGAATAGGCTCATTTTGTGCCAAATGGCTTTTTTGCGCCTCTCTTAATAACAACTGAAATTCATCAATGGTTATCCCGTATATTTTACTCATAGGCCAGTTTTGTCATCACCTTGCCATGCCGGGCGTAAAAATCTGAAACGAACGAGGAAACGACGTCCTTTTTGCTTTTGCGGCGATGGGCTACCGGTTTTACGCTCTTTTTGGGAGCGGCTTTTTTGGGTTTGGTGTTTGGCGTCTTCATCTCGTTTGTTTTTACAAAGGTATGTGTTTTTGTCGTATTGCGGCGCACGCGCCGCCTGTGGGGACTTTCTTTCCCGGCTCCTTATCTAAGCAGGGGGCGGGCCTATAATGTTAAGCCTGTCACAAAAACAAAAGGCAGCCCGAAAGCCGCCTAAAGTTATGGAAAAATCTGCTTGAGATTGTTCGCCGTTGCCGTTGACAAGTCCCCACAAGTCAGAGCGGCAGGACAAAGATAGAGATAAAAGTCGTAATGTTGGACAAATATTTGTTTGAATTATTGAAAAGGGGTTAAAAATGAAGCTGGAAAAATTGAAAAAAGGGGTTAAAGATATTCCCGTACGTGGTACAGAATGAATCCTGAAATGCTTTGCAAAAAGTGCTTCAGGATTTTTCTATTTGGGCCAATTCGGGACTTTCTGCGGGGCACCAAAGCACTCATAAAAATAAATATCTTAACCCGTTTCCGCTTATCACAAGTAAGGCCATGAGTTAATCACTCAGGTCTTACCTAAATATAGTACACTTAATGTCGCCGATGGTAACCGCCTTAAGCTTTATCTGGTATAAAGATACTGAAGCAAGGTTTGGCCCACCGCCTTTAAAGTGTTCTGGTCAATAATGTCCATATTATCCTGATGCGTATGCCAATGCCGGCCAAAGCCGGTCATAGAGCCTGCCGGCAGATTAATAATATCAATAGTCGGAATCTTCAGAATTTCATTTACCGGTACATGGTCGTCTGTTATCTGGCCGCCGTTCTCATATACAAAATAGGAACTGTAG
>Ga0164242_10008510_pt1 | contig 11125 bp, 11 predicted proteins | sample OricomgcompostMG_FD_108783 | JGI IMG/M metagenome (GOLD analysis project Ga0164242, IMG submission 108783) | Miracle-Growth compost microbial communities from Emeryville, California, USA - Original compost - Miracle growth compost (MG) ...
GCCGGGCGCACACACAAACTCTCCGCGGCGAGGGGTCCCGGCCAGAATCAGGCTCTGTAGACCTCGCCGCGGCAGCTAAGAAGAAGCAGCGCGCTCATCATGACGCTCGCCACGATACCCCACGGCTCGCGTTGCCCACACCCGGTGTCCGCACCGGGTCGTCCGCACCGGGTCTCGCGCAGGCCTGGGAACGAGCCGCGCGCTCTGCCAGACTGGCGCCATGGGACGCCAGCTCGTTGACCTGACCGAAGCCGAGTGCTGGGACCTCCTGGGCACCCGCGAACTCGCTCGCATCGCTTGGACCACCCATACCGGCCCGCAGATCCTGCCGGTCAACTACGTGACCCACGACGGCGCGCTGTGGCTGCGCACCACGGCGCACTCCTCGATCGCGGAGCAAGTCGACGAGAGCCAGGTGGCGATGGAGGTCGACGAGCTCGACCCCAGCTCGCATGTCGGATGGAGCATCGTGCTGCGCGGTCGGGCCGAGGCGCTCTACCACGAGGAGGATGTGCCGGCCGAGGTGAAGGCGCTTCGCTCCTGGGCCGCCGGCGTACGTCCGCTGTGGCTGCAGGTGAAGGCCGAGGTCCTGACCGGCAAGCGAATCTCATCGGAGTGAGTGCCGTGGCACGCCTCCTGGTCGTGCACCACTCCCCCACGCCGATGACGCGGTCGCTCGCCGATGCGGTCATCGCGGGCACCCACGACGAGGCGATCACCGGCGTCGAGGTCGTGGTCCGCCCGGCGCTGGAGGCGAGCGCCGAGGACGTGCTGGCGGCTGACGGCTACCTCCTCGGCACCTCCGCCAACTTCGGGTACATGTCCGGTGCCCTCAAGCACTTCTTCGACACCATCTTCCTGCAGGCCGGCGGCGCCCTGACCGATGACGGAAGCGCGCGGGCGAACAGGGCTGGGCCTAAGCCGTACGGGCTATGGGTGCACGGCCGCTACGACACCACCGGAGCGGTCCGATCGGTGCAGAGCATCGTGCAGGCGCTCGCCTGGAAACAGGCCGCTCCGGTGCTCGAGATCATCGGGGATCTCGACGACACGCGACGCGACGAGGCCTACGAGCTGGGCGGGACCCTGGCGGCGCTGCTGCTAGGTTCGAGATGACCTGCACACCACCACCAACTCGGGATGGAGGCTGGACATGGCAGCCACGACCACGCCTGCCCGGACGGCGGAGGACGACACCTCCCGCCGTCTCGACGGCGACCGCGGCATCACCCGCGCCGAGCGGGCGAACAGCACCGATGAGCTCCTTCACCAGGCGGTGGAGGCCGATGACGCCGAGCGCCACCAGCTGCTCGACCAGGTCGTCCTGATCAACCGCGGGGTGGCCGATGCGGTCGCTTCGCGCTATCGCCGCCGCGGCGTGCCGATGGAGGACCTGCAGCAAGCCGCCTACGAGGGCCTGGTCAAGGCGGTCTTCCGCTTCGACCCCGCCATGGGCAAGGACCTGCTCACCTACGCGGTGCCCACCATCCGCGGCGAGTTGCAGCGGCACTTCCGCGACCACAGCTGGACCGTCAGGCCACCGCGCCGCGTCCAGGAGCTGCAGTGGCGGGTCAACCGCTGCATCGAGGACCTGACCCAGGAGCTGGGCCATGAGCCGAGCGACAACCAGATCCGCGACAAGATGGACATCTCCCCGCAGGAGTACGACGAGGCGATCGTCGCCTTCGGCTGCTTCACGCCGACATCGCTCGACCAGCCGGTCTCCCACGACGGCGCAGCGACGGTCGGTGATCTGCTGCCCGACGAGGAGGCCGACGGTCGCGACCTCGATGCTGCCGAGGCACGGACGGCGCTGGCGCCGGTGATCAAGGACCTGCCCGAGCGAGACAAGCAGATCATCTATCTGCGCTTCTTCGAGGATCACACTCAGGAGGAGATCGGCGCCAGGCTCGGCGTGACGCAGATGCAGGTCTCCCGTCTGCTGAACCGGATCCTGCGCGACCTGCGCAGCGCGCTGGGGAACGCCGCTGCTTGAGCGTCGCCGGCTCGGAGTTCTGACCGGTCGGCGGCTAGCGTTAGCCCCCGTGGCCCGCCTGCTCGTCCTCGCCCTCGCCGTCCTGATGACTGCCACGGCCTGCGGCGGCAGCACCTCGTCGAGCAGCGCAGCCTCGACCGCGCCCCCGAGGAATGGCGCCTGTCGGATGCTGACGCCCCACGACGTCGACGCCATGAGCAACGGCAGCCGAACCGTCTCGTGCAGCGAGCCGCACGACGCCGAGACGTTTGCGGTCGGCACCCTGCCGAAGAGCTTCGCTAAGTCTGCCTACGACGACCCGAAGCTCGACACCTGGGCCTACGCCACCTGCGAGAAGGCGTTCCCGACCCACCTGGGCGCCGATGACAGCACCGCGATGCGCTCGCTGCTGACCTGGATCTGGTTCCGCCCGACCAAGGACGCCTGGAACGCCGGAGCGCGGTGGTACCGCTGCGATGTCCTCGGCGGCTCCGCCGATCAGAAGCAGTACGTCGACCTGCCGACCACCACCAAGAACCTGCTCGGAGGCCGCGGCGACGACCACTGGATGGCCTGCGCCAAGGGCAAGTCGGTCGACACCGGCACCAAGGTGCCGTGCACGATGGCGCACGACTGGCGGGCCGCGACCACGATCAAGGTCGGTGACACCGACGCGAAGTACCCGGGTGATGCCACCGTGAAGACCAAGACCAAGTCCTACTGCGCGGAGTCGATCGACGCCTGGCTCGGCTATCCCGCCGACTACGACTACGGCTACACCTGGTTCGGCCAGCAGGAGTGGCAGGCCGGCAACCGGCGCTCGGTGTGCTGGGCCAGGACCGCGTCATGAGACGCGCATCGAGCTCTCGCCGACGCCTGCTCGCGCCGGCCGCCGCGGTCCTCCTCGCCATCGCCGTACTGGTGGGCGGATGCGCAGGCTCATCGAGTGCGCCGCAGCAGCCACGTTCCTCGACACCGCCGCCGGTGGCGAGCCCCGCGCCCAAGCCCGCGGCCTCGGCGTGTCACACCATGGACTGGGACCAGGCGGTCGCCCCGACCGCTGCCGGCGGTGCTGTCGTGCCGTGCACCGCCGCCCACAACGCCCAGACGTTCGCGGTCGGCACCCTCTCCACCGCCGTCCAGGGCCACCTGCTGGCTGTCGACGCCGCCAAGGTGCAGGCCCAGGCCGCACGGAAGTGCCCCGCTGCCCTTCCGGCGTACCTCGGCGGAGACCAGGAGACCCTGCGGCTGAGCATGCTGCGGGCGGTCTGGTTCACCCCCACAGTCGAGCAGGCGGCGCAGGGCGCCGACTGGTACCGATGCGACGTGATCGGCCTCGCCGGCGACCAGCAGCTGGCCACCATCACGGGCCCGCTCAAGGGGGTGCTCAGCTCCGGACACGCGAGCGACTGGGCGATGTGCGGCACCGCGCAGCCCGGTACTGCCGGCTTCAAGCGCGTGCCGTGCAGCGCCCCGCACTCCTGGAAGGCGTTGCAGACCGTCGCCCTTCCGCAGGGCCACTACCCCGGGCAGGGGTCGGTCCAGAAGGCCGGGACGGCCCCGTGTCAGCAGGCTGCCAAGAACGTCGCCTCCGACGCCCTCAACTACCGCTGGGGCTACGAATGGCCGACTGCCGAGCAGTGGAAGAACGGCCAGACCTACGGCGTCTGCTGGGCTCCGAGCGCAGCTCGGAAGTAGCCGAGGCGACGGCCCGGCGTCAGAAGCCCAGTTTTCTCAGCTGGCGGGGATCACGTTGCCAGTCCTTGGCGATCTTCACGTGCAGATCGAGATAGACCGGTACGCCGAGAAGCTCGCTGATCTGCAGCCGGGCACGCTTGCCGACGTCCTTGAGCCGGCTGCCCTTGTGGCCGATCACGATCCCCTTCTGAGAGTCACGCTCGACGTAGAGGTTGGCGTGGACGTCCAGCAGCGGCTTGTCCTCGGGGCGGTCCTCGCGCAGTCCCATCTCCTCCACCACGACCGCGATGGAGTGCGGGAGCTCGTCGCGGACGCCGTCCAGGGCGGCTTCGCGGATCAGCTCGGCGACCAGGACCTCGTCCGGACTGTCGGTGAGCTCGCCCTCCGGGTAGAGCGGGGGGCCCTCGGGCAGTTGGGCCAGCAGCAGGTCGGCAAGGAGCCTCACCTGATCACCGCCGACACTGGAGACCGGCACGATCTCTACCCAGTCGATGCCGAGCTCCGTGCCGACGGCGGCGATGTCGAGCAGGTGCTCGGCCAGCCTCTCGGGTCCGACCAGGTCGGTCTTGGTCGCGACCGCGAATCGCTTGATGCCCTTCTTGAGCTTGGCCAGGTTGGCGGCGATGTGCTTGTCTCCGGGCCCGACCTTCTCGTTGGCCGGGAAACACATGGCGACGACGTCGACCTCGGTCCAGGTGGCCTCGACCAGGTCGTTGAGCCGCTCCCCGAGCAGGGTGCGCGGGCGGTGGAGGCCGGGAGTGTCGACCAGCACCAGCTGGCCGTCCTCACGGTGGACGATGCCGCGGACGACGGTGCGGGTGGTCTGCGGCTTGTCGGAGGTGATCGCGACCTTTCGGCCCACCAGGGCGTTGGTCAGCGTCGACTTGCCGGCGTTGGGGCGGCCGACGAAGGAGGCGAACCCACTGCGGTACGTGCTCACTGCTGCTCCTCCACCTGCGACTGGTCCTGTACCTGATCTTGTGCCGCGCCGTCGTACTCGGCCCAGATGTCCTCGTCCGACTTCCCGGCCGCCTTGCCCGCCCGCCAGATCGGGCCGGGGTCGACCGCCCGGGGCTGCCTGGTTGCGCCCCCGCGCCAGTAGCCCATCACGTCGTACGCGCTCGAGGGCAGCCTCACCTCGCGCATCAGGTGCTTGCGGATGGCACGCATCTGGGACGATTCGCCGGCCATCCAGAAATAGCCCTCGCCCTCCGGCCAGTCGATGCCCTCGACGACTGTCGCCAGCGAGGACGCACCGTCGCCTGGCGGGGTCGACCAATGCACGTCCGCCGCTGGCGGCAGATAACCGGCGACCGGGTCGGGCGCTTCGACCCAGAGCCGGGTCGGCAGGTCTACTGACTCGGCGATGCGGGCCATCGCCGGCAGCGCGGTCAGGTCGCCGACCAGCAGCAGCCACTGCGCGCTGCCCGGCAGCGCGAAGGAGCCCTTGGGCTCGATGACACCGACGGTCTGTCCGACCACGTCCAGCCGGGCCCACTCGGTGACCAGCCCGACGTCGTGTACGACGACGTCGAGGGTCAGCTCACCCGCGTCACCCGCGGCCGGCTCCCACGAGCGCACCGTGTAGTAGCGGCTCTGGAACTGCCCCGGCACGACCAGCCCCACCCACTCGTCCGGGATGCCGGTCGAAGTGAATCCCTCGAGGCCCGGACCGCCCAGCACGATGCGGACGAAATGGTCGCTCAACTGCTCGCGGCGCAGCACCTGCGCGTCGTACTGCTCGGCCCGTCTGCTCATCGGGACAAGGCTAGTGCCTCAGCGAGCGATGGCTTCATCCGTCGTCACCGCCTCGACGCGGGATGCTGGTCGAAGCGCTCCAGCAGGGCGATCAGCTCGCCCACCTCGGCGGCCCCGAAGCCCGCGACGTACGGCGCAAGAGCGGTCCGGGCCTGCTGGGTCAGCAGCTCGGCCATCCCGGCACCGGACGCGGTCAGGGCAACCTCGAACGAGCGGCCATCGGTGGCACTGCGGCGGCGCTCGACGAGGCCGCGAGCCTCGGCTCGGGTGACCAGGCCGGTCATGCTCGAGCGGTCGAGGCCGAGCCGGTCGGCGAGGTCGGCCATCCGGGGGCTGCGATCGCGCAGGATGCCGAGCAGGCGCAGCTGGGTGAGGGAGAGGTCGTTGGCGGCGGCGATCCGGGAGAGCGCAGCGGTGGTCACGAAGGCAGCGCTGCCCAGCGCGTCGATGAGACGGTCAGAGGCTGAGACCGGGGTGGCATCCATGGAGACACTCTACTTGATCTAGTTGGGATCCCGGACTAGTTTGATTTGTACTACCAACTACTTCGGAGGTCGTCATGAAGGCTGCCCTGGTCACTGCGTTCGACACACCACCCTGCTGGAGCGATGTCCAGGAACCGGTGGCCGCCGAGCCGCACGAGATGGTCGTCGAGGTCGTCGCTGCCGGACTGCATCCGCGAGTGCGCTCGCAGGCCGATGGCTCGCACTACACCAGCACCGACGAGCTTCCACTGGTCCCCGGCATCGACGGGGTCGGCCGCGGCCCCGACGGGGTGCTGCGCTACTTCGTGCTCGGCGACACCCGACTGGGCTCGATGGCCGAGCGGACCGTCATCGACGTCCGGCGCAGCGTGGCACTTCCGGAGGACGCCGACCCGATCGCCGTCGCCGCAGCCGCCAACCCCGTCATGTCGTCCTGGATCGCGCTCCGACAACGCACCACCATGCCGGTACCTGCCAGCGTGCTGGTCCTCGGCGCCACCGGGAACGCCGGCCGGATGGCCGTGCAGGTCGCCCGGCATCTGGGTGCGACTCACGTCGTCGCCGCCGGCCGAGATCCCGCCCGGCTCGCCACCCTGCCCGCACTCGGCGCCGACGACGTGGTCACGCTCGGCACCGCCGACACCGACGCGGAGCTCGCCACACACGCGAGCGCGGTCGACATGGTGCTCGACTACGTTTGGGGCGAGCCCACCGCAGCCGCGATGGCAGCCCTGGTCACGGCCCGGCCCGATCGCGGCGTACCACTGACGTGGATCCAGATCGGCTCCGTGGCCGGGACGACGGCGCCGATCCCGTCAGCCGCATTGCGAGCGGCCCGTCTGAACCTGATCGGCAGCGGCCAGGGATCGGTTCCGACCCGCGATATCGTCGCCGAGCTTCCGGCGCTGGCCGCCGCGATCAGTGCCGGCACCTTCACCGTCGACATCGACGCGGTGCCCCTCGGCCAGGTCGAGCAGGCCTGGGCGAGCGAGGGCTCTCGCCGCGTCGTCCTCATGCCTTGAAATGCGCCGAAGGGCCGGCGCAGCGAGATCGCCGCGCCGGCCCTTCGGGAGTCGCTCAGACGCCGAAGTCGTGACGCATCGGGTACGTCGTGTCCCCGTTCACCGTCTTGGTGAAGAGAGTGTGGTGCAGCTGGATCTCGTTGTGCTCGAAGCCCACCCGCGAGCCGGCCATGTAGAGGCCCCAGACCTTGGCGGTGCCGAGGTCGGTCTCCGCGACGCAGGCGTCCCAGTTGTCCACCAGGTTCTTGTTCCAGCCGGTCAGCGTCTTCGCATAGTGCCGGCGGAAGTTCTCGTGGTGCTGCAGCTCGAAGCCCGCGTCCTCGCCGGCGGCCACGATCGTGCCCGAACCCGCGAGCTCGCCGTCCGGGAAGACGTAGCGGTCGATGAACGCGCCCGCACCACCGTTGTTCGTGTTGTCGTTGCGCGTGATCGTGTGGTTTAGCAGACGCCCGTCGTCCTTGAGCAGTCCCCGCAGGAAGCCGAAGTAGGACGGGTAGTTCTTCACGCCGATGTGCTCGGTCATGCCGATCGAGCTGATCGCGTCGAACTCCTTCTCGGCCACATCCCGGTAGTCGGAGAAGCGGACCTCGGCGAGACTGTCGAGCCCGTCGCGCTTGATCGCCTCGGCCGCCCAGTTGGCCTGCTCGCGAGAAAGCGTGACGCCCAGGGCCTTGACTCCGTAGTGCTTCGCAGCGTGGCGGACCATCGACCCCCAGCCGCAGCCGACGTCGAGCAGGCGGTCGCCGGCCTTGAGGCCGAGCTTGCGGCAGATCAGGTCGAACTTCTCGGCCTGCGCCTCCTCGAGGGTGGCGTCCGCTGACGGGAAGACGGCGCAGGTGTAGGCCATCGAGGGGCCCAGCACGTACTCGTAGAACGTGTTGGAGACGTCGTAGTGGTGATGGATCGCGTCGGCGTCGCGCTCGTGGGTGTGCCGCTTGAGCGCCTTGAGACCGGCGGTACGGACACCCTCGACGGCGTTCCGCCATGCCGGCAGGTGCTCGTGAGCCGGAGGCTTGGGCGGCACGAAGTTGCTCAACCCGAGGGTCTTGACGATCCCCGTGAGCTCGGTGACGCTCGGACGGGCGAAGTCGGTGTGGCCGACGATGAGCTTCAACAGCGGGTAGGGGTCGCCGGGATGCGTGCCCTCGATCTCGAGATCGCCGCTGACGTAGGCGCGGGCCAAGCCGAGATCGCCCGAGGCGGTCAGGATGTAGGCAAGGCCTCGCTTGTTGAGGATCCGCATGCCGTACGGCGACGTCGTGTCGCCAGCCACTGATCCGTCGTAAGCCGACAGCTTGATCGGGAGGCCGTCCTCGAAGAAACCATTGATGATCCCCGCGATTCCGCGCTTGCTCATCGCCGCTTCACCACCTTGTCGTAGAGATTGGTCATTCGGTTGTCGGGGTCGAAGGTGGCCTTGACCCGCGCGAGGTTCTCGCCGTCGTAGAGGGCGTTGAACGTCGCCTCGTCGTAGAAGGCCTCCGAGTAGAGGCTCTTGTGACCGTCGAGCTCATGCACCTGGGTCTCGATGGCCCGGTTCTTCGGGGCGTTGACCGCGTCCGGGCCGACGTGGACGGTGCCCCAGAAGCCGGCGTTGACGTAGACCCGCCCCGGCTCGAGGGGGTACGACGGCCAGCGCGTGCCGGAGCTGGTGCCCTGGGAGACGAGCGGACACAGCCACACCGGCCGCATCCCGATCTCCCGGTCGAACCACTCCAGGAAGGCTCCGACGTTCTCCACCGGCACCTCGATGTCCTGCACCACGCGCTCGCGCAGCGGCCGCCCGGCCCGGCGGTCGAGCCGGTCGGCGATGTCGAAGCGGCGGTCGAGGCCGAGCAGCTTCATGTAGACGTCGCTGCGGCGGAACCGCTCGGGCCAGAACCGGCGAATGCGCGGGTTCTGCGCGCCGAAGGCCCCCGAGCACCAGAACCAGTCGGTGTCCCACCGCCACAGGTAGTCGTACGTCGTGAGCAGGTCGCGCTCGCGCTGCTGGATCGACTTGTAGAAGACGTCTTGGCCGGAGTGGTAGTCGCTCGGGTTACCGAAGACCTCGTCAGTGAACGTGGCGAGGGTCAGGTAGTACTCCCCCGGGGCGAACGCGACCCCGTCGAGACCGTCGACGCGGGTGCCGTCCCAGTAATGGACTCCAGCCTCCTTGGACTCGGCGATCTCGGTGATCGCCTTCGCCATCAGATCGGCGTCGTCGAAGCGGACGTGCCGCAGGGCGACGTGGCCCGGCACCTTCTCCAGCTTGATCTTGAGTCGGGTGGCGTAGCCGAGCGAGCCATAGGAGTTGGGAAAGGTGTCGAAGAGCTCATCGCCGGGCCGGGTGGTGATCACCTCACCGGCACCGGTGAAGACGTCCATCTCCAGGACCGATTCGTGCGGCAGTCCGTTGCGGAAGCTCGTGGACTCGATCCCGAGGCCGGTCACCGCACCGCCGAGGGTGATGGTCCGCAGCTGGGGGACGACGAACGGGATCAGGCCATGGGGCAACGTCGCGTCGACGAGGTCCTCATACGTGCACATGCCCTGGACGTCGGCGGTCTGGGCGTGGGCGTCGACAGCGATGACGCCGTTGAGGCCGCTGACGTCGAGGCCTGGCGCGGTGCTCGCCGAGCGGGCGCGGAAGAGATTCGTGGTCCGCTTGGCCAGCCGCACCGAAGCCCCGGGCGGGATCGCCCGGTAGGACTCCTTGAGTCGGTCGACGGCTGCCTCGTGCTGCTTCCATGACCCGCTCACAGGGGTAAACCTACTCCTGGCTTCTTCCTGGTCTGCGCCTGGCTCTGCCGTCCGGAGCACGACCGCGCCTGGCTAGACTTCCGCGCGGCCCACCACCTCTCACGCCTGTTCGCAGGGCCTCCCCCTTGTCCACTGCAGCCGAGCGCGACGCCCTTGCCGCCGTGGCCGAGCTGGGCACGCTGCCGCTCGACTGAGGTCCGATGCAGGTTCCACGGTCAGCCGGGAAACCGTCAGCGCAGGGTCGCCAGGTGGCTGGCGATCCTGCCGATCGCCTCTTCGAGCATCTCCACCTCGGGCAGCGTGACCAGCCGGAAGTGGTCGGGCTCGAACCAGTTGAACCCGGTGCCGTGCGTCACCAGGATCTTCTTAGACCGCAGTAGCCCGAGCGCGAACTCCTCGTCGTCCTCGATCGCGTAGACGTCGGGGTCGAGCCGCGGGAAGCAGTAGAGCGCACCACTCGGCTTCACCGAGGAGACGCCCGGAATCTCGTTGAGGAGCCGGTCGGCCAGCATGGCCTGCTCGTAGAAGCGGCCGCCGGGAACGATGAGCTCGTTGATCGACTGGTAGCCGCCGAGCGCGGTCTGGATCGCGTGCTGGGCGGGCACATTGGCGCACATCCGCATGTTCGCGATCAAGGTCAGGCCCTCGAGGAAGTCCTCGGCCATCTCCTTCGGGCCGGAGATCATCACCCAGCCGGCCCGGTAGCCGCAGACCCGGTAGGCCTTCGACAGGCCGCTGAACGTCAGGCAGAGCACGTCGTCGCCGGCGTACGTCGCGGCATGGTGGTGGACCGCGTCGTCGAACAGGATCTTCTCGTAGATCTCGTCCGCGAGGACGACCAGATCATGACGCCGCGCAATGTCGACGAGGCCCTTGACGATCTCCTCGCTGTAGACGGCACCGGTCGGGTTGTTGGGGTTGATCAGGACCAGCGCATGGGTCTTCTCGGTGATCTTGGACTCGATGTCGGCGAGGTCAGGGTTCCAGCCGTTGGACTCGTCGCAGCGGTAGTGCACCGGCGTACCGCCCGACAGAGTCACCTGCCCGGTCCACAGCGGGTAGTCCGGGGCCGGGACGAGGACCTCGTTGCCGTCGTCGAGGAAGGCCTGCAGCACCATCGTGATGAGCTCGGAGACGCCGTTGCCGATGAAGACGTCGTCGACGTCGGTGTCGACCAGCCCCTTGGACTGGTAGTACTGCGCGACGGCGGTGCGCGCGGAGTAGATGCCCCGCGAATCGGAGTAGCCCTGCGCCTTCGGCAGGTGATGCATCATGTCGGCGAGGATCGCCTCCGGAGCCTCGAAGCCGAACGGCGCAGGATTGCCGATGTTGAGCTTGAGGATCTTGTGACCCTGGGCCTCGAGACGCTGGGCCTCCTCGAGGATCGGACCCCTGACGTCGTAGCGGACGTTCTGCAGCTTCTTGCTCTGGACGATGCGGCGCAC
>Ga0164242_10008511_pt1 | contig 11125 bp, 13 predicted proteins | sample OricomgcompostMG_FD_108783 | JGI IMG/M metagenome (GOLD analysis project Ga0164242, IMG submission 108783) | Miracle-Growth compost microbial communities from Emeryville, California, USA - Original compost - Miracle growth compost (MG) ...
CGAAAGACGAACCGCATTTTACGCCGGCCTCGGTCCGACATTGATCTTCGGCAGTCTTGTCGTCACCGTTCTTGTCTATGCCGTTGCACCCAAATTGCCGTCGGCCGTTTCGGCCGGGCTGTTCCTGCTCACCCCCATCTATTTCCTGACGTCGCTATGGGGTTCAGCGCGCGAGAAAGCCGTTCATTTCGGCATGATTTTCGGCCTTGCCTTCGGGCCCGTGTTCCACATCCTCACTCCGCAATTCGATCTTTTGGGAGCCGGTCTATCCGGCGGCATTCTAGCCTTCGGACTTCATCTGTTCCTGAAACGGAGGAGAGCGGCGTGACATTTCATTCGTTCGACACCTGGTGGTGGCCCTTCCTCTTCATTCTCCTTGCCGGCTCGCTGACGACGGATTGCTGGCGCTTTCTCGGCGTCTATCTGGGAGACAGGCTGTCGGAGCAATCGGAGGCGCTGGTTTTCGTGCGCACGGTCGCCACGGCTCTTGTCGCGGGCGTGATCAGCAATCTCGTTCTGTTCCCGAGCGGAGCGCTCGCGGCAACGCCCGTGATGCTGCGGATCGTGGCGATGGTTGCGGGGTTCGCGGCTTACCTGACCCTCGGCAAGAAGATCATCGTCGGCATAGCCGTGGCGGAAATCGTCTTCTTCGCTGGCTATTACCTGCTCAGCTTCTAAGCTTCGCCTGCCAACGCCGAGCGGAGCTTTTCCGCGTTGGCTGCCAGGACGTCCGGCTTTTCCATGTCGCGCGCATGGATCTTGAGCTCGACGCCTTCGAATCGCGGGATGATATGCACATGCAAATGGTAGACCGTCTGGCCGGCGGCCGGCTCGTTAAACTGGATGACTGTGATCCCGTCGGCGGAGAACGCCTTCTTCGCCGCGCGTGCGACCTTCTGCACCGTCGCGAAAAGAGAGGCGAAAATAGCGGGATCGGCGTCGAGCAGGTTACGCGAGGGCGTTTTCGGCAGTACGAGCGCGTGGCCGTTCGCCTGCGGCATCACATCCATGAACGCGACCGTCCGGTCGTCCTCGTAGACCTTGTGGGCGGGCATTTCGCCGCGCAGGATCTTGGCAAAGATGTTGTTTGGATCGTAAACGGCGGCGGTCATCAAAAATCCCCGATGCTTTGCGGAAGGACAGGATTCTGACGCTCGGCCGCCACCCGTCAAGATGGTGCGTCGACGAATGGGTCATAACAAGGCGGCTTCTGTTCATCGTCTCCGCTGTTCTTCATCGCAGCGGCATGACGGCAGGGGACATGCTGGCTCTCCGGAGGCGTGTTTTTCCTGATACCCTGCTTTTCTTTCCTGGTGCCGATCGCGCGGCGGGAGAATCACCGGGAGCGCTGATTCTCTTTCCGGAAGGGACCATGTTCCTCCAGATATTCCGCCATCTCTGCGACTTCCCGCCTTTCGCTTCGGAGATAATCGGCGACCGCCCGGCGGAAGCTCTCGTTGGGAAGGTAATGCGCGGAGGTCGTCGTCACCGGCCTATAACCGCGCGCCAGCTTGTGTTCTCCCTGCGCGCCTGCCTCGACCACTTTCAGCTTCCGTTCGATGGCGAAGTCGATCGCCTGATGATAGCAGACCTCGAAATGCAGGAATGGGTGATCCTCGATACAGCCCCAATGGCGGCCGAAAAGCGTATCCGAGCCGATAAAGTTGATCGCGCCAGCGATATAGCGCCCGTTGCGCTTCGCCATCACCAGCAAGACGTCGTCGGCCATGCGCTCGCCGATCAACGAGAAGAAGCGGCGGTTGAGATAGGGACGGCCCCATTTGCGGCTCCCCGTATCCATGTAGAAGGCGAAGAAATCGTCCCAGACGCGTTCCGTCAGGTCACTGCCTGTCAGCCAGTCGATCGTGACGCCATCCTCGAGCGCCGTGCGCCGCTCCTTCTTCAGCGCCTTTCGTTTGCGAGAGGCGAGGGTGGAAAGGAAATCGTCATATGTCGCGTAGCCTTCATTGAAGAAATGGAACTGCTGATCGGTCCGCAGCAGAAAACCGGACTGCTCAAGCGCTTCGACATCCGGCTTGCTCGCGAAGGTCACATGCGCCGACGAGACGCCGAGTTGATCGGTCAGCGCCTTGACGCCGGCGGCGAGGGCAAGGCGGAGATCGCTCGCAGCAAGATCGCGATGGACGAGCAGACGCGGTCCCGTCGCCGGCGTGAAGGGAACGCATGTCTGCAGCTTCGGATAATAGTCGCCGCCGGCCCGCTCGAAAGCATTGGCCCAACCGTGATCGAAGACATATTCGCCCTGGCTGTGACTCTTGAGATAGCAGGGCACCGCCCCGATCAACCGCCCGTCGGGACCGTCGAGCCTCAGATGCTGCGCCGCCCAGCCGGTGCGCCGCGTGGCGCAGCCCGATTCTTCGATTGTCTTCAGGAAATCGTATGAGATGAACGGGTTGTAGGGAATATCTTCGGAAAAAGGCGAGGCTCCGGCAAGGTCGTCCCATTCGGCTTTTTGGAAGCTGTCGAGACTGTCCGCGACGCGAATCGTAATCTCGCCCTCTGCAGATCTCCCGCCTTTGACTGCGTCATCCATCCGCCCGAAGATAAGCGCCCCCGGCCGGCGTGCAAGTCATCAATCGTCACACTCCCGCGAAATCACGCGACCGCAAGCGTGGACGGATCGAACCCCTCGAACGTCATCTGGTCGGCGCGCTTCGCCGACAAATCCGCCGCGATCCTGTCGCGCACGGTCCAACTGATGACCGGCAGGGAAAGCCGTTCGCGCATGAAGGTCACGAACGGATTCGGCATGTCGTCGAGATTGTAGGAGGCGAAGGAGAGATTGTACGCGAGCATGCTGAAATGCTTCTCGATATCCTCTTCGCTCCTGCCCATGGCGGTCAGCCCGCCCGGAATGTTGGGCGCGTGCTTCGGAAATTCCCGCACCAGCCACGGATCGAAGGACATGATCGCCGCCTCGCCGCGATAGCTGCCGAGATGGGCCGCGACCTTGGCGACGAGACCTTCGTCTTTCCCCTCGATGCCTTTCAGCTCGATCACGAGAGGAACACGCCCCGCTACCTTCTCCAGCATTTCGCGGAGCGTCGGGATGTGATCGGCCGTTCCGCCGATCTTGAGCGCGCCGAGTTCCGCCGCGGTGCGCTCAAAGACGGCACCTTCGACGCCTGCAAGGCGCTTCAGTTCGCCGTCATGGATGACGACGGGAATCCCGTCTCTTGAGAGATGCACGTCGCATTCGATGGCAAAACCGTGTTCGGCCGCCGCTTCGAAGGCCGAGAGCGTGTTCTCCCAGCGCTTCTTGTTGAGGTCGTGATAGCCGCGATGCGCGATCGGCCGCTTCGCCAGCCAGGAAATGTCGGGCATGTTTTCGTCCTATTGCAATTCGATTATGGATTCGATTTCCACCGGCGCATTGAGCGGTAGCGCAGCCATGCCGACGGCAACGCGCGCATGCTTGCCCGCGTCGCCCAGAATCTGGACCAGAAGGTCCGACGCGCCGTTGCCGACGAGATGCTGCTCGGTGAAGTCGGGCGCGGAAGCGACGAGCACGGAAATGCGCAAGATGCTCTTGACATTTTCCAGCGACCCAGCCGCCGCTTTGGCCTGAGCGAGAATGTTGATCGCGCATTGGCGGGCCGCTTCCTTTCCGGCCGCCACATCCAGGTCGCGCCCCAACAGGCCGGTCGAAACGAGCTTGCCGTCCTTCAGCGGCAATTGGCCCGAAACGAAGAGCAGATTGCCCGCCCTGGTGAAAGGAACATAATTCGCCGCGGGCGCCGCCGCCGAAGGCAATGTGACGCCGAGCGCCTTCAAACGCGTTTCTATCGTCTCCGCCATGGTGTATCCGTTCCTGTGAATATGATGCAGATGCAATTTCCTTTATTGCTTCTGCCTCTCTTCCGCCACGACCTTTTCACAGGCTGCGGAAATCCAGCAAGTCGGCTGCTAACGGAGTGAGCCTCATGCGCTTTCGGCGCCCGATCCTGACCGCTTTGACGGGATGCCTCCTGCTTGGGGCGCACCCCTCGCTTGCGGCCCGCTTTCTGGCGCCGCATAGGGCGGTTTACGACCTCTCTCTCATCAAGGCGACGGACAAATCGGGCATTACCGGACTAAGCGGACGTATGGTCTACGAGTTCAAAGGGTCCGCTTGCGAAGGTTACACGGTAACGTTCCGCTTCGTAACCCGCATCCAGACGGAGGATAATGTCAGGCTTACGGATCAGCAGACCTCGACCTTCGAAGACGCCGCCGGCAAGACCTTCCGCTTCGATACGAAATCCTTTGTCGACGAGACGCTGAACAAGGAGGTGAGCGGAACCGCGGTTCATGACGCGAAGGGGCTGACGATGGTCAAGCTCGACAAGCCGGCGCCGTCCTCTCTTTCCCTGCCGGCCGCCGAATTTCCGACCCAGCAGCTGGTCGATATGCTCGGACGCGCCGAAAAGGGCGACCGCTTCTATACGGTCAACCTGTTCGACGGTTCCGATACGGCCGACCGTGTCATGGCGACGACGGTCGTGATCGGCAAACAGGCCACTCTGTCCAAAGACGACCCGGAGAAACCCGCGCTTACGGCGGTCAAGCTGGAAAAGCCAGCCAAGCTGGATCAGTATTGGCCGGTGACAGTGGCCTATTTCGACACGACCAAGGAGGCGAAGAAGGAAGGCGAGGAAACCCCGACATACCGCATCAGCTTCAAGCTCCTGGACAATGGCATTACCCGGGACCTGACCATGGATTACGGCGATTTCTCCATGAAGGGGAAACTGGTGAACCTGGCGCTTTTGAAGCCGAAGGCCGACAACTGTAAGCAATAGCGTTTCGCGCGAAACCGCCATCAAGCTCCGGCGACCGCATCATTCTCCATCCCTGCGGCACGTCGAAAAGATTGAGGGAGGCCGTCGGTTTCCGAAGGTCTCGTTCGTCATACTGGAGTTGGCGGGAACGAGGCGCGCGGGTCTTTGTCAGAGAGAGCCGGCGCGGATGGAGGTAATTAATGACGAAGGTGAAAGTTGCGGGGTTCAGTGTCTCGCTCGATGGTTTCGCTGCGGGAATCGATCAGAGCCTGGATCATCCGCTTGGCTTGCATGGCGAGGAACTCTTCCAATGGTTTTTCCCGACGCGGACATTTCGTCGGATGCAGGGAAAAGAGGGTGGAGAAACAGGCCTCGACGACCAGTTCGCGGAACGGGCAATGGAAGGTTTCGGCGCCTTCATTCTCGGTCGCAACATGTTCGGACCCGTTCGTGGGGAATGGCCTGGCGATCAATGGAAAGGTTGGTGGGGGGACAACCCGCCTTATCACGCGCCAACTTTCGTCCTGACGCATTATCCACGTCCACCGGTCGAGATGCTGGGCGGAACGACATTTCACTTTGTTACCGATGGCATTGAGTTTGCGTTGCAAAAGGCGCGCGAAGCGGCGGGCACAAAGGATATCAAGATTGGCGGCGGTGCTGAGACTGTAAGGCAATACGTTCAGGCCGGCCACGTGGACGAAATCCACCTTGCTTTTGCTCCTGTCGCCCTTGGCCGAGGAGAAGCGCTCTTCAACGGTATCGATCTTCGTGCTCTGGGATACCGGACGGTCGAGCATGTTGCGACGGACCGAGCCACGCATATCGTTCTCGCGAAATAGCGTCGGGACAGGCGCGCTTGCCATTTTCCCGACGAGCCTTTATATGCGCGGTCATCCCACACACGGATCAGGGTTTCGAGCCGGGAGACATCCGGCCGGGACCACCGGTGGCGCTTCGGGATTTCCCGTTTGCGTCGAGGTCCGTGGAGGTTCAACCGGAAAGGAACTTTTGAATGGCTCTGCCTGATTTCAGCATGCGCCAGCTTCTGGAAGCTGGTGTTCACTTCGGCCACCAGACCCATCGCTGGAACCCGAAGATGGCGCCCTATATCTTCGGAGCGCGCAACAACATCCATGTGATCGACCTGTCGCAGACGGTGCCGCTGCTGCACCAGGCGCTGAAGGTCGTGTCCGATACCGTCGCCGGCGGCGGCCGCGTTCTCCTCGTCGGCACCAAGCGCCAGGCTTCCGATATCATCGCCGACGCGGCGCAGCGTTCGGCGCAATATTACGTCAATTCGCGCTGGCTGGGCGGCATGCTCACCAACTGGAAGACCATTTCAAACTCGATCCAGCGCCTGAGGAAACTTGACGAGCTTCTGGCGGGCGAAGCCCAGGGCTTCACCAAGAAGGAGCGGCTCAATCTTGAGCGCGAGCGCGACAAACTCAATCGTGCGCTCGGCGGTATCAAGGACATGGGATCGACGCCGGACCTGATGTTCGTAATCGACACCAACAAGGAATCGATCGCGATCCAGGAAGCCAAGCGTCTGGGCATCCCCGTCGTCGCGGTCGTCGATTCGAACTGCGATCCCGATGTCGTCGATTATCCCGTTCCGGGCAATGACGACGCCTCGCGCGCCATCTCGCTTTATTGCGATCTGGTGGCGAAGGCGGCGCTTGATGGCATCGCGCGCCAGCAGGGCGCTTTGGGCGTCGATATCGGCGCCGCGGCCGAGACGCCGGTCGAACCGGCGCTTGAAGAGACCCCGGCAGCCGAAACGGCTCCGGTTGAGGGCGACACCAGCGCCTGAACGAAAGTGGATGTGGGCCTGCCGGCCGCGAGCCGGCAGGCGTCACGGCAATGACATAAGCCGGGTGCGAATATTCACGCGCCCAGAATCGGCGCCCTCCAATTGCTGGACGGAGCGCCTTCGCTTTTTGAATGACGAGGCGAAGATGAGTATTTCTGCTGCACAGGTCAAAGAACTCCGCGAGATGACCGGCGCGGGCATGATGGATTGCAAGGCGGCCCTCGCCGAAACCGATGGCGATATGGAAGCCGCCGTCGATTGGCTGCGCAAGAAAGGCATCGCCAAGGCCGACAAGAAGGCCGGCCGTACGGCCGCCGAAGGCCTGATCGGGGTTGCGTCGGATGCACTTTCCGCGGTTGCCGTGGAGGTCAATTCGGAAACCGACTTCGTGGCGCGCAATGATGCCTTTCAGGAAATCGTCCGCAACGTGGCCAAGGTCGCGCTGTCGACCGACGGCTCCAGCGAGGCGGTCGCGAACGCGGCTTATCCGGGATCGCAAAAGACCGTGACCGAGACGATCAAGGATGCGGTCGGCACGATCGGCGAAAATATGGGCTTCCGCCGATCGGCGAAGCTCAGCGTCGGCGCGGGCGCGGTCGCAACCTATGTCCATAACGCGATTGCGGACGGTCTCGGCAAGATCGGCGTTCTCGTTGCCGTCGAGACCAGCGGCGATGCCGAGCAGGCTCGCGCCTTCGGCCGTCAGGTGGCGATGCACGTCGCGGCGACCAGTCCGCTGGCGCTGACGACGGACGAGATCGATCCGGCAACCATAGCGCGCGAGAAGGATATCTTCTCCGAGCAGGCGCGCGCGTCCGGCAAACCAGAAAACATCATCGAGAAGATGGTCGAAGGCCGGCTGCGGAAATTCTATGACGAGGTCGTTCTCCTGAAGCAGGCCTTCGTCATCAATCCGGACCTGACCGTCGAGCAGGCGCTCAAGGCCGCCGAGAAGGAGATCGGCGCGCCGGCAAAGATCACGGGTTTCGTGCGGTTTGCGCTCGGCGAGGGGATCGAGAAGGAAGCCTCCGACTTCGCCGCCGAAGTGGCTGCCGCCGTCAAGAAATAAGCAGCCTCGACTGCATCTCTATCCGAAGGGCATCGCGTGACATCGCGGTGCCCTTCGTGTATCGCATCGGCGGCGCCGAACAAAAGCCGGCCGGCTTCGGCCGACCCGGGGCGAGACAAGCAAGAGGTAACGATGACCCACAGTCCCCGCTATAGCCGCGTGCTTCTAAAGGCTTCCGGCGAGGCGCTGATGGGAAGCCAGGGATTCGGCATTGACGTTTCAGTCGTCGATCGCATCGCGGCGGACATAAAGGAAGCGCGCGACATGGGCGTCGACGTCGCGGTCGTCATCGGCGGCGGCAACATCTTCCGGGGCGTCGCCGTCGCCTCAAAAGGGGGTGATCGCGTCACCGGCGACCACATGGGCATGCTCGGCACGGTGATCAATTCGCTGGCGCTCAGAACCTCGCTGGTGAAGATCGGCGTCGAAGCGGTGGTTCTTTCCGCGATTGCCATGCCTGAGCTTTGCGAGAGCTTTTCGCAGCGTCAGGCCACCGCTTATATCGATGCCGGCAAGGTGGTGATCTTCGCGGGCGGCACCGGCAACCCGTTCTTCACCACGGATTCCGCGGCGGCGCTTCGCGCGGCGGAGATCGGCGCGGACGCGCTTTTCAAGGGAACCCAGGTGGACGGCGTCTATACCGCCGACCCCAAGAAGGATGCCACCGCGCAACGTTTCGATCGTATCAGCCATCAAGACGTCTTGAGGGACGGACTCAATATCATGGATATGACCGCGATAGCGCTTGCGCGTGAGAACAACATCCCGATAATTGTCTATTCGATACATGAAAAGGGCGGTTTGGGCGCGATCCTCAGGGGCGAGGGACGCTGTACGATCGTTTCGGACAATTGAGGAAATGCCGGCCTTCATGGAGAAGCCGATTTTCGGAAGTCCATCCTTCCGATGCCGATTCGCCCAATGGAGTGAATTCGACCTTTGATGCCGGCCTGCGCCATGCCATTTTCGGAAGTCAAAGTGCCGCTGGCATCAACAGGTTGGCCAGCTGCGTGAAGCAGCGATGAGAGCGTTTGGGGAGTAAGAACAATGAGCAGCGACGTCGATTTCAAGGATTTGCAGCGACGCATGGACGGCGCGATCAGCGCCTATCAGCACGACCTCGCCTCGCTGCGAACAGGGCGCGCCTCCTCCAACCTTCTCGATCCCATCAATGTCGATGCCTACGGTTCCTCCATGCCGATCAACCAGGTCGCGACAGTCACCGTGCCGGAACCGCGGATGATCTCCGTTTCGGTCTGGGACAAGTCGCTGGTGGCGGCGGTCGATCGGGCAATCCGCGAGTCCAATCTGGGCTTCAATCCGATCATGGACGGAACGACGCTCCGGATTCCGCTGCCGGAACTCAATGAGGAGCGGCGCAAGCAACTGGTGAAGATCGCGCACCAATATGCCGAACAGGCCCGGGTTGCGGCTCGCCATGTCCGGCGCGACGGGATGGAAAACATCAAAAAGGCGGAAAAGGACGGCGGGATCAGCCAGGACGACAGCCGCGCGCATTCCGATCGCGTGCAGAAGATGACCGACGACACGATCGCCACCATCGACCGGCTCCTCGCCGAGAAGGAAACCGAGATCCTGCAGGTTTGAACGGTTCCGCTGCAGGACACGAAAGAAGGCCGATGGCCAAGCCAGAGCATATCGCGATCATCATGGACGGCAACGGGCGGTGGGCGAAAGCCAGGGGTCTGCCGCGCTCCGCCGGCCACAAGGCTGGCGTCGAGACCTTGCGGCGGACCGTGCGGGCCATCGGCGACATGCGGATACCGTGGCTTACCGTCTATGCGTTCTCCTCGGAAAATTGGTCCCGGCCCGCATCCGAGATCACCGACCTTATGGGCCTGCTGAAAATATTCATTCGCCGTGACCTGGCGGAGCTGCATCAAAACGGCGTGCGGGTGCGCGTCATCGGCGAGCGCGAGAACCTGGCACCCGATATCCGCAAGCTGCTCGATGAAGCCGAAACCCTCACGCGCAACAACACCAACATGAACCTCGTCGTCGCCTTCAATTATGGCGGCAGGGATGAGATCGTCAGGGCGATCCGCCGGCTGGTCGCGAATCGGAAAGCCGGTGAGGCGGATGAGGTCACCGCGGAAAATTTCGCGCGTTGCCTGGATACGGCCGGCATGCCGGATCCCGATCTCGTCATCCGCACCAGCGGCGAGCAGAGACTTTCCAATTTCCTGCTGTGGCAGGCAGCCTATGCCGAACTTGTGTTCCTGCCGTGCTTCTGGCCGGATTTCAGCCTCAACGATCTCGTCCATGCGATAGATGTGTTTTCCGCACGGGACAGGCGCTTTGGCGGCATCGCCCAACGTGACGTCGCTTCATGAGCGATTCCGATCGCGAGACGCCGGTTCCGCATGCGCCGCGACGGAAGGGCAGTTTCGCCGATGTCGGCATGCGGACGCTCTCCGCCGTGGTGCTCGCGGCGATCGCGATAGCAGCGACATGGACGGGCGGTGTCGTGTTCCGGGTGCTGGCCGTTCTCGGGTCTGCCCTGATCTTCATCGAATGGATGAGGATGGCGCGCGCCGACCACACCTCGCCACGCTGGCTCATTCCCGCGATCGCGCTCGCCGCCCTCGAGATTTCACTTTTCTCTCGGGATAGCCGTGCCGTCCTTACCGTCGTGCTGGTCGGGATCGTCTGCTCCGCTGTCGCGGGTTTTTTCGCCGGCAGGAACTATGCCGGCCTTGCGGCGCTCGTCTATGCGGGGATGTCCGCGGTTGCGTTCGCATTTCTGCGCGATGACGACCGGGCAGGGCTGATCGCCATTCTCTTCCTTTTCGCGATCGTCTGGGCGACGGATGTGATGGCTTATTTCTGCGGCCGGCTTTTCGGAGGACCGAAGCTGGCGCCGTCGATCTCGCCGGGCAAGACATGGAGCGGCGCTGCCGGAGGAACGGCCGGCGGGATTGCAGCCGCATTTGTCTTTGCATTCTGCATAGGGCAGCGGCCGACGCTGGGAATCGGGGCCGCCGGGCTGCTGCTGTCGGTCGTGGGGCAAATTGGCGACCTGTTCGAATCAGCGGTCAAGCGACGCTACGGCGTGAAGGATTCGAGCCGGCTCATCCCGGGGCATGGCGGCCTCATGGATCGGATCGACGCACTCGTGGCGGCAGCCTTCGCGCTCTACGTCATCGGCGGCTTTCTATCCAGCTTCGATCTGCCGGCCCATGGATTGTTCCAGCCGTGATCGCAGCATGAGACGAATGACGCACAGCCATCGATTCGCCCGGATTGCCGGCAGATTGTCCGGCCTCCGCCCCGTCGGGAAGACGAAAGGAATGGATGATCCATGCTGTCTCTGATTTCCGCAACGGGCAGCCTCTTCGTCGGTACGATCATCCCGTTCCTGTTCGTGCTCACCGTTGTCGTCTTCGTGCATGAGATGGGGCATTATCTCGTCGGCAGGTGGTGCGGCATCGGCGTCAA
>Ga0164242_10008512_pt1 | contig 11124 bp, 7 predicted proteins | sample OricomgcompostMG_FD_108783 | JGI IMG/M metagenome (GOLD analysis project Ga0164242, IMG submission 108783) | Miracle-Growth compost microbial communities from Emeryville, California, USA - Original compost - Miracle growth compost (MG) ...
AGCAGCTCGTCGAGCCGGACGGCGCCCCCGGCGACCCGCGTCCCGGTGAGGACGTCGCGCCAGTCCCCGTGGGGGAGGACGACCGTGTGCTCGCGCCAGCCGCCGGTCTCCTCGAGCTCGGTCGCGAGCCGCGTCACGACCGTGACCGCACGCGCCTGGCCGTCGCGCGTGCGCGCGAACGCGACCGCGCACGGCGACGAGGTCGGCAGCGGCCGGTAGCCCGCGCCCTCCCCGACGAACGCCTCGGGGTCGGCGCGTCGCACGCGCAGCGCGCGGGACGTGACGAGCAGCTTCTGGTCCGTGAGGGAGCGTGCGCCCGCGCCGTCGTCGAGCCGGGCGAGGCGGCCGGCGAGGGCGGCGTGGTCGACGGGCCGCCGGTTGTCGGGGTCGACGAGGGTGGGGGCGAAGGCCTCGGTGCCCTGGTAGACGTCCGCGACGCCGGGCATGGTGAGCTGGACGAGCTTGATGCCGAGCGACGCGGCGCGCAGCGCCCGCTCGCCCGCGTGCGCCCAGTCGCGGAGCAGGTCGACGCACGCGGGGTCGGCCAGGGTGGTGCGCGCCAGGTCGACCACGGCGTCCTCGTACGCGGTGTCCGGGTCGGTCCAGGACGTGCGGAGCTTGGCCTCGCGCAGCGCCTTCACGAGGTACGCGGCGAGCCGGTCGGGGTCGATCGGCGCGCCGGCGCCGTCACCCGCGTCGGGGTCCCAGGTGCCGGCGAGCGTCTGCCACAGGAGCGTGGCCGCGTGACCGTCGACGAGCGCCTGGCGGCGGGCGCGGACGAGGGCCTCGAGGGCGGCGACCGTGCGTTCCCAGGCGGCCCCCCGCTCGGACAGGACGCCCAGGGTCGCGCGCGTGTCCTCGTTGCGCTTCGTGTCGTGCGTCGACCCCGTGGTCAGCGCCAGGGGGGTGAGCGCGCCGAAGGTCCCGGCGAACGCGTGCCAGGCGTGCGGGTCGAGCGCGAAGCGGGACGGGTCGGCGCCCACCTCGCACAGGCTCGTGAGCTCGGTCCAGCGGTAGAAGGCGGTGTCCTCGACGCCCTTGGCCATGACGGCGCCGCAGACCTGCTGGAAGCGCACGACGAGCTCGTCGCGGCGGGGCCCGCGGGTCCGGCCGGCGCTGCCGACCTCGCGCCCGAGGAGGAGGGCGACCACGACGTCGAGCGTCTCCGCCCGGTCGGCGGGCAGGCGGAGCCGCGCGCGGGCCGCGGCCGCCTCGACCGCGTCGACCGCCTCGCGTCGCGGCTCGGTGCCCGGCACCACGTAGGCGCGGTAGCGGTCGAACTCGACGAGGAGCGCGGTCAGACACTCGTGCAGCCCCCGCCAGGCGTGGTCGCGCAGGCGCGGGTCGTCCTGGCAGACGGCGCGCGCCAGGTCCGTCAGGCGGTGCAGCTCGGCGTAGAGGGCGCCGTCGAGCACCTCCGCCTTGGAGCGCGCGACGAGGGGCTCGAGACCCTCGGCCGCGTCGGGCTCGGCGGCCCGGCGCAGGCGCCCCAGGTGCGTGCGACCCCGCGGGTCGACGAACAGCTCCTGCAGCCGCCACAGCGCGTCGTAGCCGGTGGTGCCCACGGTCTCCCAGTCGGGCGGGAGCGTCTCGTCGCCCTCGAGGATCTTCTCGACGGCGACCCACGACCGGCCCGTCCGCTCCGCGAGCCGCTCGAGGTAGCGGCCCGGGTCGGCGAGCCCGTCGGGGTGGTCGATCCGCAGGCCGTCCACCGTGCCGTCGGCGACGAGCTCGAGGACGAGGGCGTGCGTCGCGTCGAAGACGCGCTCGTCCTCGACCCGGACCGCGACGAGCGAGCCCACGTCGAAGAAGCGCCGGTAGTTGAGCTCCTCGTCGCCCACCCGCCAGTACGCGAGCCGGTAGTGCTGGTGCTCGAGCAGGTCGGTCAGCGGCAGGGACTCCGTCCCCGCGCGGACGGGGAACACGTGGTCGAAGTAGCGCAGCACCGTGGTCGGCGCGTCGTCCCCGGGCAGCACGAGCTCGTCGAGCGCGAGCTGGTCCTCGGCGAGCACGTCGGGCAGGCGGGCGCCCAGCACGGGCAGGAGCACCGCGCCCTCGCCCCCGGACCAGTCGACGTCGAACCAGTGCGCGTACTCGGATTCCGCGCCCTCGGCGAGCACCGACCACAGGGCGCGGTTGTGCCACTCGGGGACCGGGACCGCCATGTGGTTCGGGACGACGTCGAGCACGATCCCCAGGCCGTGCTCGTGCGCGGTCCGGGCCAGGCGTTCCAAGCCTTCGCGTCCGCCCATGACGTCGGAGACCCGGGCGTGGTCGACGACGTCGTACCCGTGCGTCGACCCGGGCGCCGCCTGCAGGACGGGGGACAGGTACAGGTGCGTGACGCCCAGCGAGGCCAGGTACGGCACCTGGGCGGCAGCCCCGTCGAACGTGAGGTCCGGGCCGAGCTGGAGGCGGTAGGTCGAGACGGGGACCGGCCGGCCCTCGTCGGGACGGCGGCGGGCGAGGACCGGGCCGCTCACGCCGCCGCCGAGGGACGCGAGAGCACGATGACGCTGCGGCCGGTGACGCGCAGCGTCGCGCCCGCGAGCACGCGCGAGCCCGGCCGTGTCGTGCCGTCGGTGTCGAGCCGGACGGTCCAGGCGGACCCGAACGACTCGTCGGGCAGGTGGAACGGCAGGACGTCCGAGTGGGCGTTGAGCAGGAGCAGGAACGAGTCGTCGACGATGGGCTCGCCGCGCCGGTCCGCCTCCGGGATCGCGTCGCCGTTGAGGAAGACCATGACCGTCCGGGCGAAGCTCTGCTCCCAGTCCGTGGAGTCCATCCGCTGGCCGGTGAGGTCCAGCCACTCGATGTCGGCCGGTTCTCCCGCCGGGGACGGGGCGCGGCCCTGGGTCCCCGCGTCGTCGTCGAGCACGCCGTCCGGGCCGACGTCGCCCGACCCCGGCTCGATGTCCGACCGGCCCGTGAAGAAGCCCCGCCGGTGGAGGATCGGGTGCTCCCGACGCAGCGCGACGGCCTGGCGCGCGAACTCGAGCAGCGCCCGCCGGTCGTCGTCGAGATCCCAGTCCACCCACGTCGTCGGGTTGTCCTGGCAGTAGCCGTTGTTGTTGCCGCCCTGGGTGCGGCCGATCTCGTCCCCGTGGCTGATCATCGGGACGCCCTGCGAGAGCATGAGGGTCGCGAGGAAGTTCCGCTGCTGGCGACGGCGCAGCCGCAGGACCTCCGGGTCGTCCGTCTCGCCCTCGACGCCGCCGTTCCAGGACCGGTTGTAGGACTCGCCGTCCTTGTTGTCCTCGCCGTTGGCCTCGTTGTGCTTCTCGTTGTACGACACGAGGTCCTGGAGGGTGAAGCCGTCGTGCGCGGTCACGAAGTTGATCGACGCGATGGGCTTGCGGCCGCTGTGCTCGTACAGGTCGGACGAACCCGTCAGGCGGCTCGCGAACTCCGGCAGGGTCGAGGGCTCGCCCCGCCAGAAGTCGCGGACCGTGTCGCGGTACTTCCCGTTCCACTCCGTCCACAGCGGGGGGAACCCGCCCACCTGGTAGCCGCCGTCGCCCAGGTCCCACGGCTCCGCGATGAGCTTGACCTGGGAGACGACCGGGTCCTGGTGGACGATGTCGAAGAACGCCGACAGGCGGTCGACCTCGTGGAACTGCCGGGCCAGGGTCGCCGCGAGGTCGAACCGGAACCCGTCGACGTGCATCTCCTCGACCCAGTACCGCAGCGAGTCCATGATCATCTGCAGCACCTGGGGCGACCGCATGAGCAGCGAGTTCCCGGTGCCCGTCGTGTCGAAGTAGTGCGCCTCGTCCCCGTCGACCAGCCGGTAGTAGGCCGCGTTGTCGATCCCGCGGAAGCTCAAGGTCGGGCCCAGGTGGTTGCCCTCCGCCGTGTGGTTGTAGACGACGTCCAGGAGGACCTCGATCCCCGCCTCGTGCAGCGCCTTGACCATCGCCTTGAACTCCAGGACCTGCTGCCCGCGGGTCCCGTAGGCGGTGTAGCCGTTGTGCGGCGCGAAGAACCCGATCGTGTTGTAGCCCCAGTAGTTCGACAGCCCGCGCTCGCGCAGCACCGGATCGTCGACGAACTGGTGCACGGGCATGAGCTCGACCGCCGTCACCCCGAGCTTGGTGAGGTGCTCGACGACGGCCGGGTGCGCCATGCCCGCATAGGTGCCCCGCAGGTTCTCCGGGACCTTCGGGTGCTGCATCGTCATGCCCTTGACGTGCGCCTCGTAGACCACGCTGTCGTGGTAGTCGCGGTTCGGCGGACGGTCGTGGCCCCAGTCGAAGTAGGGGTTGATGACGACCGAGTGCATCGTGTGCGCGGCGGAGTCGGCCGTGTTGCGCTCGTCGGGGGAGGCGAACCGGTAGGAGAACAGGGACTCGTCGCCGTCGATCATCCCGTCGATGGCCTTGGCGTAGGGGTCGAGCAGGAGCTTGTCCGGGTTGCACCGGTCGCCCGTCGCCGGGTCGTACGGCCCGTGCACGCGGTACCCGTAGCGTGTCCCCGGCCCCACGCCGGGCAGGAAACCGTGCCACACGTGCGCATCCACCTCGCGCAGGGGCAGGCGCTCCTCCGTGTCGTCGTCGCGCAGGATGCACAGCTCCACCTCGTCGGCGACGGACGAGAAGAGCGCGAAGTTGGTGCCGGTACCGTCGAACGTTGCGCCGAGCGGGTAGGCACGGCCGGGCCAGAGTTCCATGGTGCTCAGCGTGCCATCCCGGCCCGTCCTACGACGGGGGAACGGGTCCCGACCAGCGCGGTGAGGCCCGGTTGCGTCGGCCGTGTCACGTGCGGGTGAACCTTGCGTGACGGTCCGCGCCGCCGCGCGCCGCATGCGTGCGAGGCCCCGCCCGACCTGGTAGACCCGAGGTATGAGCACCGAACGGACCGCCGCCCGCGCCACCCTCACCGAGCGCGCGAAGACTGCGCACGGAACCCTGGCCACCGACGACGACAGCCGCCTGTCGAGCGAACGACGGCGCGAGCTCCTCGCGGGCGGCGACGCCTCCCGCGCCCCACAGTCGCTGTCCGCGACCGAGCTGCACCCGATCGAGGGGGCGTCGTCCGGCACGTCCTGGGACGACCCCGACGAGCTCTAGGCCGGCGACGGCGTCCTCATCGCGCTGAGACGGGCAACCGGTCGGCGCCCACCGGCACGAGCCGCGGCATCCCGGCCGGCGCCGCGTGGCTCAGCGCCAGGTAGCGCGCCTCCGCCCGGTGCAGCCGGATGTGCTCGTCGAGCGACCAGCTCGGCCCGTTGGTCAGCGTCATGCCGCACGAGCAGCCGATCGTGATCCGACCGTCCGCATGGTCGACCGCCGTCCCGATGGTGACGTGCGACGCCTGCGCCTCCTGCTTGGCCTGGCGCATCGCGGGGGAGACCGCGGTCCCGACGCCGTCCGGCGCGTCCGCGCGAACCAGATCGGGCGCGGGAAGGTCGGGCGTCGCGGAGGTCGTCACACGTCGAGCGTACGGGACGCGGCGCGAGCGGCTCCGCGACGCCGGCACGGAGGTCCCGGCCGGTCTCGGTGCGCATCGGCGGACCCGTCGGCCCCCTGACGCGTGGGCCAGGGAGCGCGAGCGGCTCCGCGCGTCGCCCTCACGACCGGATCGGCGCCGTGGTCTCGCCGAGGACCAGGGTGGTCGGCAGCACGGTCTTCGCGACGGAACCGGGCGCGGCGAGCTGTCCCAGGACGGCGGCGAGCGCCGCTCGGCCGAGCCCGTGCTCGTCCTGGGCGACGTGCGTGAACGACTGGACGGCGTCGTCGTAGGTGTGGTCGGGGGCGTCGAGCGAGACGATGGAGACGTCCTCCGGCACGCGCTTCCCGAGCCGCAGGCACGCGCGTCGCAGGAGGAGGCTCACCGAGTACTCGCCTCCGACGAATCCCGTGAGCTCCGGGTTCGCGCGGAGGTACTCCGTCAGCGCGGCCACGTCGTCGTCGACGGAGACCGCGGAGTGGGGGACGGTCGAGCGGACGTCGCGGAACTCGTGCCTGGCGTCGAACGGGTGACCGTGGGCGGCGTGGGCGTAGACGAAGCCGGTGTGCCGGTCGTCGAGGGACGTCACCTCGCCGGCGGAGGTCACGAGCCCGATGGCTCGATGACCGAGGTCGAACAGGTGCTCGGCTGCCAGCCTGCCGGACTCGACGTTGTCGGAGCCGACGGTCGAGATCGGCAGCCCGACGAGGTCCCGGTCCAGCACCACGAGAGGGTGCTGCCGATGAACGAGGTCGAAGAGGGCGGGCGGGATCCAGCCTGACGAGCCGGGCAGGAGGATGAGTCCGTCCGCTCCGAGCTGCCGGTACTGGTCGAGCAGCTGCTGCTCGCGGTCGTGGCGACCCTCGCTCCGGGACAGGACGACGTTGGCGTGGCCGACCGCGGCGTCGAGCAGCCCATGGAGCAACCGAGTGCCGAAGCTGTCGTCGAAGTTGGTGACGATGCATCCGATCGTCGGGAGGGCGCGTGCCTGCCGCGTCGAGGGCGTCGCACTGGTCACCACGGAACCGATCCGTGGCCGGCGCTCGATGTATCCGGCCTCTTGGAGCATCCCGAGGGCGTGCTTGACGGTGATGACGGAGACGCCGAACTGCGTGGCGAGGTCGTTCTGCCGCGGGAGCCGGGTACCGACGGCGAGGTCGCCGCGCTCGATCCGCTCGCGCAGCCCGTCGAAGACCTGGGCGTACAACGGTGCATTCACGTTCGGGCTCCTCGCCTCGGGCGGCGGCGCCGCGTCCCTGGGTATACCTAGCACATCCGTCAGTAGTGCGCGCTTGGCATATTGAGGCGGGTGGATATGCTGAGGCCTCCATCGGAGCACGAGCGGAAGTGGAGCAATGAAGCTGACACGACTTACTCGGACCGCCACGGTCCTCACGAGCGCCGCGGTCGCACTGACCTTGGGGGCGGTCCCAGCGATCGCGCTCGGGCAGCACGACGGACAGGCCGACGCCCGGGACGCCGGAACTCACGCGCGCGACGTCGAGCGCGCGGTGGCCGCCTATCGGGCGATGCAGGAGCACCTGTACGTCGGCGACGGCTCCCAGCTCTATCTCGAGCGCACGGTGCCCACCGCGGACGACCGCCCCTACTCGTTCGAGTGGCCGTTCTCGCAGGCGCACGTCGCCACCCTCGACCTGACGGGCATCCCGGGTCGGGTCGGCCGGAGCTTCCAGGACGACCTCGCCGACCGGAAGGCCGGCCAGGAGCGCTACTGGAACGCGGCGGGCGGGACCACGGGCAAGCCTGGCTACGACTCCTACGCCCGCGCGCCCTACGGTGACGGGGGCGACATGTTCTACGACGACAACGAGTGGGTCGCCCTCGCCAAGGTGCAGGAGTACCTGCAGACCGGGGACCGTGAGGCCCTGAAGCGCGCCAAGCAGATCTTCTCGCTCGTGGAGACGGCCTGGGACACCGACACGACGCACGCCGCCCCTGGCGGCGTCTTCTGGACGCAGGCGCCCTGGAGCACCGACCGCAACACGGTCTCGACCATCCCGGGTGCTGAGCTCGCGGTCCGGCTCTACCTCATCACGAAGGACCGGTCCTACCTCGAGTGGGCGAAGCGCAGCGTCGCGTGGACGGACGCCAACCTGCTCGCCCCGAACGGCCTGTACTGGGACAACGTCAAGCTCGACGGCACGATCGACAAGACCCAGTGGTCCTACAACCAGGGCACGCCGATCGGCACCTACACGCTGCTGTACGAGGCGACCGGGGACCGCTCGTACCTGAAGAAGGCGCAAGCGATCGCGGCTGCGTCGCTCGCCTACTACCTCGAGGACGGACGGCTCGAGGCGCAGCCGATCTACTTCAACTCGATCTACTTCAAGAACCTGCAGCTGCTCGAGTCCGTCACCGGCGGGCACACGTATCGCGACGCGCAGCAGGCCTACGCGGACGGCCTGTGGTCCGACGTACGAGACCCGGCGACCGACCTGTTCCCCGTCGGCGGGACCGCCACCACGCTGCTCGACCAGGCCGCGGTCGTGCAGCTCTACGCGACCCTCGCGTGGCCGAAGGGCAAGGCGTCGACGCTCTACTGAGCTGCCGGGTCCGGTCTGCGAGCCTGTGGCGGTGGCGACGCTCGTCGTCGCCACCGCCACAGGCTCTCGGTCGGCAGCGGCGCCCGCCTCCGCAAAGCACGAGAGGCGCTTCCCGTTTCCGGGAAGCGCCTCTCGTGGTGAAGCTGGTGGGCGATACTGGGATCGAACCAGTGACCTCTTCCGTGTCAGGGAAGCGCGCTACCGCTGCGCCAATCGCCCAGGGATGCGGAGCATCCGATTGCTGCGAGGTGGAGACGGGATTCGAACCCGTGTATACGGCTTTGCAGGCCGCTGCCTCGCCTCTCGGCCACTCCACCTTGAGACTCGTACCCACAGGCCCTGGAGCCACGAGGATTCGTTCCTCCGAGCGGACGACGGGACTCGAACCCGCGACCCTCACCTTGGCAAGGTGATGCTCTACCAACTGAGCCACGTCCGCACGCTGCGTGAGTTCCGGGGATTTCCCCCGGCCTCTCGGCGCGTTCAGAACTCTAGACGACTTTGGGGCCCGGAGCCAAACCGGCCCCGCCACGTGTCCGCAGGTGAATGGCGCGAGGCCCCCGAGCCACGGAATCGTGCGGATCCTGGACGTCTCGCAATCCCCGTGGTCGGTCGTCGCTACGGTGGCGCCGTGACCGATGACAGCCGTGAGGGCCGAGGGAGCGCCGCCTTCGCCGGGCTGAGCGCCCGCGACGCGGTGGAGTGCCTCGACCTCGCCGAGCACCCGGCCGCGCTCGACTGTGGCGGCCCGTGGTTCGTCGTCGTGCCGTTCGAGGGGGGCGGGCGAGCCTGGCGCTTCCGGGAGGCCGGGACCCGGCCTGCGCCCGACGACGGCGTTCCGGCCTGGGTGGGCCCCGCACCCGACGCGTGGCGCACCTCGCTCGGTGGCGGCGCCTACCGGGACGCCGTGCGCGCCGTCCGGGCCGAGATCCGCGCCGGTGAGGTCTACCAGGTCAACGTCTGCCGGGTGCTCGAGGCGCCGTTGGGCGCCGGAGCGGGCGACGAGCCGGACGCACAGGCGCTGGCGAACGTCCTCGGGACGGGCAACCCGGCCCCGTACGGCGGGTACGTGCACGTGCCGGCCGGTTGCGGCGTGGACCCGGTGTGGGTCGTCACCGCCTCGCCGGAGCTGTTCCTCTCGCTGCGGGACGGCGTGCTCACGTCGGGACCCATCAAGGGGACCGCCGCGCGTGCGGGTGGGTTGACCGCCAAGGACCGCGCCGAGAACGTCATGATCACCGACCTCGTGCGCAACGACCTGCAGCGGGTCTGCCTGCCCGGCAGCGTGGAGGTGGTGGACCTGCTCGCCGAGGAGGAGCACCCCGGGCTGGTGCACCTGGTCTCGCGCGTCGCCGGGCGGCTGCGTCCCGGCATCGGTTGGGCCGACGTCCTGGCGGCCACGTTCCCTCCGGCGTCGGTCTCCGGCGCGCCGAAGTCGTCCGCGCTCCGGGCGATCCGTAGGCTCGAACCCGTGCCGCGCGGACCCTACTGCGGCGCGGTCGGCTGGGTGGACCCGGCGCGCGGGCGCGCCGAGCTGGCCGTCGGGATCCGGACGTTCTGGTGGTCCGGCGGCGTGCTCCGGTTCGGCACGGGCGCCGGCATCACGTGGGGCTCGGACCCCGACCACGAGTGGGCCGAGACGGAGCTGAAGGCGCGACGCCTGGTGGCGCTGGCGTCGTCGGGCAGGACGGACGAGGAGGACGGATGACGGCGACGGTGTGGGTGGACGGGAGGCTCGTCGACCCGGAGGTGGCGACGATCGGTGCGCTCGACCACGGGCTGACGGTCGGCGACGGGGTCTTCGAGACCTGCGGCGTGCAGGACGGGCAGGCGTTCGCCCTGACGCGGCACCTGCGCCGGCTCGCGCGCTCCGCGGCCGGGCTCGGCCTCGACGCGCCGGACGAAGCCCTCGTGCGTGACGCCGTCGGACAGGTCCTGAGGGCCGCCGGGCCGGACGCGGCGCGGCTGCGGATCACCGTCACCGCGGGGCGCGGACCCCTCGGGTCGGGGCGGACGCCCGGCGCGCAGACGGTCGTCGTCGCGGCGTCGCCGGGGCTGCACCACCCGACGTCGTCGGTCGTGCGGTCGCCGTGGGTGCGCAACGAGCGTTCCGCGGTCGCGGGGCTCAAGACCACGTCGTACGCGGAGAACGTCGTCGCGCTCGCGCACGCGGTCGAGCGCGGGGCGGACGAGGCGCTGCTCGCGAACACGGTCGGCGAGCTGTGCGAGGGCACGGGCGCCAACGTGTTCGTCGAGCGCGGGGGAGAGCTCGTCACGCCGCCGCTCAGCAGCGGCTGCCTCGCCGGTATCACCCGTGAGCTCCTGCTCGAGTGGGGTGCGGCCGAGGGTCTGCCCGTCCGGGAGGCGGACCCCGGCGAGCTCGCGTTCTCCGTGCTCGACGACGTCACGGCGGGCCGTGCGCACCTGCTCGTCACCGGCAGCGTGCGGAACGTGACGCCGGTGGTCCGCCTCGACGGCGTCGACGTCGCCGCCGGGCCGCTCAGCGAACGCGCGGCGGAGCTCTTCGTGCGCCGTCGGGCGCAGCACGTCGATCCGTGAGGGTGTCGGTTTCGCACCACGCGCCCGAGCCGCTATTCTTGAGCGCGCACCTGGTGCACCGGTCCTGCCGGTGAGGTCCAGCGTGTGACCCGGGCGATTGGCGCAGTGGTAGCGCGCTTCGTTCACACCGAAGAGGTCACTGGTTCGAACCCAGTATCGCCCACCAGCATCACCGCAGGTCAGGGGCCATTTTCTCCGAGCGAGAGAGTGGCCCCTGAGTCGTATCCAGGGGTCGGTACCCCAGTTCGTACCCCAGTTGGCCCCGAAGTCGGGTGCCGAGCAGTGCCACGGACCCCCGCCGATGGACGCCCGGGGACGGCCCTGGACGACCTCCTACGGCCACGGAGGCGGCCCGGCGCTCAGGGGCGCAGGGGCACGTGTGCTCGGCGGCGAGCGCCCCGCATAGGTACCTACATGGACACCAAGTCTCAATCTCGGGCCGGAATGCCGGCCGACAAGCTCCTGCTCACCGTCCCAGAAGCCGCGGAGAGGCTCTCGGTCTCGCGCAGCACCCTGTACGCCCTCATCGACGGCGGTCACCTCAAGCGGG
>Ga0164242_10008513_pt1 | contig 11123 bp, 10 predicted proteins | sample OricomgcompostMG_FD_108783 | JGI IMG/M metagenome (GOLD analysis project Ga0164242, IMG submission 108783) | Miracle-Growth compost microbial communities from Emeryville, California, USA - Original compost - Miracle growth compost (MG) ...
AGTTTTGAATAGGTGAAAGTACTTTTATCTATTTTCAATTTCCGCCAATCGAAATATGTTTCACTTCCAGAAATTCTTCCAGACCTTCGCTGCCCAATTCGCGTCCCCAGCCGCTTTGTTTGATGCCGCCGAAAGGCGCATTGCAGGTGGATGGGACGCCGTCATTGATGGCGATGGTTCCGGCTTCCAAATGTTCGGCCAGGCGAAATATGCGATTGATATCCTGCGTGAAGGCGTAGGCGCTTAATCCGTAGCGCGTGTCATTTGCCTGCGCGATGGCGTTTTTTTCATCGTGGAATTTCACCACCGGCAACATCGGCGCAAAGGTTTCTTCGTTCATGCAAAGCGCATCATCGGGCACATCTGTCAAAATTGTCGGTTCCAGGAAATAGCCTTTTTCGCCCCAACGTTTGCCGCCTGAAAGTACTTTTGCACCTTTGTTCTTCGCGTCTTCGATTTGATGTAAAGCGTGTTGTAATGCTTTTTCATCAATCAATGCGCCGATGGAAACACCGTCTTCGAGGCCGTTTCCAATTTTTTGCTGTTTCACTTTTGCGAGAAACTTTTCCATGAACTGATCGTAAATGCTGTCCTGCACATAAAGCCGATTCGCCGCGATGCAGGATTGGCCGGTATTTCTAAATTTTGCGTCGATTACATTTTGTACAGTACTTTCCAAATTACAATCATCGAATACGATGGCAGGCGCGTGTCCGCCTAACTCCAGCGACAACGGTTTCACCTGATTCGCCGCGCCTTTGATAAGTACTTTTCCCACTTCGGTGGAACCGGTGAACGTAATTTTGCGGACGAGAGGATGTTCCAAAAGTACTTTTCCAATCATCGATGAATCGCCAAGCACCATTTGAAAAACGCCTGGCGGAATCCCTGCCGCGTCCATGCATTCTGCTAATAAAACGCTGACGATCGGCGTCTGCGATGCGGGTTTCAAAATCACGGAACATCCTGCCGCCAGCGCTGGCGCGGCTTTTCGCACGGCCAGGATCAATGGAAAATTCCACGGCGAGATTGCGCCCACGACGCCGACGGGAGATTTGATAACCAGATGCCGTTTTCCTTCTGTTTGATGCGGAATAATGCGGCCGTAAGCGCGCCGGCCTTCTTCGGCGAACCAGCGCAGATGATCGATGCTGCCGGCAACTTCGGCGATGCTGCCGGTGAGCGCTTTACCTGCTTCCATCGTCATGACGCGGGCGATTTCGTCTTTGCGCGCTTCCATCGCCGCCGCCGCTTTGAGCAAATAGTCGCCACGCGTTCGCGCTGTTAATTCTCGCCAGGATAAAAATGCGGTGTGTGCATTTTCAATCGCTGAAAGGACTTTTGCCTCATCCGCCGTGGCCACGCGCGCGATTTCTTCTTCGGTTGCCGGATTGGTGACGCTGATCGATTGTTTTGTTTGGGTGAATTGTCCGTTGAGATAAAGGCCGTAAGTTCGCATAATCGATTTTACATGCGCAAAAATCACGCCGTAATTTTGGTGGATAGTGTTTTAATCAAAAGTACTTTTAATGACAAAAGCTCACGTTCCCATTGAGAACGTGAGCTTTCCGAAACGGTGTATCGCTATTTTGCTTTCACTGTGATGGTGGTTGATTGCGAAGTTCTCCCGCTAGAATTTTCCTGTGCTGCGGTGATGGTATATTTTAGGCTGTTCACGTTTTTGGGATGCGGCAAATTGATGGGATCTGTGTGCCATTTTCCTTTATCGTTGACCTCTACCTTGAATGTTCCCAAATCTTGCTGATAGGGAAGAATGTAATATTGCGTACCTGTCGCGGTGATATTCACCTGCACAATGCTGCGCGCATCTGCTGAGCCACGAATAATCAACGGTGTTTCCACAGCGTCGCCATCTGTCGGATTATCGATCATAGGCGCGCCGGCTTCGCGGTTGCTAACAATCTCTACCGGCGTGGTGGCATTTTTGGTGCTAAGGTCACCTTTCTTGTCAACGAAACGGCCAACTACTGCCAGCGTGCCGGCGTCGCGCGTTCCAAAGACGTTATAGGTGCCACGATAATGACGTGCCTCAATTTCGACCATCGGAATTCCCTGCACAATAATGTGACTTGGTTTATCCTGTTCAACCAGATCGAAAGAAGCGCGTCCGCCTGTGGGAGCTGTCATGTCAACTGTCAACGCATCGCCAGCGGTAAGTGCTCGCGCGGCGTTGTGGTGGACGGATTTGATAGAACCGGTGTTTGCCTGAATGGTAAAACTGAAATGCTCTTTTGTTACGTTGCCTGCTTGGTCTGTAACATCAGCATCGACTTCCACCAAACCGGTGAGTTCATTGGGGACCACTGCGCGAATGGATTGTGGCGGCGCGATGGTGGTTTGCACTTCGTATGTTTTGCCATTATTGTGCAGAGTTATTGTGGTTGGAGCTAATCCGCTACCGCCCTGATCATCGGTGTAAATGATGATATTGGGTTGTGCCACATCCACGGTATCTCCATCGTTGGGACGTGTGCTGACAATTAGCGGGGCTTTCGTATCAATAGTGAACGGTTCCTGGGATTGCCGCGAAATGGTGTAGCCGTTTTGCGCGGCCAGATGTGCTGTAATGTAACCTTGATACACATCGTCACCGGGACGAACTTTGTAATTGCCGGTATAAACGCCAGCATTTTTTTCGTGTAACGGAAGATTGGTAATATCCTGAGAAACGTCAAAGGTTCCTTGTAATCCTGGTGTGCCACGCACTGTGATTTTCACTGTGGCGCCTGCATTCAAAGGAGCTACAGCGTTTTGTTGCACGGATTCAATGCGTGGTACATTGTTGCCGGCTGGCGGATTGGAAGGCGGCGGTGTTGTATTCTGTGGGCTTGTAATGGAAATCGTTTTTGTTGCCGGATTCCATGAAACTTGTGCGCCTAAAGCTTCGGAAACAAATCGCAGGGGAACGAGAGTGCTTCCCAAAATCACTTGTGCGGGGACTTCAAGCACGACGGGATTTTCATTGACATAAGCTGTGGTTGAACCAATTTGCAGGCGCAGATTGGTGTTTCCTTTCGCCGCCAAAACCGTGCGCGTGGATGCTTGATAATCGACTTGCGCACCCAGCGCTTCAAACACACCACGCAACGGAACCAATACATGACCGTTCAGATTAGTTGGCGGAACATTCCCGAAACTGAGCGGCGAACCGTCCAGTTGCACTTGAATATTCTGCGCGAAAACGGGCGAGATCAGCATTAACACCAATGCTAAAATACCCGCATAATTAAACATTTTGCTTCTTTCTTTCATAAATTCTCCTTTGGGTTATCGGTAAAAAGTACTTTTGCTCAGTTCAGTATTTGTGCAAATTGCCAGGCTGAGCGCAGTCGAAGCCTTTATCAAAAGTACTTTTAGCGATGATAGCATTTGCCACACTTCGACTTCGCTCAGTGTGACAAATGCAAGAATACGGCGTTTGCACAAATGTTGAACATGAGCAAAAGTACTTTTACTGACGGAGGTCAGCGAGTTAATTCTGCAATATTTCTGGCATGTTGCACTACCGTGCGTTCATCTTTTTTCTCATATTTTCCTGAAGCGAGCCAGTTTTGAATATCGATTCCTTCGAGAACGCGAATTTCCAGTGTGCAAGGTTCATCAATTTTGAACGGCGGAATTTCGTTGATTTGGCGAATTGCTTCTGTGGCGCCGGCGCGAATTTGATGGCGTGCGGTTTCTGCGGAAAGATGCAAAGCGAATTGCACGCCAAGTCCTTCCTTGGTGGCAACTGTAACGATATTTGGAATGTGCGATTTTGCTTCGGTGCAGGCTTTATCATCTCCCGCGAGAAAAATCGTCGGGACATTATAATAGCCAAATTGCGCCGCAATGTATCCCGTTTCGCCGATGAATTGGCCGTTCAATTTATAATATTCAATGGATCGAGATGAAAATGTGTGACACAGCGGCGCAGCTGGTGTTCCGGCCATGGCGTGTTGCCCCACAAACATCAGCGCATCATATGACGCTGCATTTGCAAAGGAATTGTAACCGGCATCCCGCACGCCATGCATTATATATTTAGCGCGCGGATGCAATTCTTCATAAATCAACCCACCGCTGCCATGGCCGTCCATGACTGTAATTTCGCAATTCGGTTCCGCATCTAAAATTCCTTCAATCGCAGCATTGGTTTCCGCTGTCAGCAAATGTTTGGCGGCGAGATTTTCCGGCGTCGCGCCTTCGCGCGTTTGCACCCACATGTTCACGCCGGCCGGCCCTTCCAAATCCGTCACAATGTAAATTTTCATGATTGATCCTTATCAAAAGTACTTTTGATGGTGAGAAGATTATTGCATATAACGCCACAAACCGCGACACTCTAAAAGTACTTTTATGCGCATTGGAATAGACGCGACGGCGTTATATGGACGTTACGGCGGCGTGCAATACGCTGTGTGGAATTTGCTTTTCGCGTTGAGCCGCCAGCAAAATGACAATGAATATATCGCCTACATTCCCGCCGACGGACCGCCGCTGCGATTGCGCCAAAAATTCGACGCGCGCTGGAGTTGGCGCATTTTGCCGTTTAGCGGGCGGGAAAAATGGAAGCGAATCGCCTGGCAACAATTAGCTTTGCCAACCTCATTAAAACGTGATCGATGCGATTTGTTATACGCGCCCACTTACGTCGCGCCGGTTTTGTCGGCGGTTCCCGTCGTATTGACGGTGTTTGATATTATCGCCCTGGAACATCCGCAATTTGCGACGGCTGCGAATCGGTTTCATTATCAAATGCTCTTGCCCGCATCGATTCGCGGCGCGGCGCGGATCGCTGTTCCCAGCGAAAATGTTCGCCAGAAAATCGGCGAGCGCTTTGGCGCAAAAGTACTTTTGAAGACATCCGTCGTTCCATTGGGATTGGAACCGTTATTTTTTGAACAACAAAATACCGCGCAAATAAAATCAGTGCGCGAGCAATATCAACTGCCGCAAAAGTACTTTTTATTCGTGGGTAATCGCGAGCCGAAAAAAAATATCGACGGATTGATTGCGTCATATCGAATTTTAAAAAAACGGCGTTCGGATGTACCGGCATTAGTTTTGGCAGGTGGCGCGCGGCCGTGGAAAAATCAATCTATCGCGCAGGGCGACGTAAATGAAATCGGCTACATCCGCCGCCGCCATTTGCCGGTTTTATATGCAGAAAGCGCGGGACTGGTTTTTCCCACTTTGGCGGAAGGTTTCGGTTTGCCAGTTTTGGAAGCGCTGGCCGGCGGCGCGCCGGTCATCACAACGCGCGCCGTGCCGATTCCGGGAATCGAAAATGTGGCGCGGATTGTGGATTCCAATTCAACAGAGGAAATTGCAAACGCGATGGAGAATTTGTTGGACGATCCCGAAATAACAAATCGAGCGCGCGTGGAAGGCCCGCGTTTTGCCGCGCCATTTATCTGGAAACGCGCGGTGGAGCGGATGTTGGAATTATTTACCGATTGAAGAACCGCGCGCGTCAGCAAGCGGAAATTGCGATAGGCTAAAGCGGACTCCGCTTGCTGACGCGCGCGGTTCTTCATGCTAAAAGTACTTTTATAGTAGCCGTTCCCGCACCACGTGCATAAACGAAATATCGTAGAGCTTATACAATATATAAATCGAAACGCTGGTGATAAAAATCGCCACAAAAAATCCCATCAATCCCTGCCACGCGGTGTGGCGTTTACGCACGTAGCGCGCCCAGATAATCAGTGGAATTGCCCAACCCACTAAACGCCAATCGAGATTGGGAATCATCACCGCGCCTGCCAGAATCGCCGCCGAAAGCACGGCGACGTGGATCGAAATTTTCCACCACGCCGTGATGCAATAAAGAACCAATCCATTGATGGCGAAAACCAGCGCCACACCCCAGATTTCCAATCGCGCGCCGAGATACTTCATCACCAAAGCGCCGATGGCCGCCGACAGCACGGCAACTAAGAACGGCCCGTTTCGTTGATGCCGCTCCATCACGTGAACATCGGTAATTTTGCCGCGCGCGATTTGAATGATGATGAAAGCGACAGGAATGACAGTGGTGAATAAAATGCATAGCGAAGTCCATACAAAAAGATCTTCGGTTGTTCGCGTCACGGAAGCCACTAGCGCCACGGTGCCAAACGGAATCACCAGATAAGGCGAAAACAAAGCCGAAACCCAGAAGGCAAATTTCAAGCGCCAACGCATGAAGCCGGATAATCGAGCCGTATCATTCGTATCAGCGGCAGCCTCCAAATCGGGGCTTGGTAGCAATTTCATGAAGTGGCAAAAGTCTATCGTTTTCCATGCCGACTGCCAAAGAAAATCATCATTTAAAATTGCAAAACCTTGAAGATCATCCCCAAATGCGCTATCCTTTTTACAATCTATACCTTTTAGGTAGGAAAATAATAGTTGAAGGTTTTAAGAAGATGCACAAAGGATTTACCCTGTGGTTCACCGGTCTTTCCGGCTCCGGTAAAAGTACATTGACGGAATTGTTGGACGAGGAATTCGAGAAGCGCGGCTACAAAGTGGAAGTTTTGGACGGCGACATCGTGCGCACCAATCTCAGCAAAGGTCTGGGATTCAGCAAGGAAGATCGCGATATTAACATTCGCCGCATCGGTTTCGTGTGCGACTTGCTCAGCCGCAACGGCGTGATCGCTATTTCCGCCGCTATTTCGCCCTATCAATCGGTGCGCGATGAAAATCGCAAATTGGTGGAAAGCCACGGCGCGCGTTTCATCGAAGTTTATACGAAGTGTTCGCTGGACGAGCTGGTTCGCCGCGATGTGAAAGGGCTTTATAAAAAAGCGATTGCAGGCGAAATCAAAAATTTCACCGGCGTTTCCGATCCGTATGAAGGCCCGGAAAATCCCGAAATTCTGCTCGATAGCGAAGCGCAAAGCGTGGAAGAATCGCTGGCGCAGATTTTGGATTATTTGGAAAAAGAAGAATTGATCGGCTCGCCGGTCGCCGCTGAAAAAGTACTTTCATGATCGATCTTCACGCCCACACCACCGCGTCCGACGGCACTTTTTCGCCGCGCCAGTTAGTGCAACTGGCGCATGAAATCGGCCTGGACGCGGTGGGCGTGACGGATCACGACACCATCGCTGCCTGGCCCGAAGCATTGAAAGCGGGCGAGGAATTTGGCGTGGAAGTGGTGCCGGGCGTGGAACTTTCCACGTCCTATTCCGGCGGGCGTTTTCATTTGCTGGGATATTACGTGAATCCGCAATCGGAATTGATTTCGGTTCTGGATGAAATTCAAAAAGCGCGCCGCGAACGCAACTCGCAGATTTTTGCGAAGCTGGAAGAGCTAAAAGTTCCGTTGCAAGAATCCGAAGTCCGCGCCATCGCCGGCCGCGACGACGGCGAATTAGGTCGCCCGCATTTTGCACAGGCGATGTTGAAACGCGGTTACGTCAGCACGTTGCAAGAGGCATTTGACAAATATCTGGCGGATGGTTCCGCCGCTTATATCCCCAAAAAAGTACTTTCTCCGCGGGAGGCAATCACTGCGATTCACGCCGCTGGTGGCGTGGCGATCTGGGCGCATCCGCCGCTTAATCGCAAACTCAATTTGATGCAGTTGGAAGAGAGGTTGCGCGATTGGGTGGAGTGGGGATTGGATGGTTTGGAAGTCTATTATTTCCGCTATACGCCCGAAGAAGCCGCTTGGGCACGCGGAGTTTGCGAGCAATATAATATCATCGGCAGCGGCGGCAGCGATTTTCACGGCGCGGCCAAGCCGGATGTGAAATTGGGAATTACAAATACGGGCAAGGCAGTTCCCGATGACGTGCTGGAGCAAATCAAAGCACGGCGAGATCAGATTCGTCATACCTAAAAGTACTTTTACGCTTAAAACCGAATCCAAAACGCCAGGCCAAAAATCATCTCTAAAATCAGCGCGATAAAGAACCCGATTCCCAATCCCACGCCCCACGGCATATATCTTTTTTGCACCGTGGGTTCCGGCATATCTTGTTTCTTCTGAGTGATTGTCGTCAGTTCAATATAATTTTTGATATTATCGCCGACGGATTTTAACTGCTTATCACGCGCTAGCCAGGGAATCATCAATACGCCGAAGGCGATGGCGCCGAAGAGAAATCCGAATATACAAAAAAACCAACCTTTGAGCGCGCCGACGGCAGCCAATAATTTCACGTCGCCGGCTTTGGCAAAACCCAGCATAAACGGCACCCATTGAATCGCCATTCCCACAGCCCAGCCGATCAACGCCCAAATTAAACCATGCCAGCCGGCAAATGCGGCATTCAATAAAATCCCTAAGAACATCACGGGGAACGTCACTTTATTATAAATTTTATGTTCCCGCGCATCGGTGATGCCGCAGATTACAATCAGCAACACCAAAATGATATTGATCAGGATATTGCCGACGGGCGACAAGCCGATATTAAGGCCGCTGAAATGGGAGAAGTAGAAATTCACGATAGAGATATTATATCAATGACCCTATTGCTTGAGCACCACGACATCTTTTGGTTCGCAATATAAAAGTACTTTTTGTCCGGCTTGCGGAGCGTTGAAACTGGGGTTAGATTCCAGGACTTTTATTTCGATTGAATCCAATTTGATTTTATATTGATCGCTGCTGCCTAAATACATGGATTCTTGCATTGTCGCTGGGAATAGATTTTCTTTGTCCGTAATTTGCGGATCGATGAGATGCCATGCTTCGGGACGCACGGAACAGGAAACGCTGTCGCCGTCTTTCAGTAGCTCTGATGGAATAGCCGCCGTTATTTTTCCGTGAGCTGTTTCTATGGTGCAATAATCATTATTTGCGCCGCGAAAAATTCCTGGAATAAAATTTGTCTCACCGATGAATTCCGCTACGAAACGCGAATTGGGTTGGCGATAAATTTCCCGCGGCGTTCCCACCTGTTGCAGCACGCCATCTTTGAGCACTGCAATGCGGCTGGCCACGGAAAGCGCTTCTTCCTGATCGTGGGTGACATACAACGTCGTGATTCCCGTCGCTTGATGCAAGCGGCGGATTTCGTGGCGCATTTCTAGGCGCAATTGCGCATCCAAATTGGAAAGCGGTTCATCCAACAATAAAACATCGGGCCGAATCACCAAGGCGCGCGCCAAGGCAACGCGTTGTTGCTGGCCGCCGGAAAGTTGGTTGGGATAACGATTTTCTAAATTGTGCAGGCGCACCATTTCCAGCGCTTCTTTCACTTTTTGAGTGCGATCATTGGTCGATAATTTACGGACTTTCAAACCATATTCCACATTGCCGCGAACTGTAAGGTGCGGCCATAAAGCGTAATTTTGAAATACCATTCCGGTGTTGCGCTGATGTGGCGGCAGCGCGGTAAGATCGCGATCATTGAATCGAATAGCGCCGCTGTCGGGTTCCTCAAAACCGGCCACCATTCGTAAGCTCGTGGTTTTGCCGCAGCCGGATGGGCCGATCAAAAAGAACAACTCGCCGTTGTCGATAGTTAAGGAAAGATGATCGACAGCGATGGTATCTCCAAATGTTTTGTTAACCGCGTCAAAAATAAGTGCGCCGGACATAACTAAAAGTACTTTTAGTGGCTAAATGTTTGTGCCGCTTGTTGTCTCCACGCCGAAACTTGCTTTTGCCGTTTCACCGGATCGTCCCAATTTTTTGCAAGTTGCATCACTTCTGCTTCGGAAGCCGGAACATACTTTTGCAATGTTGCGGCGCTGGCGTTGCGGAGCGCGTCGTGATTATCAATAATGGTGGCGCCGATTAAATCATCCAAAACACGACGCCTGGCAGACGCTTTATCGGAGTCATATGGAATTGTATTTTTGGAGTCGTAAGGATTGGATTCGATCACGCTATCTTTGGGCAAAGGCGAATAAGCGGAAGGAAGGGCAGGGGAGCGGAAAAGCGTGGATTGCACTGGCCCGCCGGGCGTTCCTTTGCGCAGCATCCACAGTTTTTGACCTTCCGGCGAAAGTACGAATTTAATGAATTCCTGCGCTAATTTTTCATGCGCCGCGCCGCGTAAAATGCCAACGGGATCCGCGGAAACAACGCGTTGTCCGACTGGTTCCACATAGCCGAGTTTGCCAGCCCCCGCTTGTTCAATTGTGGCGCGCGCGTAAAAATCAATTGCCGGCACGGCGACAGCTTCGCCATTTGTCACATTCTGCAACAGCATCGAGCTGGAGCTGATAAAACTGCGCGCGTTGTTGGCCATCGCGGTGAGAATCTGCCAGCCTTTATCCCAGCCGTTGGTTTGCAGAATGATTTCGTAAGCCGTGTGCGCGGAGCCACTTTGGCGTGGATCGGCCAGCGAAATGAGATTATGAAAAGCCGGATTTCCCAAATCAGCCCAGGTTTTGGGCGTGGGAAGATGCTCGCGGCTGATGAGACTTTTGTTATATAAAATGCCGAAACCGGACAGATTTCCCGCTACCCAGGAATTATCTTTGCCGCGCAACGGAACGCCATTGAGCGCCGCCGGAATGCCATAATCTTCGGGCAATTTTGCCAGCAAATCTTTATCGTTTAATTCCAAAGCCGTTTCCGGCCCGCCGCCCATCACCACGTCAACGCCGATGCCGGCGTTCTTGTCGGATTGTTTGTCGAATTGTGCTTCCACGAATCGCAACAGCGTGGAGCTGCCATTTTGATCCAGCCATTGAACGGTGGTTCCGGGATGTGCTTTTTCGAAGGCGTTTCCAAATTCGGTTTCAATGTCTCGACCGTCCGGTGAAACGATAACCAGTGTATTCTTACCCACATTATGGGAGGCGCAGCCAGTTAATAATCCACCGGCGAGGCAGGCGAGCAGAGCGAGAGCGATTTTTTTCATGGAAAGTAAGTATGATCGAAAGTACTTTTACCGCAAGATGTAATTTTTCATCATTGAACGACCCGTTGGTTTTTTTCATTCACCAGCACCACTTTCGGTTTGAATTCTTTCAGTTCCTCTTCATCCACCATTCCGTAAGCGATGATAATTACCAAATCGCCCGGTTTGCCGCGATGCGCCGCCGCGCCGTTGAGGCAGATAACGCCGCTGCCGCGTTCACCGGTGATGGCGTATGTCACTAAACGTTCGCCGTTAGTGACATTGACTACGTGCACTTGTTCATAAGGCAAAATGCCACTCGCA
>Ga0164242_10008514_pt1 | contig 11123 bp, 9 predicted proteins | sample OricomgcompostMG_FD_108783 | JGI IMG/M metagenome (GOLD analysis project Ga0164242, IMG submission 108783) | Miracle-Growth compost microbial communities from Emeryville, California, USA - Original compost - Miracle growth compost (MG) ...
CCGTACTTCCCTGAAGGAGACCGTTGTGGCTTTGATCGAGGCTGTAGGCGCTCGCGAGATTCTGGATTCCCGCGGCAACCCGACCGTCGAGGTCGAGGTGCTCCTCGAGGACGGCACCGTCGCCCGCGCGGCCGTCCCCTCCGGTGCATCCACTGGCGCGTTCGAGGCCTACGAGCTCCGTGACGGCGACAAGTCCCGATACGGCGGCAAGGGCGTCGAGAAGGCGGTCGACGCCGTGCTCGACGAGCTCGGCCCGGCGATCGAAGGGTTCGAGGCATCCGAGCAGCGTTCCGTCGACGCCGCGCTCATCGAGGTCGACGGCACCGAGAACAAGAGCCGGGTCGGCGCCAACGCCATTCTCGGCGTCAGCCTCGCCGTCGCCCGTGCGGCAGCGGATGCCGCCGACCTGCCGCTCTTCCGCTACGTCGGCGGACCCAACGCCCACGTTCTTCCGGTGCCGCTGTTCAACGTGATCAACGGGGGAGAGCACGCTGACAACGGCATCGACATGCAGGAGTTCTTCCTCGCGCCCATCGGCGCCTCGTCGTTCCGCGAAGCACTGCGCTGGGGTGCAGAGACCTACCACGTTCTCAAGTCCGAGCTCAAGGCGGCCGGCTTCAGCACCGGGCTCGGCGACGAAGGCGGCTTCGCGCCCGACCTCCCGAGCAACCGTGAGGGACTCGACTTCCTCGTGAAGGCCATCGAGAAGGCGGGCTTCACCCCCGGCACCGACATCGCGCTCGGACTGGATGCCGCGGCCACCGAGTTCTTCGAGGACGGCGTGTACACGCTCGACAAGAAGCAGTGGACGGCGCCGGAGCTCATCGACTACTACGCCGACCTCGTCGACTCGTACCCGATCCTCACGATCGAAGACGGCCTCGCCGAGGACGACTGGGAGAACTGGCAGCTGCTCACGGAGAAGCTCGGCAAGAAGATCCAGCTCGTCGGCGACGACCTGTTCGTGACCAACCCCGAGCGTCTCGCCCGCGGCATCGAGCTCGGCGTCGCCAACTCGCTGCTCGTGAAGGTCAACCAGATCGGCACGCTCACGGAGACCCTGGACGCCGTGGCGCTGGCGCACCGTTCCGGCTACACGACCATGTTCTCGCACCGTTCGGGCGAGACCGAGGACACGACCATCGCCGACCTCGTGGTCGCCGTCAACTCCGGCCAGATCAAGAGCGGTGCGCCAGCGCGCAGCGAGCGCGTCGCCAAGTACAACCAGCTGCTGCGTATCGAGGAGGAGCTCGACACGGCGGCCGTCTACGCCGGACGCAGCGCCTTCCCGCGCTTCACGGCGTAGCCTCACGACGATCGTGGCGGGCATGCAACAGACTGGAGACATGCCCGCCTCGAACCGTCGCGCGTCCGCGTCGTGGCTGCGCGGCATCCGCTTCTCGTGGTTCAGCCTCGTGATGCTCGGCCTCGTCGTGCTCGGCGTGCTCGTCGTGGCGCCGACGCTGCACCTCTACGTCGACCAGCAGCACGAGATCGCGCGACTCGAGCAGGCCAACGCGGAGACGGCGAAGAAGGTCACCGATCTCCACAAGCAGGCGGCGGACTGGAGCGACCCCGACTACATCAAGGCGCAGGCCAGGGAGCGCCTCCTGTTCGTCATGCCGGGGGAGACCAGCTATCTTGTGATCGACGATCGCCCGCCTGCGCCGAAGAAGCAGGACGCGCCCGTGAGTTCCAGCATCCAGACCACCAAGTCGGACTGGCTCACCAGCCTCTCGGGATCGTTCATCACCGCGGGCCTGACCGATCAGACCGCATCCCAGCTTTCGAAGTGACCTCATGACAACACCCCCGTTCGACGCCGTGGATGCGCGCGACATCGAGATCGTGTCTGCACAGCTCGGGCGCCCGGCCCGCGGCGTCATCGGCATCGCCGCACGCTGTGTCTGCGGTGCGCCGACCGTCGTCGCCACCGCGCCCCGCCTGCCTGACGGCACGCCGTTCCCCACCCTGTACTACCTCAGCCATCCGGCCGCGACGGCGGCGCTCTCGCGCCTCGAGGCATCCGGTGTGATGGCGGAGTTCACCGGGATGCTCGAAGATGACGAAGTGTTGCGCGCCGCCTACCAGCGCGCCCACGTCGCCTACCTCGCCGACCGCGACCGCGTCGAACACGTCGACGAGATCGACGGTTTCTCGGCCGGTGGCATGCCCAGCAGAGTGAAGTGCCTGCACGCTCTTGCCGCGCATTCCCTGGCGGCGGGGCCGGGCGTCAACCCGATCGGCGATCTCGCGCTGGCCCGCGCCGACTGGTCGCAGGATGCCTGTGAATGTGCTGACTACCCAGTGCGGTAGATTAGACGCATACTTTTCGTTTCAAGGAGACGCTGCACTGTGCCCAAAATCCTGATCGTCGGCGGCGGTTACGCCGGTTTCTACACGGCGTGGAAACTCGAGAAGTGGCTGCGCAAGGGAGAGGCCGAGGTCACGCTCGTCGACCCTCTGCCCTACATGACGTACCAGCCCTTCCTTCCCGAGGTCGCCGCCGGTGAGATCGAGCCGCGGCACGCGGTCGTATCGCACCGCCGCCACCTCAAGCGGACCAACGTCATCACGGCCAAGGTCACTTATGTGAACCACGCCGAGAAGAAGGCCACCATCACGCCCGCCATCGGCGAGCCGTGGGAGTTCGAGTACGACCAGGTCGTGGTCACGGCGGGCGCCGTGAGCCGCACCTTCCCGATCCCGGGTGTCGCCGACCAGGCCATCGGGCTCAAGAACATCGAAGAGGCCGTCGCCATCCGCGACCGCATCCTCGGCAACTTCGACAAGGCGGCGTCCCTTCCCGCCGGGCCGGAGCGCGACCGCCTGCTCACGTTCGTCGTGGTCGGCGGCGGCTTCGCCGGCATCGAGGTGTTCGCCGAGATGCGCGCCTTCGCGAGCGCCCTGCTCAAGCAGTACCCGCAGATCTCGTTCGAGGACACGCACTTCCACCTCATCGAGGCGATGGGCCGGATCATGCCCGAGGTGTCGCTTCCCACGAGCCACTGGGTGATCAAGAATCTGGCCCAACGCGGCGCTGAGATCCACCTCGAGACCCAGCTCTCCAGCGCGGTCGACGGGCACATCGAGCTGTCGACGGGGGAGAGCTTCGACTCCGACCTGATCGTCTGGACCGCAGGTGTCATGGCGAACCCCGAGATCGTGCGGCACACCGACCTGCCGATCGAGGAGCGCGGTCGTCTTCGCGTTCGCGCCGACCTGCGAGTGGGCACCGACGACGAGATCATCGCGGATGCCTGGGGCTGCGGCGACGTCGCGGCCGTTCCCGACCTCACGGGCATGGGCGTCGGCGGATACTGCGTGCCGAATGCGCAGCACGCCGTGCGCCAGGCCAAGCTGCTCGCGAAGAACATCGTCGCGTCGCTGCGCGGTGAGGGCATCAGGGAGTACTTCCACAAGAGCCTCGGAGCCGTCGCCGGTCTCGGTCTCGGCATCGGTGTCTACCAGTACCGCAAGCTCGCCATCAAGGGCCTGATCGCGTGGTTCATGCACCGCGGATACCACGGCCTCGCCATGCCGAGCTGGGAGCGCAAGTTGCGCGTGGTCGGAGACTGGGTGCTCGACTTCCTGCTCGGTCGCGACAACGTGTCGCTGGCGACCACCCAGAACCCGCGCGCGGTGTTCGAGGAGTTCGCGGCTCGCCCGAAGCCCGCTGTCGAGGCTGCCGCCCCGAAGGTCGAGGCCAAGAAGAGCGACGCGAAGGAGCCTGCGAAGGCATCCGTCGCCGGCTGAATATCGTGACGCAAACGGCCACGCGGAATCCGATTCCGCGTGGCCGTTCGCGTCCCGCGTGCGGTTGGGCGCCGGACCCTTCACGAGATCGCGCTTCACTGACAGAAAACGCGCTTGATCCGGTGTCGGTGAGCATTCTCTGTCAGTGAGACGGGGTCTCTTGAGCGCAACAGGGTCTCGTGCGAGCGCAGACGTCCTCGGGACGCGACGGCGGATGCCGGATGGCCGCGCCGCGGGGTGCACTAACCTACGTGTGACCCCGCTCGATGGGGCGCCCCCGTAGCCCAATCGGCAGAGGCAGGCGACTTAAAATCGCCGCAGTCTGGGTTCGAGTCCCAGCGGGGGCACACGCGATCGAGATCCCGAAAAGGGCGCTTGCGCACTTTTCCGCGCCGGACGACCGGACAGGCGTGGCCGGGGGCCGCGAAGACGACGCACACGACCGTGAGGCCACCAGACAAGCGCTCGCCGTCATCCCGCGCGCCCCCATCGGCTGCGGGGATCGTTGCGCCATCCATATGACCCAGCGCACCGATATCACCCAGCGAGCCGAGCGGCCCGAAGCGGGACGAACGGCTGCGGTACGGGGAAGCGGCTTTCGTCCAATAGGTTAGGTATGCCTAAGCCTCCGATCGGAAGAGAGTGTGCGTGACCACAGGCACCGTCATCGTGATGGGCATCGTCGCGGGTGGGACGATCTTCATCGGCCTTCCGATCGGAAGACTTCGAGCACGAGGCGTTGGCCTGCGGGCACTCCTCAACGCCATCACCATCGGGGTCCTGCTCTTCCTGCTCTGGGACGTGCTCGCGCACGCCGTCGACCCGGTGGATGCCGCGCTCACGGCAGCGACGGGCGGCGGGTCGTGGTGGCCGTTCATCGGGCTCGCCGCGCTGTTGTTCGCCGGACTCACCGTTGGCCTCATCGGGCTCGTCGCCTATGACCGCTGGATCGGCCGCCGACCTCGCGAGCTGCACCTGCCGATCCATGGCGTGCTCCGGCTCGGCGACCCCGCCAGCAGGCTCGCGTTCCTCATCGCGGTCGGAATCGGGCTGCACAACTTCTCCGAGGGTCTCGCGATCGGGCAGTCGGCCGCCTCTGGGCAATTGCAGCTCGCTGTCACCCTTGTCATCGGATTCGCCCTGCATAACGCGACGGAGGGCTTCAGCATCACAGCACCGATGGCGGCGTCGTCCGTACGACCGCGCTGGGGTCAACTGGCGATGCTCGGCGTGATCGGCGGCGGTCCCACTTTGGTGGGGACACTGCTCGGCAGCGTGGTGGTCAACGACGCGCTAGGCCTGGTCTTCCTGGCGCTCGCCGCGGGATCGATCATCTACGTGCTCGTGCAGTTGATCGGGGTCGCGCTCAAGATGGGCCGCGGATACACGCTCTACGTCGGAGTCATGATCGGCCTGATCGCCGGCTTCGTGACGGACTTCATCGTCAGCGCCGGCGGAGCGTAGGTCACGCCGGCATCGTCACCCGGCGCGGACCTGACCGACGGTGCCGCTCACACCCCCGAGACGTGGAAGATCCGTCCGATGATGAAGGTGGCCGCCAGTGCGATCGCGCCTCCGATCACGACTCGCAGTGCGGCTCTCCAGCGCGAGCTCCCGCCGATCGCTGCGGCGGCGTACCCCGTGAGCCCGAGCGCCACGATGACGGCGGCAAAGGTGATCGGGATGCGATACGCCGGCGGGAGCAGGATCGTCAGCATCGGCAGCGCGCCGCCGACGAAGAATGACAGTGCCGACGCCAGCGCGGCGTGCCACGGACTGACGACGTCGTCGGGGTCGATGTCGAGCTCCGCCGAGAGGTGCGCGCGAAGGGCGTCGTGCTCGGTGAGCTCGGTCGCGACCAGGTACGCGGTCTTCTCCGACAGCCCTTTCGCCCGGTAGAGCCCGGCGAGCTCCTCGAACTCCTCCTCCGGCATGGTGGCGAGCTCCTCGGTCTCCTTCGCGATCAGCGCTCGCTCGCTGTCGCGCTGACTGCTGACCGACACGTATTCCCCGAGCGCCATCGAAACCGCTCCGCCGACGAGCGCAGCAAGACCTGCCACCACGATGGGGCCGATACCGGTTGTCGCACCCGCGACGCCGACGACGATCGCCGCCACCGACACGATTCCGTCGTTCGCCCCCAGCACGCCGGCGCGAAGCCAGTTCAGCCGCTGCGCCATCCCGCCGCGATGCGGCTCATCTTCATGCTGACCCGGTACGGGAACATTCTCTTCGGACATGTTCGAAGCACATCACACGTCGCGCGTCGTATCCAGCAAGGCTTGGCATACCTGAACCCGCCCCTGGCGTGCGTCCGCGCTGGCGATCATGCATACTGGGGCGATTGACCCAGTTCGGTTGACGGGCCCTTCCGTCGGTCCCGTTCTCTCTGTTCAACGAGGAGCAGGAGCAGTTCGTGCACAACCACCTCACACCACGATCCGAACGGCTCCGCGCATGACGCGCATGTCGGTGTCCGAGCGTCGCACCGCGCTGGTCGACGCGGCCCTGCGCGTGATCGCGCGCGACGCTGTCGCCGGCGCGACGACCCGCGCTATCGCGTCGGAGGCGGGGATGCCGCAGGCATCCTTCCACTACGCGTTCGAGTCCCGCGACGAGCTGATGCGCGAGGTCGTGAGACACGTGCTCGAGCAGGAGGAGAGATCGATCCTGCCCGCGATGGCGCCGACATCCGCTCCCGCTGACATGCGCGAGGCGCTGAAGAGCGGCTTGGAGCACTACTTCGCCGGCATCGCCGCCGATCCGGATCACGAGCGCGCCATGCTCGAGCTCTCCCAGTACTCGCAGCGAACGCCGGGTGCCGAGCACCTCGCCCGGCTGCAGTACGAGAGCTACTTCGCTCTCGCGGTCACCTCGCTTCGCGCCGCCGCCGAACTCGTCGATGCGCGGTGGAGCCGGCCGGTCGAGGAGATCGGCTGCATGATCGTGGCCCTCACCGACGGACTGACGTCGACCTGGCTCGCCACGAGAGACGATGCCGCGGCGCATCGGTTCATCGACTTCGCGGCGGATGCCATCGCCCGGCTCAGCGAACCGCTCTCGCCGAGCGAAGCCGAGGCCGCTGCCGCCTCGCGGAACCGGCTGTCGACGGGAGCGCAGGCATGACCGCCGACAACGCGACGGCCGGCCGGGCGCCATCGACCGTCGGCGTCTTCTCCGAGCCGGTCCGTCCGGTGGGCGGGCGATGGATCGCGGCGTTCGCCCTCGCCTGGCTCGGCGTCTGGATGGCCCAGCTCACACCGGTGCAGCTACTGCTCCCGGCACAGATCCAGGACCAACTGAGAACCGACGACTGGGTGCAGAACGTGGTGGCGTTCGGCATCATCTCCGGGATCTCGGCTTTGTGCGCCATCGTCGCCTTCCCCGTGACCGGCGCGCTCTCCGACCGCACGACCAGCAGACTCGGTCGACGCCGGCCGTGGATCGCCGCCGGCGCCCTGATCTTCGCCCTGTCGTTGCTGGTGCTCGGCGTGCAGCACAGCATGGTGGGCATCGGCGTCTTCTGGTGCCTCGCACTGACCGGGTTCTGCGTACTCACGGCCGCGCTGACCGCGACCATCAGCGACCAGGTCCCGGTGGATCAGCGAGGGTACGTCTCCGGCTGGCTCTCCGCGCCGCAAGCCGTCGGCATCATCGCGGGCATCCTCCTCGTCACGATGCTCGCGCTCGGCACGTTCCTCGGATACGCCGCCATGGCCGTTCTCCTCGTAGTGCTCGTCATCCCGTTCCTGTTCATTCCGGATGCCGTGCTTCTGCGCGAGCAGCGTTCGCCCTGGTCGTTCCGCGGCATGGTCGACTCGCTCTGGATCAGCCCCAAGCGCTACCCCGACTTCGGCTGGACCCTGCTCAGCCGCGTGCTGGTCAACTTCGGGAATGCGTTCGGCACGAGCCTGCTGCTGTACTTCCTCGAGTTCGGGCTCGGTGACAAGCACGCCGAAGACGACCTCATCGTGCTCGTGCTCATCTACATGGTGTTCGTCATCCTCGCGGCCCTCGTGCTCGGCCGCCTGTCCGACGTGCTCGGCAGGCGCAAGGCGTTCGTCTTCCTGTCCTCGACGCTGCAGGCGCTAGCCGCGCTCATCCTCGCCTTCGTTCCGCTGTTCAGCGTCGCGATGGTGGCGGCCGGACTCCTGGGGCTGGGCTACGGATGCTTCCTGGCCGTCGACCAGGCGCTGGCGACGCAGGTTCTTCCCGACCCCGAGACGCGCGGCAAGGACCTCGGGATCATGAACATCGCGACGGCCGTGCCGCAGGCGGCGGCACCGCTGCTCGGCGCGCTCCTGGTCTTCGTCGCGGGCTTCACCGGCCTCTTCATCATGGGCGCCGTCTTCGCCTTCGCGGGTGCCGTTGCGGTGTCGCGAGTGAGGTCGGTGCGCTGATGACCGTCAGCACGGATGGCTTCGCCCCGATGCCCGACTACCGCAACGACAACATCCGGAGACCTCCCCTCCCATGAACCAGATCGACATCTCCCTGCCCCCAGCAGCCTCCCGCCGTCGCTGGGGCAATCCCGCGTTGTACTGGCCGTCGCTGACCGCCGCGACGGCGCACCTGGATGCGCCCGTCGCGGTGCTCGAGCTCGACGCACTGCGCGCGAACGCGCACGACATGCTCCGCCGCGCGGCAGGCACGACGATCAGGATCGCCTCGAAGTCCGTGCGCGTGCGCGACGTGCTCGACGCGGCTCTCGCGCTGCCCGGCTTCCGCGGCGTGCTCGCCTACACGCTGCCCGAAGCGCTGTGGCTGTCCGAAGGCGACGACGACCACGCGGCCATCGAGGATGTTGTGCTCGGCTACCCGAGCGCGGACCGCACCGCGATCCGCCGGCTGGCCTCGTCGCCTGAGCTCGCCCGTCGCGTGACGCTCATGGTCGACTCCGTCGAGCACCTCGACTTCATCGACCGCGTGGTGGCGCCGGACGAGCGGGAGAACCTGCGTGTCGCCCTCGAACTGGATGCCTCGTGGCTCGGCCCGGTCGGCCGAATCGGCGTCTTCCGGTCGCCGGTGCACACCGCGGACGAGGCCGCGGCCCTGGCGGCGCACATCGTCTCCCGGCCCGGATACACGCTCGTCGGCATGATGGCGTACGAGGCTCAGATCGCCGGGCAGGGCGACGCTCCGCGCGGTCGGCCGGGATACGCCGCGACAGTTCGCTGGATGCAACGCAACTCGAAGGCGGAGCTGCTCGAGCGCCGGGCGGGAGCGGTGGCCGCCGTGCGCGCCATCGCCGACCTGGAGTTCGTCAACGGCGGCGGCACGGGCTCGCTGGAGTATACCTCCGCCGATCCGTCGGTCACCGAGATCGGTGCCGGCAGTGGGCTCCTCGGTGGCCATCTGTTCGACAACTACCGGGCGTTCTCGCCCGCGCCCGCCGCCGCGTTCGCCCTCGACGTCGTGCGCAAGGCGGAGCGCGGCAGCGCGACCATGCTCGGGGGAGGGTGGGTGGCATCCGGTCCGCCTGCGCCGGACCGTCTGCCGGCCATCGCGTGGCCGACCGGCTTGCACATGGCTCCCCGAGAGATGGCCGGGGAGGTGCAGACCCCGGTCAGCGGCGACAACGCGGCGGGACTGCGTCTGGGCGATCGGGTGTGGTTCCGGCACACGAAGTCGGGCGAGCTGAGCGAGCACGTCGACGAGTTCGCCCTGGTCGAGGGCGGCGCGGTCGTCGGCTCCGCTCGCACATATCGCGGCGAGGGGAAGGCGTTCCTGTGACGGCCACGGGCGCTGTGTGGCGCAACTGGGGCCGGAGCGAGAGAATCCGGCCCGCGCGAGTCGAGCGTCCTCGCGATGCCGAGGCGGTGCAGCGGGCCGTCGTGGCGGCGGCCGAGCGTGGGCTCCACGTCAAACCGGTCGGCGCCGGTCACAGCTTCTCCGGTATCGCGGTGGCCCCTGGCGTACAGCTCGACCTCTACCAGCTGAGCGGCGTGATCTCGGTCGACGAGGCGTCCCGTCGCGTGACGCTCGGCGCGGGAACCAACCTCTACCGGCTGCCCGAGCTGCTCGCGCCGTACGGGCTCGCGCTGGAGAACATGGGCGACATCGACAGGCAGACCATCGCGGGCGCCACCTCGACGGGCACCCATGGCACAGGTGGCCGGTTCGGCGGGCTCGCGACGCAGATCGTCGGCGTCACGCTCGTCACGGGCCATGGGTCCCTCCTCGAGGTGACGGAGACCGACAACGCCGAGCTGCTGCCCGCCGTCCGGCTCGGCCTCGGAGCGCTCGGCGTGCTCGTCGACGTCACGATCCAGTGCGTACCGGCGTTCCTGCTGCACGCCGTCGAGCGCTCCGAGCCGCTCGACGAGGTGCTGGATGCCTACCTCGAGCGGTCCGCGAACGAGGATCACTTCGAGTTCTACTGGTTCCCGCACACCGAGACCGCTGTCACGAAGACGAACACGCGCCTGGATGCCGGTGCCGAACGGCGCCCTCGGGGTCGCCTCGGCGCGTGGGTGGGGGACGAGCTGATCGCCAACGGTGCCTATCGCGGCATCTGTGCGCTCGGATCCGTGATTCCGCCGCTGGTGCCGTCCGTGAACCGCCTCGCCGGCAGGCTGATGGGCAACGGCGAGTTCACGGACGACTCACCGCGCGTCTTCGTCAGCGACCGTTCCGTGCGGTTCCGCGAGATGGAGTACGCGCTGCCTCGTGGGGCGGTGCCGCACGCGCTCCGCGAGGTGGACGAGCTCATCCGCACGAGGGGATGGCGCATCTCGTTCCCCGTCGAGGTGCGCTCCGCAGCGGCCGACGAGAACTGGATGTCGACGGCGTACGGCCGCGACACCGGCTACATCGCCGTGCACCGCTACTTCCGCGAAGACCCCACCGAGTACTTCGCCGCCGTCGAGGCCATCATGCGCGGCCACGACGGGCGCCCGCACTGGGGCAAGATGCACGGACGCACCGTCGACGATCTTCGCCCCGCGTACCCGCGCTTCGACGACTTCGTCGCAGCACGCGACCGGCTGGATCCGGCCGGCGTCTTCGAGAACCGCTACCTCAGGTCGGTGCTCGGGCCGGTGAAGGTGCGCGCCTCGGGCGGGTGACGCCGTCGGACCCCGTTCGACCGGCCGCAGGAGCGTGGGAGAGGATGCCCGGCTGCCGTTCTCCTCGTTGCCGGCTGTGCGCCGGCCAGGCCATTGCTCCGAGTGTCGTGGGAACGGGCAGAGCGTCGTAGGCCTCCGAGTAAGATGACCGGGTGTCGTCAGGACACGCCCGCCCAACGCTCGCAAGGAGTAGCACGCCATGGAATGGCTGATCCCCGTCATCATCATCGTCGTGATTCTGGTGATCATCGGCATCTACTTCTGGGCGACGTACAACTCGCTCGTCACGCTGAACGTACG
>Ga0164242_10008515_pt1 | contig 11122 bp, 10 predicted proteins | sample OricomgcompostMG_FD_108783 | JGI IMG/M metagenome (GOLD analysis project Ga0164242, IMG submission 108783) | Miracle-Growth compost microbial communities from Emeryville, California, USA - Original compost - Miracle growth compost (MG) ...
GAAGTACCCGGTAACCGCCACGCCCTTGGCGTGGTTGCGCCGAAATCCTGGATGCGATCCGTGAACTTGTCGGAAGGCGTCGATGAAGCCCTGCGGGGTCAGCCGGCCGCCCGAGCCGATGGGGCCGCGCGCATACACCACGGCGGCCGCGTCCACGGCCAGGAACCCGCCGACAGCCGCCATGCCGAGCAGGACGCCACGGCGATCGATGGGCGCCTCGGCCCACGAGGAGGGAAAGTACCGCGGCCGCTTTCTCATCAGCGCTCCTGACAGTCCCCGATGCGTCAAGCGTCAGGGTCCGCGCCCACCGCGAACCCTGTCAACCGGATGTAGGTGCGGTTTCGAGGTGTTTACCAACCGTTCGCCATGGGTTGGCCGGGCGGCGGGTGCTGATCGTGCCGGCCCGCGGTGGCTACCCGGTAGCCACCAGTGATCAGGCCGCCGATTGCCAGGCTGATACGGCGGTCGGAGTCCTCGGCTTCCACGAAGCCGAAGTCCAGTGTGGTCAGTTGCTCCATGATCCGGTCCTCCTGCCCGCGCCCCGTTCTCAGATCCGCGCGCGCCGGGCGCAGTCGGCAGGGCCGGAAGTCCCACGCCGGTGAGGTCTAACGGCGTCCGGTTGCGGGCCTTGGTGCCCTGTCCAGCGCGACCCGTTGCGGAGCATCGTGAAAGAGTCTCGGGTTTTGGCGCCGTTTCTGCTCAGGCCCGTGAGCCGAAAGGGGGCCCGGACCGTGAATGACCAGCCTGTCGGCTACCCGGACGCCGCGGCCGTGCGGGAGACCGTTCGTACTGCGCTTCAGCTGGCGAGCCGCGCACCGTCGGTGCACAACTCCCAGCCGTGGCGCTGGCGGGTGCAGACGGCGACACAGCAGCCTCGCCTGGAGCTGTTCGCCGACTCCGACCTGCACCTGCGCAGCGTGGATCCCGACGGCCGCGGGCTGATCCTGAGTTGCGGTGCGGCGCTGCATCATTGCTTGGTGGCGCTGGCGGCGCTGGGGTGGCACGGCAAAGTCCACCGGCTGCCCGATCCGGCCCGGCCCGATCACCTGGCGTCGGTCGAGCTGTCCGGGCCGATTTCCGGGCGGCTTCCCGAACACATCGACGTGTCACTGGCCGCAGCGATACCGCGGCGGCGCACCGACCGCCGCTACTTCAGCGGGTGGCCGGTGGCGGCGGCCGACATCGCGTTGATGGGCGCTCGCGCCGCCCGCGCCGGGGTGATGCTGCGCCGGATCGACGCGCTCGACCGGCTCAATGCGGTGGTGGCCCAGGCCGTTTTCGCGCACCGCAACGACTACGACTACCTCGCCGAGCTGACAAGATGGAGCGGCCGGTACCGGTCGGTGGCCGGGGTCCCGGCGCGCAGCGTGCCGGCGCCGGACGCCGACGCGCCGATTCCGGGGCGGCTGTTCGCCGACCCGATGCTGGCCCAGCCACCCGGCGCCGCCCCCGCCGAGGACCGCGCGGTGATGCTGGCGCTGGGCACCGGAGACGACGACCGGCTGGCGCAACTGCGCGCCGGTGAGGCCACCAGCGTGGTGTTGCTCACCGCGACGGCGCTGGGGCTGGCCAGCTGCCCGGTCACCGAGCCGCTCGAGATCGCCGAAACCCGCGCCGCGGTGCGCCGCGACGTCTTCGGCACCAGCGGCTATCCGCAGATGCTGCTACGGGTCGGCTGGGCGCCGATCAACGCCGACCCGCTGCCGGCGACGCCGCGCCGGTTTCTCGACGACACCGTGGAGTGGCTGCCGGCCGCTGATGAGCCGCGCACCGTTGCCGGAAGCCCGGCGGTGTGCGTCTGAAGAACCCCGTGCCGCACTACTGGGTTATCAGCGGTGCCGACCAGCGCAACACCGTGCCGCCGTTCGGGGCTGATTCGACTCCGAAGGCGCCGCCGACCTGCTCGGCGCGCTGTTTCAGATTGGCCAGGCCGCTGCGGGTGAGCACCTGCGGCATCCCGCGGCCGTTGTCGGTCACCTCGATGGACAGGTCGTCTTCGACCTTGATCTGCACACTCAAGGCGGTGGCGCCGGAATGCCGCACCGCATTGCTGACGGCTTCGGAGACCACCGCCTCGGCGTGATCGGCCAGCGCCGGCTCCACCACCGACAGCGGGCCGACGAACGCGACGGTGGTGTGCAGTCCCGAACCGGAGAACTGGGCGACGGCGTTGTCCAGCCGCTGCCGCAGCCGGGTCACCCCCGAGGAGGTGCCGTGCAGATCGAAGATGGTGGTGCGGATCTCGCCGATGATCTCCTGCAAGTCGTCAACCGCGTCGCTCAGCCGGCGCTGCACCGCGGCAGACCGGGCCCGCGGAATGGTGCCCTGCAAGGACAATCCGACGGCGAACAGCCGCTGGATCACGTGGTCGTGTAGGTCGCGCGCGATCCGGTCCCGGTCGGTGAGCACGTCGAGTTCGTGCATGCGGCGCTGCGAGGTGGCCAACTGCCAGGCCAGCGCGGCCTGGTCGGCGAACGCGGCCATCATGTCGAGTTGCTCGCCGCTGAACGGGTTGGCGCCTGCGTGGCGCACCACCACGACGACGCCGGCCACCGCGTCCGCGGCGCGCAACGGCAGGATCAGCGCCGGGCCGACCATGTCGACGCCGGCCAACCGCAGCCGATCCACCTTGCGCGGCATCCGCCGGGAGAATGCCTCGCCGACCGGGGTCCCCGCGACCGGGATGGTGTCTCCGGACACCGAACCCATTGCCGCACCGACGGTCTCGACTACCAACAGCTCGTTGACCTCGGCTTCGGGGAGGTCCTCGTCCAGGGGGATGGCAACCAGCGCCGACTCGGCGCCGGTGAGCTTGCTGGCCTCCTCGGCGATCAGCCGGAACACCGTCGTGGGATCGGTGCCGGAGAGCAGTTCGGTGGCGATGTCGCGGGTGGATTCGATCCAGGATTGCCGCGCCTTGGCCTGGGCATACAACCGGGCGTTGGCGATGGCGATGCCGGCGGCCGCCGCCAGTGCCTGCACCAGCACCTCGTCGTCCTCGCTGAACGGCTGCCCTCCTGTCTTCTCGGTGAGATACAGGTTGCCGAAGACCTCGTCCTGCACACCTACCGGCACACCGAGGAATGTGCGCATCGTCGGGTGGTACGCCGGAAAACCCACCGACGCGGGGTGTTTGGTCAGGTCATCCAACCGCAGCGGGTGGGGTTCGTCGATCAGCAGGCCCACCACGCCGACTCCTTCGGGTAGCCGCCCGATCCGCCCGACCGTGTCGTCGTCGATGCCCTCGTAGACGAACTCCACCATGCGCCGGTCGTGATCGTGCACCTCCAGCGCACCGTATTTGGCTTCGACCAGGTTGGTGGCGGTCTGCACGATGGAGCGCAGGGTGGCGTCGAGTTCCAGCCCGGAGGTGACCACCAGCATGGCCGCCAGCAGGCCATCGAGCCTGTCGCGTCCTTCGACGATCTGCTCGACCCGGTCCTGGACGCCGACCAGCAGTTCGCGCAGCCGCAACTGGGAAAGTGTGTCGCGCAAGGGATTCGGACCGTCCGCGGGTACGTGATCAGTCATTCCGGGAGCGCTCGAGCTTCGTGGCGAACACCGCGGCCTGGGTTCGGCGTTCCATGCCCAGCTTGGCCAACAGCCGCGACACATAGTTCTTGACGGTCTTCTCCGCCAAGAACATCCGGTCGGCGATCTGCTTGTTGGTCAGGCCCTCGGCGAGCAGGCCCAGCAAGGTGCGTTCCTGTTCCGACAGCCCCGACAACGGGTCGGGCTTGGCGGCGGCGCCGCGCAGTTTGGCCATCAATGCCGCGGCCGCGCGGTTGTCGAGCAGGGACCGTCCGGCGCCGACGTCCTTGACGGCACGGGCCAGCTCCATCCCCTTGATGTCTTTGACGATGTAGCCACTGGCGCCGGCCAGGATGGCGTCGAGCATCGCCTCGTCGGAGGTGAACGAGGTCAGGATCAGGCAGCGCAGCTCGGGCATGCGCGACAGCAGATCGCGGCACAGCTCGATGCCGTTGCCGTCCGGCAGCCGTACGTCGAGCACCGCCACGTCGGGACGCAGGGCCGGGATGCGCGCCAGCGCCTCTGCCACCGAGCCGGCCTCACCCACCACGTCGAGCTCCGGATCGGCGCCGAGCAAGTCGATCAGGCCGCGGCGCACCACTTCGTGATCGTCGACCAGGAAGACTGTGACCATGCCGCGTCTTTTCGCCGCGGCCGTCACCGCGGTGTCCCGCCCACCGTGAGCACCGAACAGCCGCCGGTGCCGCCGGCCCAGCCCAGACTGCGCCGGTCGCGGGTGCCCGAGACGAACAACTGGACCGACTCGGCTTCCTCGGCCAGGCAGGAGGCGAGGTAGCCGGCGGCGTCGCCGGCGGTGATGGCATCGATCGGCAGGTCGGGGTGACGCTGCGCCCAGTCGTCGAGCCGGCGCCGCACCTGCTCATCGCAGGTGACCACCCGCAAGGGCGCGTGACGCAGCTTGGCTTCGGCCATCGCCCAACCCAGCACGGCCCTATTGTCCGGTGACGCATCCACTTCGGCGACGATCGCCCCGCCGCGTCGTGGGGCGTCGGGACTGCGGATCACCGCGACCGGGCAGCGGGCCGACCCGGCCAGCGCGGCCGCGGTCGAACCGGCGCGGTGGCAGGTGTGGGCCACCCCGACCGAGCCCACCGCGACCATCGCCGCCGAACGCGACAGTTCGATCAAGGTGGCGAGCGGGTTGCCGTGCAGCGACTCGGTTTCGGCCTGCACTCCGGTGCTGGCCTGCACCGCCTCGCGGGCCTGCGACAGGGCGCTGGAGGCGGCGGCCTGCGGGTCGGGGGGATCGGCCGGGTCGCCACCAGGGCCGATGACATAGACCAGCTTCAACGGCAGGTTCCGATCGGCCGCTTCGCGGGCGGCCCAGACCGCGGCGCTGCGCGCGGCCGGTGATCCGTCGATCCCGACGACGACCGCGTGTGTTGACTTCCGATCACCCATGGTGGCTCCCGAATCGCCGGCCGGGCGTCGACCGCGCCCGGCACTGCCCAGGGTAACCGCGTGCACAGAGCAGCTGCAGGGCCATTGGTCCATATCAGCGCCTGGGCGAACCGCCGCCCAGAAACGGGGTGATGATGTCCACCGGCAGCGGGAAGACCACCGTCGAGTTCTGGTCGGCGCCGAGTTCTAAAAGGGTTTGCAGGTAACGCAGTTGCAGCGACGCGGGATTGCGTGACAGCGTCTCCGCGGCCTGGCTCAGTTCCTCGGAGGCCTGCAGTTCACCGCGGGCGTTGATCACCTTCGCCCGGCGTTCGCGCTCGGCTTCGGCCTCCCGGGCCATCGCCCGCTGCATAGATTCCGGGATCTCCACGTCCTTGATCTCGACCACCCGGACCTGCACACCCCACGGCTCGGTCTGGGTGTCGATGATGGTGCGCAGGTCGGCGTTGAGGTCGTCACGGTGCGCCAGCAGGGTGTCCAGGTCGGCGCGGCCCAGCAGCGAGCGCAGTGTCGTCTGGGCGATCTGGGAGGTGGCCACGGCGTAGTTCTCCACCGCCAGAATCGCTTTGAGTGGATCGACCACCTGGAACATCACCACCGCGTTCACCCGGGCGGGCACGTTGTCGCGGGTGATCACCTCCTGCGGGGGGATGGTGAGGGTCACCACCCGCTCGTCGACGCGGACCATCTTGTCCACCAGGGGAATCAGGAACCGCAGCCCGGGTTCATACAGCGGACGGGCGTGGCCGAACCGGAAGACGACGCCGCGTTCGTACTCCGGCAGCACTTTGACCGAGAAGTAGGCCAGCGCGGCCAGCAACGCGATCACGATCACCAAGACGGTGATGAGGGCTTCACTCATTGCGCTGCCTCCTCGAGCTATCGGCAAAGCCGCCCCATCGGGTGGAGTACCGGTCGATGGCCGCCTCCACCTTCTCGGTCCGCTGTTGTGGACTGATCCGGTGCGCTATGTCATCCGGGGCGTTCGACGGAGTGTTCCACAGATGGCGCAGCAGCGGGGACCCGCCGGCCAGCACGAGCGCCATCGTGGCGCCGAGCACCAGCACGTCGGCGGGCCGGTGGTTGGCGATCAGCGTCGCCAGCGGCATGACCACCCCGAATCCGGCCACCGCGCAGGCGATACCGCGGTGGAAGCGGCCCGCCTCCGAATGCGGCCACGGGTCCACCGGCCGGCCGATCTCGCGGCCGTGGTTCGACGTGGTGCAGGTGTCCTTGACCGGGCAGGCGTTGCAGATCGACGGTGTGGCCCGATACCGCATCACCCGGTTGGCCGGGTCGAAGGCGGTCGGCCAGAGCCACTGATCCTGTGGGCACTTCCAGGCGTCGTGATCTTCGTGGTAGGCGAATTTTCCGGTGCGCCATTGGGCGGCGCGCTCAGAGGTCCGCTTGGCCATGGCATCGAAGCCCCACGCGAAGACGAGCAGAAGCAGGGCGTAGCCGGAGATCAGCCACACCCATGCTCCCGGCATCGTCATCGTCGATCAGCCCTTGGTCGCGGTCTCGGTGTCGCTCTCCACCGAGGTGTACAGCGGGTGTTCCGGCAGTTCGTCGACGGTCTCACCGGAGCGGAAGTTGCGCAGTGCCGTCCATGCGATCCAGCAGAACGGAAGCACCCCGGCGATGATGACGATCAAGTCGCCGGGCAGCCGCAGCCATTCCAGCACGGCGTTGCCGGGCTGGGTGATGTAGCCCAGGGAGCGCGCCTCGAAATAGCCGGCGTTGACCGAGTGGAACAGCTGCAGCACACCCAGCGGCAGCAAGGTGACGAACACCATCCACGCTAGGCCGATGTTCATGCCCCAGAACGAGATTCGGGCGAGCTTGTTCGGCCACTCGTCCGCCGGGATCACGTACCGGAAGGCGAACATGGCCAGGGCCACCGCGAGCATGCCGTAGACCCCGAACATCGCCGCGTGCGCGTGGTTGGCGGTGAGCGCGGTGCCGATCTCGTAGTAGGACACCACCGGCAGGTTGATCAGGAAGCCGAAGATGCCGGCGCCCAGGAAGTTCCAGAACCCCACCGCGACCAGGAACATCACCGCCCAGCGGGCAGGGAAGTTGTGCTGGCCACCGGCCTCTTGCCGAGCGCCCAACTGCAGGAATGCCCAGGCCTCCACGGTCAGGAAGGTCAGCGGGATCACCTCGGCGGCTGAGAAGAACGCACCCAGCGCCATGTGTTCGACCGGGGTGCCGGAGAAGTACAGGTGGTGCATGGTGCCGATCACCCCGCCGGCCGAGTACAAGATGATGTCGAGGAAGATCACCAGCAGCGCGACCTTCTCCCGCACCACCCCGAGCTGAACGAAGATATAGGCCACCATCGCCGTGGTGAACAGTTCCAGGAAGTCCTCCACCCACAGGTGCACCATCCAGAACCGCCAGAAGTCGGCGACCGAGAAATGCGTCTCGCTGCCCGCGAGCAGGCTGACCGCGTAGAAGGTCGGGATGGCCAGGCCGGTGAAGAAGAACAGCCACGGCAGGTTCATCTTCGAGGTGGTCGACAGCTTGGCGCGCATGCCGCGCCAGATGATGACGATCCACAGGAACAGCCCGACGATCAGCAGCACCTGGAACAACCGCGGCAGGTCCAGGAACTCCCACTGCTGCGACCACACGGTGCCGGGCTTGATCACGCCGAAGATCGACAGCGCCTCGAACGCCATGGATCCGAAGACCACCACCGCGAGTGCGCCGAGCAGACCGTAGACCAACACCGACTGCTTGCCGGGCTCACGGCGGGTGATGAACGGCACCAGGAAGATTCCGCCGGCCAGGAACGCCGCCGCGGTCCAGAACAGCGACAGCTGAAGGTGCCAGGTCCGGGCCAGGTTGTAGGGCAGGATCTTGGCCAGGTCGATGCCGTAGAACTCCGACAGGTCCGCCCGGTAGTGCTCGACGGCGCCGCCCAGCAGGGTCTGGGCCAGGAACAGCACTGCGACCACGGCGAAGATCCAGATCGCGGCGCGCTGCGACCGGGTCAGCGCCACGTCACCGGGCTGACGGAACTCGAGCTTGGTCATCTCCGTGCCGTGCCAGCCGATGTTCTGGCTCCAGCGGCCGTAGACGGTGAACATGATTCCGATCCCGCCCAGCAGCGCGATCAGTGACAGCACCGACCACACCACGACCGATCCGGTGGGGCCGTTGTCGACGCGGGGCTCCGAGGGCCAGTTGTTGGTGTAGCTGTAGGTGTGGCCGGGCCGGTCGGCCGCCGACGCCCAGGCGGTCCAGGCGAAGAACGCGGTCAGGTCGCGGATCTCGCCGGAGTCAGTGATCAGGTGCGGCAGCAGGCCGTACTTGGTGGAGCCTTCGCCGAAGTATTCGGCGTAGTGGCGCTGGATGTCAGCGAATGCCCGGGCCTGCTTGTCGGTGAAGACCAGGGTGCCGGTGTCAGCGTTGTAGCGGTTGGTGCGGAATTCGGCCACCACCTCGTCGTGCGGATTGACCACGCCCTGCGCCTCGAACTGGCCGGCCACGTTCTCGGTGGCCATCCGCAGGTACTCGGCGGTGTAGTCCGGGCCGAGGTAGGCGCCGTGGCCCAGCACCGACCCGTACTGCATCAGTCCGCGGGCCTGGAACAACTCCTGGCCGCGGGTGATGTCCTCCCCGGTGAACAGTTGCTGTCCGGTCTCGGTGACAACCTTCTGGGGCATCGGCATCGAGGCGGTGTAGGTGCGATAGGCCAAGATGCCCATCACCAGGAATCCGAAGATCATCACCAGGGCCACGCCCTGCGCCCAGCCTTTGCCGACCAGCGCCCCAGCGCGGCCGGAATCGCTGGTGGGAGTACCGATCTGGGTTGGTTTGGCGGTCATGGACCCGGACGCTAACAGTATCGAGGAACAAAATTCGTGAATCTGTTAGGGACCTCACGGTTTTGGGGTCCGGCGTCCACGTCATTGTGGACTAAATGCCCCTTGACATGCGGTTACGACATGACGTAGTAGGCATTTTCGGGTCGGGCTGTCGGTGGCCGATGGCAGCCTCGGCGATGTGCTCGACGCCGGATTGGATCTGATGCTGCCCCGCCAGTGCGGTGGCTGCGGCGCCCCGGCGACCGGTTGGTGCGCCGGCTGCGCGGCGCAGCTCGCCGTCGGTCCGGGCGAGCCCCGGCTGGCCAGTCCGCGGCTCGACCCGCAGGTGCCGGTGTTCGCGCTCGGCCGCTACGCCGGAGCCCGCCGGCAGGCGATCGTCGCGGTGAAGGAGCGTGGGCGCACCGATCTCATCGCTCCGCTGGCCTTGACGCTGGCGCTCGCGCTGGACCGGCTGCTGTGCTGGCGGATGCTCGAGCTGCCGCTGACGATCGTCCCCGCGCCCACCCGGCCTAGCGCCGCCCGCCGGCGCGGCGGCGACCCGATCCGGCGGATCGCGGCCGCGGCGTCGGCGAGGCATCCCGGCATGACGGTGGCGCCGGCGCTGCGGATGCGGGCATTGACCAGGGACTCGGTCGGGCTGGGCAGCGGCGCCCGCGAACGCAACATCGCCGGCCGGGTGCTGTTGAACCGGCGCCGGCTGACCGCCGCCGGTCGCGGCGGTGACGTCCTGCTCGTCGACGACGTCGTCACCACCGGCGCCACCCTGGCGGAGTCGGTGCGGGTGCTGCGGAACGGCGGGTTTCCCGTGGCCGCCGCGCTGGTGATCGCGGCGGCTTGATGCCGGCGCGGCTACCAACTGGCAACGGGTGCGTCAAACCAGTGGCACGTATCCGGTGGCATGGCTACGGTCGTCATCAAGGACGGGGAACCGTGGGAGTACGTGGTCGAGACGACGAGAAGAGAGTGTCGAGCATGGTGAGTCAATTCATGGGAACCAGCCGTACGCCGGCCGCCACCGGCGAGCGCCCCGCTCAGGTGGCGGGCGCCGAAGTCGTGGTCAAGGGCCGCAATGTCGAAATCCCGGACCACTTCCGCGTTTATGTCTCGCAGAAGCTGGCCCGCCTGGAGCGATTGGACCGCTCCATTCGGCTCTTCGACGTCGAGCTCAAGCACGCGAACAACCGCCGGCAGCGAAAGTCCTGCCAGCAGATCGACATCACCGCGCACGGCCGTGGACCGGTGGTGCGCGGTGAGGCCCGCGCCGACAGTTTCTATGCCGCGTTCGAGGCCGCGATCGACCGCCTGGAGGGCCGGTTACGCCGCGGCAAAGACCGCCGCAACGTCTCCTACGGTGACAAGACCCCGGTCTCGGTGGCCGAGGCGACCGGGGCCACCGCGCTGGACCCGGCGTTTCTGGCCGCGGCGTTCAAGCGGGATGGCATCGCCGAGCCCGACCGGCGCGACGGGGCGGCCGAAGGCGATGGTGCCTTACTCGATGGCCACGACCACGAGCCGGGCCGGATCGTCCGCACCAAGGAGCACCCCGCCACGCCGATGTCGGTCGACGACGCGCTCTATGAGATGGAGCTGGTGGGCCACGACTTCTTTCTCTTCCATGACAAGGAGACCGACCAGCCCTCGGTGGTCTATCGGCGGCACGCTTATGACTACGGTCTGATCCGTTTAGTCTGACACCGTTTGTCGGGCCCCCGAAACACTGCTCAGCCGCGGCAAAGCCGGGCCGCGCGGCGGTGTCGCCTACCATGGGTGACGCTCGTAATGGAAGAAGACTGAGTAGGGGACATAGCCGTGCTGTCCAAGTTGCTGCGTTTTGGTGAGGGCCGCATGGTCAAACGGCTCAGGAAGGTCGCCGACTATATCGACACCCTCTCCGGCGATGTGGAGAGTCTCACCGACGCCGAACTGCGGGCCAAAACCGACGAGTTCCGCGCGCGTCACGCCGACGGCGAATCCCTCGACGACCTGCTGCCCGAGGCGTTCGCGGTGGCTCGCGAGGCGGCCTGGCGGGTGCTGAGCCAGCGGCCGTTCCACGTCCAGCTGATGGGCGGTGCGGCCCTGCACTACGGCAACGTCGCGGAGATGAAGACCGGTGAGGGCAAGACCCTGACCTGTGTGCTGCCGGCCTACCTCAACGCCATCTCCGGCAAAGGCGTGCATGTCGTCACCGTCAACGACTATCTGGCCAAACGCGACAGCGAGTGGATGGGGCGGGTGCACCGCTTCCTGGGGCTGGAGGTCGGGGTGATCCTGTCCCAGATGACCCCCGACGAGCGCCGCACCGCCTACAACGCCGACGTCACCTACGGCACCAA
>Ga0164242_10008516_pt1 | contig 11121 bp, 9 predicted proteins | sample OricomgcompostMG_FD_108783 | JGI IMG/M metagenome (GOLD analysis project Ga0164242, IMG submission 108783) | Miracle-Growth compost microbial communities from Emeryville, California, USA - Original compost - Miracle growth compost (MG) ...
AGCAGGCTACAGCTATGTCATTCCCGCGAATGACGGGGATCCGGAGATAACTCGTCCGGCACGGTGCGCGTAAAGAGGGCTATGTCATCCCCGCGCAGGCGGGGATCCAGAGATGTACCGAGTCCATAAAATCCCCGGGTTCCCGCTCGCATGCGGCGTTGCGACCCCGCGGGTTTTTCCTGCGTCATGCCGCGCTGTGTGTTTGGCGAAGATGCGTTATCTTTGCTCGCAGGGTGGCTTTCTTTGTACGGCGGAGGTTGCATGGCAAGCAGAACCGAACGAGATACTTTCGGCCCCATCGAGGTCGAGGACGAGCGTCTGTGGGGCGCGCAGACGCAGCGTTCGCTGGAGCACTTCAGGATTTCGACCGAGAAGATGCCGGCCGAACTGATCGTTGCGCTGGCGGAAGTCAAGCGCGCGGCGGCACTGGTCAACCGCGATCTGGGACGCCTGAACAAGGACAAGGCGCAGGCGATCGTGACGGCGGCGGAAGAAGTGATCGCGGGAAAATATCCGGGCGAATTCCCGCTCGCGATCTGGCAGACCGGCTCCGGCACGCAGAGCAACATGAACATGAACGAGGTGCTCGCCAATCGCGCCTCCGAACTGCTGGGCGGCGGGCGCGGCGACCAACGCCGCGTGCATCCGAACGACGAGGTGAATCTCGGCCAGTCGTCGAACGACATCTTTCCCACCGCGATGTACGTCGCCGCCGCGCTCGGCGTGTCGCAGCGCGTGCTGCCTGCCCTGCGCGAATTGCGCGGCACGCTGCAGCAGAAGGCGGAAGCCTTCGCCGACATCGTCAAGATCGGCCGCACCCATCTGCAGGATGCGACGCCGCTGACGCTGGGACAGGAATTCTCCGGCTATGCGGCGCAGCTGGCGCAGGCGGAAGCCGGCCTTGCGGCGCTGCTGCCTGCGCTGCAGCAGCTGGCGGTCGGCGGCACCGCGGTCGGCACCGGCCTGAACACGCATCCGGAATTCGGCGCGCGCGTCGCGCGGGAACTGACGCGCCGCACCGGCCTGCAGTTCGCCAGCGCCGACAACAAGTTCGCCGCGCTCGCCGCGCACGACGCGATGGTCGGCGTGCACGGGGGATTGAAGACGCTGGCTGCGGCGCTGATGAAGATCGCCAACGACATCCGCTGGCTGGCTTCGGGCCCGCGTTCAGGCTTGAGCGAATTGTCGATTCCCGAGAACGAGCCGGGCAGCTCCATCATGCCGGGCAAGGTCAACCCGACGCAGAACGAAGCGCTGACGATGCTGTGCTGCCAGGTGTTCGGCAACGACGTCGCGATCAACTTCGGCGGCGCCTCCGGCAACTTCGAGCTGAACGTGTTCAAGCCGCTGCTGGCGCACAACTTCCTGCAGAGCGTGCGCCTGCTGGCGGACGGCATGCGCAGCTTCGACGCGCATTGCGCGCGCGGGATCCAGGCCAACCGCGAACGCATCGATGAACTGATGCGGCAGTCGTTGATGCTGGTGACCGCGCTGACGCCGCACATCGGCTACGACAAGGCGGCGGCGATCGCCAAGCACGCGCATCGCGAGCGCCTCAGCTTGCGCGAGGCGGCGCTCGCCTCCGGCGACGTCAGCGCCGAGGATTTCGATCGCTGGGTGCGGCCGCACGACATGATTCATCCGCATTGAAGCGGCGGACATGCGGCGAAGCCCGGCGCAAGGCCGGGCTTTTTCGTCGGCATGCCGCGCGCCTGAAGAAGGCGCGCGGGCGAGGGCACTTCAGCGCTTCATTGCATTGGCCTGGCTGATGCAGCGCGATTTTTCCGCGCCGCTCAGCGCATCGCATTTTTCCTTCTGCGCGGCGGCAGCGGCGTCGTTTTTGTCTTCAACGGCATCCTTGCGCGCATCCGAGACTTTCTTGTTTGCCTTGGCATCGGCTTCAGCCGATTCCTTTGCGGCCTTCGCATCTTTCACGCAGACATCCTTGTCGTTGCCCTTCAAGTCGTCGCATTTTTCCTTGGCAACCTTGTAGTTGGCATCGGCGATGTCTTTCTGGGCCTTTGCGCGCGCCTTGTCGGTGTCCTTGTAGGCGGCTTCGGCTTCCGCTTCGGTCTTCACCCGTTCCGCCTTGGCTTCCGCTTCACAGATGTCCTGGGCATTGCCCTTCAGGGGTTTGCATTTTTCCTTCGCCGCCTTGTAGTCGGCCTTTGCCTTCGTTTTCGCCGCGTCGTAATCGGCTTTCGAGCCGGCGGCGGCGAAGGAAGGGGAAGCCATGAAGCCGAAGCTGGCGGCGGCGATGACGAGCATGGAGCAAGTTTTTTTCATGATGGTTTCCTTTGCAAAAATAAAGCGTTGTAGCTGCGATTGCCTTCTTCGATCTCGCGGCGTTGTGCCTGCCGCTTTGCCCTTGTGAGTCCGCCTGCCCTCCGAAGTTTCGAGAGCCCTGTCGGCCTGCGTCGCCCGCTGCAGGCGAACCCTCGTCTTGCCATTCATGCAAACGACGGGCCAGAAATTTTCTCCTTGCAGATCAAGGGCTTGGCATATCGCTCAGTTAGCAATTTGTAAATCTTCCACGCAAAGTGCAAACGCTACACGAGCGCGGGAATGCGGAGAGGGGAGGTGTCAGCCGGCGGCGTCGCGCAGGTCGGCGCGATCCTGCATGGTGCCGAACCACAATGCGTATTGCCGCGTGAAGCCGGCGCCGAGAAAGAAGATTTGCGCGGAGTAATACACCCACAGCAGCAGCGCGACCAGCGAACCCGCCGCGCCATAGGTGCCGGCCAGGCTGCTGTTGCCCAGATAAAAGCCGATCAGGTGTTTGCCGAGGATGAAGAGAGCGGCGGTGCCCATCGCGCCGACCGACACGTCGTGCCAGGACAGGCGCACCTGCGGCAAGGTCTTGTAGATCACGGCGAACAGCACCGCGATCACGACATAGGAAAAGCCGCTGGCAAGCGGCGCCAGAAAGGCCGCCGCATCATGCCACAGTCCGGTCCAGTAGCGTTCCAGCACGGCCAGCGCGGCGCTGACGATCAGCGACACCAGCAACAGGAAGACCAGCACGATCACCAACCCGAAGGACAGCAGGCGCACGCGCAGCACGCTCCACAGGCCGGCCTGGCGCGCGCCGGGCACGTGCCAGATTTCATCCAGGCTTTCCTTCAGTTCGGCGAAGATGGTGGTGGTGCCTATCAGCAGGAAAACGCCCGCGATCCCGGTGGCGACATGGCTGACGTCCGGATTGCGCGCATTGATCAGCAGCGCTTCGACCGCTTGCGCGCCGGTCGGACCGATTAGTCCGTGCAGTTGCGCAAAGATTTCGCCGCGTGCCGCCCGCTGACCGAACAGCGCGCCGGCGATTGCCAGCACCAGGATCAGGATGGGCGCCATCGAGAACAGCGTATAGAAGGCGACGGCGGCGCCCTTGCTGCTGCAGCGCAGGGCGAACCATTCGGTGATCGAGCCGACGGCGACGATGCGCGCGCGCCGCCACACCGGCAGGTCGCGCGGCGACATCGCTGGCACGGGCTCGGTTGGCGGCGGCATGCTCATGCATCGAGTCTAGCGCAAGACAGGCGCGGCACGAAGCCCGCGCAAAGGCGGGCGAGGGTCCGGAACCATCGCGGCGCGCCGCCGTCTGAGCTCATCGTTCCTGATGCGGCCGCCCGGCGTTTCCGGCAGCGGCGCGCGGCGCGCGACCGCAGCCGTTTCAAGATGTAACCGCTCCGACATCGTATCGATTCTTTATGGTAACTTCCCGTTAGAAATTCGCCTTCAGGAAGATCGTCATGGCGCGTGCGATTGCATGCGGCGGCCATGACGCGCAGCGCTGCATCCAGGTTTCACCTTCTTGCGTCCTTCTGGAGCCATGCTCATGTTCAAGTCATCGGGGCATCGTCCCCGCCATCGCCTTCGCCTGCACTCTTTCGTCACGCCCTTGCTGTGCGCGGCGTTCGTGGTCGCCAATGCGGCGCTGACGATGTTCAACGTCGGCCGCGACCTGTGGGTGTTCGACTACCGGCTGCGCGACATCCTGCCGATTCAGGCCGACGCGGTGTTCGGCTTCGTGCTGGCCGGCATGGCGCTCGCTCTGCGCTGCCTGGCGCCGTCGCGCCGCGCGCCGCGCATTGCCTGCGTCGCGCTGCTGTCGCTATTGTCGATCGCGGTCGTGCTGCTCGGCGCCGGCGTGCTGGCGCAATCCCTGCTCGGCACGCCGACCGGACTGGACGACATGCTGGGCGCGCTGGGCTATGTGCGCGCGCCCAATACCGGCCGCATGGCGCCGCTGACCGCCTTCGGCTTCCTGCTGACCGGCCTCAACCTGCTGCTGATGGAATACCGCACGCGCCGCGGCAATTTCCCGGCCGAATACGGCGCCTTCATCGTCGCCGGCGTGATGTGCATTCCGCTGATCGGCCATCTGTACAACGTGATGTCGATCGAGGAGTCGGCGCAGGAGATGGCGCCGTACATCTCGATCGACTTCTTCGTGCTGTCGATCGGCATCCTGACCGCGCGGCCCTGCCATCCGCTGATGAGCCTGTGGAACAGCACCTCGCCGGGCGGCCCGCTGCTGCGGCGCCTGCTGCCCAACAGCGTGATCCTGCTGGTATGCCTCGACTTCATGGTCAAGTGGGGCGTGCAGAATCATCTGTACGGCAGCGAGATGGCGTCGCCGCTGCTGATCCTGCTCAGCAGTTCGTTGCTGTTCGTGATGTTCTGCCGCACCGCTTCGCTGCTGAACCGCGAGTATGAAGAGCGCCGCATGGGCGAGGCCGCGCTGGCCGAAAGCAATGCATTGCTGCGCGTGGTCAGCGACAGCACGCCGGACGCGATCTTCGTCAAGGACCGAAGCGGCCGCATGATCTTCGCCAATCCGGCGCAGCTGCGTCTGCTCGGCAGGGAATACGATGAAGTGATCGGCCGCAGCAGCCGCGAGCTGTACGACAATCCGGCCGACGCCGACGCGGTGGACCGCGAAGACCAGCGCGTGCTGGAAAGCGGCGAAGCGATGGCCTTCGAGGCGACCATGCATTTCCCGCACGGCGAGCGCACGCTGCATTCGACCAAGGCGCCTTGGCGCAACGACCAGGGCGAGGTGATGGGCCTGGCCGGCATCAGCACCGACATCACCGAGCGCAAGCGGATGGAAGTGGCGCTGAAGGCGCACGAGACCCAGCTGGAGGCGCTGGTCGCCGCGCGCACCGCCGAAGTGAGCGAGCTGATCGGCCATCTGGAAACCACGCGCGAGGAAGAAAAGCGCGCCATCGCGCGCGAGCTGCACGACGATCTCGGCTCTGCACTGACCGCATTGAACATGCATCTGTCGCTGCTGTTCCAGCAGATGCCGGACGAGCCGAAATTCGCCGAGCGCGCCGCCAAGATCAAGACGCTGCTGAGCTCGATCACCGGCGCCACGCGCCGCATCCAGATCGGCCTGCGGCCCGACAAGCTGGACGTGTTCGGCATCAAGGTGGCGATTGCCGAGCAGGCCGCCGAATTCGAAAAATACAGCGGCGTGCATTGCGAAGCCAGCGTGCCGGACGATGCGGTGCACTATGCCCCGCGCGTCGACATCGCGCTGTTCCGCATGGTGCAGGAAGCCTTGAACAATATCGCCAAGCATGCGCAGGCCACGCGCGTCGACGTCGTGCTGGACGATACCGACGACGAGATCATCCTGTCCGTGCGCGACAACGGCGTCGGCATTCCGGACGGGAAATCGGGCACCGTCACGCACGGCCTGCGCGGCATGCGCGAACGCGCCGGCTATCTGGGCGGCTCCGTGCGCATCGACAGCGCGCCCGGCAGAGGCACGCTGATCGTGATCACGATCCCGAAGACGGAAGCCAATATGCAGACCGCCGAGCCGAGCAGCGAGGATACGGAAATCGCCAACGGCTGAGGGCGCCGCTTGCTTCATCCCTCATTCCGCAAAGGGGGACAGGAATTCGGCGGCATGCCGCGCATGCTTGCGCCGATGCGCTGCAAGCGGAATCCGTGTCGGACGGGAGAGGCGAGGGGAAGACTACAGGCTGCAGATGCCGGCGTTGCTCAAGTCTTTCAGCAGCGCGAACAATTGCGGAAATTCGGAGGTCTTGTCGAAGAAGTGGCGCACGCCGTATTGCTGGCCGGCGCGGCGGAACACTTCGCTGGCGTTGTTGCTGCAGATGATCTTCAGCGTGCTCGACACGCGCTCGCCTTCCGAAATCTGCCGCAGCAGGCTGATGCCGTTGCCCTTCTTCAGCTGGATGTCGACGATCAGCACGTCGCACGGCATTTCGCTCAGCTGGTTCAGCGCATCCCCTTCCGATTCCGATACGCCTGCCACGACCACGCCGGGGATCATCGCCAGGTTTTCTATCATCAGCTCGCGCACGTCCAGGGAGTCTTCCACCAGGAAGACGCGCAGCGGGGGCCGGACTTCGGCCGGAAAGGTCGTCTTGCTCATTGCGTCACAGCTTTAAACATTGTCGCCTTCGGTAGTCGGCGCGGTATCGGTAGGGCATGGTCAGTCGATCAGATTCTGTTTGATGGCGTAGTAGATGATGCCGGCGTTGTTTTCCATGTTCATCTTCTGCAGCACGCGCGCGCGGTAGGTGCTGACGGTCTTCACGCTCAGGCACAGGTCTTCCGCGATCTTGGTCACGCCATGCCCCTGGCACAGCTTGTAGAAGATCTCGTATTCGCGCTTGGACAGCGTCTCGTGCAGCGGTTTTTCCGCGTTGGTGTCGAGCTCGGTGGTGAGCAGTTCGGCGACGGCGTGGCTGATGTACTTGTGGCCGCGCAGGATGGTCTGGATCGCGTTCACCAGTTCCTCGGCCAGCGCTTCCTTCTGCACATAGCCGCTGGCGCCGCTGCGCAGGATCTGCACCGCATAGCGGCTTTCCGGATGCATGCTGAGGATCAGCACCGGCAGGTCGGGCTTCTCGCGCTTGATCTGCTTCAGCACTTCCACGCCGCTCTTGTCGGGCATGTTGATGTCGAGCAGAACGATGTCGAAGTCCTGCGAGCGCACCAGACGGATCGCTTCCTGCGCCGTCGCCGCCTCGCCTTCGATCTTCATGTCTGGCACCTGGGCGATGAAATACTGCACGCCGGCGCGGACCACTGCGTGGTCGTCAACTACCAGAATTTTTACCATTTCTCGGTCTGTTCGAACGTCTAGTTGCCGCCTTGCGCGGTATAGGGCCGCGTCGGGGCGATCGTGTCATGTAAAAAAAGCCTGGATTGATATTCGTTTAACCGATTGTAAAGCGTTTTCAAACTGACGCCCAATACCTCCGCCGTCAGCGTCTTGTTGCCGCCGCAGTGTCCGAGCGTGGCGCAGATCAGGCGCTGCTCGGCATCGGCCAGCTTGCTGCCCAGCTGCACGGTCACGCAATCGCCTTCCTGGCTGACGCCGCCGGGCTTGACCGGCGTGACGGCCAGCGAAATGTCCAGCTCACGGTCGGCCAGGATGTAGGCGCGATGCACGACGTTCTTCAGTTCGCGCACATTGCCCGGCCACGCATATTCGTCCATCAGACGGCGCGAGGCGCGCGAGAAGGTCTTGCGCGTGCCTTCCTCTCGATTGAGCTGATCGAGGAACAGGTTGGCCAGCAGGCGGATGTCGGCGCCGCGTTCGCGCAGCGGCGGCAGCGTCAGCGGGAACACCGCCAGGCGATAGAAAAGATCGCTGCGCAGCGCGCCGGCGGCGACCGCTTCGGCCGGATCGCGGTTGGTGGCGGCGATCACGCGCACCCGCACCTCGGTTTCCTCGTCGGCGCCGATGCGGCAGAAGCGATTCGTTTCCAGCACGCGCAGCAGCTTGACCTGCATGTCCTGCGACATCTCGGTCACTTCGTCGAGGAACAGCGTGCCGCCGTCCGCGCGCTCGAAACAGCCCTTGTGCGAGCGCACCGCGCCGGTGAAGCTGCCGCGTTCATGGCCGAACAGTTCGGCCTCGATCAGGCTGGGCGAGATCGCGCCGCAATTCAAGGCGACGAAGGGATGGTCCTTTTCGCGGCCGGTCTGGTGAATCGATTTGGCGACCAGTTCCTTGCCGGTGCCGCTTTCGCCGACGATCAGCACGTTGGCGCGCGTCGGCGCGACCTTGCTGATCATGCGGAACAGTTGCTGCATCGGCTCCGAGGCGCCGTACAGGTCGCCCAAGCGGCTCAATTGTTTTTGTTCGCGAGATGCCTGCGTGTCGGATGTCTGCTGCGGCACGGTCTTGCACTGCGCGCCTGCGGCGGGCAGGCCGACCACGTTGCCACATGCATTCCCTCCATTCGACATGGGGTCTCCTCCTGAAAGTCGATCGTGCAATTTTTACAGACGCGATTGTGAGCGAAATGCAAACATTGCAGAATCGGCGCTTTTCCGATTCTGATGTCGGAAGGCGCTGACAAGCGAGGACGGGGAATGCAGCAGGATGCGCTGCGGGGACGGCGGGCTATTGCGTCATCCAGACCGCGCTCTGTTGCCGCACCACATCGTTCAGCGAGCCGCTCTTTTCGTAGCATCCGCGCAGCCAGCCGGCGTCCGATTGCCCGCTCAGCGCGCGCACGCGCAATTGCTCGATCGCATCGGCGGTGCCGAGGTCGTCGGCCGCATCCGCCAGCATCTCGATCGTGCGCAGGATGTCTTGCTGGATGCTGGATTGCGCGCCGCCGGCCGGATCGATCAGCGTGCCGGCCAAGCCGAAGCGGCAGGCCTGGAAGCGGTTGTAGGTATAGGTGAGATAGGTCGTCTGCAGCGGCTGCAGCTCGCGCTGCGCGAAGAAGTAGCTGGCCAGCGTCTGCGCATAGGCGCCGAGCGCCACCGCGGTGTCGATGGACAGCGGCGTGTCGCATACGCGGATTTCGACCGTGCCGTATTCGGGCTTGGGCCGGATGTCCCAGTAGAAGTCCTTCATGCTGGCGACGATCTTCAGCTGCGCCATCTTGTTGAAGAAGGCGTTGAAGGCTTCCCAGTCGGGCACGAAGGGCATGGTGCCGGAGAGCGGAAAAGCATTGATGCTGGTCAGGCGCGAAGACTGGAAGCTGGTGTCCACGCCCTGATAGTAAGGCGAGGAAGCGGACAGCGCGATGAAGTGCGGAATGTAGCGCGCCAGCAGATGCGCCAGGCGTATCGCCTCGTCGCCGCTGGGGCAGCCGATATGGATGTGCTGGCCGTACACGGTGAACTGCTTGGCCAGATAGCCGTACAGCTCCGACACCAGCTTGTAGCGGTCGGCCGGATAGATGCGCTGGTCTTCCCAGTGCTGGAACGGATGCGCGCCGCCGCCGGCCAGGCCGAGGTTCAGCTTGTCGGCCGCCGCCACCAGCAGGCTGCGCATCTCCTTCAGCTCCGCCAGCATGGCGTGATGATCGCTGTGCACCGAGGTCGCGATCTCGATCATGCTTTCGGTGATTTCGGGCTTGATGTCGTAGCCGTGCGCGGTCTTGTTGATCACGCGCAGCAGATCGTCGGAACCGCGCGTCAGGTTGTAGTCGCGCCGGTTGACGATCTGCAGTTCCAGCTCCACGCCCATCGTGAGCGGTATCGAGTTGTTGAATTCGAGCATGAGAATGTTCCGAATCGAGATCGAGTGATCAGAGCTTGGCTTCGCCGGACGCCACCAGCGCCACGCGCGTGCAGATCGGGCCCAGGATTTCCAGGATGACCAGGATCGCCACCACCAGCGCCGACAGCTGCGCGCCGAATTGCGGATACTCGCCGACCGCGTGCTGCACCATCAGGATATTGAAGCCGGACAGCGGCGTCAGGCCGAAACCGAGCAGCGCGCCCTTGCGATAGGGAATGCCGTTCAGATGCGCGAGCCCGGTGCTCAGTCCCACCGCGATCAAGAGCCGCAGCGCGATGAAGGCCAGCGCCACCGGCCACAGCATCAGCAGATACGACCACTGCAGGTTGGCGCCGGCGAACACGAACAGCGCGACGTAGAACAGGCTGGTGTAAGGGCTCAGGTCCGGTTCGACGATCGCATGCCGCGCATCCTTGATGCGGCTGGCGATGCCGAAGCTCAGGAGCGCGATCAGCGCCGACAGCTTGAACATCTCGGCGATGCCGACGGTGGCGGCGATCAGGGCCAGCACCAGGATCAGCTGCGTCTGGCTGTCGCGGCCGAGCAGATGGCCGATCCACAGCAGCAGGCGGCTGATCACGCCGCCCAGCAGGATCGAGCCGAGCAGCAGATAGAAGGGATGCAGCAGATAGCTGCCCCAGTCGGCCCGGTATTCGACATGCACGGCGGCCAGCCCCATCGAGAACACGATGAAGGCGAGCGCGTTGCCGATCACCACGATATTGATCATGCGCTCGCTGACCTGGCCTTCGGCCTTCACTTCGCGCACGACATTGAGAACGACGGCAGGCGAGGTTGCCATGCCGAGCGCCGCCACCATGCTGGCGATCAGCGTATCGATGCCGAGCTGCGTCAGCAGCAGCAGCAGCGCGATATAGGTCAGCGTGCTGAGCGCCACGCCGGTGATCAGCAGGCCGCGCTCGCGCAGCAGCCACTTGTAGTCGACGCGCCGCCCGAGTTCGAACAGCACCAGGCCGAGCGACAGATCGACCACCAGGCTGATGTCGTCCAGCAGCGATACATTGACGAGATTCAGGCCGGTCGGGCCGATCAGCATGCCGCTCAATACATAGCCGGTGATGGCCGGCACCTGCGGCAGCAGGCGGCGCAGCAGATGCGCGCCCAGCAGGCCGAGCACCAGGATGATGCCGGTCGCGGTCAGTACGTTCAGGGCATGCGGCCATGCCGGGAGGAAATTGTGTGCTGTCATGAAATTCCGCTCATTTGCGATCGGTCGGTGCGAAACGCCTGTGTCGTTTCGACGCAGGAAATCATGGCACTGCAACCGAAGGGTGGTCGGATTCGTCCTGCGGGTACGTTCGGCATCGCACATCGGGACGCGCATGGCGAGCGGCAAGTGCCGGCCGCCGCAGGACACGTCATGGATCAGCGCGGATCCGTTTCAAAAAAGAGTGCGAAGTGTAGCAGGTCTTTCTTCGAAAGCCGTTTCTGTTTGCGCTTCTGTTTAAATTAATGCAATTTCACCCGCGGCGCCGTCCTGCGCTGCAGCCATTGTCCTATCGTGTCTGCCGTCGTGCGCAGCCAGCCGTGCAGCGCCACCTTGTGCATGCGGTACAGCGAGAAGTACA
>Ga0164242_10008517_pt1 | contig 11119 bp, 9 predicted proteins | sample OricomgcompostMG_FD_108783 | JGI IMG/M metagenome (GOLD analysis project Ga0164242, IMG submission 108783) | Miracle-Growth compost microbial communities from Emeryville, California, USA - Original compost - Miracle growth compost (MG) ...
CAGATGCTGGGGGCCCGCGCATGGAATCAGGTGCGCGATTGCAAATTGCGCTCGATGAAAGCGATTGGCCAGGTCCGCACGTACCTTGCATCGGCACGGTCTCCTGCCGAGGGGCGGTACCGATGACCCGCGAGCGCCGCAGCCAAGAGGACGAAACATCTTTCGAGATCCTGTTCTGCGCCAATCCCGATTATTACCAGCACGCGGCGGTGGCGGCCGTTTCGCTTGCGGAAAACAATCGCCAATTCCGGGCGAACATTCATGTCCTGACTTGCGCTGAAGATGCAATCGCAGAAGGCATGCTCAGGAATAGTCTGGTCGCATACGGGCACATAAACCTCGTCTTCCACCATGTGTCGGATGACAGGCTGAATGATGTCTTCATCGACCGGCATTTGACGAAGGAAACCTATATGCGATTTTTGGCGCCGGAGTTTTTCCCCACCAGCGTCAGCCGCGTCCTTTATCTCGACTGCGACCTCGTGGTGCTTGATGAACTGAAGTCGCTTTGGGACATGGATCTCCGCGGTAAGGCTATTGCAGCCGCACCCGATTTCCCTTGGGATCAGAGCGGAACGTTGCCGAGCCGCTTGGCATCCCTCGAGTTGAGCGCCGGCCACACCTATGTCAATTGCGGCGTTCTGCTCCTCGACCTGGATCACTGGCGACGGAATCGGGTTTCGGACCGGCTCTTCGCCTACGCCAAAAAGCGCGGATCGGCGCTGGCTTTCCATGATCAGGACACGATCAACGCCGTTCTCCGCGACGACATTCACCTCATCGACTGTCGCTGGAATCTCCAGTCCCGGATGTACATGCTCGGCCGCAGATCGTTCCCGGGCGAATTCGCCGCAACGCGGCGCGCGCGACGACGGCCGGCCATTCTGCACTACACGACAGGCGACAAGCCGTGGCTGTTCCGCTCGCGTGCGGCCCGCAAACGGCTTTACTTTCAATATCTGGACAAGACTGCCTGGCGCAGGGCGCATCCCGACCTGCCAACCGCATGGCAGCGCTTGGAATGGTGGCTCGGGCGTCAACTTCTGCACGTCGGCGTCGACTATATGCGGATAGCCTCTTTGGTGGGCCGCGTCGCTTCGAAAGGTTGCCGGCTCTTCCGAAGCGGCCTGGCAGGCCTTCGGGAAATAGCGCCACCGGCCTTTGCGCGCTTGTGGCGAGGCACTCCATGAGCGAGGTACGCAAATCGCTCTTGTTTTCCGCGGCTGACAAATATGCCTCGCAAGCGCTTGCCATCCTAACGACCGCGGTGATGGCGCGGATCCTGACGCCCGCGGAAACCGGACTCTACATGACCGCGAACGCGATGATCCTTTTGGCGGACAATTTTCGCAGCTTCGGCGTCGGCATCTATCTCGTCCAGGAAAAGGAGATCGATCGCGGCGTCATTCAGTCGGCCTTCACGGTGACTTTGGCGCTGTCGCTGGCCATGGGTGCAGCCATTTATCTCGGCGCCGGTTCGCTGGCAGCTTTCTACGATGCGCCGCAATTGAAAACCTTGCTCGTTGTCGCCGCTCTCGGCTTCCTCTCCATCCCCTTCGCCAGCCCGATCATCGCGCTGCTCGAACGCGACCTGGCCTTCAACGCCGTAGCCGGCATAAACATCGCCGCTGCAGCAACGATGGCGCTCGTTACCATAGGGCTCGGCTTGGCCGGCCATGGGCCGGTGAGTTATATCTGGGGTTTCGTAGGCTCCAGTTTCATCATGGCGCTGCTGGCGCTTGTCGTCCGGCCCCACTTCTGGATATTCCGCCTGTCCTTCGAGCACACACGCAGGCTTTTGTCATTTGGCGCCATCTCGTCGCTCATCTCCATCTCGAACATGGCTTACGAGCTCCTGCCCCGACTGGCTTTCGGCAAAATCCTGGGATTTGGCGCCGTCGGTCTCTACTCGCGCGCACTCACTGTCTGCCAATTGCCTGATCGAGTCGTCGTTTCGGCGCTGCAGCCCGTCATCCTTCCGGCGTTCGCCGCACAGGTGCGTGCCGGTGACTCCCTCAAGAGAAGCTATCTCCATGGTCTCAGTCTGATGACGGCGGTCCAATGGCCCGCCCTGATCATGCTTTCGCTGCTGGCCAACCCGGTCGTCGGCATCCTGCTCGGCGCGCAATGGGATGCCGTTCCGCCGCTGGTGCGGATCATGGCGCTCGCCAGCATGGCGCTCGCGCCCGGAACCCTCACTTTTCCGGTGCTGGTCGCGGCGGGACGTATCCAGGACGCTTTGTGGGCGAGCCTCGTCAGCCTCCCGCCTTCATTCCTTATCATAATCGGTGCAGCATTCTTCGGCCTTGGCGCCGTGGCCGCCAGTCTGCTCGTCGTGACGCCGTTGCAGATGTTCGTGGCATATCTCTTTATCCGTCGCGCCATCGACATGAGTTGGACCGAGTTGTTCGGAGCCGCGCGCGACAGCGCTTGCCTTGTGCTCGCCACGGCATTCGTTCCGATCATGATCGTGGCGACATCGCCGAGCGGCTTCAGCCTCGGATGGTTGCAGACCGTCATGGCGCTTGTTGGTGGCGCGGCGGGCTGGACCGCAGGCCTCATGCTGGTCAATCATCCGTTGAAAAGGGAGATCAGCGATATCTGGCTCTCCCTGTCCGTGCGGACGTGGAGGGGCAGGGCAGCGAATTCCTGACCCGAGGGCAAGGCCGGTTCGCTCCGCCGAATGGGGGTTCAAGGAAGCGAAGAAGATGCATGCAACGTACAATCTTTCAGGAAAACGGGTCTGGGTCGCGGGTCATCGCGGACTGGTTGGGTCAGCTCTGGTGAGAAGGCTCGCGCGCGAGAATGTCGCTTTGCTGACAGCCAGCAAAACTGAGCTCGATCTGCGCCGGCAGGCTGATGTCGAGAACTGGATGGCCAGGAAGAAGCCGCAAGTGGTGTTCATGGCGGCGGCCAAGGTCGGGGGAATCCATGCTAACGACAGCTATCCCGCGGATTTCCTCTACGACAATCTCATGATCGAGGCGAACATCATCCACGCTGCCCACCTCTCCGGCGTGGAGAAGCTTGTGCTGTTGGGATCAACCTGCGTCTATCCAAAGCTCGCGCCCCAGCCGATCCCGGAGGAAGCGCTGCTCAGCGGACCGCTGGAGCCGACGAACGAATGGTATGCGGTTGCGAAAATCGCCGGCATCAAGCTCGCGCAGGCCTACAGGCGGCAGCATGGCTGCGATTTCATATCGGCGCAGCCGGCCAACCTTTATGGACCCGGCGACAATTTCGACCTCGAAACGAGCCATGTGCTTCCGGCCCTCATCAGAAAGGCGCATGAGGCGAAACAAACCGGGGCGCGGACCCTCTCGGTCTGGGGAAGCGGCATGCCGCTGCGCGAATTCCTGCATGTCGACGATCTCGCCGACGCGCTCGTCTTCCTGGCCCGCAATTATAACGCCGAAAGTCCGATCAATGTCGGTTCGGGCAGAGAACTCTCGATCCGCGATCTTGCCCATGCAGTGTGCGCGGCGGTTGGCTTTCAGGGCAGGCTTGTATTCGATAGTTCGAAGCCCGACGGCACGCCGCGCAAGCTGGCGGATAGCTCGAAACTTGGCGGCCTGGGCTGGCGCCCACGGATCACGATAGAAGAGGGGCTGGCTTCGACCTATGACTGGTATCTCAAGACGGTCGCTGCGCAGGTACCGGGAGGGCGCCGACGACGCAGGCTCGCGGAAATATAAGTCCGTCGCGGGAGCTGTTTGCTCGTGTCCCTTCGGCACGCCGTCAAGACGAATAGCGCAGGGCGGACGTCTCCACCCTGCGCGCAATGATCAGAATTTCTCCTTGGCGTAGACGTCCTTGGCATTCTCGGGGGTGATCAGCTGGGTCGGCACTGTTACCACACGCGGCACGGATTCCGCGCAATCGATCAGGATCTTCTTGGCAAGATCGAGCGCTTCCGCCGCCCCCGTGGGATAGACGAGCGTCGCGGCCCACTGGCCCTCCGCGACGGCATGGATCCCGCCGGAAGGGCCGGGCAACCCGTCGGTGCCGATGATCTTTATGTCCTTTTCCTTGCCGACCTGCTTGGCGGCGATATAGGCGCCCGCCGCGGCGAGGTCATTGCTGGTGTAGACGAGCTTTATGTCTGGATGCGCCTGCAGCATGGCGGAAAACACAGTCACTGCCTTGTCCTCCATCCAGTCGACCGGCTGCACCGCGACCACCTTTAGTTTCGGGTCATCCGCAATGCCTTTCTTGAAGCCGTCGAGGCGTTCGATCGCCGGCGACGAACTCGGCAGGCCCTCGAGGATGGCCACGTCGCCGCCGTCTGGAAGCAGCTTCTTGGCGTATTGGCCCGCTTCCTCCGCGATCTTCTCGTTGTCGCCGCCGACGAAGCTCGTGTAGTCGTCGCCATTGGTCTTGCGGTCGAGTTCGATCACCGGGATGCCGGATTTGTAGACGCGCGAGACGACGGGCGTCAGCGGCGCCGCCTCGAAAGGCGAGATGAACAGGATGTCGACCTGCTGTGTCAGGAAATTCTCGACCTGCGAGACCTGGGTATTGTCGCTCGCCTGTCCGTCGGCGATCACAAGCTTGAATTGCGGGTAGTTCTTGACCAGCCGCTCGAGTTCGTGATTGACGTGCGAACGGTAGGGTTCCTTGAAATTCGCCTGTGAGAAACCGATAACATATTTGTCCTTCGGTCCGCATGTCTTGGCCAGCGGCTTGGCGTCGGCGGCCGAAAGCGCCGTCAGCGCCGCGATCCCGACCCCGGCCGCGAGCAGTCCCCTCATGCATTTCGATCTGGTCATTACCGTCTCCTCCTTGATCAGCGCGAACGCACGTCGCGCCTGCCTACGAATGTCTGCAGCGCTGCCGCAGCCACGATGATCGCGCCCGTCGCCAGAAGCTGCATGGCGGCGCTCACGTCATTGAGTTGCAGGACGTTGGCGAGCGCGCCGAGCATCACGGCGCCCGCTATTGTCCCGACCATGGTTCCGGCTCCTCCGAAGAGGTCCGTACCGCCGATCACCACTGCGGCGATGGCGTTGAGTTCGTAGCCTGTTCCGTCAGTCGGGCTGCCAAAGGCGAACTGGCCGGCATGGACAATGCCGGCGACACCGGAACAGAGGCCGGTGATGCCGTAGACGGAGATCTTGATCCATTCGACCGGTATGCCGGAGAGCCGCGCGGCGCGCTCATTGCCGCCGACGGCGAAGACATAGCGGCCATAGCGGGTGTGATTGAGAAAGAAGGTCGCAATGACAGCCAGCACCAGGAACACCAGCGTCGCAACGGGAAACGTATTGTAGAACAACCGCTCGCCGAGGATCGCGAAGGCCGGCGGCGCGTTGCCTGGGCCGCTGCCATAATTGATGTTGATGAACACATTGCCCGAGGCGATGAGCGCCAGTCCGCGCGCCGCCTGCAATCCCGCCAGCGTGACGATGAAGGCCTGGACATGCAGCCTGGTCGAGATCGCGCCCTGGACAAGCCCGAAGAGCGTCGCGCAGACGAGGACGAGCGGCAGCGTTGTCCACAGGCCCCAGCCCGCATTGATGAGCAGCGTCGCGGTCAGCACGCTCGACAGGCCGAGCACGGCGCCGACCGAAAGGTCGATGCCGGCCGCGATAATGACGAAGGTCATGCCGAGCGCCAGTATGCCCGTTTCCGAGATCGAGCGGACGATGTTGGCGATATTGTCGGGCTGCAGGAAGAGGATGTGGCCATGCCGGCGCGGCGAGAAGGCAATCCCTCCCACAATGACCAGGATCAGGCCGAGCAGGCTCTGGAAGCGGACGACATAGTCGAGAGGCCGCAGTTTGGGCCGGGCATCCGCCTGGGAAACCCCGATCGAAGGAGTCGCGGTTTCATTTGTCATGCTGCTTCGGCCCCGCTGGTGCTTGCATGGCGGATTTGCTCCTCGCTCGCGCCGGCTGCGAATTCGGCGACCGTCCGACCCCGCGACATGACGACAATCCGGTCGCACAGACCGATCAGTTCCGGCAGTTCGGACGATGCGACGAGAACGCCGAGGCCTTTTGCCGTGAGATCCCTGAGCTGCTCATAGATTTCCGCCTTGGCGCCGACATCGACGCCGCGCGTCGGCTCGTCGAGCAGGAGAAGATGCGGCTCGCTGACGAGTTCCTTGGCGAACACGACCTTCTGCTGGTTGCCGCCGGAAAGATTGACGACGAGCGCCTCGGGCAATTTCGGGCGGACGTCGAAACGCGAAAGCGCTTCCGCCACGTAGCGCCGCTCCTTCTTAGGCGCGACAAGCGCCCATGGCGTGATCCGCCTCAGAGTGGACAGGACGACATTTTCCCCGACTGAATGTTTGAGGACGAGTCCGGTACCGCGCCGATCGTCCGTGACATAGGCGATACCGGCGTGACGGGCGGCTGTGATCGTGCCGAGGCGCGTGGGTCTGCCGCCGACAAGGACCGTCCCGGACCAGCGCCCCTCCACCTCGAAGCCGTAAAGCGCCGAAAGAAGCTCCGTTCGGCCGACGCCCATCAGCCCTGCCAGCCCGACGATTTCGCCCTCATGCACGGTCAGCGAAACATCGCGGGCGGCCTGCCATCCCGCACGTTCGATGGCAGGATCGAAACGGGCGTGCTCCAGCCGCAGCAATTCGCGGCCGATCGTCTTTGCCCGCGGCGGAAAAAGATCCTCGAAGGAACGGCCGACCAGCAACCGCACCAATTCGGCTTGCGGCGCATCGGCACTCGCTTCGCCAGCGACGCGGCCGTCGCGCATGACTGTCACGCGGTCCGCGACGCGCGGCACTTCCTCGAGACGGTGCGAAATGTAGATGACGCCGACGCCGCGGGCGCACAATTCCCGGACCGTGCCGAAAAGGTGTTCAGCTTCGGTGGCGGAGAGCGCCGCGGTCGGCTCATCCATGATGAGGATGCGGGCGTCAGCCGACAGTGCCTTCGCGATCGCGACAAGCTGCCGCTCGCCCATCCTAAGCGAGGAGACCGGCCGATCCGCATCGAGCGAGACACCTGCCTTCTTCAGGAGATCGCTGGCGGCGGCGTGCATCCGACGATGCGCCAGCGTTCCCCAGCCGGTGCGCTGTTCGCTGCCGAGAAAGAGATTGGCGGCGATATCGAGGCCAGGAACCAGATCGAGTTCCTGCGGGATCATGGCAATGCCGGCGGCATGGGCCTCGGCCGGTCCCGAAAACCGCATCGATGCGCCGAGGAGACGGATATCCCCGGAATCCGGACCGATATTCCCCGACAATATGTTCATCAATGTACTTTTGCCGGCGCCGTTCTCCCCGAGCAGCACGTGCGCCTCGCCGGCGCGAAGATCGAAATCGACGCCCTTCAGCGCCTGGATCCCGCCAAAGCGCTTTTCGACGCCGCGCATTTCGAGAAGCAGGGTCATGAAACGACACTCCGGACCGCCCTCATAGGCTGGCGGATGCCCGATCCGGTCGTCGCCGAACAGTAGCCCTGCCGGAACCTGCGCCCGAACATGGTGTGATCCTCCCGGCGGAGCGTCTCAACGCCCCTTCTCCTCGCTCATCAGCCTTACGAAGCCTTCGCCGCATGTCAAGCGAATGCGCGACCGATTTCAGCAATTTTTGCATAGGCAAGCGTTTGCGCAAACGCTTGCGTGCTTCGTTCTATGGTGTCATCTATCGCTTTGTTGGTAGTGGATAAGGCGGATCCCAAGCCGCGTTCCAATCGGAATGCCGCGTCGGATTGCCTGATTGATCACGCGGTTTCGGCAGGACTATTGCGGGCGTGGCGAAAAGGGGCAACCGGCCTCGCGGGCGCGGTTGGGATAACGGTGGCGACAATCTCGGATGTAGCTCGGCATGCACGGGTCGCGACATCGACTGTGTCGCATGTGCTGAACGGAACCCGTTACGTCAGCCCTGAAACGACCGCCGCGGTCGAGCGCGCCATCAAGGCCGTCGGCTATACGCCGAACGTGCTCGCGAGAGCCTTGGCTCGGTCGAGCACCAACATGGTCGGAATCGCCATGTCGACGACGGCGAACCGCTATTTCGGCGACATTGCGAACGCCATCGAGGAACAATGCGCCAATCTTGGCATGATGGTGCTGCTCGCCAATACGCGCGACGACCCGACACAGGAGTTGAAGGTCGTCCAGGCGCTGCACCAGCGGCGGGTCGACGGAATCATTCTGGCGCCCTGTCACGATGCCGATCGCCGCTCGCTAACTTATCTGGAAGAGAACGCCATCCCGTCCGTTCTTGTCGATCGTCTTGTCGCGCCCGGTTTCGACCAGGTCGGCGTGGAGAATCGCGATGCAATGATCGAACTGGTTTCCCACCTGATCGAACACGGCCATCGGCGTATCGGCATGCTTGCGGGACCGGCGAGTTTCACGACCGCAAACGAGCGCATAGAAGGCTACAGGACGGCGCTTGCGAACCATGGCCTGGCATTCGATCCCGAGCTTTTGTTGACGGACAATACAGACGTCAATCGAGCACGCGCCGCGGCGGAGCGGATGCTCGCCGGTCCACAGAGGCCGACCGCGATGGTCGGCGGCAACAACCTGACCACCATCGGCATCATGCACGCGATCCACGATGCCGGGCTTCGCGTTCCCGATGATATCGCCTTTGCCGGCTTCGACGATTTCGACTGGGCCGATTGCTTCACGCCGCGATTGACCGTGATGGCCCAGGACTGCGATGAAATCGGCAGGAAAGCGGCGCTGATGCTCGAAAAGCGTATCCAGTCGCCGGACAGAAGGCCTCATACGTTGCGTGTGGCGCCCACGCTCATCGTGCGCAATTCCTGCGGCTGCAACGGACACTAAGGTCTAACCGGTTTCATCCAACGCCTGGAAAAGGCTTTTCGAAGAATTGCCAATTCCGGTACTTCGCGATTCCATACCGGAAAAAATTTAGCGCGGTATCTTTACAGGAAACTGTAACCGGTTACAATCTGCTGCAGAGTTGCAGCGATCCCGTCCGAGGTACTCGGCCAGGGTCGACATCCGGAGGAAGACCATGTCACGTGCCGTCGGAAGCCGAGGAGTGCCCGTCAGGAGGGCAGGGATTTTGGGGGCGGCTTTGCTGCTTGCCTGCTCAAGCGCGAGCCTTGTCCACGCGCAAACATTCAATTGGAAGGCACATAAGGGCGAGACGATCGAATTCCTCGCCAACAACAACCCGGTTTCCACGGCCATCCTGAAATACAAGGATGATTTCGCCAAGCTGACCGGCATCACGCTCAAGGTCGACAGCTATCAGGAACAGCAGATGCGCCAGCGCCTGCTGACCGTGATGAACGCGCATAGCGACGAGGTGGATGTCTTCATGACGCTGCCTTCGCGCGAGGGCATGCAGTTCGCTGCCGCCGGCTGGTATGCGGACCTCAATCCGCTGGTGAGGAAAGACACTTCGCCGGACTACAATTTCCCTGACCTCAGCCCGGCCCTGGTCAAGGCGGCGACGTTCAACGGTGTCTTCACCGGCATTCCGCTCAACATCGAAGGGCCGCTGCTCTATTACCGCACCGACATTTTCGCCAAGTGCAAGGCCGAGCCGCCGAAAACGATCGGCGACATCGCCAAGGTGGCGAAGACCATCAAGAGTTGCGATCCCAGTATCACGCCTTTCGCCACGCGCGGTCTGAAGCCGGCCCTGCCCTATACGTTCAGCGTCTTTCTGCACAATATGGGCGGATCCTATATGAAGGATGGCAAGTCGAACCTGTGCTCGACGGAAAGCAAGAAGGCGCTTTCGACCTACGCCGATCTGATCAAGGATTATGGCCCTGCCGGCGTCGTCAATTACAGCTTCTACCAGTTGAGCGCTCTTTATCGCGCCGGCCGCTCGGCCATGTCCTTCGAATCCTCGAACGAATTCCCCTCTATCATGCAGGGCGGCGCGCGGCTGAAGGACACCGCCATCGTCCCGCTGCCGCCGGGGGACGCCGGCTCGCATCCGACCGCCATAGGCTGGGCGCTTGCCGTATCGAAATTCAGCGCCCATCCGGACGCGGCATGGTATTTCGTGCAATGGGCGACCAGCCCGAAGATGCAGGCCAGAATGGCGCTCGAAGGCATTGCCCCACCGCGCAATTCGGTTTCCCAGGATCCGTCCTATCGCAAATGGCTCGACGAGGCTCCGATCCGCAAGCAATGGCAGGAAGCGATTGACCACCTTGCGAAAGAAGGCACTTCCGAGGTCGGCTATCCGATCGTGCAGAATCCGCAATCGCGCGAGTTCATCGGCCAGGCGGTTGACAGTATCCTGCTCGGCACCAGCACGGTCGACCAGGCCTGCGCCGCGGCGGACGAAAAGCTGAATGCGCTGATCAACCAGAAGTAAGCCTGGCAACCCGGCCTCCGAATGGCCGGGCCATCTCCTCGGGAGTTACAGAATGTCCGTAACGAATCCGTTTCGGCTGAAAGACGGCTTTCGCGCCGTGGTCATCGGCGGGGCCGGCGGCATCGGACAGCCAATCGTGGAGCTTTTCGCCCAGCTCGGAGCCTCGGTAACGGCGACGGCGGTGAACGAGGCGGAACTTGCCGCATCCCGGCTGAACGGTCGCGACGGGATCACGCTCAAGCTTCTCGACGTTGCCGACGACAAGGCCGTCGACGACTTCGCTGGCGGATTTGATCGTCTCGATGCGCTGGTCAATTGCGCCGGCATCCTGCGCCGCGACCAGGAATATGAGCGCGCGACATTTCGCAAGATCATCGACGTCAACCTGACCGGCACGTTCAGTACCTCGATCGCTTTCCGTGAAGCGCTTGCGAAGCAGGGCGGCTCGATCGTCAATATCGCGTCCATGAACGCCTATGCGGCGCTGCCGCGCATTCCCGCCTATTGCGCCAGCAAGGCCGGCGTCGTCATGCTGACCAAGAGCCTGGCGCTCGCCTGGGCGGGTGACGGCATCCGCGTCAACGCCATTGCTCCCGGCTATATCGAGACGGCCATCAATGCGGAAGGCCGCAAGGATGTCGAACACTATCGCCGCATCGCCGCCCGGACGGCCTTCGGCAGGTGGGGCCAGCCGGAGGAGATCGCCGGCGCAACGGTTTTCCTGACCATGCCGGAAGCCGGCTATATAACCGGGACCGTTCTCGCGGTCGATGGCGGCTTCCTGGCAGGCTGAGGTCCCTCGATGAAGGAAACGCCCGACAACACCAGGAC
>Ga0164242_10008518_pt1 | contig 11118 bp, 9 predicted proteins | sample OricomgcompostMG_FD_108783 | JGI IMG/M metagenome (GOLD analysis project Ga0164242, IMG submission 108783) | Miracle-Growth compost microbial communities from Emeryville, California, USA - Original compost - Miracle growth compost (MG) ...
CGGAAGCTAAGACTCTCAGCGCCGATGGTACTGCAGGGGGGACCCTGTGGGAGAGTAGGACACCGCCGGACTTAACTTAGCCAAGAAGGCCACCCATCGACGGGTGGCCTTCTTGCGTTTAACGCGTGCGTGAGTGCCCGCAACCGGATCGCTGCGCTCGGTAGAAGATCGCGGCGGTGCGCGGCCGGATCGTCATGCTTCAACTCCTGCGCTGTTGCGGGAAGATCATCGCCTTCATCGAGTCGGGGACACGCGACGCCAACGTGATCGCCTCTTCCGTCTCATCGAGTGTGAAACGATGTGTGACGAGCGATTGCACGTCGACCCGGCCGGAAGCAACCAGCGCGATCGCGGTGGGCCAGGTGTGTGAGTAGCGATTGACGAGGCTGATTGTGAGCTCTTTCAAGTTCAACCGAGAGAGCGGGAGTTCGACATCCTTCTTGGGCATTCCGACCATCGCCGCGCGACCGTTGGTCCGCAGCCTCCAGAGTCCGGCCCCAAGCACTCCCGGTGCGCCCGAGCATTCCAGGAATACGTCGAATTCCGTGTCGGATGGTGCGTCACTGCGTTCGGTGACGAATCCGAGCCCGCGGGCCACTTCGAGCCGGAACTCGGAGACGTCGATCACGGTGACGCTCGCTGCACCGAGGGCGCGGGCCGTCTGCGCCGCGAGGATGCCGACGGGGCCGGCACCGGTGATGAGCACGTCGTCACCGGGCTCGAGAGAGGCCCGGTGACAGGCCCAGATGCCGACGGAGAGCGGTTCGAGCAGCGCGCCTTCTTCGAACGTCATCGAGTCGGGCAGCACATATAGGTTGCGCTCGTCCATCGCCAGGTATTCCGTCAGAGCTCCGTCGTACGGAGGCGTGGCGAGAAACTTCAGCCGCGGACACAGGTGGTAGCGGCCGGCCAGGCAGTCCCGACAGTCTCGGCATGGTTGTCCCGGCTCGATCGCGACGCGGTCTCCCACCTTCACCTGCGTGACGGCGCTGCCTATATCTTGCACACGGCCGGCGACCTCATGCCCCAGAATGAGCGGACCGTCGACGACCCAATCACCGATGTATCCGACTCTGTAGTACGCGGTGTCGGAGCCGCAGACGCCGACCGCTTCGACCTGAACGATCACTTCTCGTGGCCCGATGCTCGGATAGCCGACGTCCTTAATCTCGATGGTCCCCAGCTCGGGCATGACTGCTGCGCAGTTCGACATTGACTTCATTGCTCCCTTTCGGCTCTTTTCGAGCTATCCGTTACCGCTTCTCCCATATACCCATTCCCCTGCGCGAGTTCGTAACGGTATGCGCCCTGTTGACCGCGCTACTCAGCTTGATGCGCCGTCTCACACCAGGCATCCGCATGATTCGCGAACGACGATGGTGGGGGTGATCAGCGTGCGCACGGTGGGCCCGTCCGGGGCCTCAATGCGGCCGAGCAGGATGTCGGCGCAACGAACTCCGACCTCGTGTCCGCTCGCCGCGATCGTCGTGAGCGGCGGTTCCCAGAGCGCCGCCTCCGCCACGTCATCGAACGAGACCACCCGTACCGGACTCGGCCCTTCGGGGCGAGCCTCGCGAAGGGCGCGATACACGCCGAACGCCACCTGGTCGTTCAGGCAGATGATGGTCGGCGGGAGGGAGCCGTCGTCCAGCAGCCGCCTCGCTGTCTCAAGCCCCCATGATCCGTTCGGTGGACCGGGGATGTCGACCTCGAGCCAGGCATCGGATGCTGTCGCCAGAGCTCGCTTGATCCCGGCGACGCGATCCTGCCGCGGGCCGAGCTCGGTGAATCCTCCGAGGAAGGCGACGGGCCCATTCGTGTGCGTCAACAGATGCTCCGCAGCGCACGAACCGCCGGTCACGTTGTCGATGCCGACGTACGACAACCCTGGCACCGCGATGTCACGGCTCGCGATCACGACGGGGACCCCGACGGTGGAGAGCCGCTCGGCCATCGCCCGTGTGGTTCCGATCGCGGGGATGATGAGCAGCCCGTCGACCTGGCGCTCGAGCATCGACCGCACGAGGAGTTCCTGGCGATCCGTGCTCTCCAAGGTATTGGCGATCAGAGCCACCACGCCCGCGGCGGCCAGCGCCTCCTCGAGCCCGACGGTCAGTTCGGCGGTGAACCCGTTGGAGATATCGGAGACGATGACGCCGATCGACTGCGTCCGGCTCGCTCGCAGCGATGCGGCACCCCGATGGTAGACGTAGCCGAGCTCGTTCATCGACGCCCGCACGCGGTTGCGAGTGTCTTCGGTCAGGCTTCCGGTGTCGCGCAGGACGAGCGATGCCGTCGCTCGTGACACCCCGGCGTGCGCGGCGACGTCGGCCAGTGTGACGTGCGCCGCATTCGACGGCCGGCTCATCGCGCCTCCCAGTTCGTCGCGGTGCGCATCTCGTGCCTTCCATCGCCCAAACTAGATCGGTCTACTACTCGGGTCACCGATTTTCATGAGCGACCTGAAGAGCATCATATTTTCCCTTGACTCTAGACGCAACAACCCCATATCGTCCAAGTAGATCGATCTAGTAGAGATTGCTCGTGGTAGCGACGAAGGAGTCAGCGTGTCCTTAAGGCCCGGCATCCCATTCCGAGGTGAAATCGGAACGACGTATCGGGACTCGCGTCCGTGGTGGCCAGAGGAGCCCGAGGCGGTCGGAAAGCCGAACGTGGTCTTCATCGTGCTGGATGACATGGGCTTCGGCAGTCTCGGATGCTACGGCTCTGAGATCGCGACCCCCGCGATTGACTCGTTGGCCGCCCGCGGCGTGCAGTTCACGAACTTCCATGCGACGGCACTCTGTTCTCCGACGCGAGCCTCCCTGATGACCGGCCGCAATAGCCACGCCGTCGGCATGGCTTATCTGTCGCATGTCGACGACGGCTTCCCGGGTTACCGGGGACGGATCGGTCACGAGGCGGCGACGATTGCGGAGATGCTCGTCGACCAGGGCTACAACACGATGGCGATCGGCAAGTGGCACATGACGCCGATCGATCAGACCACCCCAGCCGGACCATATGACCAGTGGCCGCTCGGTCGCGGGTTCGAGCGCTTCTACGGCTTTCATGAGGCGCTGACGGATCAATTCACGCCCGAACTCTTCTACGACAACCACGTCGTTGACCAACCGATGTCGGAGGAGGATGGCTACCACCTCACCAGCGATCTCGTGGATCACGCCGTCGAATTCGTGCGCGACCAGACGTCGATCACGCCCGAGAAGCCGTTCTTCCTCTACTTCGCCCTCGGGGCGACGCACACCCCGTTCCAGGTGCCGCGCGAGTTCGTCGAGCGATACCGCGGCGCATACGACGAAGGATGGGACGTCATCCGTGAGCGCCGATTCCGAAAGCAACTGGAACTCGGCGTGATTCCACCCGGAACTGAACTGCCCCCGAGGAACGCGGATGTCGACGCGTGGGACTCCCTCAGCGAGGACGAGCGTGCCGTCTATACGAAGTTCCAGGAGGTCTACGCGGGATTCTTGACACACACCGACGCCGAGATCGGACGGCTTCTGTCGAGTCTGGAGGAACTCGGTCGGCTCGACGACACGTTGTTCGTGCTTCTCTCCGACAACGGTGCGAGTCAGGAGGGCGGCCGGCACGGCGTCTTGAACACGACGCAGTATGAGAACGGGCACTTTCCCGATGCGGCAGAGGTCGTGCGTCGCGCCGATGAGATCGACGGCCGCTCGGCACAGATCAACTATCCGCTCGGCTGGGCGCAGGCGGCCAACACGCCGTTGAAGAGATACAAGCAGAACACGCACGCCGGCGGCATCCGCACGGCCATGATGATCGCACCGCCTGCGGGCCTGCCGATCCCCCTCGCGCGACGCGTGCAGCGCTTTCAGCACGTCACCGACATCACGCCGACCGTGCTCGACCTCATCGGTCTGAGCCCGACCGCTCCGGCGGAATACCGGGGCGTGGCACAGCTGCCCTTCGACGGACGCAGCATGAAGGACGTCCTTCTGCAGCCGGACGCCGTGGCGCCTCCACGCACCCAGTACTTCGAGACCGTGGGAAATCGAGCTGTCTGGAAGGACGGATGGAAGGCGGTCGCGTTCCATCCGAGTGGAACCGACTTCGCTGACGACCGTTGGGAGCTCTACCACATCGATTCGGACTTCTCAGAGTGTCACGACTTGGCAGCCGAGGAGCCCGAACATCTGCGAGAGCTCGTGGACGCATGGTGGGAAGAGGCGCGTCGCAATCAGGTGCTGCCATTGGACGACCGTGGATTCGCCCTCCGCACCAATGTGAGATTCCGACCGCACTCCCCGCGGGCCCGACAGAGGTTCGTGTATCACCGAGGGATGCATCACCTCGGTAACGGCGCCGCCGCACCGATCGCCGGGAGGTCGTTCGAGGTCAGCACGACGATCGACCGCCCTCTCGGAACTGAGTCGGGCGTATTGATCGCGCACGGAAGCTGGAACAGCGGCTATTGCATCCTGGTCGAGGACGGCAGGCTCGTGTACGACCTGAACTATTACAGCGACCACAAGGTGCTCCGTTCGACGACGGAGCTCCCGGCCGGTGAATGCGACGTCGCGGTGCGATTCGTCATCGACGATGTCGGGACAGGCGGCACCGTGACGATGACGGTCGACGGAGCGGCCGCCGGCGAGCTACGACTGGCCGAGACCTTCGAGTATTTCCTGGCGTTCCAGGGGCTGGACGTCGGGGCGGACCGGCTCTCGCCGGTGCGGGAGGACGGTCGCGGCGAATTCCCGTTCACGGGTGCGTTCGATCGCATCTGCATTCAGCTTCTCGATGACGCGACGAGCCGGTCGCACGAACCGCTCGACTGACGGATAGCCGATGGCACATCACCGGGCACAGAGGTATCACCGGGCACAGAGGTATGGACGGAGCGTGAATTCATGACAGTCGCCGTGAGGTCGACGCGTCGCGCTGCGCCGCGCAAGCCGAACACGCAGTCGATGTGGCGCCGCGAACTGGCACGTGGCAAGAGCGTGCTGATCGGCGTCATCGCTGCCGTTGTGCTGGTCATCATCTGGTATCTGCTCACCCTGCCGGGTGGACTGATCCAGCCCTTGTTCCTCCCGCCGCCGCAGGGCGTCGCGACGCAATTCATCACCATGCTCTCCGAGCCGTATCTCGGATCGACACTGTGGGGGCACGCGATCGCCAGCCTCGGCGTGGTCCTTGAAGCATGGGCGCTCGGCGGCATCATCGGCATCCCTCTCGGCATCGCCGTTGCCTGGTGGAAGCGTGCCAGGTGGATCGTCTGGCCGCTGTTTCAGCTGATCAGGCCCGTGCCACCGCTTGCGTGGATACCGCTGGCCATCGTGTGGCTGGGCATCGGCGATGTCGCGCGGGTGGCCGTCGTGTTCGTCGCGGCGCTGGTTCCGTGGGTGATGAACTCGATCGAAGCGGTGAGGTCGATCGACCCGCTGCTCGTGAGCGCCGCTCGAACACTGGGCGCCAGCGAGCCGCAGATTCTGATGCGGGTCGTCGTGCGCACGGGGCTTCCGACCATTCTGGCCGGGGCGCGGATCGCACTCGGCAACGCGTGGACCACGTTGGTGGCCGCCGAGATGCTCGCAGCGACCGCGGGGCTCGGCTTCGTTGCGCTCAACGCGTCGCGCGTTCTCGACCTGGACACGCTTCTCGTGGCCATGGGCACGATCGGGATTCTCGGCGCTGCCCTCTCGATCCTCATCAGTTCGGCGGCCCAATGGATCGCGCCCTGGGCGGAGGACTAGATGACCCAGATCAAAAGCGCGTCCTCGACGCGCAACCGAAGCGTGAGGGTCGCGTCACAACCGTTCGTCTACGGCGCCGTCACGCTGTTGTGCGTGCTCGCGGCCTGGTTCCTCGCGACGGATGTCCTGCACCTGGTCGGTTCGAGTTTCCTCCCGTCGCCCGTCACCGTGATCGCCACGCTCTTCGGCCTGACCGTCCAGCCCTTCGCCGGCGCGACGCTCATGGGACATCTCGGGCTGTCACTGGCGCGATGGGCGTTGGGTGTCGGCGCAGGCATCCTGCTCGGCGTCCTGTTGGGGATCGTCCTGGCGTGGCTGCCACCCGTGCGCGCGGCGGTCACCCCGATCTTCGAGGTACTGCGCTACATCCCGCCATTCGCATGGGTTCCGATCGCGGTCCTCTGGCTTGGGGCATCCATGAGTGCTCAGGCGTTGGTGGTCTTCATCGCCGCGTTCCCACCGTGCGTGATCAACACCCAGCTCGGCGTGAGCACGGTCGATCCGATCCTCACGAATGCCGCACGCACGCTCGGGGCGCCCCCGATGACGATTCTCCGAAGGGTTGTCGTGCCGGTCGCCGCACCGTCGATCTTCACGGGTGCGCGCATCGCGGTGAGCAACGGATGGATGGCGCTGGTCGGCGCCGAACTCATCGTCGGCAAAGAGGGCCTCGGGTTCCTGATCGCCCAAGGTCAGTTCAACGGCGACGTCGCCATGATCTTCGTCGGAATCATCGTGATCGGGATCGTCGGCACGCTCATCGACTTCCTGATCGCCCGTGCCGAAGTCTGGACCCTGCCGTGGAAGACGGACAGCAAATGAACACCACCGTGATCAAGACCGGAGCCCCGATGAGAGAGGCCGACATGAACGACGCGACTCCGAAGATGGAGATCAGAGGAGTATCGAAGACCTACACCACGCGAAAGAGCGAGACGTACGCGCTCGAGACGACGGACCTGTCGATCGGCACGGGGGAGTTCGTCACGATCGTCGGTCCGTCCGGCTGCGGCAAGTCCACGCTGATGATGATCGCCGCCGGCCTGGAGGAGCCGTCGACGGGAGAGATTCTCGTCGACGGGAGCCCGGCAGGGCCGGCGGGCCCGAAGCGCAGTGTCGTGTTCCAGAGATTCGCGCTCTTCCCGTCGGAGACGGTCGCCCAGAACATCGGCTTCGGACTCAGCGTTGCGCATGTCTCGAAGGTCGAGCGAACCGAGCGCATCGAGGAGCAACTGACTCTGATGGGGCTCGAACAGTTCAGGAACTCCTATCCGAAAGAGCTTTCCGGAGGCATGCAGCAGCGTGTCGCGATCGCCCGAGCTCTCATCGTGCGCCCGGAGATCTTGCTCATGGACGAACCGTTCGCCGCCCTCGACGCTCAGACCAGGACTGTCATGCAAGAAGAGGTCTCACGCCTTCACCGGCGCATGCAGTCCACGGTCTTCTTCATCACGCACAGCGTCGAGGAGGCCGTGTACCTCGCCGACCGTGTCGTCGTCATGTCCAAACGGCCCGGACGCATCAAGAAGGAGATCTCCATTCCACACGATGCGCCGTGGCGCACAGGCGACATCGAAGACGCCATGACGTACGGCGACTTCAACGAGCTGAGGAAGGAGATCTGGGACCTGGTTCGAGAAGAGATCACCACGCACTGACCTACCCATGCACCCCCCTCCATCAAGAGATCGAGACACTCATGCACAAGCACACATTTCGCACCGTCGCAGCTGTTGCTTCGGCAGCTCTGATCGCCGCAGCCATGGCGGGTTGCAGCTCGACGACATCCGACAGCTCATCAAGTAAGTCGACGTCGTCGAAGATGACGTCGATCACGCTCGCCAGCCAGGCGAACGAGGGCGGATTCCCGCTCTGGCTGGCTCAGAAGCTCGGATACTTCGCCGACAACAACCTCGAGGTGAAGATCACCTACGCGGCCAACGGCGCCGCGCTCCTCGGGTCAGGTGCGGCGGGCGACTGGCAGGCGGGCTGGATCGGCTCACCGCCTGCCATCACCGGATACCAGAAGTTCGGGCTCATCACGGTCGGCACCGAGATGCACGAAGACAAGAACCTCAAGCTCGTGATGCCGAAGTCAGAGCTTGCGAAGAGCTCGCCCGCCGAGATCCTGAAGACGGGGAAGGTCGGTACGACGACGAACAGCACCTGGAGTCAGGTGCTCTACGCGTGCGCCAACAAGTTCGGGGTCGATCCGTCGAAGCTGAACATCGTCCCTCTGGACTCGCCTGCAGTACGCCAAGCGCTCATCGCGGGTCAGATCCAAGCGGGGACGACCGACTCATCGGGCGACTACGACCTCCTCAAGGGGTCGGACAAGTTCAAGATCGTGTGCAATGGAGCACAAGCGGGAATCAGCATCATCGACCCCTACGTCGTCACACCGAAGTTCGCGAACTCGAACCCGAAAGCGGCCGCCGGGTTCACGGAGGCGGTCTACCGCGCGAATGAGTACATCGATGCGCACCACTCCAAGGCGCTGGACTACATGCAGGACTACTACGCGGATGCCGGCATCAAGGGCACGAAGGCCGCAGCCGAGTTCTCCATGTCGTTCCGCCAGTTCCCGACCCTGGATGAAGCACTGAAGCAGATGAAGGACGGCTCGACCGAGAAGACGCTGAAGGCGACGGGTCAGTTCTTCGTCGACGGCGGACTCTACAAGAGCCTGCCCGACCTGTCGAAAGACATCGCGACCGGCCTGCCCATTCTCAAGGCGGCCCAGAAGATTCACGAAGGCCGATAGGCGCGGCACGTGATGGTGAGTGGTGCCCCGGCGGGGGAGGCCGGGGCACCAGGCCGAACCATGCTTCCGCAGTTCTCCCTCTCCGGACGACGCGCCGTCGTCACGGGCGTCAACGGCGACATGGGCCGAGCGATCGCACTCGGGCTCGCCGCTGCGGGCGCTGATGTGATCGGGGTGACGCGAAGACCGGGGAGCGACGAGCCCGTGCGACACGCGGTGACAGCCCTGGGGCGTGACTACCTGTCGATGTGCGCGGATCTGTCCGTTCGTGCTGAGCTGGACCAGCTTTCACAGCGGTTGCGGCGATGCCGGCCGTCTGTCGACATCCTGATCAACAACGCGGCCGGCATCGTCCGCTCCGCCGCGGTCGATCACACCGACGATGATTGGGAGGCCACCGTCGGGGTGAACCTGACAGCGTCGTTCACCCTGGCGCGTGAGGTCGGGCGCACGATGCTCGAGCAGGGCCGCGGCAAGGTCGTCTTCATCGCCTCGATGCAAAGTTTTCAAGGCGGCATGAATCTCGTCGCCTACACGGCCACCAAGACCGGCGTCGTCGGCATCGTGCGTGCCCTTGCCAACGAGTGGGCGGCATTCGGCGTGAACGTCAACGCGATCGCCCCTGGCTACATCGAGACGGCGATGACCGAGCAGCGTCGGAGCGACCCTGATGCGCGGCATGCCATCACCGACCGCATACCCGCCGGCCGTTGGGGAACACCAGAGGATGTCGTCGGCGCGGTCACCTTCTTGGCGTCGCCGGCGTCCGACTACATAGACGGTGTTGTTCTTCCGGTCGACGGTGGCTGGCTCGTGCGCTGAGCGCATCCTGACCGGTGGTGCGGCTCCGCGTCACCTGGCCCGGCCCATCGGTCTGTCGGGGTGCGAACCGACAGTCTCGACCAGGTGACGCGAAGCCCGCGTCCTACTGCAGAGCCTCGAACACCGAGCCGTCGCCGAACGTCGCGACGCCACCCGTCACCGAGATCGGTACCTCGAACACGACGATGCCGCTCGCCTGCTGACCGGCGCCGAGCGTGACCTGGGGCATCTGGTTCGAGGCTCCGTACTGCGCGCCGGCGTGTGAGTACACGGTCCCGTTCGGGTCGGTGAAGCTGGCGTCGTAGGCGAGAGTGCCGGCATCCACACCGGCATCCGTGGCCTGCACGTTCACGATGAACGCGATGTACTTCATGCCGGTATCGGGCGCCTCGTACGAGTCGTAGCCGGTCCAGTTGGCGTCGTAGCCGGTGATCCACTCGGTGTAGGTGACCACCGATCCGTCGAGGCGGTTCGTGCTCTGCATGGACGCCTTCGTGCCGGCCGGATACGGATTGTCGTACGACTGTCCCTCGGTCGCCTTCTTCTCGGCGGCTGCGGCGGCGGCATCCGCCTTCTTCTGAGCGGCATCGGCCTGAGCGGTCTTGTCCACCTCGCACAGGATGGCAGCGGACGCGTCGGAGTAGTCGTCCTGACAGCGCTCGATCTTCTCCTGCTTCCTCTGCTCGGCGAGGTAGGTGTGCTCGAGCGACTTCGCCTTTGCGACGTCGCCGCCCACGCACGTCTCACGCGCGTTCTTCGCGGCGAAGTCGTGATGGCACCGAGCGACGGTCGCCCGGTGCAGCGGCGGCGCGAGGAACGTCGCGTAGCTCAGGGCCGCCGATCCACCGACGAGCGCGATCGCGACGACGCCGGCGACGACGTACGACAGGATGCGCAGCCCGGCGGGCCAGGTGCGGAATGCGGTCTGGATGTTCTTCATGATGGTTCTCCTTCTGTGGTTGTGGCTATGTGGGTGCGGGTTGCCTAGTGCTCGTTGAGCGAGCAGAGCGAGACGAAACATCTCTGTGCACGTGCCCCTTCGACTCGCTGGGCTCGCTCAGGGTGCGCAGGGCGCAGGGGTGGGTGCCGCGCACGCCCCGGGCGCAGGGTGGGCTGCTGAGCTCGCTCAGGGAGCTGGCACGGGCCTCAGGATGCGGATGTCGTGGGATCCGCTCCCGCGGTGCGCGCCCGCTCCTCGGTAGCCGCGCGGTTCGCGGCGTCGAGCCGGATGGTGTCGGCGGTGACCTGGTGCAGGGCGCTGCGGGCGGCATCCACGGGGGCGGTGTTCTGCTGCTCCCATGCGAGCGCCTGCTCCGCCTGCGTCACGGACTGGGCGAGCGCCGCGCGTGCGGCGTCGGCGTTGAGGGCCGCCTGTCTGACCGCGATCGCGAACTGGCGAACGTGGGCGCCGTCATCCGGATTGCAGGTGATGAGCGTGGCGAACTGATCACCCTGAACGAGCAGGTACAGCTCGCGGGTGTCGTGCATGCGCGTCTTCTTGGCGGTGGCGCCCACGATGGCGCCGACGGGGCCGAACAGCAGAGCGCCGGCGCCGACCCGGGTGAGCGTGGACCGGCTGCTCGTGGCGAGGTTCCCGGCCGTGTCGACCGTGGCGCTAACCGACGCGGTGAGCGGGAACGTGCCCTGCGGCACCACGATCGACATCGGCGTGACGGATGCCGCGCCGTCGCGACCGCGATAGCTCGCGAGCGTCTGGGTGGTCGCCGAGTGCGCCTTGGCGACGGCCTTCTCGGATGCCTTCAGCCGGCGCGTGCGCTCCTTGGTCGC
>Ga0164242_10008519_pt1 | contig 11118 bp, 8 predicted proteins | sample OricomgcompostMG_FD_108783 | JGI IMG/M metagenome (GOLD analysis project Ga0164242, IMG submission 108783) | Miracle-Growth compost microbial communities from Emeryville, California, USA - Original compost - Miracle growth compost (MG) ...
GGGCAGCACCGCCGAGCTCAAGGGCATGGACGAGATCCGACGCGCATACCTGGGAGGCTGATCCGTGGGGACGTTCATCCAACTCGTCGTCGACGGACTGTCGACCGGCTCCATCTACGCCGCACTGGCCCTCGCCATCGTGCTGGTGAACCAGGCCACCGGCCTGGTGAACTTCGCGCAGGGCGGCATGGCGGTGCTCTCGGCCTACATCGCATGGTGGCTGACCGGCGTCGGCGTTCCGCTGATCCTCGCGATCCTCATCACCGTGGTCGTCTCGTTCGTGATGGGAGCCGTCATCGAGCGCTACCTGATGCGGCGCTTCGAACGCGGCGACCCCGACACCGCCGTCGTGGTCACGATCGGCCTGCTCACCCTCATCACCGGGCTGTGCGGCTGGCTGTGGACGTACAACAACCTGCAGTTCGCGTCGCTGTTCTCGCTGAACACGATCCAGATCGCGGGCGCGAGCATCAGCGTGCGGTCACTCGGCACGATCGTCGTCATCGTCGTGATGATGGTGCTGCTGCAGGCGCTCTTCCTGGGCACGAAGCTCGGTCTCGCCCTGCGCGCCGTCGCCGTGAACCCGCAGTCCGCCTCGTTCTCGGGCCTGCCGGTCGGACGCCTGCTGATGGTCGGCTGGGGTCTGGCGGCGGTGCTCGGCGCCGTCGCCGGCGCCCTGGTCGCCCCGCAGTTGAGCCTGACGCCCGGGATGATGGACACGGCGCTGGTCTACGCGCTGGCGGCCGTGATCCTCGGTGGCATCTCCAGCCCCATCGGCGTGGTCGTCGCCGCGTGGCTCATCGGCGTGCTCGAGAACCTCGCGGCCGTCTACGTGCCGTTCATCGGCTACGACCTGAAGGTCGCCGTGCCGTTCATCCTCATCTTCGTCGTGCTGATCGTGCGACCCCAGGGCCTGTTCGGCCGGAAGTCGGTGGTGCGCGTCTGATGTCCGAGACCTCCTTCTTCCGTCGCCGCTGGGTGCGCTGGGCCACGATCGTCGTGGTCGTCGTCGCGCTCATCGTGCTGCCGCTGGTCCTGCCCGAGTTCGCCAACCAGACGATCGCCCGTATCGGGGTGTTCGCGGTGGCCGTCCTGGGCCTGAACGTCGTGATGGGCTACACCGGGCAGGTCTCGCTCGGCCAGATCTTCTTCGTCGGGCTCGGCGCCTACATCACCGCGTACGGCGTGACGCACGACTGGAACATCATCGTCGTCTTCATCCTCGCGTTCGTCGGGCCCGCCGTCGTCGGCCTGCTGATCGCGCTGGCCGCCGCCCGGCTCGGCGGCCTCGCCATCGCGATGGTCACCATCGCGCTGCCGATCGTCGGCGTTCCTCTGGCCAAGCGGCTGAGCGACGTCACCGGCGGCTCGCAGGGTCTGTCGGCGCAGTTCTCCGATGTGCCCGACTGGATGCCCTTCACGATGTATGACGATCAGTGGCAGCTGTACATCGTCATCCTCGTCACCGCCATCGTGTTCCTGCTCACCCGCAACCTGGTGCACGGCCGGTACGGGCGCGCCTTCGCCATCGTGAAGGGCAACGAGGCCGTGGCATCCTCCATGGGAATCTCCCCGTACTGGTACAAGGTGATCGCTTTCACCGTGGCATCCCTCATCGGCGGCGTCGCCGGCTTCCTCTACATGGTGGTCATCCAGTACACCTCCCCCGAGACGCTGAGCTTCGCCCACTCGATCTCGCTCCTGGCGGCGATGGTCATCGGCGGAGCCGCGAGCATCGTCGGGTCCCTCCTGGGCGGCGCCTACTACGTGCTGGTGCCGCAGCTGACGAACATCGTCGACCCGAACTCGACGGCGCTGCTGCAGGGCGCGATCCTGCTCATCGTGCTGTTCGTGCTGCCGGGCGGGCTCGTCTCGCTCCCCCGTGTGCTCACGCGCCTGGCCCGCCGCCGCAGCGGCGACGACCGCGGGCGCACCCCGCAGACCACTCCGATCACGGAACCGGACCCGGCCGCCGTGACGGAGGGAAACCCAACAGAGAGGCAAGGTCACGCATGAACATGCGCAGAACAACCCGGAAGGCCGCAGGCATCGTCGCCATGGCCTCCGTTCTCGCGCTCGCCCTCGCGGGATGCTCCCGTGGCGGCAGCGGCGACAGCGGAGACGGCGGGGCCGCGGCATCCAGCCCCGGTATCACCGACACGACGATCACCCTGGGCATCACCACACCGCTGAGCGGCACGACCGCCGGCCCCGGCACCTGCACCGTCGCCGGCATCACCGCCTACTTCGGCGCGAAGAACGCCGACGGCGGCGTGAAGTTCGGCGACGGCAAGACGCGCAAGGTCGAGATCAAGGCGCTCGACGACGCGTACGACCCGCAGAAGGCCAAGGCGAACTACGACCAGCTCAAGGGCAGTGTCTTCGCCATGACGGCGGGGCTGGGCACGCCGACGAACCTGGCGTGGCGCGAAGCCGCGATCGCCGACAAGGTGCCGCAGGTGCTCGTGATGACCGGCGACCCGACCTTCAGCGACAAGAGCAAGAGCCCCTGGCAGCTCGGCTTCGTGCCCACGTACATGAACGAGGGCGAGGCCTTCGGCAAGCTGCTGGCGGCATCGGGCTCGGACCACAAGGTCGTCATCCTGTCGCAGAACGACGACTACGGTGAGGGCTACGTGTCGGGCTTCAAGGCCGGCATCGAGGGCGCGTCGAACATCACGGTCGTCAAGCAGCTGACCTACGAGGCCACCGACACCTCGGTGGACGCGCAGATCACCGAGCTCGCCTCGACGAAGGCCGATGTGATCTTCAACGCGATGTCGATCACGCCGCTCGCGATCGCGGCCCTGCAGAAGGCGCAGCAGCTGAACTGGAAGCCCAGCTGGTTCCTGCCGTCGAACACGTCGAGCCCCTCGGCGATCCTCGAGCCGGGCAAGGCCAGCGCCTACCCCGGCGTGTACTCGGTGTCGTTCGCGCAGTCGGCGTCGTCGCCGGCCTTCGCCACGACCGATGAGGGCGCACAGTTCCTGTCGGATCTGAAGGAGTACGCGAACTACAAGGACACCCCGGCGTTCCCGCACTGCGTGTGGAGCTACCAGGTGGGCGCGGTGCTCGACCAGGCCTTCCAGAAGATGACCTCGCCCACGCGGGACGACTTCATGACGGCACTGCGGTCGATCTCCGGCTACACGGCGCCGTTCATGCTCGACGGAACCTCGGTCGACACGACGACCGGCGACCAGCCGGCCGTCTCGAGCGTGGTCATCCAGAAGTTCAACGGCAAGGGCTACGACACGGTCGACAAGATCGGCTGAGTCCGCTGCTTGAGGGCCCGGCTCGGCGCGTCGCGCCGGCCGGGCCCTCTGCGTGCGCGCCGGCGGTCTGCGTGCGCGCCGGCGGCGTGCGGTCGGCAGTCTGCGTGCGGTCGGGGCGCATGTTCCTGTCCCTCCCCGCCAAATTCATATGCAACTGTCCAATGCACATCAAACTGGCGGCCAGATTGATGTGCACTGGACAAACTCATATGAGTTTGCCGCCGGGGAGGCGTCCGAACCGGCCGACGACGGACCGCGCGGGCGTCGATCGCGGGCGCGGATTGCAGGCGCGGGCGGCGGGCGCAGGCGGCGCGGGCGGGCGGCGCGGGTCAGTCCATCGAGCGGAGCAGCTCGGCGATGCCGGCCAGGTGCGCGCGCGTGGCCTGCTCGGCGGCCTGAGGATCGTGCGCGAGGATCGCGTCGATGATCGCGATGTGCTCGGGAGCGGATGTCGCGGCCCGGCCTGGCACGAACGCCAGGCGGAACTGGTGGCGCGCCGACTGGGCCCGCAGCCGCTCGAGAAGCTGCGTCGCGGTCGCGTGATCGCTGATCTCGCGCAGCCGCTGATCGAGCTCCTGGTTGACCCGCGAATAGTCGACGAGGTCGCCGGAGGCCGCCGCGGTCTCGATGCGGTCGCGCAGCGCGCGCAGCGCCTTCTCGTCCTTCGCCGTGGCCTTCTGGGCGGCCTTCCGGGCGACGAGCGACTCGAGCTCCATGCGCACCTCGACGATCTCGACCGCCTCGTCGACCGTGATCGCCCGCACGCGGGCGCCCCGGTTGGGCAGCCGCTCGACGAGCCCCTCGTTGGTGAGGTTCAGCAGAGCGGTGCGCACCGACGCGCGCGATGCCCCGTAGCGCTCGCTGAGATCGGCCTCGATGAGGCGCTGATGGGGGGCGAACTCGGCGCTCTGAATGGCGTCACGCAACCGGTGCGTGAGGTCGGGCCCGGCCGCTTGCTCCGTCGCGATCGTCGTGGACACTCCGCCTCCCCTGCTGGGCGCCGCGGTCGCGGCATCCCGTTTCCGGCCGTCATCCGGCCCTTCTCGCACAATACCGCCCGCGGCCGGTTGGCGACGAGATTCACGATGATTTTGTCGGCAGTCTTGCATCCAACCGCGCTCTTGCATCCCACGCGCGAGTGAGGCACGCTGAGACCATCGGTGCCATCATGCACCCGGCGCACCCCGCCGACCCGAGCGCGGGACGCCGTTGAGTTCGGAGGCGAAGGATGTCTCAGACCACGACGTCCGCCATGGTGCGGACAGGACTCTACATCGGCGGGCAGGAGCGATTCACCGACGAGGTGCTGTCGGTCGCAGACCCCGGCAAGCCGGGGGCGATCGTCGGCGAGGCGGCATCCGCCTCACCCGGCGACATCGCCGACGCCGTGTCGGCAGCGAAGGCCGCGTATCCAGCGTGGGCGGCGCTCGGCGCGGCCGCGCGCGCCGCCGCCATGGCCGATGCGATCGCCGGGGTCGCCGACGACCGCGATACGGATGCCGCGATCCTGTCGCAGGAGAACGGCAAGATCCGTCTCGAGGCCTGGGTGGACGCCCTCGTCTTCGAGTTGCGCTGGAACCTCGCGCTGCAGATCGCCGACCAGGTCGAGACCACGCACACGCTGCCGGCGATCCCCGGTGCGATCCCGGTCAACACCGAGGTGGCATACCAGCCGCTGGGCGTCTTGTCGATCATCGTCCCGTTCAACTGGCCGATCGCGATCCTCGGAGCATCGCTCCCCTACGCACTGCTGGCGGGCAACACGGTGATCGTGAAGGCGCCCCCGACGACCCCGCTCGCGATCACCCGCGTGGTGCAGCGCGTCGCCGAGAAGCTGCCCGCCGGCGTGCTGAACGTCGTCAGCGGCAAGGACGAGAACATGTCGGGCCTCATCCAGAACCAGGACGTCGCCAAGGTCTCGTTCACCGGCAGTGTCAACGGCGGCAAGCGCATGATGCAGATGGGCGCGACGACCCTCACCCGCGTCACCCTCGAGCTGGGCGGAAACGACCCGGCCGTCTTCCTCGAAGACGCGATCGTCGACGACGAGCACCTCGATCGCCTGTACGCCGCCGTCTTCGACACGACCGGGCAGATCTGCATGAACGCGAAGCGTGTGTTCGTGCACCGCTCGCGCCTCGACGAGGTCGTGGCGGGGCTCGCCGCCCGCCTCGAGAAGGCGGTTCTGGGCTACGGGCTCGATGAGGGCACGACCATGGGCCCGCTGAACTCCGCGGCGCAGAAGGCGTTCGTGGACGAGATCATCCAGGAGGCGAAGGATGCCGGCGCCGACGTGCGCGAGTTCGGCACCCTCCCCTCGGGCGAGCTGGCCGGCGGCAACTTCGTGCGACCGGCCCTCGTCGTCGACCCCGACCTCTCGCTGCGCGTCGTGACGCAGGAGCAGTTCGGGCCCGTCATCCCGATCATCCCGTTCGACGACGAGGACGAGGCCGTGCGCCTGGCCAACGACACCTGGGCCGGCCTGTGCGGCTCGGTGTGGACCGCATCGAAGGAGGCCGCGCACCGCGTGGGCTCGCAGCTCGAGTGCGGATACGTCTGGGTCAACGACCACGGCGCGACGCGGCTCGACCTGCGTGCGCCGTTCGGCGGCATGAAGGGATCGGGCTTCGGCCGCGAGCAGGGCATCGAAGGCGTGCGCGACTTCCAGGACACGCGCTCGATCGCGTTCCTCGACGCCGACGCCCTCGCCGCGATGGGGCACTGAGCCGCGGCATCCACTCGTCAACCGAGGTTGACACGCATCAGACTGTCAACTAAGGTTGACGGCGTGAGCGACCAGATCCCCACCGCGCTGGGCACCGACGACGGCGGCGAGCCGCTGTCCGCGTTGCGCAAGCTGCAGGCCGCACGCGCCGAGATCGCGCGCTTCGAGGCCGAGCAGGTGCGGCGCGCCCGCGCGCAGGGGTACTCGTGGGTCGCCATCGCCGATGCCCTGGGCGTGACCCGTCAGGCCGTCCATAAGAAATACGGACGAAGATGATAAGCGGCACTCGCCCGCGCCCTCACCCCGAGGAGACACCCCGCATGTCGACATCCGCCCCCGCACGCCGTTCGCCGTTCCGCCGCTCGAAGGGCGACGGCCCGCGTGCGAGCCTGCGCCAGCTGCTGCCCTACATCTTCGAACACCGCGGCGTGATCACGATCGTGATCATCCTCAGCATCCTGGGTGCGGCCGCCAGCCTCGGCCAGCCGCTCGTGGTGGGCCAGGTGATAGCGCGCGTGCAGGCGGGCGATGCACTGGGGACGCTGGTATGGATGCTGGTGGCCCTGGTGGTCGTGTCGTCGATCCTGTCCGGCTACCAGCACTACCTGCTGCAGCGCACCGGCACCGCGGTCGTCTACTCGAGCCGCCGGCGCCTGATCGCGCGCATCCTGCACCTGCCGATCAGCGAGTTCGACGCGCGCCGCACCGGCGACCTCGTCTCGCGGGTGGGCACCGACACGACCCTGCTCTACGCGGTGCTGACCCAGGGGCTGGCGGATGCCGTCGGCAACGCCCTCATCTTCATCGGCGCCATGATCGCGATGGCGATCATCGACCCGCTGCTGCTCGTGCTGATCCTCGTGGTGATCGGCGCCTCGGTCGCCGTGGTCGGCGGTCTGTCGGGCCAGATCCGCAGGCACACCCGCGTGCAACAGGAGAAAGTGGGCGAACTGTCGTCGGGCGTCGAGCGCGCGGTGGGTTCGATCCGCACGATCCGCGCGTCGGGCGCCGCCGAGCGCGAGGAAGAGTCCATCACCGCCGTCGCCGCGCAGACCTACGACGTCGGGGTGCGCGTCGCGAAGGCCTCGGCCCTGGTCGTGCCGATCGCCGGCATCGCCCTGCAGGTGTCGCTGCTGGTCGTGCTGGGCGTGGGCGGGTTCCGCGTCGCGCACGGCGACATCACGATCGCGTCGCTCGTGACCTTCGTGATGTTCCTGTTCATCCTCATCCAGCCGCTGGGCACCTTCTTCGGCGCGATCATGTCGGTCAACCAGGCGCTGGGCGCCCTCGGCCGCATTCAGGAGGTGCTCGACCTGCCGGTCGAGACCGCCGACGACGCCGAGATCGCGGCCCGGGTCGCATCCTCGGCCGAGCCGAGGAGAAATGCCGAGGAGAGGGTGGATGCCGCAGAATCGGCCCTCGCCTCGGCAGATCCCCTCGGCCGAGCCGAGGAGCGGGCCGACGGCGGGCGCGCCGACGGCGGGCGGGCCGCGGCACCCGCACCTGGCGAGCGTCAGCGACTCGAGGCATCCATCCCCGCCATCGAGTTCCGCGACGTGCACTTCGCGTACCCCGCGGCCGTGGTCGAATCACGGCGCAAGAAGGAGTCGGAGGCGCTCGCGCTGCTCGAATCCGCGCGGGTCGACACGTCGGGCCTCGACGAGGCCGACGAGACGCCCGACGGCGAGGTGCTGCACGGGGTCTCGTTCTCGGTGCCGCGCGGCGCGCGCGTCGCGCTCGTCGGTCCCTCTGGCGCCGGCAAGTCCACCACGCTCGCGCTCATCGAGCGCTTCTACGACCCGACCGGCGGGGCGATCCTGCTGGGCGGGCAGGACGTGCGCACGCTCGAGCGCACCGCGCTGCGCGCGCAGCTCGGCTACGTCGAGCAGGACGCCCCGACCCTGGCCGGCTCGATCGCCGACAACCTGCGGCTGGCGTCGCCCGAGGCATCCGACGACGACTGCCGCCGTGTGCTCGAGGCCGTCAACCTGGGCGAGGTGCTCGACCGCAGCACGCGGGGCGTCGACGCGCCCGTCGGCGAGGCGGGGGTCATGCTCTCGGGCGGCGAGCGCCAGCGCCTCGCGATCGCCCGGGCGCTGCTGGCCGCTCCCCCGATCCTGCTGCTGGACGAGTCGACCTCGTCGCTGGACGGCCTGAACGAGCAGCGCATGCGCGAGGCCATCGACGCCGTGGCCACCGGCCGCACCCTCGTCGTCATCGCGCACCGGCTGTCGACGGTCGTCGACTCGGACCACATCGTCGTCATGGACCACGGCCGCGTCGTGGGGCAGGGCACGCACTCCGAGCTCGTCGAGACGACGCCGCTCTATCGCGATCTGGCGAAGCACCAGCTGCTCGTGTGAGGCCGTGAAGACGGTCGGGATGCCACGTCCACACCACCCCGGAAAAACGTTGTGAAAACCCAGCGGGGCTCCTAACCTGAAGCCGTGGACCACACCCGACCCGAGACCGATCCGCCCGAACAGAACCCTGCCGAGAGCCCCGCCGCCGCCCCGCTCGAAGACGCCCTCACGCCCGGCGCGCTGCAGGAGTTCCGCCGCACTCTGAAGCAGCCCGAAGACACGATCGACCCGCACACGTGGGCCGGCTCGGTGCCCGATGCGCGGGGCACGGCGCCGAACGTCCGGGTGGGCCGCGACAAGTGGTTCAACCTGCTGTGGCTGCTGCCCATCGGCTTCGTCGTGCTCGTGGCAGCGGTCGCCGTCGCGCAGGGGTTGCGCGAACTGCCCGCCGTGCAGAGCTTCATGGAGCGCTATCCCGGTGCGGTGACGGTGCCCGGCGCCGAAGAGAACGCCGGCTTCCCGGCATGGCTGAGCTGGCAGCACTTCCTCAACGCGTTCTTCATGATCTTCATCATCCGGTCGGGCGTGCAGATCCTCACCGACCACCCGCGGCTGTACTGGACGCGCAACTCCACCCCGAACAAGGAATGGTTCCGCTTCCAGAAGCCGGTGCCGGCCGACCCGCTGTGGACGGCCAAGCAGGACTCAGTGAACGTCCCGGGCTGGATCGGCCTGCCGGGGCTGCGCCACTCCATCGGACTGGCCCGGTGGTGGCATCTGGGCGTCGACACGCTCTGGCTGCTCAACGGCATCATCTTCATCGTGCTGCTGTTCGTCAGCGGGCACTGGATGCGGATCGTCCCCACCAGCTGGGACGTCTTCCCCAACGCACTCTCGGTCGCCATCCAGTACGCGTCGCTGAACTGGCCGCTCGAGCAGGGGTGGGTGGTCTACAACAGCCTGCAGCTGCTGGCCTACTTCATCACGGTGTTCATCGCGGCACCCCTCGCTCTGATCACGGGGCTCGGCATGTCGCCCGCGCTGTCGACGCGCATGCGATGGATCAGCTCGCGCTTCAGCATCCAGGCCGCACGCTCGCTGCACTTCCTGGTGCTGTGCTGGTTCCTGCTGTTCATCGTCGTGCACGTCACCCTCGTGTTCACCACCGGGGCTCTGCGCAACCTCAACCACATGTTCGCGGGACGCAACGACGAGAGCTGGGTGGGCTTCTGGATCTTCGCGCTGTCGCTCGCCGTGATGATCGTCGGCTGGGTCGCCGCCTCGCCCTTGACCATCCGCAAGCCGCGGCTCATCCAGCGCGTCGGTTACGCGCTGATCGGTCCGGCCCAGCGCCTCTTCGAGCACGTCGACGCCCGGCCCGGGCAGTACACCGAGAAGGACATCTCGCCGTACATGTGGCACAACGGCAAGTACCCCGAGACCGACGAGTACCGCGCGCTGTACGACAACGGCTTCCGCGACTACCGGCTGCGCATCGGCGGGCTCGTCGAGCACCCGGTCGATCTCAGCTTGGACGAGGTGCGCGCCCTCGAGCACCACGAGCAGATCACGCAGCACTTCTGCATCCAGGGCTGGTCGGGCGTGGCGAAGTGGGGCGGCGTCTCGATGTCGACGATCCTCGATCTGGTGAAGCCCGACCCCGCGGCGAAATGGGTCGTGTTCTACTCGCTCGGCGACGGGCCCGACGGCGGCACCTACTACGACGCGCACCCCATCGAGCAAATGCGGTACCCGCTCACGATGCTCGCGTATGACATGAACGACGCGCCGCTCTCCTACGGGCACGGCGCCCCGCTCCGCCTGCGCAATGAGGTGCAGCTCGGCTTCAAGCTCGTCAAATGGATCCGCGGCATCGAGTTCGTCGCCGACTTCGCCGACATCGGCGGCGGCTACGGCGGGTACAACGAGGACCACGAGTTCTTCGGATACCGCCAGTCGATCTGACCCGGGCGCGCCCTATCGGGCCACGTACAGGATGCCGCGTCCCTGAGGCCGCGGCATCCCGAGTCCCTCGATCAGGCCGATCAGGCCTGGGCTGCCTGCTTGAGGCGGTAGCGCAGAGCGGCCAGCTCGGCCTGCAGCGGAGCGGGCACCCGGCCGTCGAACCGCGCGTAGAACTCCTCGGTGAGGTCGGCCTCCTGCGCCCAGGTCGCGGGGTCGACGGCGAACAGCTCGGTCAGATCCTCGTCGGTGACGTCCAGGCCGTCGAGGTCGAGATCCTCGACACGCGGCAGACGGCCGATCGCGCTCTCGACGGCGGGGACGGCACCGTCGACGCGACGGGCGATCCACTCGATGACACGCGAGTTGTCACCGAAGCCCGGCCACAGGAAGCGGCCGTCGGACCCCTTGCGGAACCAGTTGACCTGGAAGATGCGCGGCGCCTTGTCGAAGCGCATCTTCTGCCCGACCTTGAGCCAGTGCCCGAAGTAGTCGGCCATGTTGTAGCCACAGAACGGCAGCATGGCGAACGGGTCGCGGCGCAGCTCGCCGACGGTACCCTCGGCGGCGGCGGTGCGCTCGCTCGAGATGTTCGACCCGAGGAAGACCCCGTGCGTCCAGTCGGTGGCCTCGACCACGAGCGGCACGTTGGTGGCGCGCCGTCCGCCGAAGAGGATCGCGTCCAGGGGCACTGCCTCTTCCCAGTCGTCGGCGATCTGCGGGCACTGGGCTGCGCTGACCGTGAAGCGCGAGTTCGGGTGCGCGGCCGGCTTGCCCGACTGCGGCGTCCAGGCGTTGCCCTCCCAGTCGGTCAGGCCCTCGGGGATCTCGTCGGTCAGGCCCTCCCACCACA
>Ga0164242_10008520_pt1 | contig 11117 bp, 7 predicted proteins | sample OricomgcompostMG_FD_108783 | JGI IMG/M metagenome (GOLD analysis project Ga0164242, IMG submission 108783) | Miracle-Growth compost microbial communities from Emeryville, California, USA - Original compost - Miracle growth compost (MG) ...
AACGAGTTCCTGCAGGCCATGGAACTCGCCGATCAGGCCGGGGACCAGGAGACGCTGCGGCGCGCCCTGGTCGGCGCCTGCTGGGCCGTGCCCCTCGAGGAGGAGGACGGCGCCCTGCAGGACCGCCTGCTCACCATGGCGGAGGGCTCCGACCCACGCGCCAACCAGGCCTATGACCTGCTCTACCTGCGGGCGGTCGAGGCGCTGGCCGTGCACAACGCACCGGACACCGCTCTCGAGTTCGCGCAGCGCGCGGCCGAGCTGGCGATCGCCCATCGCGCGGCGGGTCCGCTGCACCAGATCACCCGCTTCCGCGTGGACGTCCTCACCGACCAGGACCGGCATGCGGAGGCGGCCGACGCCCTGCACGTGCTCAACGAGGTCCTGGAGGACCTCGGCGCGGGCGGCGACGCCGTGGCCCTGGCCTGGGAGGCCCGCGAACTGGTCGCCTGCGGCCGCGCGGCCGAGGCCTTCGAGGTGGCCTCCGACGCCCGCCACGAGCTCGGCGTGGGCGAGGACGGCTCGCCGGGGCAGTGGGCGCTCGTGGACCGCTGGTTCGCCGCGGCAGCCGAGGCCTCCGGCTTCCACTCCACGGCCGAGCAGTCCTGGGAACGCTCCCTCACCCTGGGGGAGCAGGCCTGGGCCGAGGCGCCGGAGCTCGCGGACGCCCAGAGGGCCGCGCTGGAGGGCTGCCAGTCCGGGCGCTCCCTCGTGGAGCTCTACCTGCGCGCGGGCGACGGCGAGGCCGTGCACACCCACGCGGAGCGCGCCCTGACGCTGGCCCGCGCCCTGGGGGACCTGGAGCCGCAGCTGCTGCCCGTGGCGCTGCAGCAGCTCGGAAGGGCGCTGGCCGCTGTGGGCGACGAGGCGGGACTGGCCCTGCTGCAGGAGGCGGAGTCCTCCGCCCGGGCCCAGGACGACGTCTGGTTCGCCGCCGACTGCCACGACGCCCGCGGCCGCGCGCTGCTGGACCTGAGCCATGACGAGGACGCGGTGCCCGTGCTGCTGGAGGCGGCCGACGCCTACGAGTCCACCGGGGACGGCGTCAACGCTGCCCTGGCCGAGTACGCCGTGGCCCACACCCTGCAGAAGCAGGGCAGGGGAGAGGACGCCGTGACGCTCTACAGCGCGTCCCTCGACCGCGTAAAGGCCATGCCGGGCCAGGTGCGTGCCGTCATCGCCGGCGCCTACGCCGAGTTGCTGGACGAGCTGGGTCGACCGCTGGACGCGGTCAAGGTCCGCCGCCTCACCAACGACGACGAGGGGGCGTAGCTCAGTCCTTGGGCCACTCGTGCACGGGGGAGCCCTCGTGCATGTGCGCGGCGTAGCGCTCCACGACCTGCCGCAGGGCTGGGGCGCGGTCCAGCCCGGCCTCCTCGCGGCGGTGCAGGGCCGAGACCAGCCAGTTGGCGCCGTTCTGCTCGGTGATGCAGCGCTGGCGCAGGATCCCCAGGTAGCGCTGCGCCACGTCGTCGTCCACGCCCAGGTCGGCCAGGCCGCGCTCCGCAGCGGGGATGAGGTGACGCAGGATCAGCTCCACCACCGGCAGCTCGCCCAGGCCCGGCCAGTAGACGGTGGCCTCCAGGCCCCACCTGGCGCAGTCCAGGAAGTTCTCCGTGGCCGTGGAGAACGCCATCCGCGTCCACACCGGCCGGTCGGCGGTGCGCAGTGAGCGGACCAGGCCGAAGAAGAAGGCGGCGTTCGCGACGGTGTCCACCACGGACGGACCGGCCGGCAGCAGCCGGTTCTCCAGCCGCAGGTGCGGACGCTCCGTGGAGGGGTCGTAGATGGGGCGGTTCCAGCGGTACACGGTGCCGTTGTGCAGGCGCAGCTCGTCCAGTGCAGGCACGCCCGTGGACGTGAGCCGGTGAGGGTCCGAGGAGAGCTCCGGCAGCAGCGCAGGGAAGTAGCGCACGTTCTCCTCGAACAGGTCCAGGACGGAGGAGATCCAGTTCTCGCCGAACCACACGCGCGGGCGCACACCCTGGTTGCGCAGCTCCGGCGCACGCGTGTCGATGGCCTGCTTGAACACCTCGATCCGGGACTCCTGCCACAGGATCTTCTCCATGAACAGCGGTGAGTTGGCCGCCAGGGCCACCTGCGGCCCGGCGATCGCCTGCGCTGCGTTCCAGGTACCGGCGAAGTTGTTGGGGGAGACCTGCACGTGCAGCTGCACCGAGGTGCAGGAGGCCTCCGGCGCGATGTTCTCCGCGTGGTAGCGCAGCCGCTCCGGGCCGGCGATGTCGATCAGCACGTCCTCGCCGCGTGCAGCGAGCACCTGCGAGTTCAGGGCCGCGTAGCGCTCGCCGTCGGAGATCCATTCCTCCGTGGTGCCGAAGGAGCGTCCGAGCGTGGGGAGGATCCCGGCGGCCACGATCCCGGCGCCCACCGAGTTGGCCCGCTCGTTCGCCCGGTTCAGCTCGGAGCGCAGCGAGGACTCCAGCTCGGCCAGGCCCTTGCCGCCGATCGAGATGGCCGGGTGGTTGAACTCGATGTTGAAGGAGCCGATCTCCGTCTGGAACGCCGGATCGGCGATTGCCTCCAGCACTTCGCGGTTGCGCAGCAACGGCTCCTGGTCCTCGTCTACGAGGTTCAGCTCGAGCTCCAGCCCGATGCTCGTCGCATCGTCGAAGGAGCCGCGGCGCAGCAGCGCCGCCAAGGTGTCCACATGGTCCACCAGCCGCTCACGGTAGAGACGGCGTTCCTCCCGCGTGAAGGAACGGGACCTGACTTCTGCGCCCATGCGGGGAGCGTACCCGCCCGCGGCCGTCCCGGGACACCCGAGGCAGTGATCGATGCCTGTGTGACGCGCGGCACCCCACGTGGCTCTCGTGCGCACCCCGGTCACGCGGCGTCGGGCACCGGACCGCGCACCCCGGCCCCGCGACGTCGAACAACGCCCCACGCCGACCCCGCGCACACGAAAGGGGGCCCCGACCGCGGTCGGGACCCCCTTCGCACCCTGCCCGGAACCAGCAGCTCCAGGCACTCAGGTCACGGGTTGACGATCTTGTTCAGCGACGGATCGTTCTTGTACGCGTCCTTGATGTTCTCCTTGGTCACCAGCACCGGGTCCAGGTACTCGGTGGGGACGTCCTTCACGCCGTTGTTGTCCTTGTCGGACGCGGCGGTGATCTCCTTGCCCTGCTGCAGGTCCTTCACCATGTCCACGGACTTCTCCACCAGGTTGGTGGTGTCCTTGTTGATGGTGGAGTACTGCTGGCCGGCGAGGATGGACTTCACGGACTGCACCTCGGAGTCCTGGCCGGTGATGACCGGGACGTCCTGACCGGCGTTCTTCGCGGACACCATCGCGGCACGCGCCAGGGTGTCGTTGGGGGAGAGGACGCCGTCCAGCTTCTTGCTGCCGTAGTTCTTCGCCAGGATGGTGTCCATGCGGGTCTGGACGTTCTTGGGGTCCCAGCCCTGCGTGGCGACCTGGGCGAAGGACTTCTGACCGGAGACGATCTTCAGCGTGCCGTCGTCGATCTTGGGCTGCAGGACCTTCATGGCGCCCTCGAAGAACGGGGTGGAGTTCGCGTCGTCCGGGGAACCGGCGATCAGCTCGACGTTGTACGGACCGTCACCCTTGCGCTCGGCGAGGCCCTTCAGCAGCGCCTGACCCTGCAGCTCGCCGACCTTGAAGTTGTCGTACGCGATGTAGTAGTCCACGTTCTTGGAGTTGGTCAGCATGCGGTCATACGCGATGACCGTGATGCCGGCGTCCTTGGCCTGCTGCAGCTGGGTGTTCAGCTGCTTGCCGTCCACGGCACCGATGACCAGGACCTTCACGCCGTTCTGGATCATGGCGCTGATCTGGTTCTGCTGCTCGGACGCGCCGTTGTTGGCGAACTGCACCTCCGGGTCGAAGCCGGCGGCCTTGAGGTCCTTGTTGAACAGGTTCTCCGCGAGGACCCAGTTCTCCGAGGTCTTCTGCGGCAGGGAGACACCGATCTTGGCGTCGGCCGAGAAGCCCGCTGCCCCGTCGGAGCCGGTGGACGAGGTGTCGGAACGGCCGCAGCCGGTCAGGGCGAGGGCCGCTGCGGCCGTGAGGGCCGCCGCAGCGGTCAGAAGCTTGCGCCTGCGCATGGTTTCTCCTTCAGGTGGCCCGGGCGGATGCCCGGGACGGGTGGGTTACGGGCGGGTGCCCGCCGAGTGGGTCAGTGGTTGGTGGTGTCCGCCGCGTCCGCGTCGGCCTTGGGGACCACGGGGGTCGCCAGGTCGGCCGGCGGTTCGGCGGGCAGGTTCTCGGTGACGTCGGCGCTCTTGGCGCTCTCGGCGCCCTTGGTGCCCGACGTCGCGGGAGCGGCGGGTGCCTCGCTCGCCTTCACGGGCGGCACGGTGACGCCGGCCGCGGCGGCTGCCGCCTCCGGCTTGGCGTTGTTCCCGCCGAGATTGCGCATGATGGCGCCGATGAGGGAGGGCTTGCCCTGCTTCTTGCTCCACACGTCGAACGCAACGGCGATCAGCAGCACGAGGCCCTTGATGACCGAGGTCCAGGCGGTGCCCGCGTTCATCAGCTGCAGGCCGTTGTTCAGCACGGCCATGACGAGACCACCGACGATGGAACCGATCACGGTGCCGACGCCGCCGGAGACGGCGGCGCCACCGATGAAGACGGCCGCGATGGCGTCCAGCTCCCAACCGGTGCCGTCCAGCGGGCCCGAGGCCTGCGAGCGGGCGATGAACATCATGCCCGCCACGGCCGCCAGGACGGACATGTTGGTCATGATGAAGAAGTCGACCTTCTTGTCGTTCACGCCGGACAGGCGCGCGGCCTGGCGGTTGCCACCCACGGCGTAGATGGCGCGGCCACCCACGGTGCGGGAGGTGATGAACTGGTAGATCACCACGAGGACCACGAGGATGATGCCGGCGACCGGGAAGGACGTGCCGGGGCGGCCCGTGGCGAAGAGGTAGGCCACGTAGGCGATGACGGCGCAGATGACCACGGTGCGCACCACGTCCACCCACACGGGCGCCACGGTGGTGCCCGCCTTGTGGGCGCGGGCGCGCTGACGCAGCGTGGACCAGACCAGGTACGCGATGGCCAGCAGGCCGATGATCAGCGTGGGGTAGTTGAACGCGGCGTTGGGCACGCCGTCCGGCAGGTAGCCGTTGCCGATCACCTGGAAGCCGTCGGGGACGGGGATGGTGTTCTGCTTGCCCACCAGCTGGTTCAGGCCGCGGAAGAGCAGCATGCCGGCCAGGGTGACGATGAACGCCGGGATGCCGACGTAGGCGACCCAGAAGCCCTGCCAGGCGCCGGCGGCGACGCCGAGCACGATCCCGAAGAGGATGCCGGCCCACCAGGGCAGGTTCCAGTTCTGCATGGCCATGGCCACGGAGATGCCGACGAACGCGGCCACGGAGCCCACGGAAAGGTCGATGTGACCCATGATGATGACCATCACCATGCCGATGGCGAGGACCAGCACGTAGGCGTAGCCGTTGACGATGTTCTGCACGTTCCCCGAGGTGAGGACCGAGCCGCCGGTGGCGAGCTGGAAGAAGATGATCAGCGCGACGAGCGCGAAGACCATCCCGAACTGGCGGATGTTGCCGCCGAAGAGCTGTTTGAAGGAATTCACGGTTCTTCCTGGTGGTGAAGGACGGGTGACGGGAGGTTTCAGGCGGCCGCGACGGGGCGGGGGCCGGCGGAGGTCATCAGACGCATGAGGTTCTCCTGCGTCGCGTCCTCGCGGGAGACCTCGCCGGTGATGGCGCCCTCGAAGAGGGTGTAGATCCGGTCGGAGAGGCCCAGCAGCTCCGGCAGTTCGGAGGAGACCACGATCACGGCCTTGCCCTGATCGGCCAGGGCCTGGATCACGCCGTAGATCTCGTACTTGGCGCCCACGTCGATCCCTCGGGTGGGCTCATCGAGGATGAGCACGTCCGGATCGGCGAAGAGCCACTTGGACAGGACGACCTTCTGCTGGTTGCCGCCGGAGAGCTTGGCGACGCCCTCCTCCACGGTGGGGGCCTTGGTGCGCAGCCGCTGGCGGTACTCCTCCGCCGCCAACTGCTCCGCGTGGCGGTCCACCACGCCTCGCTTGGAGATCTTGCCGAGGCGGGCCGCCACGGTGGTGGTCTTGATGGAGTCCAGCAGGTTCAGCCCGAGGATCTTGCGGTCCTCGGTGACGTAGGCGAGCCCGGCGCGGATGGCCTTGCGGACGGTGGAGACGTCCACGCGCTTGCCGTGCAGCTTCACCTCACCGGAGATCTTGGTGCCGTAGCTCTGCCCGAAGATGGAGCGCATGAGCTCGGTGCGGCCTGCGCCCATGAGGCCGGCGAAGCCGACGATCTCCCCGGCGCGCACAGTGAAGGAGGCGTGCTTGGAGGAGAGCCGCTCGCTGATGCGGGGGTGCTGCACCGTCCAGTCGGAGACCTCCAGCATGACCTCGCCGATGTGCGGCGTGTGGTCGGGGAAGCGGGACTCGAGCGAGCGGCCCACCATCGCCTTGATGATGGAGTCCTCGTTGAAGCCGGAGGCCTTGTCCATGGTGGTGATGGTGTGGCCGTCACGGATCACGGTCAGGGAGTCGGCGATCTGCTCGATCTCGGAGAGCTTGTGGCTGATCATGATGCAGCTGATCCCGCGCGAGCGCAGGCCGTCCATGAGGGCCAGCAGGTCCTGCGAGTCCTTCTCGTTCAGCGCGGAGGTGGGCTCGTCCAGGATCAGCAGGCGCACGTTCTTGGCCAGCGCCTTGGCGATCTCGACGAGCTGCTGCTTGCCCACGCCGAGTTCCTTGATCTTGGTGTCCGGCTCCTCCACCAAGCCCACGCGCTCCATGAGCTCCGCCGCCTCGCGGTTGGTGTCGATCCAGTCGATGACCCCGCTCTTGGAGCGCTCGTTGCCCAGGAAGATGTTCTCCGCGATGGACAGCTCGGGGATGAGGGCCAGCTCCTGGTGGACGATCACGATGCCGGACTCCTCGGAGTCCTTGATGCCGCTGAACTGCACGGGCTTGCCGTCCAGCACGATGTCACCCTCGTAGCTCCCGTGCGGGTAGACCGCGGAGAGCACCTTCATGAGCGTGGACTTGCCCGCCCCGTTCTCGCCGCAGATGGCGTGGATCTCGCCGCGCTGGACCGTGAGGTTCACGTCGTCGAGCGCGACGACCCCGGGGAAGCGCTTGGTGATGTGGCGCATCTCCAGGATCGGATCCGAAGTCTGCATGGCCTATGCCACCTCTCGTTGTGTTCCGGCTCACGTCCGGAGTTCCGTTCAGAAAGTAAAGCCACTCAGCGGCTTGGCGTCAAGTAGTGAAATCAAACCGTTGTCTCGAGTGCCCCGGTCATCGGCCCGTAGACCTCGCTGGGATCCGCCGAGGTCAGGACGGAGACCGCGGCTCCGAGGGCCTCCGCCCGGTCCCTCAGCAGTGAGACCTGCACCGTGGTGGAGCGCGCGATGTCCGGGACGGTGTGGCGGTGCAGACCGCGCACCACCGGCTCCAGCAGCAGGTCGCCCAGATCGCTCAGCGGTCCGCCGAGCAGGATCGTCTCCGGGTTGATGATGCTGGCCAGCTGACCCAGCACCTTGCCCACGGACAGGCCGGCGTCCTCCACCACGCGGCGGGTCACGGCGTCCCCGTCCAGGGCGGCCGTGACCAGCTCGTCGGTGTTCTGGGGCGGGTGCGGGGTGGCGGCCAGGGCGCGCAGCATGGAGGACGTGCTGGCCACGGTCTCGAGGCAGCCGCGGTTGCCGCAGCGGCACACGAGGCCCTGCTCCACCACGATCGTGTGGCCGATCTCGCCGGCCAGCCCGGTGTGCCCCGCGTGCAGCCTGCCGTCGATCACCAGACCGGTGCCGATGCCGGTGCCGATCTTCACGAAGACGAAGTCGTCGCCGAGGCTGGTACGCCCCCAGGCCTGGTGGGCCAGGGCGCCGAGGTTGGCATCGTTCTGCACGATCACGGGCACCTGCAGCGCGGCCTGCATCCTCGGCGTGATGTCCAGCCCCACCCACTCCGGCAGGATGGCGCCGGAGCCGATCCGACCGGTGTTCGGGTCGAAGGGGCCGGGGATGCCGACGCCGGCGCCGAGCACCTGCCCGAGCTCGCGGCCGGCGCTGGCGAGGGCCGCGTGCATGGCCTCCTGGGCCGCGGCGATCCCGGTGACGGCGTCGTGGCCGAGGGGGAGGGCGCGCAGTTCCTCCGCGACGACCTCGTGGCCCGGGGTGGCGACGACGCAGCGCACGTGGCGGCGTCCGATGTCGAGACCCACGGCCACGCGCCCGGTGTCCACGAGGTGGATGTCGAGGGCGCGGCGGCCGGAGGAGGTGGTGGGGGTCAGGCGGACCCGACCTGCTGCCTCGAGGTCCCGCACGATGCTGGCCACGGTGCCGGCGGAGAGGCCGGTGGTGCGCGTGATCTGCGCCTGCGTGGAGGGCCCCTGGGCGCTCAGGGCGGTGACGACCCGGCGCACGTTGTCGCGGCGCAGGGCGGACTGCGAGCCGGGGCCGACCGACCCGGAAGCGCCGTTGTCTTCAGGAGGCATGAGCACATCGTGATCCATGTCTCGCTTGGAGTCAAGTAGTGAAGACTAGCGGCGGGCCCGTTGACAGGCGGTCACGGGGGTTGACGGATTCCACACGCTGCCCGACGTCGTGTGGGCGCCTTCGCGCCCGACGCGCCTCCACGCCGTCGTGCACCGCAAGCGCGTGGCTCACCTGCCCCACCTGCTCCGCAACTTCTCAGAGCGACGTCCATTGGACGCGCAGAAGAGAAGCCACAGTGCAGGCAAGGGCGCCCGGTCACCGTGATTTCTCACTTGCCACTCCATTGGCGCGGCAGACGAGAAATCACGGTGAGGGGGACGGCGGGAATGGCCGGGACGGCCGGCGCGGACGTCTCACCCCGCGAGATTCCCCATGTGCCACGCCATTGGCGTGGCACATGGGGAATTTCGCGGGGAGAGGGGCGGGTGAGGTGCGAAGAGAGAAGTGAGAGAAGGGCGGGCGCTCAGGCCTGTTCGGCGTTGGCGGTCTTGTGGCGCGCCGCGAGCGCGAGGTACGTGCTCGCGTTGGTGGCCAGGCCGGCGACCTCCTCGTCGGTGAGCTCGCGCCGGACCTTGGCCGGGACGCCGGCCACGAGGGAGCGCGGGGGCACTTGCGTCCCCTCCAGCACCAGCGCGCCGGCGGCCACCAGGCTGTTCTCGCCGATCACGGCGTGGTTCATGATCGTGGCGGACATGCCCACCAGGCAGCCGTTGCCCACCGTGCACCCGTGGATCACGGCGGTGTGGCCCACGGAGACGTCGTCGCCGATGCTGCAGGGGGCGTCCGCGTCGGCGTGCACCACCACGTTGTCCTGCAGGTTGGTGCGCTCGCCCACGCTGATGGAACCGGAGTCGGAGCGGACCGAGACCCCGTAGAACGCGCTGGAGTCCGCGCCGAAGCTCACGGGGCCGGAGAGCACGGCCGTGGGGGCCAGGAACGCGCTGGGGTGGACGCTGGGGGCGCCAGTGTCGAGTTCAATCAGATGTGCCATGGCGCGAGTCTAGGTCGGGTCCGCTGCCGTCACGATCGCGTCACGTTCGACATGCGCGCTCGCCGCTGCGTCATCGCCTCGAGCCGGCAGCGCCCGGCTCCTACCGTGGCGGCATGAGCGTGAATCCTCCCTACCGTGCAGATATCGTCGGTTCCTTCCTGCGCCCCGAGCCCCTGCGGCACGCGCGGGCCGAGCCGGAGGCGGGACGACTGAGCGCCGAAGACCTACGCCAGGTCGAGGACCAGCAGATCCGCGAGCTGGTGGACCGCGAGGCCGCCGCCGGGCTGCGGCTGGCCACCGACGGCGAGTTCCGCCGCTCCTGGTGGCACTTCGACTTCTTCGCCGGCCTGGACGGGGTCACCCTCGTCGAGCTGGACCACGGCTTGCCGTTCCAGGGTGCGGCGACCAGGACGCTCGGCCTGCGGATCGACGGGCGCATCGGCTTCCCCTCGGACCACCCGATGCTGGCGCACTTCACGGCGCTCGCCGAGGAGGCGAAGCGGGCCGGCGTCCGCGCCAAGTTCTCGCTGCCGGCTCCCACCGTCCTGGACTTCAGGGTGGAACCGGAGCAGCTTCTCGCCTACCCGGACCGCGCCGCGTACGTGGATGACCTGGTGCAGGCCTACCGCGATGCGCTGGCCGCCTTCCACGCTGCCGGTGCCGACTACCTGCAGCTGGACGACACGGCCTGGGCCTACCTGTGCAGCGAGACGGAGCTGGAGCGCGCCCGCACCGAGCGCGGCATCGACACGGACGGGCTGGGGGAGCGCTACCGGGACCTGCTCACCCGGGTCCTGACGGACAAGCCGGAGTCGCTCGTGGTGACCACCCATGTGTGCCGCGGCAACTTCCGCTCCACCTGGATCTCCTCCGGCGGCTACGAGCCGGTGGCGCAGCACCTCTTCGCCGTGCCGTACGACGGCTTCTTCCTGGAGTACGACTCGGAGCGGGCCGGCGGCTTCGAGCCGCTGCGCCATGTGCCGCGCGGGGAGCAGACCGTGGTGCTCGGCCTCATCACCTCCAAGTCCGGTGAACTCGAGGACCCTGAGACCATCAAGGCCCGCATCGCCGAGGCCGCGCAGTACGTCCCGCTGCAGCAGCTGGCCTTGTCCACGCAGTGCGGCTTCGCCTCCACGGAGGAGGGCAACGTCCTCACCGAGGAGGAGCAGTGGGGCAAGATCGCCGAGGTGGTGCGGATCGCCGGCGAGGTCTGGCCCGACTGACCCCGGCAAGCCCGGCGCACCCCCGGCAGCGTCGACAACCCCGGCGCGCCCGGCCACGGGCGGCGCCGGTAGGATGGATCGGTCATGGACTGCTCCTACTTCGACGCCGGCCGCTGCGGCTCCTGCACCCTCATGGGTCAGCCGTACCCGGAGCAGGTCCGCGCCAAGGACGAGCTGGCGCACCGCCTCCTGGGGGACGTGCCGGGCCTCACCTGGGACGAACCGTTCGTCGCCGGGGAGTCCGGCTTCCGCAACCGCGCCAAGATGGTGGTGGGCGGCACCGCGAAGAAGCCGACGCTGGGGATCCTGGATGATCAGGGCTACGGCGTTGACCTGCGCCGCTGCGGGGTGATCGACCCGGCGATCACCGCGATCCTGCCCCTCATCGCCTCCTTCATCCGCG
>Ga0164242_10008521_pt1 | contig 11117 bp, 9 predicted proteins | sample OricomgcompostMG_FD_108783 | JGI IMG/M metagenome (GOLD analysis project Ga0164242, IMG submission 108783) | Miracle-Growth compost microbial communities from Emeryville, California, USA - Original compost - Miracle growth compost (MG) ...
GCGTCAATACATGCGACATACCGTGGGCAACACGGACAGCGCGTTCGGCCCTGAAGGCTCGCTAGGATAGCGGCCGTCGATTCCCACCGAAGACCAGGCTTGGCAAGAGGGATTCAATATATGCCTCTGCCCTCGCGCGTTCAAGACTTCGCCCATTGAAAGTAACGATTGCTGGTCGCGCTTAAATGCGAAAAATCATGAGGCACGGCCCCTGCCCTAAACCGCTTCGATCTTGCGCGTGGGCTTGGTCGCCGGTTGCAGAGGATCGGCCGCGGCAGCGGATCTGGCACGCGCTGCCGTCTCCGCGTCGCGCGACGACGCCGCGAGCGTTTCGATGTCGCCGCGCAGCGGACACTCCTGTTGCAGGCTCTTGTCCTTGTCGAGCGCTTCGACGAGATAATCGACGAACGCACGCACGGCCGGCACCATGCCCTGGCGCGAGAGAAACACGGCATAGAGCTGCGGCACGGGCAGCGTCCAGCCCGGCATCACGGGCGAGAGCTTGCCCGAGCGCAGCGCGGCGCCGTACATCATTTCCGGCAGCGCCGCGATGCCGAGGCCCGCGAGCACGGCCTCGCGGATCGTCGAGAGATCGGCCGTAATCAGGCGCGGCTCGTGTTCGTGCGCGTGATGCGTGCCATCGGGCGAGATCAGGTGGAAGACGTGGCGGCCGTCGCCCGTCGGCGTATCGAGCGTTTCGAAACGGTCGAGGTCGGCCGGCGTCAGCGGCGGCGCGTTCTGCGCGAGCAGGCTCGGCGCGCCGACGAGCATCTGTTCCGTGCGCCAGATCGGACGCACGACGACATTGGCGTTCTGCGGCGGCTCCGAACGCACGCGCAGCGCGACGTCCACCGAGTCCTCGAACAGGTCGATCACGCGGTTCGTCACGCGCATGACGACACGCACCTCGGGAAAGCGGTGCATGAATTCCGGAATGATCTGCGAAAAGAGCGTCTGCGAGAGCGTGACGGGCACGCTCACGCGCACGGTGCCGCGCGGCGACGCGCGCAGCGACTGGACGACGTTCACGGCCGCCTGCGCTTCGGCGAGCATCGTCCGGCAGTGCTGGTAGAACAGCTCGCCTGCCTCGGTCAGCGCGAGCTTGCGCGTGGAGCGCTGCAGGAGGCGCACGCCGAGCGACGCTTCGAGTTCGCTCACGCGCCGCGACAGGCGCGACTTCGAAATGCCGAGCACGCGCTCGGCCGCGGAAAAGCCACCGTGCTCGATAACCTGCGAGAAATACATCAGGTCATTCAGGTTATGCGAGTCGATTTTCATGTCGTCGTTCCAGCGATGGGACAATCCATTGCGGCCGGGCCCAGGAAACGGGCCAAACGGGGCGAATCGGGCTCCCTATAATAGCTGTTCGTTCCGTGTTTCAACGCAATCCCCATTGTTCAGAGGTGATATCCCGATGACGACGACCCGCACGATCGAACGCATCATCCCCGCCGTTCGCACGACCGAAGGCGGCGGCTTCATCGTCCACCGGCCGTTCCCGACGCGACAGTTGATGGACTTCGACCCGTTCCTGCTGCTCGACGAGATGGGCCCGATCGACTATGCGCCGGGCGAGGCGAAAGGCGCGCCCGACCATCCGCATCGCGGCTTCGAGACGGTCACCTACATGCTCGCGGGGCGCTTCGGGCACAAGGACTCGTCGGGCGAGGCGGGCACGCTCGGCCCCGGCGACGTGCAGTGGATGACGGCCGGCGCGGGCGTCATTCATAGCGAAATGCCCGACGACGAATTCGTGCGCAACGGCGGCCTCATGCATGGGCTGCAATTGTGGGTCAACCTGCCGGCGCGCGACAAGCTGATCGCGCCGCGCTACCAGGAGATGCCGACGGCACGCATTCCGGTGGGGCACAGCGCCGACGGCAAGGTCTCGGTGAAGGTGATCGCCGGCGAGGCGCTCGGCGTGCAGGCCGCGATCGAGACGCGCACGCCGATCCTCTATCAGCACTTCACGATCGCGCCGGGCGGGCGCGTCGAGCAGCCGGTGCCGCGGCACTGGAATGTGTTCGCCTACGGTCTCGCGGGCGCGGGGTCGTATGGACGCGCGGACGAACGCGTCGAGGCGCAGCAGATGGTGGCCTTCGCCAACGACGGCGATTCCGTCGTGCTCGCGGCCGCGCAGGATGCGACCGCACCGCTGGAAGTGCTGCTCATCGGCGGCGAGCCGCTCAACGAACCCGTGGTCCGCTACGGCCCGTTCGTGATGAATACCGAACAGGAGATCCGCGAAGCCGTGCTCGACTATCAGGCCGGACGCATGGGGCGCATCGCGCACTGATTGGCGGGCCGCCACCGTCCGCAGCTTTCGCGAGTTTCCGTCACAATAGGGCCTTCAGGGCACGCGCGGCGCGCGCCCTCCCTTATCCGTTGTCCGTATCGATCGCGAGGAGCGCATGGCAGAGCCCGCCGTCATTGCCGAGATTGGCCGCACCGACTATCAGGTTCGGTTCGACGACGGCACCCATACCTGGATCGCCGACGAGCCCGTTTCCGCGGGCGGCGGCGATCGCGGCCCCGCGCCCTTCTCGCTGCTGCTGTCGAGCCTCGGCGCCTGCACGTCGATCACCCTGAGGATGTACGCGGGACGCAAGGCCTGGCCGCTCGAAGGCGTGCGCGTCGCGCTGACGATGGAGACCGGCGCCGCGGGCACGACGATCGACCGCCAGATCGCCCTCGCCGGCCCGCTCACCGACGAGCAGCGCGAACGCCTCCTGCAGATCGCCAACGCATGCCCCGTTCACAAGGTGCTGACCGGATCGGTGACGATCCGCTCGGGCCTCGTCGCGGCGTAGCAGCGTGGATGCACGGACGACACCGTCACAGGAAGCCGTCGACTTGAACTTCGAACACCTTATCCAGATCAACGACCCGCAAGACCCGCTCATCGAGCCGATGACGCGCGAACAACTGTGGGAAGGCCTCGTGCTGCGCGCGGAGCAGCCGCAACTGTTCGTGCTCGGGCTCGACAGCTGCACGATTCTCTCGCGCGACGAGAACACGCTCGAACGCGAACTGCACTACGGCAAGGCGACCGTGCGCGACCGCGTCACGCTCACGCCCGGCGAGAGCGTCCGCTACGACATTCTCGCGACGGCCGAGTACGTGGGCGGCTCGCTGACGATGACGATCGAGGAGCCCGAGACGACGCAGTTGTTCCTGCGCTTCGACTACCGGACGACGCTGCCCGCCGCCGCGACCGAGGACGAGCGGCAGACTTCGGAAATCGTGAAGTCGGCGTACCGCGAGTCCGATATCGACACGGTGCGGCTGATCCGCCAGTTCGTGCTCGGGCCGGACGGCAGCGCGGCGCGCACGCATTGAGAGCGAGGCGTCCGCTTCAGGCCGGATGATCGCCGACGTTCGCGCCGAACACGCGCTGCCGCAGCACGGCGAGTTGGTCGCGCGCCTGCGCGGCCTTTTCGAATTCGAGGTTCTTCGCGTAGTCCATCATCTGCTTTTCGAGCTTTTTGATTTCCTTCGCAAGTTGCTTCTCCGACATATCCTCGAACTTCGCACGCTCCTGCTCTTCGCGTAGCTCGGCGCGCGCGTCGTCGACGTTGTAGACGCCGTCGATAATGTCCTTGATCCGCTTGACGACGCCGCGCGGCACGATGCCGTGCGCCTCGTTGTGGGCGATCTGCTTCGCGCGGCGGCGCTCGGTCTCGTCGATCGCGCGGCGCATCGAGTCGGTGATGCGGTCGCCGTAGAGGATCGCCTTGCCGTTCACGTTGCGCGCCGCGCGGCCGATCGTCTGGATCAGCGAGCGTTCGGCGCGCAGGAAGCCTTCCTTGTCGGAGTCGAGGATCGCGACGAGCGACACCTCGGGGATATCGAGCCCCTCGCGCAGCAGGTTGATGCCGACGAGCACATCGAACGTACCGAGCCGCAGATCGCGGATGATCTCGACGCGCTCCACGGTGTCGATGTCGCTATGCAGGTAGCGCACCTTCACGCCGTGGTCGGCGAGGAATTCGGTCAGTTGCTCGGCCATCCGCTTCGTCAGTGTCGTGACGAGCACGCGCTCGCCCACCTTCACGCGTTCGTTGATCTCGCCGAGGACGTCGTCGACCTGGGTCGAGGCGGGCCGCACCTCGATGACCGGATCGACCAGGCCCGTCGGCCGCACGACCTGCTCGGCGATCTGGCCCGTGACGCGCTTCTCGTAGTCGGCCGGCGTTGCCGAGACGAAAATCACCTGGCGCATCTTGCGCTCGAATTCGTTGAACTTGAGCGGCCGGTTATCGAGCGCCGAAGGCAGGCGGAAACCGTAATCGACGAGATTTTCCTTGCGCGCGCGGTCGCCGTTGTACATGCCGTTCAACTGGCCGATCAGCACGTGCGACTCGTCGAGGAACATGAGGGCGTCGGGCGGCAGGTAATCGACGAGCGTCGGCGGCGGCTCGCCCGGCAGCGCGCCCGAGAAATGCCGCGAGTAGTTCTCGATGCCCTTGCAGAAGCCGAGTTCCTGGAGCATTTCGAGGTCGAAGCGCGTGCGCTGTTCGAGCCGCTGCGCCTCGACGAGCTTGCCCTGCGAATGGAAGAATTCGAGCCGCTCGCGCAGCTCGGCCTTGATCGTCTCGACGGCGCGCAGCACGGTCTCGCGCGGCGTCACGTAGTGCGACGACGGATAGACCGTGAAGCGCGGAATCTTCTGGCGCACGCGGCCCGTCAGCGGGTCGAACAGTTGCAGCGTCTCGACCTCGTCGTCGAACAGTTCGACGCGCACGGCCATCTCGGCGTGTTCGGCCGGGAAGATGTCGATCGTGTCGCCGCGCACGCGGAACGTGCCGCGCTGGAAGTCCTGCTCGTTACGGCTGTACTGCATCGCAATGAGGCGCGCGATGACGTCGCGCTGGCCGATGCGATCGCCGTGGCGCAGCGTCAGGATCATCTGGTGATACTCGGACGGATTGCCGATACCGTAGATCGCCGACACCGTCGCGACGATGACGACGTCGCGCCGCTCCATCAGGCTCTTCGTCGCCGACAGGCGCATCTGCTCGATGTGCTCGTTGATCGACGAGTCCTTTTCGATGAACAGGTCGCGCTGCGGGACGTAGGCTTCCGGCTGGTAGTAGTCGTAGTACGAGACGAAGTATTCGACGGCGTTGTGCGGGAAGAACTCGCGGAACTCCGAGTAAAGCTGCGCGGCGAGCGTCTTGTTCGGCGCGAAGACGATGGCCGGACGGCCGAGCCGCGCGATCGTGTTCGCCATCGTGAAGGTCTTGCCCGAGCCCGTCACGCCGAGCAGCGTCTGGAACGCGAGGCCGTCGCCGACGCCCTCGACGAGCGTTTCGATCGCCGTCGGCTGGTCGCCCGCGGGCGGATACGGCTGGTAAAGCCGGAACGGCGAGCCTTCGTAGCTGACGAACTTCGATTCGTCGAACGCGGCGGCATCGGCGACCAGGGGTGCGGACATAAAGCGACATCCTTGACTGGGGCAAAAGAGCATTCTAGCGCCTCGGGCAGGGGCGAGCCGGGGGCCGGCGTGGGATACAATAGCGTGTTCGTGGCCGGCAGGCCCGCTGCCCCGGCGTCGCTGGCCGGCGCGGCGCGGGACCCGCGAGCAAGCGGCCGTTCGAGCGTCTGGTTGTTCCCGACTGTTCCTTGACTGTTCCTGTTCATTGCGAAACTACGGGCCGAAACACGGCCGAACCATCATGTCCCTCTTTTCCGCTGTCGAACTCGCCCCCCGCGACCCGATTCTCGGTCTGAACGAAGCCTATAACGCCGATGCGCGCACCACGAAGGTGAACCTCGGCGTCGGCGTCTATACCAACGAAGACGGCAAGATCCCGCTCCTGCGCGCGGTTCGTGAAGCGGAGCAGGCCCGCGTCGAAGCCGGCCTGCCGCGCGGCTACCTGCCGATCGAAGGCCTCGGCGCCTACGACTCCGCCGTCCAGAAGCTCCTGCTCGGCGACGCCTCGCCGCTGATCGCGGCCGGCCGCGTCGTCACGGCCCAGGCGCTCGGCGGCACGGGCGCGCTGAAGATCGGCGCCGACTTCCTCAAGCGCGTGAACCCGGCCGCCAAGGTCGCGATCAGCGACCCGAGCTGGGAAAACCACCGCGCGCTCTTCGAGAGCGCGGGCTTCGAAGTCGTGGCCTACCCGTACTACGACGCGGCGACCAACGGCGTGAACTTCGACGCGATGCTGGCCGCGCTGAACGGCTATGCGGCCGGCACGATCCTCGTGCTGCACGCCTGCTGCCACAACCCGACCGGCGTGGACCTGACGATCGGCCAGTGGAAGCAGATCATCGAAGTCGTCAAGGCGCGCAACCTCGTGCCGTTCCTCGACATCGCCTACCAGGGCTTCGGCGACGGCATCGCGGAAGACGGCGAAGTCGTCCGCCTCTTCGCGGCCTCGGACCTGAACGTATTCGTCTCGTCGTCGTTCTCGAAGTCGTTCTCGCTCTACGGCGAACGCGTCGGCGCGCTGTCGATCATCACGGGCAGCAAGGAAGAGTCGGCGCGCGTGCTCTCGCAACTGAAGCGCGTGATCCGCACGAACTACTCGAACCCGCCGACGCACGGCGGCTCGGTCGTCGCGGCCGTCCTCAACTCGCCGGAACTGCGCGCGCTCTGGGAAAACGAACTCGGCGACATGCGCAACCGCATCCGCGCGATGCGTACGGGTCTCGTCGAACGCCTCGCGGCGGCCGGCGTGGACCGCGACTTCAGCTTCATCAACCTGCAGCGCGGCATGTTCTCGTACTCGGGCCTGACGGCCGCGCAAGTTGATCGTCTGCGCGAAGAGTTCGGCATCTACGCCGTCAGCACGGGCCGCATTTGCGTGGCCGCGCTCAATTCGCGCAATCTCGACGTGGTGGCCAACGCCATCGCGCAGGTGATCCGGTAAGGCGGTGCGAGCGCGCGGCGCGCGCTTGTTCATCGCGCCAGCGCCCGGATCGAGGCGGCGCCCGTTCGAAAGGACGGGCGCCGTTTTTCATTTGCGGCCCGGTTTCGAGCGCGCGGCGGCGATCCGCTAGTCGTCGCGCTCGCCCGCTCGCGGCGGCGCGCAGACGCTCTCCTCGGGAACCACATGCCGGCGGCCGTCACGATGGATGTCGTGCGTGACAAAGCCCGCGTCGTTATTGGGCTTGTCGAGCCAGCCCGGCTGCGCGAGCGACGCGCGAATGTCGCGCAGGCCGCTTTGCCAGTGTTCGCGCATCGTCGAGATGCCGAACTGGAAATCCTTGAAGTGCCCCTCGTACTCCTTGTGCCGGTAGATCAGGTGGACCACGTTGAACTGCTTCGTGCACGAGAGGTCCTGCGCGAGATGGACCCACGGATCGTCCCGATGCTCGGGCGCGACGCGCTCGAGCACCTCGCGCATCACATGGCGAAAGCGCTGCGAGCGTTCGATCATGTCGGTCACGAGACGCGTGCGGCTCGAATACTGGATGTCCTTCATGCGGCCCTGGACATCGGTCAGGCTGTCGGGCACGGGGCCGCGCGCGCTCCAGAGATCGACCTGGAACGCGAGCGTGTCGCGGCGCGGCGTGGCCTGGATCACCTCGTAGAGCGGCGTGTTCGACATCAGTCCGCCGTCCCAGTAATACTCGCCGTCGATCTCGACGGCCGCGAAGCCCGGCGGCAACGCGCCCGACGCCATGAAGTGCTCGGTCCGCAGCTTCGTGGTGGCGTTGTCGAAGTAGACGAAGTTGCCGGTGCCGACGTTGACGGCGCCCACCGAGACGCGCGTCTCCTCTGAGTTGATCCGGTCGAAGTCGCAGAGGCGTTCGAGCGTGGCCTTCAGCGGACGCGTGTCGTAATAGCTCGCGCGGTCCGGATAGCTCGATGTATTCGGCAGCGGCATCGGGAAGCGCGGCACGAAGAAGCCCTTCTGCCCTTCGACGAGCGCCCCCGCCGCCTGCAACGCCGTGAAGGTCTTGCGGATCGTGGCGCCCGAATTGAAGAGCGCATGCTCGATGAACGCGGGCATCGGCACGGTCAGCGCGGGCTGGCAGATCGTTTCCCAGAACTCGCGCAGCCGCGCGACGCGCTGCCCGGGCGGATTGCCCGCGATGATCGCCGTGTTGAGCGCGCCGATCGAAATGCCCGCTATGCGGTTCGGTTCGATGCCGGCCTCGACGAGGCCTTCGTAGACGCCGCCCTGGTACGCCCCGAGCGCGCCGCCGCCCTGCAGCGTGAGCGCGACCGTCTCCCATTGCGCGGCTGCGGCGGCGAGGTTGCGCGGCTCGCTGCCCTGCGGCGCGGCACCGCCGGGCGCCGCGGCCCTATGCGCGCCGCCCTCGTCTGCCACGGCGCTCGAGTGGGCCTGCTTTCTGCGTTGCGCCATGGCCGCGCTCTCCGGTTATTGCATGAACCAGCCGTGGCTGACGACGAACGACTGGCCCGTGAAGGCCGCGGTCGGGAACGCCGAGAGGAACAGGACGGTCTGGGCGACGTCCTCGACGGTCGTGAACACGCCGTCCACGGTGCCGCCGAGCATCACGCGGCGAACGACTTCCTCTTCGGAGATGCCGAGCTCCCTGGCCTGCTCGGGAATCTGCCGGTCGACGAGCGGCGTGCGGACGAACCCCGGGCAGACCACATGCGAACGCACGTTGTGCTTCGCGCCTTCCTTGGCGAGCACGCGCGCGAGGCCGAGCAGCGCGTGCTTGGCCGCGACGTAGGCCGACTTCAGCGGCGAGGCTTCGTGCGAGTGCACCGAGCCCATGTAGATGACGACGCCGCCGCGATCGTCCTTGTACATATGCTTCAGCGCGGCCTTCGTCGTCAGGAACGCGCCATCGACGTGAATGGCCTGCATCTTCTTCCAGTCGGCAAACGCGTAGTTTTCGATCGGATTGACGATCTGGATGCCCGCGTTCGAGACGAGGATGTCCACCGAGCCGAGTTCGGCCGCCACGCGGTCGATGCCCTCGTTGACGGCTTCCTCGCTCGTCACGTCCATGGCGAGGCCGATGGCCTTGCCGCCGGCCGCCTTGATCTCCTCGGCGACGGCATGGGCGCCGTCCGCGTTGAGGTCGGCGATGGCGACGGCGGCGCCCGCATGCGCGAGCGTCAGCGCGATCTGCTTGCCGATGCCGCTGGCCGCGCCGGTGACGACGGCAACCTTGCCGCCAAGCTGGGAGTTCAGTGAGAGAGACGACATCGATACCTCCGGGTAGTAGATGGAATCAGACCTCAACGCGGGCCGGCCGTCAAACCGGCCGAATGGCCTATGCCATTGCGCCGACTGCCGCCGCGCGATCGATCGCGCTATTGTGCATGAACGTAGCCGCGCGTCGCCCTTGCCTTGCTTGCGTCGCGCGCGCTGGCGTTACCATCGAACTTCTTTCGTAGAGGAGGTGTTCATGAACTATCGGCGTCTGGGCCGCTCGGGCCTGCAAGTCAGCGAACTGTCCATCGGCTCCTGGGTGACCTACGGCAACCAGGTCGACCACAACCTCGCGCGCGAGTCGCTTGCCGCCGCGCGCGACGCGGGCGTCAATTTCTTCGACAACGCCGAGGTCTACGCGAGCGGCCGCTCCGAAGAGATCATGGGGGCGGCGCTGAAGGAACTCGCCTGGCCGCGCGTCAGCTATGTCGTGTCCACGAAGTTCTTCTGGGGCTTGAACGAAGCACCGAACCAGTACCACACGCTGAACCGCAAGTACCTGCATAACGCGATCGACGGCTCGCTCAGGCGCCTGCAGCTCGATTACGTCGATCTCGTGTTTTGCCACCGGCCGGATCCGAACACGCCCGTGGAAGAAACGGTCTGGGCCATGAGCGACATGATCGCGCGCGGCAAGGCGCTGTACTGGGGCACCTCGGAGTGGAGCGCCGACGAGATCCGCGCGGCCTGGGAAGTCGCCGAACGTCATCACCTGCATAAGCCGGTCATGGAGCAACCGCAGTACAACCTGTTCCATCGGCGCCGCGTGGAAGACGAATACCGGCGGCTTTACGAGGACATCGGCCTCGGCCTCACCACCTGGAGCCCGCTCGCCTCGGGGCTGCTCACGGGCAAGTACCGCGACGGCATTCCGGCCCAAAGCCGCGCGCAACTGCAGGGCTACGACTGGCTGCGCGGCGCGCTGACCGATGCCGGCAAGAACGCCATCGTCGCGCAGCTCGCCGACGTCGCGGCAGAGCTCGGTTGCTCGGTCGCCCAACTGGCCATCGCATGGATTCTGAAGAACCCGCATGTCAGCACCGTGATTACCGGCGCCTCGCATGTCGGGCAGATCCAGGAGAACATGCTCGCGAAAGAGGTAGCGCAGAAGATCACGCCGGAGATCAAGGCGCGGATCGAGGCTATCGTCGGCAATGCCTACAACTGACGGGTAGCGTCGAACGATGCGAGGCGGCGTACCGGCGTACCGGCGTACAATACGCGGCCTTGCACCGGCGCGACACTCATTCCGCGTTGCGCCGCCCCGTTTTCCTTCGATCACCGCCTCGCCATCATGCTCAGCTACCGCCACGCCTTCCACGCAGGCAACCATGCCGACGTCCTGAAACACGCCGTTGTCGTGCAACTGCTGCGCTATCTCGGCAAGAAGGACAAGTCGTACTGGTACATCGACACGCACGCGGGCGCCGGCGCCTACGCGCTGCGCGAAGGCTACGCGACGAAGACGGCCGAATTCGAAACGGGTATCGGCAAGCTCTGGGGCCGCGAGGATCTGCCGGCGGTGCTGGCCGATTACGTCGACGAAGTCGCGGCGCTCAATCCCGACGGCGAACTGCGCTTCTACCCCGGCTCGCCCTATCTCGCGTGGCGGCACCTGCGCGAGCAGGACCGCATGCGCCTTTTCGAGATGCACAGCACCGAAATCGAGGTCCTGCGCCACCGGTTCCACGATGCGGGGCGCCGCGCGATGCTCTACGACGGCGACGGCTTCGAAGGCATCAAGGCCCTGCTCCCGCCGCCGCCGCGCCGCGCGCTCGTCCTCATCGACCCTTCGTTCGAGGACAAGCGCGACTATTCGCGCACGCTCGCCTGCGTCGAGGAATGCCTGAAGCGCTTCGCGACGGGCACCTACGCGGTCTGGTATCCGCAGGTCACGCGTCTCGAGTCGCAGCGCTTCCCGGACCAGCTCAAGCGGCTGCAGGAGAAGAACTGGCTGCACGTCTCGCTGAC
>Ga0164242_10008522_pt1 | contig 11116 bp, 9 predicted proteins | sample OricomgcompostMG_FD_108783 | JGI IMG/M metagenome (GOLD analysis project Ga0164242, IMG submission 108783) | Miracle-Growth compost microbial communities from Emeryville, California, USA - Original compost - Miracle growth compost (MG) ...
GATGGTTTCAGAAGGCATATGCTGATTCTGCTACTCCTGATTGGAGAAGAAAAATTCTGGATAATCCGTCCGCGAGTGGAATTGATTTTGATGAAGGACTTACTTTTTTTGCAGCAAAAAAGGCAGGCGCTGATTATGTGGCAGTAGAAGGAAAATTAAAAAGTGAAAAAGATTTTGAGCAATTCAATAAAAATTTTGATCCTTCACAAACTGTACAAAAGGATGGAAAGTTCAATTTGCTGATGTTGAAAGATAAAAATGTTGTTGGCTGGAACGACGACTACTTTATTTATGTAATGAATCCACAAGAACATGCATCAGAATTGTTGAAAAATTACGACAGTACTGGTTTGCAAAATAATTCATCAATTAATCAAAACGTGGACCTGGCTTCGATATGTAAAAATTTATTTTCATTAAAAGCTGATAGTTCACTTTCAAAAAATGATCACTTCGCTGCTTTATTAAAAGAAAACGGTGACCTTCATTTTTGGCAAAATACTGAAGCAATTATTAAAAGTTCTTCATCATTAGGAATGCTGGGAATGCTGAAGTTGGATGCCTTTACAAAAGATAATATTAGCACCTATGTTGTAAACTTTGACAAAGGAAAAATTGATGTGGATCAAAAAACTTATGCGAGTAAAGAACTTACGGATATCGTGAAAAAATACATGGGAAGTTCGGTAAACATGGATATGATCAAAAATCTCCCATCACAAAATGTATTAGGATTATTGGCCTTCAATTTTAAACCGGAAGGAATTACAGAACTGGTAAAATTAACAGGAGCGGATGGCATTGTAAATTCTTATGCACAGCAGCTTGGATTTACCCTGGATGATTTTTCAAAAGCTACGAACGGAGATTGGTTACTGGCTTTCAGCGATTTCAAAATAAACAGCGATTCAACAGCCACCAACGATTCAGGACGACCGCACGGTGGTTCAATTGACCTAAATTATATTTTTTCTGCCGGTATTGGTGACAAAGCCAGCCTTCAAAAGATCGTTAATGCCGCCAAAAAAACATCTTCCCAAATGGGAAAAGATTCTGCTGTAAATTATGTTATGAATGATAAAGTAATTGCTTTTGGTAGTTCCACATCTTTTGCCAATCAATACCTCGCGGGCAATAATAATAAGTTCGATTTTTCTGATAAAATTTCCGGACATCCTGTTGCTTTTTTTCTTGACATTCATAAAGTTCTTACTGCCTTTTCTGATCTGAAATCACATACAAATGAGAGAAGAGAAATGTTTAATCAAAGCCTGAATACATGGAATAATGTGATAGCTTATGGAGGAGAATTTAAGGAAGATGGATTTACTTTTCATGCAGACATCAATTTGATTAATAAGGACACGAATAGCCTGCAGCAACTCAATAAATATTTCGATGAAATCTATTCAATCAATGAAGCCAAAAAAGACAGTAGCACCGCAAAACTTGATTCATTGCTGGTTCCACCGCCTATAGATACTGTGAAAGTAAAATAAAATGATTTAGATAATGCAGATACAACTGCGTGAAGTAACGCCGGATCATATTGAAAAAGAAAAGAGAAATGCTTCGCAAATCTGGGGTAAGGATCTTTCAATAAATAACGGAGAACATTTACACATTGTTGCACCTTCCGGCAGCGGAAAAACTTCTTTAATGCATTTCATTTATGGATTAAGAAAGGATTATTCCGGCTCTATCTTTTATGATAATACTGATATTAAAAAGCTTTCTACTGAAAGCTTTTCTTCATTCCGCCAGCATAAAATCAGTATAATTTTCCAGGACTTAAGGTTATTTGAAAACCAAACGGTAACAGAAAATATTGAAATAAAAAGGATCCTTAATCCTTATCACCCAGAAGAAAAAATCAGTGAAATGGCCCGGCGCCTTGGCATTGAAAATAAATTGAAACAAATTGCAAAAACATGTAGTTATGGCGAACAACAACGTATCGCTATTATTCGTGCTTTGATGCAGCCTTTTGATTTTTTATTATTGGATGAACCTTATAGTCATCTTGATGAGGTGAATAGAAAAAAGGCTATGGATTTAATTTATGAAGAATGTGAAAAGCGGGGAGCAGCAATGGTTTTCGCAGATTTGAAACCGTTGGATTTTTTGAAAGGGGAGAAGGTTGTTTATTTATAAAATCATTTTTTTTGTATTAAAAATACTTCCGGCTTAGTAAAAACAAAACATGCCTTTATCATACAAAAACATTCAGCCTTTAATTGTTTCAGGAAGAAAAACCTCGAAATGGCTTGGATATTTTGGCTTGGGCATCGGTGTTTTGTTGCTATTTATTTCCATACAAATGTTTGTAAATATTGACTATTTATTGCAGGAAAATAATCCGAGAAAAAGTGGCGGTTACGATTTTATCTCCATCTCAAAGACCATTACGAATGAAAACATGGGCAGGGATAACAGTTTTACAAATAGCGATCTGGCGAACCTGAAAGCAGAACCGGATATTGCAGGAGTTGCGCCGCTTATTTCCAATAAGTTCAGGGTTCGCGCCACAGCCGGCGATATAATTCCTTTCAGCACTGATCTTTTTTTAGAAAGTATTGACGATAATTTTATTGATACTGTTCCTCCAACATTTACATGGCAACCGGGGCAAATGGTTGTTCCTATTATTTTTTCTTCCGACTTTTTGGAAATGTATAATGTTTTTGCGCCGGCGCAGGGATTACCACAACTTTCTGCAAAAACAATTTCCTCTGTAAATATTATTCTTGAATGTTCCGGCCCTTATGGAAGTCAAAATTTTAAAGGAAATATTGTCGCCTTAAGCGACCGGATTAATTCTTTATTAGTTCCTCAGACTTTTATGAATTGGAGCAACTTGCATTTCATGGAAGACACGACGGTTCATGCTTCCAGGGTTTATATCAAAACAAAGGATGCAAATGATCCAAAGTTAATTTCCTTTCTTGATTCACAAAATTATCATCTGAATAAAGACAAGGTAAAATTCAGCCGCATTAAAAGTATTTTACAAAATATTGTAAGCGCTTTAGGGGTGTTTGGTATTTTAGTAATTGTGCTGGCACTGATGTTATTTTCATTTTACCTGCAGTTGATGATTGCAAAAAGTAAAGATAATCTGCGCCTATTGCTTACCCTGGGATACTCACCTCAATGGCTGGCAAAGAGTGTGGCAAGGACATGGATTCCTGTGTATTTATCAATCATCATTGTTGCGCTCCTTGTAACTGAAGTTTTCCAACTTTTGTTCATGCAATTGTCTTTTGTTAGCGCTGCTAATCTTTCTTATTACCCCGCCTGGAGTGTGTGGTTAACAGCGTTATTATTATTTGGTTTAACGATCTTCATGAACTTTAAGCAGGTGAGGAAAGAATTAGATAATATTCTATAAAATAAATTGGTTTGATTTTTTAAATCTGAGAATTTAAAGAGCCCGATCTAAATGGACGTAACCGCCATCAACATGAATGATCTGGCCGGTGGTATGTGATGATTTTTCAGATAATAAAAATACTACCATGTTGGCAATTTCTTCTGTTGTTGTCATTCTATTTTCTAAAGGGATTTTTTTGGTGATTGATTTTAATTTTGCTTCAGGATCAGGAAATGTCTTGATCCAGTTTTCGTATAAAGGTGTGTAACATTCTGCCACCACAACTTCATTGACCCGAATTCCATATTTCAATAACTCTACTGCCCATTCTCTTGTCAAGGCGTTTCTGCCACCGTTGGAGGCCGCATATGCTGAAGTATTTCCCTGCCCTGTTTCGGCAGTTTTGGAACCAATGTTTACGATGGCTCCCTTTGATTGTATTAAGTGAGGCAATGCATGATGGGTCATTAAATAATAATGCACCAGATTCTTATGAAGTGAAGCCATAAAACCTTCATAATTTCCATGTTCCAAACTTACTCCATCATTCACTCCTGCATTGTTTATCAAACCGTCAATGCGCTTGTATTTTTCAATAACTTTCTTTACCGCATCTTCACATTCTTCTGGTTTGGTTAATTCAGCTACTACCTGGAATCCTTTGTTATCAATACTTTCAAGGCTTTTTAAATTGTCGGCTTTATTTCTTCCAATGATTACCGGAATCGCATTTTCGGCTGCAAGAACTTTTACGATTCCTTCACCAATTCCTTTTGCGCCACCGGTTACAATGATTATTTTTTTATCAAGATTCAGATTCATTGTCAAATTTTAAAAGTCTGATTAATAGATGAGTGAAGCTTATAAAAATTAATTGCATTTTCTGCAAATACTTTTCGTTTTGCTTCTGTAGTAAATTGATGCATGTATTTTTCTAATAAGCTTTTCCATTTTTGGTAGTTGCCGCTTAAAAGCATTACAGGCCAATCGCTTCCAAATAATAACCTGTCAGTTCCAAAACATTCAAACACGGTATCAAGGTAAGGATACAAATCATGTTCAGTCCATAAATTCCATTTCGCTTCTGTAATTAAACCGGAAATTTTACAGAAAACATTTTCATGTTTTGCGAGTTCTTTCATGTCCGGTTTCCATTCAATTATATTTTTATTTTTAATGGAAGGCTTTGCACAATGATCGATGATAAACTTTTGGTAAGGGAATTTATTTACAAACTCTATTACTTCTTTTAATTGCTCTTTATAAATTAGGATATCATACGTGAAATCAAATTTTTGCAAACACTTTATACCGTTCAGAAGGGCTTCCTTTAGTAAAAAACCTGTATCTTCTGATTGGACAATATGCCTGAAGCCCTTGACAACATTGTGCTTTGAATAGTGAGACAATTTGTTTTCAATATCTCTATTTTGTAAATCGACCCATCCAACGATCCCTTTAATTATTTTGTTTTTTGTGGATAGCTCTATTAAAAAATCCGTTTCGTTTTCACTTTGATCTGCTTGTACAGCAATAATGCCATTAATATTATTTTGCTCAAGTAAGGGCTTTAAATCGGAAGGAAGAAAATCATGTTGTAAGATTTTCATTTCATCATTTATCCATGCATCTTTTGTTTTATTGTATTTCCAAAAATGGACATGTGCATCAATCATTTTCAAAAATTATTTTGACCAGTTTTTCACTTGTTGCTTTTGTGCTCCCAAACCATCAATTCCTAATTCTATTTTATCTCCGGCTTTTAAATATACCGGAGGATTCATTCCTAACGCTACTCCGGAAGGGGTTCCTGTAGAAATAATATCACCGGGTAATAAAGTCATAAACTGGCTGATATAAGAGACCAGGTAAGGAATTTTAAAGATCAGGTCATCAGTATTTCCATCCTGCATGATTTTCCCATTAACGGTGAGCCACAAACGCAGATTATTTATATCTTGTATTTCGTCTTTTGTCACAAGCCATGGACCAAGTGGCGCGAAAGTATCGCAGCTTTTTCCTTTTACCCATTGACCGCCCCGTTCTATCTGAAATTCCCTTTCACTCACATCATTGTGAAGGCAATATCCTGACACATAGTTCATCGCTTCTGATTCTTCAACATAGCTTGCTCGTTTTCCTATAACTACCGCCAATTCTACTTCCCAGTCAGTTTTATGTGAATTTTTAGGAATGATAATTTCATCCTCAGGTCCTGCAATCGATGTAGTTGATTTGAAAAAAAGAATTGGTTCTTTTGGAATATTTGCATGCGTTTCCTTTGCATGCCTGGCATAATTTAGACCAATACAGATTATTTTCGATGGCCTGCTTACAGGGCAAGCCCATCTTTCTCCTTCATCCACGTACGGCAATTGATTTTGCACAACTGCTCTCAGCTTTTCTATTCCATTATTTGCAAAAAAATCCTGATCATAATCTTTTATAAATTCTGAGATGTCCCATCTTTTCCCGTTTATTAAAACTCCTGGCTTTTCATTTCCCTGTTGTCCAAAGCGTACTAATTTCATAGCAACTATTTTTTGTTTATTTGCAATTCAATAATCGTATCCACATTATTCAAATCCATTCCGTTCAGATCTATCGTTACTTCATTTTTGTTTTGTTTGAATTTCACCTTTTGATTTGATCCAAATACTATAGCGGTTTTTATTTTGCCTGCAATCCCTGTAACCAAAATTGATTGTCCGGTTGGTTTTAAAATATGTATGTAAATCTTGTTATTCTTTTGGGTAACAACTCCCCAATCCTGGGGTGACATTACGTTTCCTCTTGTACCATAAATAGTTTCTCCATTTTTATCCATCCATTTTCCAACTTCTTTGAGCGTATCTCTAAATTGTTGTTGTATGATTCCATTTGGCATTGGCCCAACGTTTAATAAAAAATTTGCGTTTCTTCCGGCAGCTCCTACCAAATAACGGATTAATTCATTCACGCTTTTATAATGGTCATCTTTAATGTTAAATCCCCATGAATCATTCATGGTTTCGCAAGTTTCAAGAGGTAATCTTTGAGAAGCTTCCTGGAAACTTAATCCTGATTTGTTTTGTCCTGGTAAATCTCTTTCAAACATCTGGAAGTCTTCTCCGGGAAGAGGAGTGAGGTGGTGATTATTTCCGATCAAACACTGAGGTTGTAAATGGTGAATCAAGGCATAGATTTCATTTAGATGCCAGTCCACTTTTGGAGTACGATCCTTTGCTCCTTCAGGTGCAGTCTGATCCCAATAGCCATCGAACCAGATTCCGTCAATTTTCCCATAATTCGTGAGCAATTCCGTTAATTGATTTTTCATAAACGAAATGTAATCGTTCCAGTTTCCATGAACCGTTCTCCCCGTTCCCTGGCCGGTTCTGCCGGTCCACCACGAATAGTCATTGCGCCGCCAATCCAGTAAAGAATAGTATAAAAAGAGTTTAATATTTTGCTTGTGACATTCATCTGCAATCATCTTTACCACATCTTTTTTATAAGGCGTGTTCGTGATATTGAAATCGGAATATTTTGTATTCCACATGCTAAATCCATCATGATGACGGGTGATCAAAGTGATGTATTTCATGCCGGCATTTTTAGCCATGCTTACCCACGCGTGAGCATCAAATCCGGTTGGATAAAAGAAATGTTCCAATCGTGTATAATCATTGACAGGAATATTTTCATTTTGCATTACCCATTCCGCATCACCTAAAATGCTGAATACTCCCCAATGAATAAAGAGCCCAAACCTCGCATCCTCGAAATCATTCCGTGCCTGTAAATTTTCCGGTGTTGGAGAATACGTTTGTGCGTAACCGTTAGTAAAAATAATTACCGTAAAGAATAAAATAAAAAGCTTTCTCATTATAAAAATTTATGTGTTTAAATTTAAAAATCCACCATCAATGGGATAATCACAACCTGTGATAAAAGAAGCTTCATCACTGCATAAATAAAGCGCTAATGCTGCAATTTCGACAGGCTTTGCCATTCTTCCTATAGGTTGCGTTTTTGATAATTTTTCAAACATTTCCGATTCTTTACCGGGATAATTTTTTTGTAAAAACCCATCCACAAAAGGTGTGTGGACCCTTGCAGGAGAAATGGAATTACACCTGATATTTTCATTGATATAATCTTTGGCAACAGACAACGTCATCGCAGCAACAGCACCTTTTGCTGCAGAATAAACAAAGCGATCGGCAAGGCCACACCAGGCAGCTATAGAGGCCATATTAATAATTACTCCACCTTTATTTTTTTTCATCAATGGAATGGAAGCAAAAAGGCAATTATAAACGCCCTTAACATTTACATTTATGATTCTGTCAAAATCTTCTTCAGAAGTGTTATCTGCTTTTCCAATATGAGCGATCCCAGCGTTGTTTACAAGAATATCATGAGTTCCAATTGCTTCAAAAGTTTGAATTACTTCTTTTTGATTTGCCACATTACAGGTATAAGAAAATGCTTTTCCATCATTTTTCTTAATTTCATCCATGGTTGATTTGGCACTTTCTTCCGTTAGTTCAATAATGCAAACTTCAGCGCCTTGTTTAGCAAACAGCACTGCTATTGCTTTACCAATACCGCTGCCACCTCCGGTTATCACTGCTTTTTTATTTTTTAGAGAAAACATGATTATTATTTACGCTTTTATTATTTTTTTTATCGAACGCTTTTTTATGTTGCTTTAAAATTCGGTTCACTTAATACAACTTTTATTCGAATTTACAATGCACATTCCTTATGTTTCATTCTCAATCCTCAATAATTCTATATCCTTTCCATCCATACCAGGCGACAACAATAAAGCATACTAACGGAACCGTATATGCGAAATTGATAGAATAACTATCGGTTATTTTGCCCATAATAAAAGGCACTAATGCTCCGCCGACAATAGACATAATAATAAATGAGGAAGCTTTTTTTGTATGGTGTCCCAAATCTTTAACGCCCAAAGCAAAGATGGTTGGAAACATAATGGATTCAAAAAAGAAAACCGCTATTAATGAATAAACAGAAAATATTCCTTGGCCTGAAACTACTGCAATGCATAAAAGAATATTAATAATTGCATAGATAGTCAGCAGTTTATTTGGGGAAATAATTTTCATTAAAACGGTGCCTGCAAACCGTCCAACTGTAAACAGGATCATACCTACTCCCAGTAAATATGCTGCTTCTTTGTTGTCAATTCCCTTTCCTGGTGCGGTGCAATAATTGATGAATAAAGCCGCCACACCTACTTGCGCCGCTACATAAAAAAACTGTGCTACAATCGCTCCGGTAAAGTTTTTATGTTTAAATAAAGGTTTCACATCCTGCGATTTTTCAGAAACTAATTTGCTTTCTTTTATTTCAGGAAGATGGGTTCTGAAAAATAAAAAAGCAATGATTAAAACAATTCCGCCTATAACGAGGTATACCATTTTTACTGAATCAAGATTGCCCGAAGTATTGGTTCCGAAAAATAAATTAGCGCCAATGATTGGGCCTATGAAAGAACCAACTCCATTAAAACATTGGGAAAGATTTAAACGGAACTCAGAAGATTCAGGTTTTCCTAAGACCGTAACATATGGATTGGCAGCGGTTTCAAGGCATCCAAGGCCGGAAGCCAAAATAAATAATGCAATCAGGAAGTAATTAAAATTTGATTGTTGTGCTGCAGGATAAAATAAAAATGCACCGAAAGCATATAACAGTAAACCAAGAATGATTCCTCTTTTATAACCAAATTTATTCATGAAAAAACCGGCAGGTAAAGCAATTAAAAAATAGGCACCAAAATAAGCGGCCTGCAACAAAGTCGACCTTGCTGTGGTGATATTTAATGTTTCCTGGAAATGCTTATTGAGCACATCGAGCAAGCCATAAGCCATTCCCCAAAGAAAAAATAAACTGGTAACCAAAATGAGAGGCAGCGTATAACTTTCTGCCACAATATTTTTAGAAGTTGTAACAGAAACAGGAGTTGGGGATAAAGCCATAAGTTTTGTTTAATAGAATTTAAAGTTCAAAAATTTTATTCATTAAAACCCATTTTTCTCCTGGTTTTGCTCCGGGAATTGCTTGCTGGTACTTCCACATCAAAGTTTCCCATTTCTCCACTTTTACATTCGCATTGTCAATAGCTTTTTTTTAATCAAAAGAAAAATCTTCACTCGTTTCCATAATCATAAAAAGACGGTTAAAAGCCCGGTAGATTTCCATATTAATAATCCCTGAATCCTTAATAGAATCAACGATTTCAGGCCAAACAGCCCTATGATATTTTTCATATTCACTGATTAGTTGTTCATCGTTTTTCAGGTCTAGTGCAAAGCAATATCTCATAGTGGTTAATAAAAATATTAGTAGAGATTCTTCAAGAATTAAATGAAGTTCTTATTGTTGGTTCATGTTGTTATTTAATTGGTTCAGATTGAAGCATTTTTGATTTTACAATATTTCAAATTTTCCATTCAACTTAATATCTTCAGAAGAGGTACCAATCATTACTTTAAAAGTTCCCGGCTCTACAACAAAATGCATATCACGATTCCAGATTGAGAGATTTTCAGGAGTTAATGTAAAAATTACGGTTTTAGATTCTCCCGGTTTTAGGTGTAACCTTTCAAATCCCCGGAGTTGTTTCTCATAAGTGGTTACATCCGTTACTTCTTCATTGATATATAATTGAGGAATTTCATCACCTTCTCTTTCTCCTGTATTTTTTACATCAAAGCTCACTTCGATGTTTCCTTGTGAATTTTGCTTTGTTGGAGTGATCTTTAAATTACTGTAAGCAAAAGTCGTATAGCTTAATCCATAACCAAATGGATACAGTTTTCCTTTCAGCCTGGCTGTTTCTCCTGCATCTGTTTGGGCACTTGGCTTTGAGGGAAAGTTCATTGGTATCTGTCCTACAGATCGTGGAAAGGTAAGTGTGAGTTTTCCACCCGGGTTATAATCACCAAAAAGAACATCGGCTACGGCAGTTCCACCATAGGTTCCCGGATACCACGCTTCCACAATACCAGGAATATTTTCTTTCACCCAATTAAAACTGATAGGCTGTGAATTAATAAAAACAACTACTACTGGTTTCCCCGTTGCTTTTATTGCCTTGATAAGATCTAATTGAAAACCAGGCAGCGCAAGCGTTGTACGTGATTTACTTTCCCCTGCAGTTTTTGTATTTCCTCCCATTACCAACACCACTGCATCCGAATTTTTAGCAACCGCAATTGCGGAATCGATCTGGTTTTGTTCTTCTGTTGTTGGCGGCTGTGGAAGTACTTCACTTTCAGGCCACGTTTTATCAACTATTTCACAACCTTTAGCATAATTTACTACCACATCATTTCCTAATTTTTGTTTGATTCCTTCCAAAACAGTAATTCCCTTTGTTCCGTGAGGACCGTAATGAGTTTCCGCATAATCGGCATTGTCCGCATTAGGACCGATCACTGCGATAGAATGAATTTTTTTGCTCAATGGCAAAATGTTATTATCATTTTTTAATAAAACAATACATTCACGTGAGGCTTGTAACGAAACTTTTTTGTGCTCTGGATTATTTACTGTTTCTACAGATTTTTGAGCATCCTCAATGTAGGGATGATCAAATAAACCCAACCAAAACTTTACATGAAGTACATCCTTGACACGATCATTTAAGGTTTGCAAAGAAACTTTTCCATCAGCAATATCTTTTCTCAATGGAAGAATCATGGTAGCCGGAGGACTAAA
>Ga0164242_10008523_pt1 | contig 11115 bp, 9 predicted proteins | sample OricomgcompostMG_FD_108783 | JGI IMG/M metagenome (GOLD analysis project Ga0164242, IMG submission 108783) | Miracle-Growth compost microbial communities from Emeryville, California, USA - Original compost - Miracle growth compost (MG) ...
AGGGTTCTTGCCAGTGATTCAGGGTTCTTGCGGGTGGTTCAGGGTTCTTGCGGATGGTGCGGTGGTGCGCCGCCCGCGTCAGCTCGCCGTGCCCAGGCAGGTGTAGCCCGGGTAGGCGAGCTTCGGCAGGGTGGCCCCGCTCGGCAGGGCGCCGTGCACGGCGAAGTACGCCAGGTCGGTCGCGCGTTCCCGTCCCTGTGAGGCGGTGGCGGCCGCGCCGTTCAGGTAGAGCTCGGCGCCCGGCAGGGTCGTGCGCGCCGCGCTGACGTAATCGAACGGCGCGCTGCCGGGATCCATCGCGGACGGGTTGGCCCAGCCGCAGGTGTTGTACTCGAGAGCATTCGTGGCCGCCTGCCCGACGGTGATCACGAGGCGCTGCCCGGCGAGCGTCGCCGCCCAGGCCGCGTCGAACGAGGTCGTGACCTGGCCGGAGGGAAGCCCGGCAGCCGTCGCCGCCGCGGCGGCCACGGGCTCGTCGCCGGCACCGGCCGCGTAGAGCAGCACGCGATCGGCGAACGTCGCGGGCGTGCTCGGCAGGGGCTGCTCGGTCCACGGGCCGCTGCCCGAAGCGGTGTCGGCGGTCGTGTCCACCGCCGGCCCCGACGCGGTGTCGAGGTACACCTGCACCGGCTGGTGCGCGACCGGGAATGCGCTGACACCGGTCACCGCCTTCGCCGTGCCCGGCAGCGCCGCCGTGCGCCAGGCGCCGCCGTCGCTGTAGCTCACGGTCGGGGCGCCGGCGCGGGTGACGTAGGCCACGGCGGTGCCGAGCGGCTGCTGCGGCGTCGAGTCGGTCAGCGACCCCGGCGGGTTCGGGAAGGCGCCGAGAGCGCCGGTCGCCGCCGCAGGCTCGAGATAGTTCGCCGCCGAGATGGCACTGCCCGCCGCCGGAATCCCCGGGAGCGCCGTAGTCGCCCAGGCGCCGTGTGACTTCGCCGTCAGCTGCACGAGGCTCGCGCCCTGGTGGCCGTGGCCGCGCCCGACTGCGCCGTTCACGACGACGCTTGCGGCCCCCGCGGGCGTGGTCAGCGCCGCGAGCGTGGCGTTCGAGGCGACGGATTCCGCGAGCGGCACCGTCGGCCACGCGCGACCGGCCTGCGACGTCGCCGTCAGCCGTCCGCTGCGCTGCAGCGCGAAGATCGTCGGCCCCGTGCTCGTCTCGGCGAGTGCGACCGGCGCGGCGCGCAGCCCGGCGGAGGACAGCGTGCGGCTCGCCCAGGCGCCCGAGGTGCTGCTCGTCTCGGTCAGCGCACCGCGGGCGTCGACGAAGAAGACCGCGGGGCCGGCCGGCGTGGCCGCTGCCACGATGTCGGCGCCGGCGGCCGGGCGACCCGGCAGCTCGGTGCTCACCCAGGAGGTGCCGTTGTAGAAGGTCTCGGCGAGCGCGCCGTCGGCCGCGCGATAGAACGCGTGCGGCGCGGTGGCCGAGTTGGCGTCGGCATCCGGATAGGCGAGCGCCGCGATCGATCCGGTCGCCGCCGGCGTGCCTGCGGTGGCGAGCTGCAGCCAGCTCGCGCCGTCCCACTGGTCGGCGGCGAGGCCGCTGCCGGAGCGCACGAAGCGGTAGTAGTCGACGGGGTAGCTCGTGTACCACGTGGCCGTCGACGGCACCGCGGCGACGCTGCCCGAGGCGGCGACCACCGTGACGTCCTTGTGCTCGGTCGTGATCGTGCCGAAGCTCGATGTGGCCGTCACCGTGATCGTGTACACCCCCGGCGTCGCGAACACGTGCGTCACGTCAGCGCCCGTCGAGTTGGTCGCGCGGCCGTCGCCGAACGTCCAGTAGTAGCCGGTGACGCTGCCGCCCTGTTCGCTCGCGCGGGCGTGGAATGCGGCATCCGTGCCGGTCACGGCAGTGCTCGCACCCGTGATCGAGGTGCGCGGGTTCGGCTTCTGCGCGCCGACCGGCGGGTGCACGATGACCCACTGCTCGCCCGCACCCCACGTGTTCGGGGCGAAGGTCGAGAGGGTCAGGTGCGTGTCGTGCTCGACGTGCACGTTGGTCGCGGCGAGGAAGTCACCGTTGACCATGTCGATCGTGCCGTCGGCGTTCACGGCCGAGACGATGCCGACGTGGTCCGCGTACTTCGTCGCCGTGATCGTTCCCGCGCCGAAGAAGACGATGGCGTCGCCGACCTGCGGCGTGCCCGTGTCCGCCTGCGGCGTCTGGCCGTCGTCGAGGGCCCACGCGTAGAAGCTGGACGCCGCGGCGTTGATGGTGTTCATGTCCTGTGTGACGCCCGCCTGGCGCCACACCCACTTGGCGAAGTCGGAGCACCAGTTCTCGTTCGAGTTGCGCACCTGGAACGTCGAGTCGTAGCCGCACCCGTTCGAATTGGCCGAGAAGCCGGCAACCAGGCTCGAGTACGGGTTGCAGTTGAGGCCGGAGAAGCTCTTCGCGACCGGGCTGTCGCCGACGCCGACCTGGCTGAGGGCGATGCTCGCGATCTTCTCGCCGAGGGGCTGCGACGAGGTGGATGCCGCAGGCTGCACCGCCCCGGAGTCGGGGGCCGCGGCGACCGCCGGCTGCGCGAACGCGATCAGTCCGGCGACGACGGCGGGCACCAGCGAGAGCGCCCAGCGGCGGCGATGCAGGGGCGGCGCATCGCCGGATCGAGGCTTCGGATCATCACGGCGAACGCGTTCCATTACAGGCTCCTCCATCCCGCTCGTACCCCGAATGAGGCGCGAACGTTAACGATTTACCACTCGTGTCACGAGCGCGTCAATTATTTGCAAAAAGTCCGGGCCGAAGTCTTGACACGGGTATGACGGCGGGAGAAATCTCTGTGCCGTGCCCCGCGCCCCGCGGGGCGGTGAAGGAGTCGAAATGAGCACCATCTCATCGGAATCCGACCGCACCGCGGGGCGTGGCCCGTCTCGCCGCACCGTGCTGGCCGCCGGCATCGGCGCGGCCGCAGGCCTGGCGTTCGCCGGAGCGGGATTCGGGCTCACCGGCGACGGCGCGCAGCGCGCATCGGCTGCACCGCCGTGGTGGGCGAAGCTGTCGACGCGCCAGCAGGCCGGCCAGCGGGTGATCTTCTCGTATCCCGGCGCCACCCCGCCCTCGTCGCTGCTCGACGCCATCGCGGCAGGCACGGTCGGCGGCGTCATCTTCTTCGGCGAGAACATCACGAGCCTCAGCCAGATCGCCGACGTCGTCGCCGAGCTGCGCGCGGCTCAGGCCGCCTCACCGGTGCGCGAGCCGCTGCTGTTCATGACCGATCAGGAGGGCGGCTACATCCGGCGTCTCTCCGGGCAGGAGCCCGTGCTGTCGGAGAAGAAGATCGGGCTCGCCGCGGACCCCGACTCGGCCGCGACCGCTGCGGGAAGCGGCGCGGCGGCCGCCCTGCGGAGCGTCGGCATGAACCTCAATCTGGCACCCGTGCTCGACGTGTTCCGCGCGCCGGGCGACTTCGACGACCAGTGGGAGCGCTCGTACAGCTCGGACCCGGTGCTCGCCGGGCGGCTCGGCGCCGACTTCGTGCGCGCCCAGCAGGGCGCGGGCGTGGCCGCCACCTCGAAGCACTTCCCCGGGCTCGGCGCCGCGACCGCCGACCAGAACACCGACCTCGGCCCGGTGACCCTCGACCAGTCGCTGGCCGAGCTGCGCTCCGTCGACGAGGACGCGTTCATCCCCGCGATCGCGGCCGGGGTGCAGCTCGTCATGACCTCGTGGGCGGTCTATCCGGCCGTCGACGCCGTGTACCCCGCCGGCATCTCTCCGACGATCGTGCAGCAGGAGCTGCGCGGGCGCCTCGGCTTCAACGGCGTGACGATCACGGATGCCCTCGAGGCCGGCGCCCTCGACGCATTCGGCGACGCCGGCGATCGGGCCCTGCTCGCGGCCGAGGCAGGCATGGACCTGCTGCTGTGCTCGGCGCGCGACGTCTCGCAGGGGCTGGACGCGCTCGACGCGATCACGGCGGCGGCCCAGGACAAGACGCTCAACCCGGGCCACTTCAAGCAATCGCTCGCCCGCGTGCAGTCGCTGCGCGCCGGTCTCTTCTGAGATCGAGCCGCGCACCGACGCCCGGGCGAAGCGCCCGGGCGTCACGCCGGCGTCGTCAGGCCTGCTTCGTCACAGCTCAGGCGGCGACGACGGCAGCTGCGGGGCGGCGAAATCGGGCGCGCACCCCGCGCACGACGACATCGATGAGCACACCGGCGAGCAGCCCGACCGCCACCGAGACGCCGAGCGCGACCAGCGGGTTGCCGAGCAGCGCGAAGGCCGCGGAGCCGACGAGCGCGCCGAGGGCGAGGTGGAAGCCGGTGTAGAGCGTCACCGAGGCGACCGCGAGCGGAAGGTAGCGGCGCAGCGGCATCCGCCCCGCTCCTGCCGTCATCGACACGGCGACCCGCGCGAACGGCACGAACTTCGCGGTCAGCAGGATCGAGGCGGGACTCGCGTCGAGGCGCCGCTGCGCGTAGCCGAAGGCACGGGCGAGCCGGGGGCGCTTCGGGTTGATCCAGCGCTCGATGCCGAGGCGGCGGCCCAGGTGGTAGGCGATCAGATCGCCGGCGAGAGCGGCCGGCACGGCGGCCGCGAGCACAAGCCACGGGCTGCCGCCCGATGCGACGGTGGCCGCCGCCGTGGCGACGACCAGCGTCTCGCCGGGCACGAACGGGAAGAATCCGTCGATCAGCAGGGCCAGCGCCAGCAGCGCGAGTGCCCAGGGCGAGGCTGCGGCGAGGGTGATGAGGTGCCCGATCGTGTCCATGTGATCGAAATTACGGATGCCGTCGGCCCCGGTCGTCACCCTGCAGTGGGTTCCGACCCCCTACTGCGGTAGCGCATTTCGCGCCGGTCACGCCCCGCGCCGCGGCGGTGTGGCACCGTAGCGGTGAAAGGGGATGCCATGGCGCGACTGCCGCGACTGCGCCGGAAGAAGGAGTCGGTGACCGACGCCGCTTCCGGCGCCGCACCGACGGCCGTGCCGGGCGCCGCAGCCGCCGCTCCGACCGCCGTGCCCGCCGCCGCTTCTCGCTCGGCGCGCCGACCGCTGTCGCCGCGGGCGCGCCGCGTGTGGTTCTGGGTCATCCTCGGCGCCGTCGCCGCCGCGCTGTATGCGGTCGAGGTGCCGCTCGCGGTCTCGCTCTACGGCGTGCCGATCGAGGTCGTCTTCATCATCATCGCCGCACACGTGGGGGCGCTGCCCCTGGCGGTGTGGCGGCCGCGCGAGGCATCCGGCCTCGCCGTCGTCTCGGCGTTCATCCTCGCCCTCATCTCGACGGCGGGCTCGCCCACGGCACCGTGGCCGTGGGCTGTCGTGCCGCTCATCACACAGGCGCTCACCCTCGCGATCGTCGCGTGGAAGGACACGTGGTGGTGGGCCCTCGCGGCGTGGGCCGGCAGCACGGCGGCATCCGTCATCGCCGCTCTCGTGCTGTGGACGCGCATGCCGTTCGCCTCGAGCCTCACGAACATCGTCGTGTTCGCGAACATCGCACTGTTCACGGTGGCCGCCGCCGTGGTCGTGCGGCAGCTCCAGCGCACTCGGGTGCAACTCGCCGAGGAGCGCGAGACGAGCGAGAGCGAGCGCACCCGCCGCCAGATCGCCGACGAGCGCACCAGGATCGCACGCGAGCTGCACGACGTGGTGGCGCACGGCATGTCGATCCTCAACGTGCAGGCGACGAGCGCGCCGTACCGGCACCCGGGGCTGCCCGAGGAGGTGGTGACCGAGTTCGAGCAGATCGCCGCCCAGACGCGCACGACGCTCGCCGAGATGCGACGGCTGCTCGGGGTGCTGCGATCGGACGAGCCCGTGGGTTCAGGGGATGCCGCAGGCGGTGCGCGCCCGGCAACGGGTGGCGGCTCCGCCGGCGCCCCGGGCGGGACCGCCCCGACCCGTGTGATCGGCACGGCGGGGAGCGTGGGCGCCGCGGCGACCGCGGCCGGCGCCTCGACCGCCCGGTCGGGTTCGACGGGGTCGACGGCCGAGCTCGCTCCCCAGCCGAGCCTGGCGCAGCTGCCGGCGCTGATCGAGCAGGCGCGGCAGGCCGGCGCCGACATCCTGTACCAGCCGGGCACCGCGCTCACGCAGCCCGTCGACGATCTGGTCGGCCTCTCGGCGTATCGCATCGTGCAGGAATCCCTGAGCAACGCCCTGCGCCATGCGCCGGGCGCCACCGTCACGGTGACGGCGAGCCGCGACCCGCGCGTGCTCGAGCTCGCGGTCGTGAACGGCCCGCCGCCCGGCGGCCTCCGGCGCGACAGCGGCCAGCTGGCGGGCGCGGGGTTCGGCCTGCGCGGCATGAACGAGCGCGCCGGTGCGGTGGGCGGCACCGTGGAGTACGGCGCGACGCCCGACGGCGGCTGGCGCGTCGAGGCCGTGCTGCCCACGCACGCAGGAGGGGCGTCGTGAGCCCCGAGCCGCAGGATGCGCGGCCCACCCGCCTCGTGATCGCCGACGACCAGGCGATGGTCCGCGCCGGATTCGCCGCGCTGCTCGCGGCTCAGCCGGACCTCGAGGTCGTCGGCCAGGCCGCGGACGGCGCCGAGGCGGTGCAGCTCGCGCTCGCGCTCGAGCCGGATGTCGTGCTGATGGACGTCCGCATGCCCGCCATGAACGGCATCGACGCGACGGCCGCGATCGCGGCGGCCGGCATCCCCACGCGCGTGCTGATGCTGACGACCTTCGACATCGACGACTACGTCTTCCAGGCGCTGCAGGCGGGGGCGAGCGGATTCCTGCTCAAAGACGCCCTTCCCGCCGAGCTCGTGGAGGCGGTGCGCGTCGTCGCCGCGGGCAATGGACTGCTCTCGCCGCGCCTCACGCGGCTCGTCATCGAGCAGTTCGCGCGGGCCGGCGGCGCGGGCGATGCCGGTTCGTCGAGCGGCGCCGGGCGGGCGGGCGCCGAGGCGGCGCGGCCCGAGCTCGAGGAGCTCACCCAGCGCGAGAACGAGATCCTGGTGCTGGTGGCGCAGGGGATGTCGAACGGCGAGATCGCCCGCACGCTGTTCCTTGCCGAGCAGACGGTGAAGACCCATGTCTCGCGGATCTTCACGAAGCTCGGCCTGCGCGATCGGGCGCAGGCGGTCATCCTCGCCTATGAGCGCGGGCTGGTGACGCCCGGAGGCTGAGCCGTGCGAGCGGCGCACTTCGCACGATCCGGCACCCTCGAGGGCGGAATCCGTGCGCCGAATCGTGCGTCTTGCGCCGGGCGCTCGCATCCGCATCGCCTGCTGTCAAGGCCTGTCCTCAACCCGAGCCCTCAGTCACTCTCATCTTGGGAGAGGTCATATCGAAGGGGGTCACCTCATGAGCTTGGTCACCGCTACGCTCCACCGGCTGTCACAGGCCGTCCGCGTTCCGCCCGCCCTGTCCGACGTCGAGGTGATCGCCGTGAGCGACGGTGACTGGCGCGTGAGTCTGCCCGGCGGCAGCCCGTTCGCGCTGCTCGGCTTCGTCACTCTGGCCGAGGGCCGATATCGCGTGCAGTCGCTCAGCCGCCCGTTCGCCGAACTCGAGGCCGACACCCTCGACGAGGCGATCGACATGCTGCGACCGCGCAGCGCGGACGTCCCGGCGATCCTCGCCGGCGCCCGGCCCGCCCGCGGTGCCCGCATGGCGCGCGCCGCCTGAGCCGAGGTGCTTCCGCCGCCGCCGAGGCGGGTCTGGTGCGCGTGCCGACGACTCGGCATCCTGATCGTGTGAGTGATGACAGCGAGCGGGCCACGACCTGGGCGGTAGGGAGCAGCACGCCGACATCCGCCCGGCTCCGCGTCGCAGCGGGCGCATGACTGACGACGACGAAGGCGGCCGGCGCGGCGCAGCCCCGGAGCGCGGGGTGCCGGATCACCCCGGCATGGGCCCGACCCGGCGGCTCGAGGCGCTCATCGACGGCGTCTTCGCCATCGTCATGACGATCATCGTCATCGAGATCGACCTGCCCAAGGGCGCCGCGCACAGCCTGCTCGCCGAGCTCGGCGGCAACGTGCCGACGCTGCTCGGCTACGCGCTCGTGTTCATCACCCTCGGCACCGTCTGGTTCGGCAACCGCACTCAGAGCGACTTCGCGCGCTACGCCGATCATCCCTTCGTGTGGCTCAACCTCCTGATGCTGATGCTGGTCGCGTTCGTGCCGTACACCGCGAACCTGCTCGCGCACTACCCGACCGAGCGCGTGGCCGTCGTCACCTACGGCATCCACCTCACCGCCATCACCTTCGTGCACGGGTCGCTGTGGTGGTATCTGACGGCGCATCCGTGGCTGCTGCACCCCGGTCTCACCGACTCCTACCTCTCCCGCTCGCGCTTTCCCGCCTTCACGCTCGCCATCGGCTTCGCCGCCGCGACGCTGCTCGGGCTGGCATGGCCGATCGCCGGGCTGATCGCGTACCTGCTCGTGCCCGTCCCCTACGTCTCGGGCATCTACTACCGCTGGCTCACCTCGCTCGCGAAGTCCGAGACCGATCGCGAGGAGGCGGCGGAGTGACGCGACGGCGTCAGTGCGGCGCGTCGAGCTCGCCCTCGGGCGGCTCGACGTCGCCGGAGTCGTCGGGGCCGCCCGTGCCGGGAAGATTCGCGACGCGCTCGCTGTCGACATCGTCGGTCGCCGGCGACTCGTCGGCACTCCGCTCCTGCAGCTCGCGCGTCTCGCGGTCGCTCGCAGGGCTGTAGCTCATGTCCTTGCGGGTGAGCTTCTCGTCGCTCAGCCCGTGGGATTCCTCTCGCAGATGCCGCGCCATGGTCAGATGCTCCCGTCGCCGATGATCGAGCCGAGGTGGCCCGCTCTGTGCGTCCCGATACCCCTGCCAGGTACCCGCTCACACGCCGCCCGACACGCGGAACCGGGCAGCCCGATCCGACACGGTGAGGCCGTGCCCTGGCACGTCGGCCGGCGCCAGCGCCCCGCCTTCGACGGCGAGCGCACCGTCGAAGAGCAGCGGCTCGAGACGGGCGTGATCGTGGAAGTACTCGAGGTGGCGGGCGCCCGGCACCGCGCAGACGGCATGCGCGGACAGTTGCGGGGCGCAGTGCGCCGACAGCTCGATTCCGGATGCCGCGGCGAGCGCCGCCCCCGCGAGCCAGCCCGTGTAGCCGCCGCAGCGGGTCACGTCGAGCTGCAGGCAGTCGACCGCGCTCGCGGCGAGCAGCCGGGCGGCATCCTGGACGCCCCAGCAGTACTCGCCCGACGCGATGTCCATCGCCGCACCGGCGCGCACGTGGGCGAGCTCCCCCGGGTAGTCGGAGGACACCGGCTCCTCGAACCAGCTGACTCCGAACTCCCGCAGCGCCCGCTCGACGCGCCTCGCCTGGCCGGGCCCGTAGCCGCCGTTCGCGTCGACGAACAGACCGGCGTCGCCGAGCACCTCGCGCGCGATCCGCACCCGATGCAGATCGCGCGACTCGGCGGCGCCGTGCGATTCGCCGATCTTGATCTTGGCCGTGCGGATGCCCGAGGCGAGCCAGCCGCGCAGCTGCTCGGCCGTCGTCGCGTCGTCGTATGTCGTGAAGCCGCCGCTGCCGTAGACCGTCGCCCGGTCGCGGGCACGGCCGAGCAGCGCAAGCAGGGGCACGCCGAGCAGACGCGCGCGCAGATCCCACAGCGCGACGTCGACGGCCGAGATCGCGCACGCCACGACGCCCGCGCGGCCACGATTGCGGACGTCGCGGTCCATCGCCGCTCGCAGGCGCGGCAGCTCGGCGGCGGGCGCTCCGAGCAGGATCGGCGCGAGGGCCGTCTCGACGACAGCCGCGGCGGCTGCGTCGCCGTAGCTGTAGCCGAGCCCCGCCTCGTCGCCCGCGCCGAGCTGCACGACGATCACCGTCGTGTCGCTCCACTCGGCGGTGCCGTCGGCCTCCGGCTGATCCGTCGGCACGCGGTAGACCGCGGCCTCGACGCGGTCGATGACCCCGTGCGTCACGGATTCCGCGGCGGATAGGTCTCGAGCGCGCGCTCGACCGCCCGGCGGGGCACGCGCGGGTGGCGCCGGCTGCGCGGCGGGGCCGGCTTCTTCCCCTCGATCGCGGCCGCGAGCACCTCGGCGAGGTGCATGCCCACTCGTCCTTCGCCCAGCTGCTCGAGCTGCGTGCGGCAGCTGAAGCCGTCGGCCATCAGCAGCGCGTCCGGGTCCGCGGCGCGGACGGCGGGCAGCAGGTCGTGCTCGGCGACCGACACCGAGACATCCAGGTGCCCGGCCTCGAAGCCGAAGTTCCCGGCCAGCCCGCAGCACCCCTCGACCGTCTCGGCGCGGATCCCGGCCTTCTTCATCAGCTCTTCGTCGGCGGCGAAGCCGAGCACCGCGTGCTGGTGGCAGTGCGGCTGCACGACGGCGGCGCGCGCCACGTTCGGCGGCTCCCACCCCTCGGTGTCGAGCAGCAGCTCGGACAGGGTGCGCGCGCGGTCCTTGAGCAGACCGACGTCGGGGTCGGCGGGCAGCAGCTCCGGGCCGTCCGAGCGGAACACGGCGAGGCACGACGGCTCGAGCGCGACCAGCGGCGTGCCCGAGACGAGGTACGGCGCGAGCGCGTGGGCCGTGCGCGCCAGAATCCGCTTCGCGCTCGCCAGCTGGCCGGTCGACACGAGCGTCAGCCCGCAGCACAGTGCCTCCTGCGGCACGATCACGCGGTACCCCGCATGCTCGAGCACCGTCACGGCGGCGCGCGCGATGTGCGGGTGGAAGTTGTCGGTGAAGGTGTCTGGCCAGAGCACGACGTCCCCGTGCGGCGCGGAGGCGGGCGCGGGATGCCGCGCGAACCAGTCCGTGAAGCGCTCCGGCTGGAACTGGGGCAGCGGCCGCTCGGGCTCGACTCCGCCGAGGCGCTTGCCGAGGCGCGCGGCGCGCGTGCGGCCGAGCGCGTTCACGACGCGGGGCAGGCCCGGCAGCGCGTGGGTGAGGCGCGCCCAGAGCGGCAGCCACCCCATCGTGTAGTGCGCGGCCGGCCGCATCCGCCCCTCGTAATGATGCGAGAGGAACTCGGCCTTGTAGGTCGCCATGTCGACGTCGACCGGGCAGTCCGACTTGCAGCCCTTGCACGACAGGCACAGGTCGAGCGCGTCGAGGACCTCGGTCGAGCGCCAGCCGTCCTGAATGGGGCCGTCTTTCGCCTCGCCGTTCACCATCTCGAACAAGAGGCGCGAGCGGCCGCGCGTCGAGTGCTCCTC
>Ga0164242_10008524_pt1 | contig 11114 bp, 6 predicted proteins | sample OricomgcompostMG_FD_108783 | JGI IMG/M metagenome (GOLD analysis project Ga0164242, IMG submission 108783) | Miracle-Growth compost microbial communities from Emeryville, California, USA - Original compost - Miracle growth compost (MG) ...
CCTCAGCTTCCTTCAGAAACCCGATGATTTGCTGTTCCGTAAAGCGCTTCTTCATGTTCGTCTTCTTCTCCGAAAACGAACTTTACTAGACTCCAGTTGGCCCTGTTTGCCGGGGGCAGGTCAATCCAATGCTTGGTTGGGTCGTGCGGCTAGATGCTACGTTGATCGACGGTTCCATTCTTTTTATACAGTGGCGGTGGCTGATGATTCGTATAATGCTTGCTTCACATAGAATGCCCCGTTCCGCTAATCAGCCACCAACACAGGTTTGCGATGTTCCTTCTCCAGTTTTCTAGGCAGGCTGACCATCACAAGATAGATGCGGACAAACAGGCCAGCAAACCAAAGCGACACTGGCATGCCCAAGACCGCCAAGGCGAACAATACGCCGTTCGCCCCGAAGTTTGACGACAGTAGCCGACCCAATATCAGATAGAACGGTGCGATACCGAAGACGATATAGGAATAGATTTTTGGAAAAGGAGAGCGTTCTTTATTGAGTCGCTCGAACAGTGCCATTCCTGCTTGCGTTCGATAACGAAAGTCGGATGCATTTTCTTCGAAGGCCCGTTTGACAAAGGAGGTGCTTGCGATCGTATGCATCACCGTTTGTCTTGACATGACGACCCAGTACAGCGTCAGCACAAACCCACCAAGCAACCCCGGCCAACGCAAAAAAGGCACCATCGGTGCAAATACGAAAAAGTAGAAATAGGCGAATATGCCAAAGAAGAAGTACATGGCAAATGTCGCAATCGATAGTATCAGCCCGCATACCCACAGCAGGTTCGAACGGCGGTACATCATCAAGACAGCGAATGGCACGAAGAGGCAAACCAGCGTAACCAATACTCCGATTTTCCATGGCCATCCGGATACTGCAAGATCATCCGCATATGCCGCGTATGATACGCCTGCGCCCAGTATGGGAAAGATGAAATTCACCGGTGTGGCTTTCTTCGTCATCTCCCAAACTGCATCTTTCGGTTCGGTTTCGGGCTTCGTCATCGATTGCGATCGTGGCATCTGGGCTCGCTTTCCGGTGGATGCCGTCTCACGGCATATACATCATGGGGTACTGATCATAGTCTTTGGGCATCGACTTTTCCAGATATTCGGCCGCGTGCTTCATCGACTCTCCTACCGATTGAAACCATGACGTTACATGCTCGGTAGCGTGGGTTTTCTTGTCGAGCCAGTCAAGTCCATAGCCTACCGCGACCGCTACAACGATGGTTCCTACGACGATTGCCGCTACCGGTAGCGCAACGGATCCCGCGAATAGCGCCACGGCCGCGCCGACAGCGATGGACGCAATTGCGGCGCTCAAACCCGCCTTCGCAAGGTCGATCCCAATCTTGCCCAGCAGGTCGGCGATGTCTTTTTTTCTCTTTCCGTCAGGCCCGATTTCCTCGTAATCACGCAGCCATTCAGCAGTATCAAGCGTGATGGTAAAAATCAAAGCAATCAAGCCGGCTTTCTTGAATGCTCCCTTGGCTCCCTCCCAAGCGGCAGCCGCGCCAGATTCGGCTGTACCTGCTCCTCCGGCGATAGTCAGCACCTTTTCGTGCTTCACGCCGTACCGCGCGGCCGTCACCAACTTGCGCAGTCTCGGGTTGCCGGTGAAAACAACATAAGTCCTTTCTCCGACGTTCTTGTGAACAATCTTCATCAATCTGAACTTCTCTACCCAAAGCTCCTGAATCCACTGCTTGTTGTCGTTCAGAAACGCCGTCGTACCAGCCAGTTGTCCTATTAGCCAGTTACGTGTCGCAATCTTGTTAGTGTCGATGGCTGTATCTTCGCCGCCGCCCGCAGCCAACGTGTCTACGAGTTCCTTGGGAATCGAGTTCTTGTCGACTTCGAAGACATGTGCTTCCTGCATCGGCTCGACCGTGGTGCCAGGCGCCAACTTGATCGGCAATGGGCACGACCAGAGTTGATCCGCGCGGAGCGGATCAAGCGGCGGCGCAGGGCGCAGATAGTCGGGGATGGGCGGCTGCGGGTACGTGGTCAGCGGCGCTACGTTAGTCGGCTTCGGTGGTGCTGACGCTGTTGGCGGGTGCGAGGCGTGATTCGTACCGATCGCGATGATGATCGGATCAGGTTTGAATTTCGGCGACGAGGCGGTATTCGTCAAACCGAACATCTGCATCGAATAGTTCTGGTACGCCTTGCCGTCCTGCTTGAGTATCAGACGGCCCTTGAAATCCCTGCTGATCCAGATGTGATAGCGCTGGCCGTCCTGGAACTGCCCCTGCTTGACGCGCTTCTTCCTGGTCACGTCGTAGATCCAGTCCTCGGTTGCCTCGACGGTGTAGGTTGAGCCTTTCTTCACCTGGATATCGAATATTACATCACGGTGCTTGCGAAGCAGAACGGTGATGTCGGTCTCGGCCCAGCATTCAACCGGTTCACCCGGCAGATCGATGCAGACGGTGTGTTGGATAAGGGGGCGGTCGCCCATTTTCATTCTCCGCTTCGCTTGACTTGGTCTGCCACGAACTTGCCGAAATCAATGCCCTTCAATTCGCCCTTGCCCTCGGCGTCGAGAACGACGTTATGCAACGCCCCATCCTCCGACGCGAGCTTGATCGGCTCACCTTCGGGCACGTTGCCCTCCGCGTCCATATAACGGATTCGCATGTCGGCTTTTTTGCCTTCCGCGTTGTAGGTTCGATCGAGGCTCGTCGGCCCGTTGAACGAATGCTGCGAACCCTTGATGTCGATCTTGCCCGGCGCATGGATTTCGATATTGCCGCCCTTGATGCGGATATAAGCGCCACCCGACGTCAGCAGGATTTCTTGCTTCGCTGCAGCTTCGATATTCTCCGTCGCCGACAGTACCTTCACTGCCTTCTGCGCAGTCAGTTCGATGTTATCGCTCTGCGCTTGTACTTCCACCTTCCCCTTGGCCGCAAACAACTTCATCCCCGCGTTCTGCGCGAACAGGCTGATCTTCTCTGCGACGCTCGCCACGAGTGATTTGCCGCTCGCGATAAACGTGCTTTGCCCGCTCACAAGATTGGTCTGCTGGTCGCTCGCGATATGCGCCGACTGCTGCGTCGCAAGCGCAAGGCCCGACGGACTCGCGACCAGCATCACGGGTGCCTTAAATGCATTTGCGCTGCCTGTGCCGCCGCCCGCCGTCCTGCCTCCCGACTGTGAGCCCTGCACGCTACTCTGCGTCGCATCGGTAAAGGTCTTCAGGGCATCGTGTCCGGCGCTGAGACCTTCCGCCTGATGTTGCTGGCTCGCCTGTGACAGCGCCTCCATGGCACTTTCGGAATTGATGAGTTGCTGCTGGGCCTCGTGCACGTCCAGTTGCTGACTGTTCGCCGGCTTCGGATGCGTCGTGACGTACAAACCCTGCGCGGCGCTTACCGCGCCATAAGAATCCGTCTTAAGATCAAATCCTGAGCCGAGATATGAGCCGCGTGTGTTGCCGCTCTGATCGATCAGGTATCCCAGGTGAAGCTGGCTGTTCGCTGTGCTGCTGAACAATTTCGCGCGGTTCTGCCCGGTTGCGTCGTCTAGAACCATTTCGTTGTAACCGGAGCCTGAATACTCCTTCGACCGGTATCCCGAGAGGAGGCCGTTGCTGTGCCACTGCGGCTGCACGTTGCCGTTGTAGACGCGATGCAGCACGATGGGTCTGTCGCAGTCCCCGCCCACGTAACCGATTAGCACTTCCTCTCCGACTCTCGGAACGTGGACGCTCCCGTAGCCGCCTCCCGTATCCGACTGCGCCACCCGCACCCAGCACGAGGCGCCCGCGTCCCCCGCGTTTTGCCGGTCCCAGATGAATATCACCTTCACCCGGTTTAGCTCATCTGTATAGACCTCTTCGCCCTGCGGCCCGACAACGATGGCCGTCTCAAGGTGCATCTCCGGCTTTCTGTGCTCGAATGGGCTGCGGTATGGAACCGTTACGCGCTGCGCTTCGACCTCGACCCGATAAAATCCAGTGGAGCCGTCTGCATGAGCGACGGTTTCTCCCGTCTGTCCAGCCTTCGCCTGTGCCAGTTCGTTCTGCAGGCTGTGCGGAAAATTGGCTTCCTGACTCGACAGCGGCAGATTGTTCTCGATGTACCGGCTCACCTTGATTGCCGCGAACTCCCGCTGGCTGGTCGAATCGCGATCATGCTCGGGATGGCCGCTCAGTTCGAAACGCCGTCCCGCATCGATACACCGAACACCGCCCATCGCGAAAAAACGCTTGGCCCGCGATTCCCACTCTTCCAGATGGATCCTCGAAAGCTGTTCGCCGCGATTCTGGGTCGAGTAAGTATAGGCTCCGGTGTATTCGTAAACTTCTGCCTGCTCCGGCAGATTCCCCTGACCAGACATCGTCGGCAGGGAAGTCCCCTTGGGATTGGCGGAGGACGAGGGTGCCTTGTAGTCGAACGTGCGCGTTGTATACGCGGTGCTCTGCAGGGTCCGCGAACACGACCACTGCGTGAAGGCGTCTGTTTCGCTGCCCGTGCCCGATCGGCAGAACCTGACCGGGTTGGGCGACACCTCGTCGAGCGAGTAGATGTCGTCGGTGATGACCAGCGTATGTGACTTGCCATCCTGGCTTTGCCGCCAGAAGCCGAACAACCCCTCTTCCTCCATGAGACGATGGACAAAATTCCAGTCGGTCTCGCTCTGACGGCAATACGAGCGTTGGGGCAAGGGCTTCGACAAGACGAACTGGAACTGGCCCTGGGCCTGTGGATACTGGTTGAAGACGTCTGTGATGATGGCGTCCGCGCTTTTGTCTTGCCAGTACCGCATGTCGCTGCGGAATCGCAGGAAGTGCATCCAGGAGGCGTAAGTCAGCTGGTAACTGGAGAAACTGCCATCGCCGCCGAGCCTTCGTGCCGTATGAATGTAGCCATTGACCGGGAGATAGGATTTATCAGCCTGCTGAATCCAGAGCGTCATCGGCTGTGCAATGAGCGTCTTGAGTTCTATGTCGCCGGCAGTGGACACCACGTCGAGCGTGACGCTGAAATCACGGCCCAATTCGGAATAAGTTACCGCCCGACGTGGCGCAAGCGCATTATCCGGTAATGTCGCAATATCTGTTTTGATCAAGCGGTCCTGCTGAATCAAACCACCACGGATTATCTGGGCCAGTTCAGTCGGGTTCATGCGTATTCCGTCTTGTTGTGGATTGCCGGCCGACAGCCCGCACTCCCAACGGAACGGACTCAATGGTGTAGTCGACTGATTCTAGATTTTACGAACAGGCAGCGTCAACGGGAAAATAATCAGGAATTGCAAAATAGCCTTGAAACGCGAGTTGAATATATTGTGGAGCCTGAAGTATGAGAGATGGATGTCGCCTCAGGACATACACGCAATGCAGACGATAAACAGCAATATGCATGACTTGATCGTTTGCACCGCTCGCAACCAGAGGAGCACGGCTGCAATGTATGGCAATCCCTCGTTCGGCGGGCAAGGTCCTGCGGATGGTGAAGTTGCCCAGCCACGCCAGGCGGGAAATTGGTGCCGATGAGGGATTACATGCAGGATTTGACGCTCTTTATAGCCGGGATTTGCTGGCTAGCCTGCTAACGGTGGCCGGAAAATGGCTCTGCCATATAGCGTAAGTGCCTCGGTTGCTCGTGTTGGCGACTGGCCATGAAGATATTCTGTCGAATAGCTATGTCGGTCGCAGCGGTGTTAGCCGGGAAGTCTGCGCTAACAGACTGCGTTGGAGGCAAGCGACTGATATACATGTCAACGGAGTGTCGACACCATGGTAACGTATCGAGCACTCATAGTTGCACGTTCGCTTTCAGACGATTGTTTTATAAGACAAAGTTGCGCAATGTGGCTTGTCGGCAGGCATTTGTAATCATCAGGTGGCGGGTTCGAGTCCTGCAGCCGCACCAAATGCATCGGAAAGGGTTACTGCTCCATGAGCCGTAACCCTTTTTCGTTTTGGTCGCTCACTGCGGCGCTATCGGTTCTGGCCGCGACCTTCTATTATCTCGATCTCCTCCTGTCCCAACCCATACGCCGCGTAAAGCGCCAAGTCGATCTCTCGCTCAAGCGCCTCGCATTGCGTTTGGGTGCCCGACTGTTTTAACCGCAGCAACGCGTCCACCATCCGCGCGATCTCCGCGCGCACGCCCGCATCGGCGGGCACCGGCAATGCGTCGATCATCGCTTTGGTGAACGCCACGCCGCCGTTATAGCTGGACGCCCCATGGCGGGCGCGCGTGACGAATCCCGCAAGCGGACAGTTGAGCACCGCGGCCGCGAATTTCAGCAGGTGTTCATCGTCGGAGCGCAGGATCAGCGTTGTCTTGCCGGGAATCGTGCCGCCGGTGAGATCGAGCGCGGCGTGCAGATGCGTGAGGCCTTTCACGACGACCTTTTTCGCGTCCGCCTTCGCGCGATAGCTGTTCGCAAATGTCGACGCGAAACGCGCACGCTCGACCACGGGCTGCGCGTAGCGGCGTCCGAGGTAGGTCATCGGCTTGCTGTCCCAGCGCGAGGCGTATCGGCTCAACGTACCGGTATTGACCACGCGATAGTAGCGCTGCGCATCGAAGCCGCCTGGCGTTTCTTGCGCCTCTTCGATCAACGGCGCGAGCCGGTAGGCATCCGACGTCGCGCACGCGTTCTCGCAGTGCAGTAGCGAGCCCAGCGTCGAATGCGCGCGCATGACTCGCTGGACGAATGCATAGTGCGGCGAAAGTAGAGCATCTAGCGTCCAAGGCGCTTCGAGCTCGCGCTTGTGCACGCGCGCGAGCGGTGTTAGCGCTGTGCCTTCGAGGCGAGCCGTTTCGATGCGGTCCGTGCCCGACTTGCGATAAACCGCGACGATCGAATCGACCCGTGCGCGCTCGAATACGTCGCGGCCCAGCGCGACGATGCGCGCGATCTTCCCGAGATGGTGCGCGCGGAATGCGGCCCCGAAGGGCTTCGCGAGCCATTTGTCGGGCGTGAGAAAGGCCATCGTTCCGTGCTGTGCGGTGAGCGCGAGGCCAAGCTCCATGAAGACGATATAGAGATCCCAGTTGCCGCGCGCGCTCGGCCAGCGTTGTGCGAGCGCTTCGCGCAACGGCTTTTGGCCTGCGTTGATCATGCGTTCGGAGTCGATATACGGCGGGTTGGCAATGACGGCATCGAAGCCTGCGAGCGCTTGATTGCCTTCGAAGACCTCGGGAAATTCGTGACGCCATTCGAAGGCGTTGGCACAGACGGCAATGTCGCCGTGCGCGGGTGTGCCGGCAAACGCAGCGTCGGCGCGCGTTGCCTCGACAGCGATGCGGTTCAGCGCGGCATTGCCTTGCTTCAAATGCGCTTCGAGATTCGGCAGCGTGACGAACCGGCCTTCGTCATCGTACACAGCATGGGCGAGCAATTCGAACGCGAGGCGCAGGCGCGCCAGGCCGAGCGCTTGAGCGTCGATATCCACGCCGAAAAGGTTGCATTCGACGATCGTGCGTTTCTCGCGATACAGCGCGGCGTCGACGTATTGTTGCTGTACGCGTGCGCCGTCATTCGCCGGTTCGATGACGAGGCGATCCTCCACCGCTTCGATGCGCAGTCCGGCGAGCGCATGATTTTCTCGATCGTGGAACAACCCGAGCCGCGACTTTATCGCGAGCAATCCGTCGAGCGCGGAGGTGAGCAGGTGCCCGGTGCCCACAGCCGGATCGCACACGCGCAGCGTGGCGAATATCGCACGCGCTTCCTCGCGATCGTCGATTAATCTGGATAGCTGATCGATACTCGTGCAGCGCCAGCCTTTGACGCGATTGAAGCGCCCCAGCACCGCGCCCGCGATGGCCTCGCGGGCGAGAAACGTGGCGACGCTACCCGGCGTATACCATGCGCCGTCGCGGTAGCCATTGAGCTTTTCGAAGACGAGGCCGAGCGTCGCGGTGTCGACGCGCTTTTTGTCGGGGCGCGCGCTTGCGTCGGCATTGGCGTCGAACCCGAAATCGAACGCATCGAGGAAGTCGAGCAGATCGGCGACCGTATTGCGCGCGTGAGGGGCCAGCGCGGAATCGAGCGAGCCGAGTGTGATCGCATGCTCCGCGAGATCGGTGGGCTCGAACATCGAGCCGTCGAAGCGCGGCAAATGCGGGTAGCGGCGCGGCGACTCCGCTTTCCGTGCGCGGTTGTCGAGCGCTTCGCGGCAAAGCGTATCGAGCTCGGCGAACGTGTGGATGCGTTCGCTGCGCAGAAAGGCATAAGCCGAATCGTGCTCGTGCAGCACGAGGAGGCGCGCTTCCAGCAGCTTGAGGAACATGACGCGGCCGATCCAGGCGATGCCAAGCCGCAGCGCGGTGCGAACGGTGAGCGCTTCGCGATCCGGCGCGCAAGTCTCGCCGTGCGCGTTCGCCGCGGCCATGGTTCGCGCTTCGTGCGCCTCCACGCAGGCGATTGCCAGCTCGACAAGCGCATGCGGCCTGCGTTCATCGGGCGCGCACCGCGCAACGACGGTCTTGCCGCCTGCCACGCTTTCCTGCAAGCCGGCGACATGCAGCAGCCCGGCGTAGAAGTCCGTGTCGAGTTCGGCGTGCCTGGCACGGGTTACGCGAGCGCTTCGCGTACCGGTGCTGCCTGCGCGTTTTGCCCGGCTCGTCTGATTCGTCTCTGCCATGTTCTGGTTGGGCGCCCCGGCGCGGATTGCCGCTCATTTTACTGGCCATGCGGCGCTGTGCGTCCCCTGTCGTTCTGCACGTGCCATTCGGCCTATGCCGTTCGGACGGGTCGACGCCAGCGCGACGGTGCGCGATGATGCGGTCATGCCGGCACGATGGTCGTCCTGGCGCAACGCAAGGCCGTGCTCTGCTATATGATGGCGCCGCATATCGAGGCGCGCCGTCACGGCGAGCCGTTAAGCATTCGACTCCTATGACTGACTTTCCCACCTTGAGCTGGCCTGACACGGACGGGCCGCGCACTGTCCGCTGGCGTTCGGAGGCGGGCGTGCCGGCGCCGAAGCGCGTTGTCGTTGCCGACGACCGGACCACGGCAGACGTAGCCTACCGTCTTGCCTGCGAAGGCACGGCGTTGCTGTGGCGCGGCGACTATCAGAATGGACGGCAACTGCTGCAGGCCATGGCGCGCCGGGCCGATCGTCCCTCGGGCAAGTCGCGCAAGGCCGCCGCCGCGTCGAAGCCTGCGGCTACGCCGCTCGAGGCGTTTCATCTGCATCGCCAGGCGCAGGCGCAGCGTGCGCGCACGCTCGGCATGGTGCTGCTGCCGCTCGAAGGCGACTATTCGATCCCGCTGCGCCGCGCGCCTGATGTCACACTGGCGTGCGAGCAGGCGTGGGGGGCGCCTGACGGCGAGCCGTCGGCGGTGTCGTTGCGCGAGATCCTCGGCTTGATCGGCGCGTACGAATGGCGCAAAAAGGGCGTGGAGATTCCCGCGCTGGGCGGCGCACGCATTCATCCGTACTACGGCGTGTTTTCGCCAGTGCGCGGCGAGTACCTCGATCTGGTGGCGCGCGTGCCGCTGCCGTCTCAGGCGTTGGCGTTCGATATCGGCACGGGGACGGGCGTGATTGCCGCCGTGCTGGCCGCGCGTGGCGTGCAGCACGTCATCGCCACCGATCAGGATGCGCGCGCGCTCGCCTGCGCGCGCGAGAATCTCGCGCAGCTCGGCTACGGCGAACGCGTGGAAGTGGTCGAGGCCGATCTGTTCCCGCCGGGGCGTGCGCCGCTCGTGGTCTGCAATCCGCCCTGGGTGCCGGCGCGCCCGGCGTCGCCGATCGAATACGCCGTGTTCGATCCGGATAGCCGCATGCTGCGCGGCTTTCTCGCCGGTCTGAAAGACCATCTGGCGCCGGGCGGCGAGGGTTGGCTGATCCTCTCCGATTTCGCGGAGCATCTTGGCTTGCGCACGCGCGAGGCGCTGGCGGAGATGATCGCGCAGGCCGGTCTCGAGGTAGCCGGGCGCGAAGACATTCGGCCGCGCCATCCGAAGGCGAGCGATCCCGCCGATCCGCTTCACCGGGCGCGCGCGGCGGAACTCACGTCGCTGTGGCGCTTGAAGGTGCGCGCGGGAGCGTAAAGGCCCGTTCGCCGCATGTCCGTTCAGGTGGCAAATTCGGGCGGCAAAAATGGAGGCGGCCCGGCGCGGTGCCGGGCCGGTCGTGGAAGGCGGCAGTGCCTGCCCGAATGTCGCTTCAGCAACGGGTGGGCGATTAGCCAAAGTCGCCAGACTAGCCTGCTCAGCCTGGGTAAGCCTCATCGACTCTCAGGCCGGCGAGCTTGAAGATCACCCTGAGCGTTTGCGGCTTGATGTCCCTGCGCGCGGCCAGCGCGGACATCACGAAATCGAGCACCTTCGCGTATTTCAGCAAGATCAGGCAGTTCTCGAGATCCGCCGCGCCATCGCGCATGTCCTCGGCAAGCCGCAGCATCTCGACCGAGATGTCGCGAGCCATCTCCAGCTCCAGTTGCTGCTTCTCCGTCCACTCGGGGACTTCTATGAGCCTGGCAAGCAGTTCCTGGAATTTTTTCTCTGCATTACCGTCCGGTATCGTGTTCATTACATGCCCCATGCAGGGTCGCGCAGCACCGTGCGTCATCGCGCAGCGGGGTCTGCGCCGTACCTGTGTCGTCGCTTCCTGTGAACCCGGAGCGACCTCCCATGCGCGCATTCCCGGTCCGTCGCCGGTGAGTCGCGCCCCAAATTGGTCCTTTCTGGACGGCGGCAGCATGACGCTGCCGCGTCTCTTTTAATCAACCCCTCCCTGCCGTCCGGACGTGGGTTAGCGTTTCCGGACGCTGCAACCTTCCAGCACTACGGTAATCGGGCCATCCCCTCTGGTCTGCGGCCTCTTTCAGCTTTTTACGTAAAATGTCAGATCTACGTGCCTCGTTCCGTCGCCTGCCGCACGTTTCGTGGCAATTGACGCCTCTCTTTTTGTGTCCCCCCGATGTCAAGCAAGACTTACGATATCCGTCCGAACCAGTCGATCGAACTCCTGAAGGAGCTCCATATCCTGACGCGCGACGGCAAGATGAACCAGGACAGCCGCCGCAAGCTGAAGCAGGTCTATCACTTGTTCCAGTTCATCGAGCCGCTGCTCAAGGAGCTCAAGCAGGACGGCCACGACGTGACGCTCGTCGACCACGGCGCGGGCA
>Ga0164242_10008525_pt1 | contig 11114 bp, 16 predicted proteins | sample OricomgcompostMG_FD_108783 | JGI IMG/M metagenome (GOLD analysis project Ga0164242, IMG submission 108783) | Miracle-Growth compost microbial communities from Emeryville, California, USA - Original compost - Miracle growth compost (MG) ...
AAAGCCTATGACAACACCAACGGTTTACGCCTTTCGGAATCCGTGGCGTGGAGCTTGTTTGCTGACCACGTCGTCATTGCCCATCCAGCGGCGTCCTCATAAGGGCCCGCTGGTCTCTCGGGGCATCAGTCTATTTCAGCGAGGAGGGCTAATCATGCTACAACTTCCGACCAAACATTCGAACTCTTCCGTCTCTCTACCAGCCCGTTGCCTGAACCCGCGTCTGATGACACAGATCTGGGTTGGGTGAGACACCGGATGTTGAACGGCGTTCCTGTGAGAGCCACAAAAGCAGTAGCAGTCCTGCTGGCGCGTCTCCCCGCAACCCCTCCACCCGCACGCTGTGCCGTCGCGGGGTCCATATCTACCTCTCGGGACTCTTCGCTTCAGAGCGAGATTGATCCCCCCCGCGTCAAATATACCTGTGGAGTGCATCACATATACTTTACTACAAAAGCCCAACCCCTCCTGTCTGTCGCCGGGCCCGCGCCTGCCACCCGTAACAGCCTGCAGCTGCAAAAAAGTGATGTCGCGGCTCTTCCGCCGGCCCTCCTCCAAGGCCGCCACCCAGCCGGAGCCGGACCCCAACTCGGCCTACTCGTCGCTGCTCGACCCGGTTTCGCCCCTCCCGCAGCACCGGCGCACCAAGTCTTCCCTATCGGGGCTCCGGCGGCAGCAGGACCCGAGCTGGCCGTGGCTCCTCAACGCCGCGGCGGGCTCCAGGACGAGCGGGGAGCGCCCGCCCGCGAGGAAGCTGGTCAAGGATCCTGGCGGGTCTGCGCGGCCGTCCTTCTCGCTCGAGCTGTCGGATAGCGACGCCGAGAAGGAGAAGGGGATTTTCGGGAGGGGATTCGACAGGTTAAAGGAGCTTTACCGGAGGGGCGAGAGGTCGTGAAGTCCACTGGCTTTGGTAACGCGGGGTTTGTTTTTCTCGTGAATCGGGAGCGGAATTGGGCGTTTCTTTGCTTTCTCCTGGTCCCAGATTTGGCGCTCTTTACGACTGGTTATATGGTAAAGGGAGACTGTTAAACAACTGAGTCTCTCCATTCGGATTGGGCCCTTTTGGCCTTTATGATGAGCATCATTTTCCAACGAGGAGTACAGGGTGTTTGCATTTCATTTATAGAAGGCATGGCGGGGTCAACGAAGGCTGGAGTCCTGGAGCCGAGAGGAGACATATGGGTGGCATCGACTCCTTTTTAAACCCTTTGCTTCCCTTCCAATCTTCCTCTCTCCCAGCTGCGGAGTCACCTGGCCTATGGGCTGTCAATCGGGAACCATTTCAGAACATCGGACCTGATATCTTGCCGAGGTACGGACAGAACGGAAAGAATAAGTGGGGGTCGGGCCGGCTAGATCGGCCGCTGCTACCTAGTGGAAAGCCGACCCGACAATTTCTAACCTGCAAACGACCCATATTAGGTGGGTCGGATTACCGACGGCGGAAAGGCTGCAGGACGCAACATATCTTTTTTCTCTCCTTTTTTTTGTTTGGCTTTGTCGACATGGTTAGCTGGACTTTGAGCCTCCGACCGACATCGGTCCTGGGCTCGTGTGCAATAGCGGGATCGGTCGTCCTCACCGCTGGGCTTGTCCTCCGGCCACTGCTCCTCCGCGAGGGGCACAAGAAGCCGTGGATCTCGTCTCCCCGAAAGGACGTCCTCCCATCATGCATATCCCGTGATGAGATTGACGGCCTCGCGTACCCTCCAGATGTCCTCCCCGGCGCGCGGGACGTCCAAACGCCGTATGGTAGCGTTCACGTCTTCGAATGGGGGCCGGAGGACGGGGAGAAAGTGTTACTGATGCACGGAATCGGAACGCCGTGCGTCGCTCTTGCGGATCTGGCTACGCGGCTTGTTGAGAGCGGATACCGAGTTATGCTCTTTGACTTGTTCGGACGTGGCTACTCGGACGCACCGGCCGACCTACCTTACGACATTCGGCTCTACACTACTCAGATCCTCCTCGTTCTCGCCTCGTCGAGCTTGCCCTGGACGGGAGACGATGGCTTTCACTTGATCGGCTACTCGCTCGGCGGCGGACTCGCAGTTTCTTTCACGCAGTATTTCGCACACATGGTGCGATCTCTCACTCTCGTAGCGGGAGGAGGACTCATCCGCAAGGACCATGTCAGTCGGAAGAGCAAGCTACTCTATTCGACGGGCATATTCCCGGAGTGGTTCCTCGAATACCTTGTCAAGTCACGCATATCCCCGAAGCAAACGGTCACCGAGTCCAATCTAGCTGGCGAGGTAGCCCGGCCAGACCCGGCGGTACGCGAGAGGAACAGCGACGCGAGCGGCGGCAACTCGTTCGACAACGCCCTTCTATCCAGGCGGCGGCCGGGCCACACTGTCGCGTCCGTCATGGCCTGGCAGGTCCGGCAGCACCGCGGGTTCGTCCCGGCGTTCATGAGTACGATCCGCCACGCGCCGATCTACGAGCAGAGGCGAGATTGGGAGGCGCTGGGGGGTCTGCTGCTGTCACGCAGGAGGCTGGCTGGGGGTAGGAAACCCCTTCCGCAGGGGCTCCGCGGCGGTAGGGTGTTGCTGGTGCTCGGAGAATCCGACCCGGTCATCGTCCTGAAGGAGCTCGTCCGCGACGCGGCGGAGGTGCTCGGGGTGGACGGGTTTGAGGTTGCCGTGCTGGACTGCGGGCACGAGATCGCGATTGCGAAGGGTGACGAGGTGGCCGACGCGGCCGTCCGTTTTTGGCGCAAGCACGCTGGGAAGCGCGGGAATTAATAGATGGGAATAGAGGAGGAGATTGGATCGGCTGGGCAAACGGAGGTTGCCGGCGGCACCGTTGGTGAATGGTGATGCATCAGGTGGCGTTTTCTAGGGCCAATTATTACTTTGTTGCGGTCCGGACGCGTAATTACAAACTTGATATTTTCTCTGCTCCTTCTCCTCCATCCCTCAAGAGTGGCTTTCCCAAGGCGAATTGGGTGAGATCCCGTCCCAATTCGAGAGCTGGTCATGCCAACGAAGCGAGATGTTAAAAAACATCGCCAACCACTCGCCGTGTTGAACAGGGGCTGAGGGTCAAAGCGGGGACCATCCGGGATCCCTGTTTCCCCAGCCCATCCCGGGCATGTTGGTGGGTCAATATTCTGAATCGGGCCTAGATCAGCGACTTCCCGCAAATCAGAGACTACAAGTAGGTGCCATTGGGGGAAAGAGCGACAGGGGGTGTGCTAGCGAGATGGGAAGCTACTCCCCTCCCCCCTTGCTGGTGGGATGTATAAAAGAGGAATCGCCCCCGACTCCCTTCCTATTACCGATGACGATACAAGTTACTACTCCCTCAAACCAATTCCAACCATCTTCATATTACAGTCGTTAATTCTAACTCGCTCCAATCGCTCCAATCGCTCGAGAATAATCCAAAGTATCAAAATGAAGTCTGCCATCTTCTTCGCTCTCGCCGGTGTCGCGCTTGCCCAGAACCTCGAGGGCGAGCCCGCGTGTGCTGTAAGCCTACCCAAACCATTTAACCCGTACCCGCCCCGACTGGGGTATTAGGCGGTGAAGCTCTCCTTCTCACCTCAAAAATGCTAACTCATGACCTAAAGACCGGCTGCCTCAGCTCCGCCATCGCCAAAGCTGGCTGTAAAGACCAAGCCTGCGCCTGCGAATCCCAGGCCGCCATCGGCGCCTTTGCCGCGCCTTGCCTCATTGCCACGTGCAACGCAGACGACCTGCTAGCCGCACAGTCGATCGGCTCCGAGCTCTGCGTCAAGTACTCCGCCACCGCCGGCGCCGGCGGCTCCGGCACTGCGACCGGCTCGGCCTCTGCGCCGACCATCACCTCGGGGCCTACCGGTACCGGCACCAGCGCCCCCTCGGGCACCGGGTCAGGCAGTGGCTCCCAGACGACGAGCGGCTCCGAGTCGACTGGCTCCGCGGCGCCTTCGGGTACCAACGGCGGCAACATCTCTCCTTCGGGTACCGAGGCATCCTCCGGTACCGAGACAACCGCGGCCCCCACGAGCACTAACTTTGCTGCGGTGGCTACGCCCATGGCGGTCGGCGCCCTGGCCGCGCTGGTCGGACTTGTCGGTGCGCTCTAGTTGATCGCTTCTCAAACTAGGCCCGTTGTGGGTGCCATTCTGTTCCTGCTAGTTTTCGCTCTGCTGAGGACGGTTAACTGCGAGGGGTTGAATGTACTTGCGCTTATATGGCTTGTTGGTCTCCTTCAATTGGACCCTGCCTAGCTATCTTCTTTCTTTTTAACCCCCTGGGGCAGAGCGCTAGAGAGCGTGGTTGGATCACGGGAGATTTTACTTCTCAACCGTTGATACTACAGCGTCTTTGTTAATAACATAATGAACATCTCTTTGAGATAGTAATATAATTAAACACGAGCGTATGTTTACGAGCGCATGCCAGTGTTTAGGCCTGAGCCAACCACTGTTGTGCAACCATTTACAAGCCATAGGTTTAGGCGGGTTCTAACTACGTCCATCAGGCTTTCAGTATCGCTATCCTGTGTTGTGACCTTTAAGCAGGTAGCTGTAGAGTCGAAAGTGGCGCCGACGATATCGGAGCACATCTTAAGGTGGCTAAAGGAATGAAGTCCGGCGCCTTGGTAGGTAGCACCTCTCCACATCAGGTTCGACCATTCCTACACCGCGTTTTCCCAACCAGCCAGTCTCTTCCTCGATGCCTCTCAATCGTCTTGCCCGCCATAAACCCTTCAGTCCGCTTGCCTATCGGACATTGATCAGAATGGCATCCACTATTATGGGCCAATCCGGTCGCGTGTGTGTACGCTCAAGGCGAGGTGCTCCAGCGACATCACGGGGATCATAAGCTCAGCATCTTCAAAGCTGAGTATGTCTCAAACTCCATATCCTCATCAAGTATTTAACCCATCTCATTTAGGTCTGGAAATGAATCTTTTGTCTTCAGGCGCGTGCCTAGGCCATTCTACCTGCGATCCCAACGCCTCGCAACCGAGTTCGCAGACTCCCGTCGGCTTCGAATGCACACTGATTGCAACCCAGAGGAAGGCATTCTAGTCTATCCGTATTTCAGAGACACCCTACTTGCCTTGATTCAGGACGATGCAGACCTTCCTCCGGTTGAACGGAAGAAAATTCTACGGCGTGTGGGAGAGGCAATACAAGAACTTCATGACAAAGACTGGATCCACATCGGTACACTCTCCTCAATCTGGAAATTGTCACTCAAGACCCCTGACTGATTTATTTATCTTGGCAGATGTGAAACCTGATAACATCTTGGTCAATTGGACCTGCCGCGAGGAGGGTAGCAAAGTAGTCACTGATGTGGCCCTGGGCGACTTTGATATCGCCTTCAAACTAGAAGGTGGAAAGCCACGTCAGACGCCTTGCGCAACAGGGAATACCGTGTGGCGCAGTCCAGAAGGACAGACCGGAAGAGGTGTGACGAAGGCAGCAGACATATTCTCGTTTGGACTTGTGATAAGTTGAGCCTCCTCTAAGTTCAAGACTCCAAGCTTAGCTCTGTTCATAGTGCATATATGCTCTCGGAGGGAGGGAGTTGCTGCTTTTGAACGATTACCAGGAGCTAGTAAGGAGTGGCATAAGGCCGGAACAAGAGATACTGACTCGACACTTTTTCCTATTTTGGGACAGTTCCCGAAGGGCTCCTCAAGCAAGTCGACAGTGAGGACTGGGTTAATGCCCTGAAGGCAGCGTTGGAAATAGCGGACAGGGCAGTGAAGGAACAGCCTGAACTCAGATTCGAGCGTTGGGGGAAGGAGCTTGGTCCCGATGCTCAGAACATGATATCTGGAATGACAAGCCCAGACCCGACGGCCCGAACAACGATAGACCGAGTATTGGCACATCAATGGTGGCAGGAGGCTGCTTAAATAGCCATTGGAAGTGGCAAGGTGGAAGCGGTAAAAAAAAGCCTAATACTAATACGAATCTCAACTTTGAAAATTTCCTTTTTCGTGAGTCGGCTGGTGCTGCTCTGCTTTAACCTATGTAGTTGGTGTTCGTGTGGTGTGTTGACCGCGGCGGAGCCACTACGACTGCGTCAACTTCGTTGACAATATCTAGCTTGGCGCTGCCCGCATCAGTGACAGCTATAAGTTTCATACAGGAGCTGGGACCGGGCTCTGCTATGAGCTCAAAGGCGCGGAGGTGTGACCTGCCCTCGCTACCTTTGCTGGCATCATATTCAGCAGGTTTGTGTCTACACCAAGCAGCAGTTGGCGAAAGACGAGGCGTTGTCGGTCGCGACGTGCGCCCGGGAGAGATAAATTTTAGGACTCGGCGCATCGATAATGCGCCACAGCTTCCTCGACCGCGGCCCTGTAACATCCAAAACCGGGGCCTTGTTCCTATCCGAGCTTGTTGCCAGATTCCTAAGCGTCGAGATGCCGCACACATGGCTGTTCAGGCTGTTCAGGACGGACTCGTCTAGAAGCCACAATAGGTGATCCGCGAGCGACGCTGCGTCGGCGTGCCCGTCGACATATGGGTCGAAGCCCGCGCAACCTGTGCTATTGCAGCCTGCTTCGGGAAACGTGCCACGCAAAGTCCCCTGAGCATCAGGCCTCCCTGCGCAAGCTCTACCGGAGCCGAGTGGACCGCACGCCACCTCAACAGTCTGCTTCTGGTGGCTTCCCCACAGTAACCTGGGTACGAGGGCAACGTCCACGGCGGTGTAGCTGGCCCCGTTGATCTGCTTTAGGCCGTGGTGGGTGTTCCGGTTCACCACAGTGGGGCACGTACGAACATTAAGAGGGCGATGCAGCTTTTCGGCCCAACGAATATGATTGGCTCGTACGTTGATAATTTTTTGTTTACATACCTGCCTACCAAGTTACCTAGGCAGCAGAATTAACTTAGGTACCGAGGTACGTAGAAGCTTGGTAGCGCAGCAGCTCCCAGCCATGCCCCAATCGTTGTACCACACGCATCAGCATCCAGGACATTGTGAATCTCGACGGAGAGGTGGTAGCCCTCGTTCAAAATGACAACTCTACCAGGCGGCAAGGTCCATGACCTACCCGACGACTTCACTGCGGCGCTCGATGCGGATGAGACCGCCAGGGCGGCCTGGCTCGACATTACGGTGTTGGCACGTAATGAGTTCATCTGCTGGGTCAGCGCCGCCAAGCAGCAGCAAACCCGTGAACGCAGAATCCGCCGCGCCATCGAGGAACTTAACGATGGTATGCGGCGGCCCTGCTGCTGGCCCGGATGGCCCCACCGCGAGCGAAACGGCAAATAGCGGCATGCTCCGTCAACATCACGATACCTGCGCTCCGCTGCAACAAAACGTCTGTGACCGGCCAGCGTTTCTATATAGGGTTGCCATCTGATATCCACTCACTGTTGTTTCCTGACACGATCTTGACAGCTTACACTGGCATGTTGTACGTGATCCCTTGCTGCTTTTGTGGGACCTGCACCGTCGCTAACAGCCACATCTCCAGCACAACCCGAGCCAAGTTTTGGGATGATGTGCGCCGCTTCCCTTGGTGTCGTTGTTGGCTCTGGGCGAATTGCACCCCACCGGAGAGGGTGGGTACGGGTGGTTCCGATGGGTACTATGTGTTGGTTAACCGCTCCGGTCAGCCCCCGAGGATTTGTTAGCCTACGCTGGAAACAGCTTCGGGTGGATCCGATCACTCCGCATCCAAGCCGCTACGATAACCCACTATCTAGATAGGGCAATTGTTTGTGGTTCTGGAGATCCGACTGTTGTCCGTACTCCATATGTGGCAAAGTATATTTCTAGACCAGGTCGTGGAGGGTCTTATCTAAAGCTTTACCCCGCCTGACTATGCTGAGCTTTAAACAAGGAACCAACCCCCTATCTCCCGATCAAGCACAAGCTCGGTAGCTAAGCCTGACCCCGCCTTCACTCTCACTCATCATGGTCCAAGTTCACAAGTACTACCTGCCTCCTACGGCACTGGTTCCCAACTCCCCCCAGCCGCTGCTGCACTATCCTGGCTTCTTCGCCCCAGCCGAGAAGTGCAGCGCGAAGAAGGCCAACGAAACGTTCCAGGAGAATGGGTGGGAGACGCAGTGGATCTTCCGCTACGGGCAGACACAGCGCTCACACTACCACTCTGGTGTACACGAGTGCATGGCCGTGCTGTCCGGCACGGCTACCATCCGCTTCGGCGTGGCAGACACCTCCGAGGACATGAGGGAAAACACGTTCGGCTCGGCGCGAGAGGAGGGTGGGATAGAGCTGCAGGCACGCACCGGCGACGTCTTCATCCTGCCGGCTGGCTTGGCGCACAAGACGTACAACACGCAGCCGTCGGCCGAGTTCACGTTGCTGACCCCTGGTGACGGACACCACATTGCTGGGGGCGACGTCGCGAAGGCGCTGGAGGAAACGAAGCTCTCTGGATTCACCATGATTGGGGCATACCCGCGGGGCAGCGGATACTGGAACTCGCAGAAGGGAGGCGAGGATAGCGGTGCCTATGAAAAGATCTGGGCTGTGCCGAAGCCTGAGGCCGATCCGCTCATAGGGAAATTGCCCCAAGGTTTGGAGGGATTGTGGAAGTAGTGATGTACGAAATGTATTATTACCGTAAGACAAACCTGCAATTTTACGTTGCCATCCAGGACTCGCGTGACTTACTGTCTTGCGATTATCTCGTTTGCTGATCCACCCACTCATGGGCGGTACTTTACGTTTCCAAAGGCTTACAGTATAGCAGTGACTATTAAGCTGATATGAAATTAGCTCTTCGGTAATCTCGATAGCTGGGAAAGTTGTCCCTTTACCCACCTAGAGAGCATTTAAGACGTGACACACGACGAGGTCCAGGGGGAGACATTTGAATATATATATATATGTATATATTCATCTACGAATCGTGCACGTAAACCAAGACAAGTGATTCATAGAAGCCAAATAGTTCATCGAAGACAAGGAATTGATTGAATTCAATATAAAACTAATTCTCCAAAAGAAGACTTTCAGATACAACACCAAGAATCCTCGTCCAAACTCTAGCTAGTGGCTAGCACTTCAGCAGCAACCAAGTTGGTGTGTGTCTGACTCTAGAAGAGACTGTTGTCAGCGCATGAGAATGGGCCGTCCACATTGCTGTCGGGGTCGTTGAACAACGTGATGAGTGAGTCGATCGACGCGTACATGCCCGCCGTGTTCAGGAAGGCTCCCATGGCGACAAGTCCCCAATTCAGACAGGCCATAGCAATCATCTTCTTGCTCGAGAACTGTCTCTTCCAGTTCAGGTGAAGCCAGAAGATGCCAGGCAAGCCAAAGGAGAACCAAGCCACGAGCAGAGCAGAAGAGACAGAGATAATAGAGTTGAAGACTGGGATGACGCTGGCTAGAATAAATACCAGGACCCAGAAACCAGTGGCCAGGCTGATCCAGATGCCCCACGACTTGATGGTGTTAGACGTCAACTCCTGGGGAGTCTTGAGAAAGTCGCGCATGATGACGACAAACATATACTTGATACCGGCATGGCCGTAAAACAAGCCAGTGCTGAACAGAGTGAGGAGCAGGATTGCATAGGCAATCTTCGCAGGCAGAAGAGGCGCGGTGCCAATGGCAGGTGAGGTAACATAGTCGCCGGCAAGTCCGTAGATGGCGCCACCGGTGATGAGGTACATTGGAATAGCGAAGGATTGTAGGATGACAAGAGCAGGCACGTAGTCCTTGTTGGGGTCTCTCATCTCGGCCATGACCATGAGGAACCCCTGTCGACCCCCAAACGCGTAGCAGATGCTAAGGATGGCAGTGAAACCGTCCTGGAATGTCGGGTCACCCCAAAGCTTGATCTCTCTGTTCCATCCAGGAGGGGCCAGCCGAGGTGCCTCCTTAGCAAGCGAGATGATGACGATGAAGATGGGCACAAAGATACCAAACGTAGCAGGCCCTAGAGCTGTCAGATGGACGCTTCAGGCCACGTCGAGGAGACTTGTGCTTACACGAGAAGTAGGCAACAAAGTTCATAGTCCTGGGAATGCACAGTATGTAACAGACAAGAGCAGAAATGCCCAAGAATGCTATCGTGCACATGCTATGGGCCGTGAGAGTGTTGAAAGCCACAGTCATGGCCAATGTCGCCGAAGAACAAGCCAGACTGAGATTGATGATAAGTCCAACAGCTCCGATTCCCGCTAGAACTTTTCCGCCGAGAACTTGCAGAGCGTCTGGGAGATTGTCGATGTGCGGGTATCGGCGCCAGTAGAGTAGCATGACATAGGCCGTGTACGTCGAGAGGATGCCGATGCCCAGGATCGAAATGAGGCCAGGGATGAGACCGAGGCGCTGCAGGACGGAAGGAAGGGCTAGAATGCCGATACCAACCTCGGTGTGGATGAGAACGACGCCCGCCTTCCACTTGCCAAGGACACGGAACTGCTGGCCACCCGCAGCGGCAGCAGCACCGAAAACACCGGCTCTGGTGGCATCAATCTCTCCGAGGACTTCACCAGCCTGCTCACTGGCAACCTCGGGGTCGATAGAGTTTGTTTGAGGTTTCGTCATATCGTGCTTACTCCCCTCTGGGCGAAGAGCTTCCTGAGGTGCGAAGGAAGACATGGTCAAGATCAGGTTGGCGAAGCTCAAGAGCGTTCGCCGAAGTTGAGGATCTCTCTCAAACTTGACGGACACGGTCGACTATAATTGTCTTCGGTCCAGAGCTGTACATTGTTGCATATCCCTGCTATCCACCGTTCGGGTGGATCCGACCTAGTAGTATCAACGCCAGGGGGGGTGGCTTAGGGTCATTTGCAGTTCCACAATATCTGTGGCGATAAGAGGGTGTGCGTATTTTAGAGGGTTCAAGGAACTAGCCGACCTTTCGGAACCATCCGGACAGTGAGATAAAAGCTGGAAGAGCAAGACTCGGTTAGAATAGAATTTGGATTGACTCGGAACCAACCATGTCTTGGTATTCAAACCAATGCTCATGCCGATACCAAGTCCCGATATCTGTCACAGAACTCCCTAACAGCCCCCACAAAGTCATCCATCACGGCCGGATCCATAACCACATTGAGGGCGATGCTGCCGCGCTGGTGGATCCAGTACCCAGCATCCATCATTTCCATCCAGAATAGCTTCTTGAGCTGCGCATCGTCTTGGGGGAAGTAGTCGTCC
>Ga0164242_10008526_pt1 | contig 11114 bp, 9 predicted proteins | sample OricomgcompostMG_FD_108783 | JGI IMG/M metagenome (GOLD analysis project Ga0164242, IMG submission 108783) | Miracle-Growth compost microbial communities from Emeryville, California, USA - Original compost - Miracle growth compost (MG) ...
TATGAAAGACCGGGTGTCATGTACTATCTGTATGCCGCCAAGGCGGGGAAGAGCAGCAAGCTGGTGTCGACGTTCGATTCCGAACAGCAGTTGCGGGCGTATGTGAGCTGGGCGACGCTGTCGACGAACGCCGACGGCAGCCGCAAATTCGAACAGGGAAGCACGCTGGCCGGTTACCAGCTCTGTGAGAGTTCGGAGACACCGCTTGACGAGACCGATCCGTCCGAGGTGCCGCACAACCCCTCCCCCAGCATGCTGTGAAGGTTGGTCTGCTCTATGGCTGGCCCAGATCCCGGATGGGGTAATCGGGCATGGCGGGGACCCCCCAGGTTCCCGGGGGAATGCCCACCGGGTTGACCTCGATGGTTCCCAGGTGAATTGCCAGCGACAACTGCTCGGTCGGCCATTCCAGGTCGACTCTGCCGGGCAGCACCACTCCGCTCGCGCTGTCCTGGTAATGGCCGCTGAGGGTGGCCCGGGCAATCAGCCGGCCTGTCGCATCGAACAGCGCGTGTTCGAGAACCAGCCCGTGGCAGGTATCGACTTCGACCACCTTGGTGACCGGTTGGCCCTGCGGTGAAACCCGCTGTGCAATCAGTCGGGCGCGGTGAGGTTTCGTTCCGCTTTCGAGGACGAATTCGCCAGGATTCAGGGGAATGACTCCCAGCGCTTCCATGATCCAGTCGGGCTGAAACGGAATCGGGAACCGCTGTTGTGCGCGGGCCAGTTGATCGTGCCGGCAGGTGAAGACGAATTTGTTCTGTTCGTCGCGCCGGTTCCAGAACCAGAACTGATCGGGGTTGGAACCGAGGTCGACTTCGCGTCCGGTGAGCGAGCTGGCCAGCAGGCGGAAATTCCGGGGGGCTTCAATCGCCAGCGAGGCGGAGATCGACAAAGGGACGCCGCCGGGGCCGCGCATCGCAATCCGGGCCCGGGTGGCCCGCCAGCTTCCCAGGCGATTGATATTCTGATTGAGGTATTCGACCAGTTCCGGCAAGGGCATGTTGGGCCGCAACTGGCAGCGGGCATATCGGCTGTACGGTTTGCCCCACGTGGCGCAGCCGCAGAGCGCGACGCAGATTAACAGCGTCCACCGCGACGGCGACAGTCCCGAGTATCGGGGCATCAACAGGCTTTCGATAGAGATCGTTTGTCTACGGGCGGGGCACCCGATGTGGCAGTTACGAGGCCAGGTTTTCCGGCGATTCTTCGGTTACTCCCCATTCCGCCATCAGGTGCGCGGTCAACTGCTGCTGCAGTTCCTGCAGTTCGTCGTCGGTCAGTTGCAGTTCGCGAACTTCGTAGGCTCCCCCCTGGGAACCGGCCAGTTGCAGATATTCTTCTTCGCCTTCCTGCCGCGATCCTTCCAGCCGGAGCTGCTTTTTCTGCAGCAGCAGCAGCGCCAGAATGTATCGCAGTTTTTCCTGGGCCGGGTTGGCCTCTTCCGTCATCTGTTCGAAGCAGGTCAGCAACGCTGCCGGATCGAGCGGAGCCCGCTTGACCTCCGCCCGCCGGGGAACCGTGGTCTGCCAGGTTCCGAATGCTCCCGGTGGAGGACCCTTCCAGCCTTCCTTCGAGTAATCGAGCCGAACCAGCTCCCCGGCTTCTTCCACGAGAACCGAGTAGCAGACGCTGCCGGGGGGGAGCTCGGCCCCGGTTCCGGCACATTTTTTTCCCAGAGGTTTGAACTGATAATCCATATCGGTTGTTGCCATTCCGCAAGACTGAGGCCAGGGGCCTGGCGCTTCCCGGCGGCCGGCCAACGAAGCGTTTAGACCACAGGTCCGGCATCACCGGTCAGGCGGACCGGCCGACTGGCGGGGGCGGATGGTATCGAAATGCCGATTTTGACTCAACAGGAAGAACGGCATCCCTTTCAGGCGGAGCCGGAAGGTCGGCAATGGGTGAATTCTCCATTTGGCAATTGCCGGCTCTTCAGCGGTCTCGGTCTTTGTTCAACTGATCGCGGAGGGCGTCTCGCTCCCGGCGAGTCACCTCCAGGTCGAACATCAGGTACTTGATGTCCAGCCGAAGCTGCGACAACGCATCCTGCACCAGAGACAGAATCCGCCGTCGACGACGGAACGACTCCACCACCTCCCGGTACACACCTTCCAGTTCACGCTGCTGGGCCAGCGGAATGGCGGCGATCCGTTCTCCCAGCTCGATCAGTTCCCGGGGAAGCTCCTCGGTTGCGTCACTGATGCGTCGTGAACTGCTGACATCCATCCCGGTTCCGATCATTGCCTGGAAATAAAGTGGTCGCTGTGCCGGCAGAAGGCGATCTTTCGCCAGCGATCTCGAAGCATCGATTCTGACCGACCAATGGACAGGCTGCAAGCGGCTATCTGCAAGTGTATGCAGCAGTGCATGTTGCGGCGATATTTCCGGTAAGGGCCGGCTGCGGGGCGGTCGGGGCGGTGCCGGCGCTCTCACCTTGGCCTGTTTTCAAAAACACTGTAGAATCCGCGACTTAGGAATCACCCGTTGCGTGTCACCGGACCTCGATTTTCGGGGTCTACACATCTCAACAGTCCCTGTCCGCACTCCAGTGAATCCTGAAATCGCTGGCGAATTTGCTCAAGAATTCGTCCGCTTGTATCGATGATTCCGGTTCAGAACGACTCTCAGGGAGGAGAGGAGCAATCCGGAAGTGAACTCGCGATTCCGATCGACCATCCATTGGCTTGGATTGTGCGCCCCTGTGTTATGGGGGGTGATGGGATCGCTCTGCGCCGCCGGAGAGTACGTCGAAGGGTTCGATACCAACCGTCCCTCGTGGAAGCTGAGCTACGACGCCACCGCGCTGAAGGTGCTGGCGCATCGCCGAAATACTCACGTCTTCTATAAAGGGAACGCCTCGGAAAACGTCGAGGTCGCCAGTACGGCCCGCTTGACCGGGTTGCGGCTCGAACACAGCGTGCCCCCCAGCCGCCTGCTCGAAGAGTCGGTTGTCTCGCTGTGGTTCCGCTCCAGCCAGAAAGATGCCCGGATTGCCGTCCGCATCCTGTTCCCCTATACGGTCGATCCGTCCAGCGGCAACCCGCTGTCGACCACTGTCACCGGCGACAAATACACCAAAGTCGGAACCTGGCAGAAACTGGCCTGCAAAAATCTGCTGAGCCAGGTGAAAGAGAAGCTTCCCCGGCTGAGAAGCTACTGGGCCAACCTGGGTCTCCGCGGAGAAATCGACCTCCGCGAGCCGTATGTCGAAACGGTCTTTGTCGACACACAACTGCCGCAAGGTGCCAGCGAATATTTTCTCGATGAACTGACACTGAACCCGATCGTGACCCCCAGCGAACAGACCGGTACGCAGGTCGTGCAGACCGCGGGGGAAATGTCGCAGGAAATCGAATTCCGGCTGAAACGGCTGTACTTTCAGGGCGTGCCGCTGTTTCCCCGCTTTCTTCCGTATCACAGCGAAAAGGTCAGCGACCTGTCGGGGATGCGGCTGAATGTCATCTGGGTTCCCGATTACACCGACAAAACGCTGCTCCGCGAGCTGCAGGAAAACGGCCTGCGGGCCACCGCCACCCCGCCTCGCGTCACCGGACCCCATGGAGAGCTGCTCGACGAATCGCGCGCCAGCCTGGCCCCGTTCGGCCCCGACACCTCTTCCATTCTGTTCTGGAACCTGGGAACCCGCATTCCGGGAGCCGAAGAAAACGACCTGTCGGCCTGGGCCGAACAGATCCGCAACGCCGACCGGCATCTGAAACGCCCGCTGATGGCCGATGTCTCCAGCAACGAGGCGGCCTATTCCCGCATTCTGCCGATGCTGGGGGTCAGCCGACATATTCTGCACAGTAGTTTCGGCCTGAAAGATTATCGCAACTGGCTGATCGAACGCCGCAATGCCTCGCACCCTGGCAGCTTCGTGTGGACCTGGATTCAGACCGAGCCGGTGCAGGCGATTGCCGACGACCGGCGGGCCGCCTATGCTTCCGAAATTGTCGTCGAACCGGAACAGATCCGGCTGCAGACGTATGCGGCGTTGTCGGCCGGGTGTCGGGGAATCGGGTTCTGGACCCAGTCTTCGCTGGATGACGACAGCCCCGGGGCGCTGGAACGCAAACTGGTGATCGCCCAGTTGTGCATGGAGCTCGAACTGCTCGAGCCCTTGCTGGCGACGGGCTCGCTGCAGACCCATGTGAAGTTTACGGCGAACATGCCCCGTGGCCAAAGTAACAGCCAGTTGGCCATTGAATTCGGGCACAGCTCCGAGGCGACCCGCAAACGCAGCGCGCAGTTGAACGAACGCGACAATGAACTCCGCCGCACCCGGCAACTCGCCCAGGAACTCGAAGCCGCCATCATCCGCACCGATTACGGGCTGTTACTGCTGCCGGTCTGGTACGGCCAGGGAGCCCAGTTTGTCCCGGGACAAATGGCGGCCAACGATGCCAAAATTATTGTCGAAGGAGCCGACGAGTCGGCCTCGGCCTGGGAGATCAGCACGACCGGGATCCGCAATCTGCGGCGGGAACGCGTGACCGGGGGCGTTCAGATCCCGCTGAGCGAATTCGACATGACTTCGGCCGTGATTCTGTGCACCGACCCGACCATCATCACCAAACTCCGCGAAAAAGTCGCGATGCTGCAGCAGCGCAGCGCGCACGTCAACATCGAGCTGGGCCGGGCCAAACTGGCCCGGGTCGCCGAAGTCGATACCCGGCTGCACGACCTGGGGTATCGTCAGCTCGATGCGGCCCAGTTGCTGGCCGCCGCGGGACGCGAACTCGACAAGGCCCAGGCCTCGTTCGAACGCCGCAGCTACGACACCTCTCACGACCAGAGCCGGCGTGCGCTGCAGGCGTTGCGGATTCTGCAGTCGTCCTCGTGGGCGGATGCGGTCCGTCGGCTCTCCAGCCCGGTTTCGAGTTCGCACACGCTCTGCTATCAGACACTGCCCGACCATTGGCAGATGGTGGCCCGGCTGGGGAACAGCCCCGACCCTGGTGGGCAGAATCTGCTGCGATCCGGAGATTTCGAAGACTTCGACACCATGGTGGCCGAAGGCTGGAAGCACGAGCAGGCAACCATCGACGGCATTCGCGCCAGTGCCGAATTGTACCCCCGCCCGCGGAAAGGGCACTACTGCCTGCGGCTGGTGGCCGTGCCCGATACGGGGAAAGATGCACCGACGGTGGTTCGCGAGCGTCCCGTGACCGTGACCAGCCCCTCGGTCAATGTTCATGCCGGACAGTTGCTGTACATTTCAGGGTGGATCCGGATGCCGGCCCCCAGTGTGGGGAGCCTGGACGGGGTGATGCTGTACGACAGCCTGACCGGCCCCGCGGGAGCTCTCCGCTGGCATACGAAAAATGACGAGTGGCAACCGTTCTCGATCATCCGCGAAGCCCGGGGCAGTGGCCCGGTGAATGTGACGTTGACTCTTTCGGGAATGGGCGAGGCCTGCTTCGACGAACTTCGGATTATTCCCTTCGATGCCGGCGAACATCGCCTGCCTCAAAATGCCGCCCGGCTGCGAACCCCGGCCAACTCGCGATCGAATCCGCTGGAGTTTTTCAAAAGATTGCCGGGCATGGGGGGCAGGGCTGCCACGCCCGCCTCGCGCACCCGACCGGGGAATCCGGATTGACGCCCGGGGCGCTTCCGGCGAAACTCCCGCTGCGACGGTTTTCCTGCCGCCGCAAGTCTTCAGGGAGTGGCAGTCTATGCGTGGGAAACGGATTCGATATCTCGGCGAGTACCTGGTGTTTCGGACGCTGGTCTGCGTGGTGCAGGCCTGTTCGCCGCGACTGTGTGCCCGGTTCGCCGAGTGGCTGGCAATGCTGCTCCATTACGGGCTGCCCCGGCGCTGGACACGGTACGCCACCGCCACCGCCAACCTTCGCCAGGCATTCGGTGCCGGGCTGACCGACGCGCAGATCGACCGCCTGGTGTACCGCATGTGGGTGCATCTGTTCCGGCTGGTGGCGGAAGTCATCCATCTGCCGCGCAAAGTCAGGCTGAATAATATTGTCGACGTGGTCGATTTCCGCGGAAAAGCCGGGGTGGTCCGCGCACTCTGCTCCGACCGGCCGGTGCTGCTGCTGAGTGGGCATTTCGGCAACTGGGAGATGGCGATTTCGGTGTTCGGGCTGTTCGGGTTTCCGATGGGGCTGGTGGCGCGGGAACTCGATAACCCGTACCTCGATCGCTGGTTCTACGGCTTCCGCAAGTACACCGGTCATCGCCCGATTCCCAAAAAGGGGGGCTTCGACCAGATGCTCGAACGTCTGCAGGGGCAGGGGGCGCTGGCCATGCTGGCCGACCAGGATGCCGGGCCCGGCGGCGTGTTCGTCAACTTCTTCGGGCACCCGGCGTCGACCCACAAGTCGATTGCGCTGCTGGCATTGGAATACAACGCGCTGATCTGTGTGGGGACGGCCCGCCGGCTGAATGAAACTCTGCCCAACGGCTGGCCCCGGTTCGAGCTGGGTTGTGAAACCGTAATCGACCCGGCGCTCTGCCAGTCGAACGACCCCGTGCACGAAATCACGCAGCAGTTCACGCTGGCGCTCGAAAACGAAGTCCGGCGTGCCCCGGAACAGTATTTCTGGGTCCACCGGCGGTGGAAGAGCGTGCCCCGGGTCCGGAGGAAGGGCAAGAACCGACCGGCCTCGGCCTCAGCCCCAACTTCGCCGTCACCTTCGAGCGACTATACGGCACAGGTGGCGTGACCTGCGTTCCGGGGAAAAGGTGTTCAGTGTTCAGTAGGGTGGGCTGCGCCCACCATAAAGTAGCAGGCACGCTCCTGACCTGATGACATTCGTTTTGTCAGGGACAGTCCTTCACTTCCGCCGGCCTGAAGGGCCGGTTCTATCAGCCCCATCGCGAAGCCCGGGGTCAGTCGGGAATTATCACATCCCCGGCCCTATAGGAGCCACTCACTCGGGCATCTGTCAGACAAGCTTGTTCCTCTTGGTGTCTTGGAGGACTTGGTGGTTAATTCTTCTCTTCTGATTCGTCGTATTCGCGTGATTCGTGATTACTGCTTTTCAGCAATCAGCGGTTCAGGATGGTCACTCCCGCAGTCAATAAAACGGCAACTTTAAGCAGGTGATTGGCAGACGGTCAGCCTGGCCGAGGTATTTCCAGAACTCCCAGGTTCCCCCCACTTTCCACATGGGATTTTGCAGAGTCGCTACGTGGCACGCCAAATGCAGCATTCCTTCTGATCGAAATCAGACTGGAATGGAATCGGCCCTGTCCGGTTCCTAATCGGCCACAGACCGTTGTTTGCGGTCAGGGTCAAAAGGGATATTCGGCTTCCGTTAACGATTGACTTCCAAGGAGACCAATCATGTTGCACTGGGCTTTGACATTTCTGATTGTTGCACTGATCGCCGCGGTTTTTGGCTTTACTGGTGTCTATGCGGCGGCAGCCGGAATTGCCAAGATTCTGTTTTTCGTATTCATTGTGCTGTTTATCATCAGCCTGCTGGCAGGAGGAACCCGCCGAACGCTCCCCTGATCACCGCGGGACGACGTTGCTGAGCTCCCGAGAGAGTTCGGCAACGCTGTTCCCGGTATCGGACCGTGTCTTTCCGGGGAAACCCACACCAGGATTCGTTGAGATCGCGTGGGGGTGTTCCCGGTGACGGGCCTTCCGTAGAACCAGCATTGAGACTTCAGTCCCGCCTGAATGGGCCGACTGGTTTTGGCGCCCGTGGAACTGCAGACTTGCTGTCGATGGCACACCATCGGGGCAGCCGTGCATTTCTACGGGTGCTGTTTTCGTTTATGCTGCCGGAAGTTTTTCGCATCCGACCCGTCCCTGTTCGAGAGCCTGTCTTATGCCCCCGTCGCTTTCCCGCCGGAACTTTCTTCAGGCCGCAGTGGCTGCCACGACCTATGGACTGGGGCAGGCTTCCCTGTCCGCCGCCGACCAGAAGGCCTCCCCTGTGACCGATCAAGCCGCCCTGCCGATCATCGACACGCACCAGCACCTGTGGGACCTGGACCGGTTTCGACTTCCCTGGACAAAAGGGAACAAAACGCTGGCGAAGAACTTTCTGCTGAGCGATTACCAGGCCGCAACCGCCGGACTCCCGATTTCACAGACGGTCTACATGGAAGTCGACGTCGATCCGGCACAGCAGCTCGCGGAAGCCGAATATGTCATTGACCTCTGCCAGCGGGATGACAACCTGATGACCGCCGCGGTCATTTCCGGTCGCCCCGGTTCTTCGGACTTCAGCGACTACATCACCCGCTTCAAAGGCAGCCCGTACATCAAAGGCATTCGCCAGGTTCTGCATGGAAAGGCCACCCCCGCCGGATATTGCCTCGATCCGCAGTTTGTCCAAGGCATTCAACTGCTGGGGGACCTGGGTTTGAGTTATGACCTGTGCCCGCGGTCGGGGGAATTGCTCGACGGAGCGAAACTGGTGGCGCAGTGCCCGAACACCCGGTTCATTGTCGACCACTGCGGGAATATGAGCGCGCAGGAAAAAGCTGCAAAACCGCTGCAGCTCTGGCGGGAGGGAATGCAGGCACTCGCCAGTCACGATCGGGTGGTCTGCAAGGTGTCGGGAATTGTGGCGTCTGCTGCTGCCGGCTGGAAGCCCGCCGATCTGCAACCGGTCATCGCCGAAACCTTGAAGACGTTTGGCCCTGACCGGGTGATGTTCGGCGGCGACTGGCCGGTCTGTACCTTGCGGGCGAGTTACCGGCAGTGGGTCGAGGCCTTGCGGCAGATATTGACCAATCTGAACATCAGCCTGGCCGACCAGAAGAAGCTGTTTCACGACAATGCTGTCCGCGTGTATGGTCTGAAGGACCGGTCGCAGAGGTAAATTCCGGCATTTCAGGGGGGGCGGGGGCCGTCTTCCGGGGAGGTCAACCGGCCCGAAATCGCTGAAAGACAGGCACTTTTCGAACATAAACCAGATTTTATTCTGATTTCACGGTGGCTTCAGGCGTCTCCCCTATGATTCGGCTGTGAAGTGAAGACAACCACGTCTGAATGTTCAGACGAACTTCCCGACACGCTGATCAGAACTTGCCCAAGGAGACACGCTCATGTTCGCTTACCTGACCTGGCTGAATGTTGGAACGTTTGTGGGAGCCGTGACCCTGGCGGTCGCAGGAGCCTATGTCCAAGCCAACGATATTGCCCCGTCGCAAATCCCCCAGGTGGTCACCAAGGCCATTCAGAGCCGCTTCCCCGGTGCCGAAGTCATCGAAGCCGACGTCGACCACGACAATGGGATTGTCGAATACGATGTGGACATCTGGCACAACAAAAAGAAGATTGACCTGACGCTGACGGCGACCGGACAGTATCTCAAAATCGAGAAGCACCTGACTCCCGCCGAACTGCCGACCGTCGTCAGCGGTGCCGTGCAGAAGGTACACCCGCAGTCGAGGCTGACCCGGGTCGAGCAGAAAGTGCGTTTTCTCGCCGGAAAAGAACAGCCGGCCATGTACGAAATCGATTTGCGGACTGCCCAGCAGGTTCCCCACGAATTGTATGTGACGGCGGCCGGCCAGGTGGTTCACGACGAAATCGACGACTGACCGCAAGGGGGTCGCTGCATTCCCGAGGGGTGCAGCGACCAGGGCCCGATGGTGCGATTTTGCTCGTCCACGAGTTCAGCCGCCACAGCCCCGCTGGTACAATGACTGGCGGGGGCGGATTGAACACCCGTAATCATTTTGTTCAGGTCTGCACGGTTCCATGAGTATCAGGGTTTTACTGGTTGAAGACGAAGACGAAATCGCCGATTTCGTGGTCCGTGGTCTGCGGGAAGAAGGGTTCATCGTCGAGCGTGCCGCCGACGGCGAAGCCGGCTGGGATTATCTGCGGACCGGAACCTGGGACGTCGTTCTGCTCGACTGGTGGCTTCCCAAACTCGAAGGCCTGGCCTTGCTCCGCCGGTATCGGGCCGATGGCGGAACCTCTCCGGTTCTGTTTCTCACCGCCCGCGATGCCGTCTCCGACCGCGTGACCGGGCTCGACAGCGGAGCCGACGACTACCTCTGCAAGCCTTTCGCCTTCGCCGAACTGGTGGCCCGTGTGCGGGTCATGGCTCGCCGGCAGGACCGGGAAACCACCTCCACCGTCAGTTACGAAGACATTGCCGTCGACCTGATTACGCACCGGGCCGAACGTGCCGGCAAACGCCTGGAACTGACCGCCAAGGAGCAGGCGCTGCTGGTTTTCTTTCTGCGGCACCCGGGAGAGGTTCTGACCCGCACCCGCATTTACGAACAGGTCTGGGAAGAACGCTACGACGGTTTATCGAATACTCTGGAAGTTCACGTCAAGGAACTGCGTCGTAAACTGGGGGCCCATGGCCCTGGTCTGATTCATACGCTGCGCGGCCGGGGTTACCTGTTTGGTGATGCCGCGGGCGCCGGCTGGAGCATCGCCCGATGACACTCACTGCCCGTCTGCTGAGTCTGCTGCTGGGAATGCTGCTGGCCGTCCTGGTCCTGTTTTCGGTCGGGGTCTATAAACTGACCGACCACTTTCTGCATCTCGAAATCCGCGACCGGCTGCAGCAGTCGCTGGCGGTTCTGGGCAGCGCTGTCGAAATCGACGACGATGGTGTCGAATGGGATCCGATCGAACACGACCTGTCGGCCCTCCAGGCCCGGGCCGGCAACGATGTCGCCTGGATCGTCCGGGACAACCTCCGTGTGCTGGCCCAGTCCAACTCGCCGTGGGCCGCCCCTCTTCTGACACCGCAACTCCCCCTGACGCCCGCTCCGCAACCCGCCCCTTCGCTGGCGCAGCCGGCTGCCGGAGCATACCCCGGGACTCCGATCGGCCAGCCCGGCAGTCCTCCTGCCACGGCCCCGACGGGCAGCCCGTCCCTCGCTGCACCAGTGAACCCCGCCCTGTATCAGTCGGCCCAGCAGAGTTTTCCGGGCAATGGTTACCAGTTCCCCAGTGTTGACGAAGAAAAAAGCCCGTGGATTACGGTCACCGTCCTGACGTCAGTCGCACCGATTCAGGACACGCTCCGACAACTGAAATTCGTGCTGATGGCGGTCTCGTCGGTCACCTGGTTCGCCGTGCTGATTGTGGGATACTGGTTCTGCCGGCGGGCACTGGCCCCCATCACCCGCATGGCCAGCCTGGCACGAACCATCAA
>Ga0164242_10008527_pt1 | contig 11112 bp, 13 predicted proteins | sample OricomgcompostMG_FD_108783 | JGI IMG/M metagenome (GOLD analysis project Ga0164242, IMG submission 108783) | Miracle-Growth compost microbial communities from Emeryville, California, USA - Original compost - Miracle growth compost (MG) ...
ATAATGATGAAAAGGAAGTAGAAGAAGAAGAAAAGGATAAGAGGTGCGAGAAGGAGTGTGGGAAGGGGGGTGGTCGGGGCTGTGGTAAGCCACTTTGCTAGCTTCCCCGGTTTGGCATGACCTGCGAGAAATAAAATAAAAAAGAAATATCTCGGCGGGGCAGTATCCCATGCAAAGTTCGAGTTTCGCTCTTCGAAATCCGTGTCCCATCGCGCGGCAAGCCCGTCAAACATGATTTCGAGGGAACGGCCAACGGGCCGTCCTTGTGGCCCCAAACTCGTTGATTCTAGCTAGTATCCAGTTTGCCACCTGCGGGCCATTTCGCAAGGGTGCGGGTGAATGCAGTCTGTGAGCCATGTCTTCCTGGCCTTGGGGGGGAAGGCGAAGCAAATAGGATAGATGGCCTGTGTCGCAGACGTTTCGTTTTCGGGCTATAATTCCCGTTGATGTGCACCCGGAAAGAGGCCGATGAAAACAGATCAACCTCAGGGGGAAGACGGCGATCGAAATTCGGAAACGACGGCGCCAGAAACACGCGGTGACCTTTGTTTTGGGGCGCAAGGGAGGCTTCAATAATTCCCGAGTGACAGAGGTGATGTGATGTGAAAGTGGAGACGGGAAACGGATGTGACCCGTGAGAGGCACAATCCATGATCGGCTCAGGGATGGAGCTCCAAATTGAGGGTCCTGCGGCTGAACCCGAGCTAAATCTGGTCATAGCGCAGGCCAGCCAGCCAGCCTCCCTTGTACCAAGCGAGGTTACCCTAGTACTGTTGCAGTACGTGAGAGGAGTCCCCTTGACTGCAAAACATTCCCGAAAGTGCATGGTGGCGATGAGACAAGTTCCAACGTGGAGTGACTAGTCTGGACTGTGGACTGTGGACTGTGGAAGGACAGTCCCGAATCCCGACCTCTGATCCCTATAAGAGCACGTTTTGAAGAGGTGTTTCCAAGTACTCTATTTAGGGTGCGGACGTGGCTGTCCTCCACAAGGGTAGGTGTTGGCGACTGGAAGCTTTAGCATAACGAGCACCGCTCTCAGCCAGGGGAACCAGCATTGGGCTGAAAGAATGGTCGAAACAAGCCATCGCCGACTAGATACAGCGTGGTATCCTAGTCCTTTTGTGGTCTCGGCGGCCCGAAGAAGGACATTGCATATCCTCAGCTGAGGGCTCGCTGGGTGATAACAAGGAGATTTTGTCATGGCAGATGACGGAGTTGCGGGAAGAATCAAGCATCACTTGAAGCTAAGAGGTTACGTTGACTCTTGACTAGAACGAGTGAGCGCCAAGGCGACTGGGTCAATATTATTGCGTGTTTAGCCAACTTTGGCCCTTCAAACAGCTCTACTGGCCTGGGAGATAAGACCAGCGACATTTCGTGCCTTCGGTAGGTGTTTTGCATAGGAAGTGCGAATTTTGTTTAGCGCAAGAGCGCTGATAATTGTGGGCCTAAGCCGCCTGGAGCCGCCTGAAGCCGCACTAAGCCAGCAGCCACAGGCACTCTCCAGAAATACACACAGCATGAGAGCACACATGAACACCCCCCCTATGTACCTCCGTGACGTTTGAAAGAAAGATATCAAAGATCAATTGAAACAACATCACTACTTCCAAGGCTTCTCAAGTTTGTACAAGCCGAGGGTTTTGGACCTGGAAGACTAGTTCTTCGACGTGGCCATCTCCGTCTGGACCAACCGAAAAATTTTCAAGTCGTGCATCGGGGAAGCGATAGTTACACATCCACCCACTTTGGCGAGTCGCAGACGCGCCGGGACTCGGCCTACCACCGCATCACTCCCTGCTTGATCAAGGCCGACGGGACCGACTGCACCGCCCCAACTGCCCCCGGGTGTGACTGCGGGATCAACCACACCACCTGGCCGGCCGCTGAACCGCCTCCCCCCTGGTTAGGGTGCCCACCGTCCGTGCCGGAAGTCTATCAAGGGCAACAAAAAAAAAAAACGATTGAAGGATGCTATCCGAGGCGTTTGTGTCGTCGGTCTGCGGACCGCCGCTGAGCAGCAATACCGCCGTTGCCAAGGATGTCGGCATCCACTGCCACACCATCAGCCCGACCTACTCGGTGAACTCCACCTTCAAGAAGAGCGCCGCTCCCGTGAACTGCCTCGCTGTGAACGACACGCACGTCTTTGCCGCGCAGCATGAGAAGGCTTATGTGCACGTCTACTCGAGGCTGCGAGGAAACCAGGAGGCGTTCGTCCCCTTCCCTGAGAGGATTCGCTGTCTGACGTTGGCGGGCGATGTCCTTATCCTTGGGACGGCAGAAGGCCGACTCATGCTCTGGGAGGTAAGCTTTACACTTTCACCTCAAGATGAAACTCACTCCAGCTTGCTCTGACACCTACCATAGATATGTACCGGCAGGCTAGTGTCAACTCCTCCCCGCCACGTGCAGGCCGTATCGTGTGTGGCTGCCACTCCGTACCACGTTATCACAGGCTCCGACGACTCGGACATCCACGTCTGGTCGCTTTCTAGCCTCCTGGAGCTTGACTCTACTGCTGAGCACGAGCCAGATCGCAGCCTTCCCAACCACAGGGCTGCGATAACCTCCTTGGCTGTTGGCCAGGGCGCCAACCCCGACACGAGCATCTGTATCTCTGCTAGCAAGGACAAGTCGTGCGTCGTCTGGAACTACCTCTCCGGTGACGTTCTTCGAACCCTGCTCTTCCCCTCATTCCCCCTCTGTATCAGCCTAGATCCATCCTCGAGAGCATTGTTCGTATCATGCGAGGACTCCTCTCTCTACATGGTAGAATTCTTCTCCGAGAGGCCCTTGCTTGGGCCCGCGGCAGAGGACTCCTCGACGGTAGTTCAAGTGTCATCCCCTTTCGGAGTCATGCCATCAGACGCAGGCCCCGCATCCTGCCTGGGCGTGAGCTACGACGGCACGCTCCTCATAACAGGCCATCCCAAAGGCCAGATCTTAAAGTGGGACGTGGCCGACAACCGGACCCCCGTGGAGCTAGCGAACCTCAACGCGGCCGTGACCAACATCGCCTTCATCTCACCCCTGCCAGGCAAAACAACAACCAAGACGCCGACCATCGTAAAACCCACCCAGGCCACGCGGAACTACACCTTCACGACCCAGCTAGAGTCAGAGCTCGAGCCGGAAACTCGATTCGATTCCATGTTGACGGCCACGGGGTTCCCGGCGGACATCCTCGAGAATGCAATAGCTGCATTTGAGCAGCCCTCCGCCGGGAGTGCCGGCGAGCAGGAGCTAGCAAGGCAGAACGACGAGTTGTGGGAAATCATCAACGAGCAGAGAGCACTTCAGAAGCAGACGCTTGAGAGATACATCGAGGCAAAATCGGGTGGTTCGGGGCAGTAGGTTACTTTTCGGGGTCAGGATCGAGATCTATCTGGGCTTGGCGCTTCCGGTATTGCATCAAAAAGTTCTAGAGCGGGTGGCCTACAAGAAATAGGCTATGGCTTCTTTTGGGACGGCTTTCGGGCGAGATACCCTTTTCCCTTGGGGAGGCAACCTACGTAGGTAGGTACATTAGACTACTCTCTACACTGGGGCCGGTCTTCATAGATTAAATTCTAGTGTGTGGCTTGGTTTAAAAATTTCCATTTTTTGTACTGCTTCCAGGTGAGAATTCTAATCATGGAGAGCGTGAGTATCATCATCATAAATGTATCGCATGGCGTTATGTTGTACAAACCGCATAGCGTTACTAACCCTCACTTCGGGTCTGCCGCGGCACACAAGGTCTCTGCAACTCGACCGAACTTCGTAAAGGCGGTGTCTCCTTTGAGACATTTCCAGCCTGGCCCTTTTCAGCCAAGTCCTCCAACCCAGCGCCGCTTTCGCTGACAGTGCTCCTCGCTCGGCTCGCCGTATTCATTCCCGAGCGGTCGTCCTTAACACCGTTCGGGTATGACGGCCGGCGCCCCTCCTTCTGGCCCTCCAGAATCTTAGCAATCTCTGCCGGCGGCAGCGGCGCGGCGACACGCCCGTTCATGCGGAAGCTCTTGGCGTTGGCGTTGCTGAGGGCCAGCAGGCCGGCCGACACCAGCAGCAGGGCCATGAAGATGGCCGCCCCCGCCTGCGTCATGTTGCCGCTCAGCCCCGCCACCAGGTAGACCAGCAGCTTGGCGGCGGCCTCGAGGTAGCCGTCGATGTGGGTCTTGGCGCGCAGCCACGCGTCCGCCGTGATGGCCCGCAGGTCGTCGGGCGTGCCGCGCAGCCGCACGCTCGAGCCCGAGTCGCCGACGCTAACGACGTACTCGGTGAGCCGGGACTGGGAACTGCCCGAGGGCGTCGCCGTCGCCGAGGGCCCGTCTAGGTCCTGGTCGGTGGCAGTGGCGGCGGCGGATCCTTCGGGGGCCGATTTCGGCTGGTTCTGGGCCGGTCCGGCGCGCTGCTTGATCACGAAGATGTTCAACACCCGGGCGAAAATGAGCGCCGCGAGGGCGCCGACAGCCCACCCTGAAGAAGTTTTTGTTAGGATTGGCGGGAATTCCGGGAGAGAAGGCGAGCCGATAAAAAAGGCGGCTTGTTACTCACAATCCTGTAACAAAATTATGATTATCAGGGCGAGAACTGTCAAGGCCGGACTGATAAGGTAAAGCAGATGAGATATCCAGCCCAGGTCCGGAACCCTATCTTCTGCCCAGACTGTGGCATGGAAACCGCTGCCCGACCTAATCATGCGATACCGAATCCCCGAGTACGCCAGCGCGCCAACGTCGAGCGTGACAACCTGGCCCGGCCGCGCAATCCGCTCGATGTAGTGGCGGGTCGCTGCGTTCTTGATGACAAACGTCACGGCCCTGCCGTCCTGCTGCGTCTCGACGGCATGGATGGGGCCGAGAACACTCCCCGGGCCGGCGATGCCCTGCTGGACGAGAGCATCTGCCGCTTGCTGGTAATGCAGGCCCGGCGCGAGGAGGAAGCTGTCCAGCCAGCTGGAACCGCCGGCGATGACCGTACGCTGGGCAATGGTGGAGAGATCCGCGAGGGCGAGCAGTCCGCCGGTTGAGAGGCTTAACCCGGGAAGAGGTAATGAGTTCCAATTGGGAAATCCCATTGTACCTGGTTTTGATGGAAGATGTCGGGCCTCCCAGGTCTATCGCTCACCGCCTAGCGGTGAGAGTTCTATGTTTATATCCTCGTCGAAAGGCAACAACCAAGGGAATGTTATCAAGAAAGCCAAACAAATTCGAGGGAAGGCGAGCTCAATAGCACCCGCATGTTTCTATCTGGCAGACGAGCAGGAACTCCCAATGTGCACTCGTTGGGACTGACGTCAAAAAAGACGGGATTGGTCGTTGTCCTTGGCAACGATCAACATGGGAGGGGCGAATGACACGGAGGACGAACGGGGTGGTGTGCAGAGAGGCGGGAAGGATAGATCGATCTCACTTGTCATAAAAGTAAAGGAAACGAGAAGATCGGCTCGTAGAATTGAAGCCCATCAGAGGCAAGGACGAACCCAACGAGGGCGCCATGACCTGTGCTGTGGAAACATATGCACCTACCCTGACAATCAACCACAGCCAGCCAGCAAAAAGGCAGCCAAGGAGCAAGGGTTGTCGTCTTCGTTGTGGATTGGACCTTTGGCCCACTACTATTAGCAAAAATATGGGGTGGCCCGTGCTCTTAATCCAATTGTGGTCCTTTGATGCAGATATGCCGATACCAAGTCCGATCTCGCCTCCTCGATTTAAAATCCGATGTCTCCGTCAAAGTCTCAATGGCCATGTCGGTCCTTCGCAAAGATCAGTTGGAAGCCAAAATCAAGGAGGAGAACCAGCTGATTCGCAGCGGTGTGCTTCGGGATGAGAACCCCCTTGATCTTAGCGCCGAGTTCAACGAGTTTATGCAGGCGTGCCGCTGTGCCGACCTCAAGCGCTGCCAGGAGTTGATATCTTGGGGAGTAAACATCAACGGCAAAGACCAATTCGATTACACCCCTTTGGTTATCGTGAGTAGAGGATATGATACATTTACCCTGAACCCGATTTCCGAAGTTGACGCTTTAAATTTAGGCTAGTCTATGTGGTCACTATGAGTTGGTTCAGCTCCTTTTGGAGTCAGGTGTGTGCACTCCTTTTCAGTCTTGCAAAAAACACCTTCTGAATAGATTTCTAACAAACACATAGGGGCTCTGGCAGATCGGGGGACTTGGGTTGGTGAAAGAACAGTTTATGTATGCAGCTGGACCCAGTTACGGACATGAATGCTTCATCATATGCCTGAGAATCTTCAACTGACTCTTCCTTAGAATGCGCTGAACGACAGGATACGGAACCTACTGCTGTCTTACGACTACTCAAAGTCTACAGATCCTCTCCAACCTTGGGCATCACATATTACCTCGCTCCTTACACGCCAGACCCCCAAGACTTCAGATATTGAACTCATCGCGGCGTCTGAGTCCTTTCAGCTGCACCGGTTCCTGCTATCCGCGAGGACGCCATATTTTAGAAAGAAGTTGGCCGATGCACCGGAGACTGCGACTTGGAAACTATCTCAGGCTATCCCAGTGGAGGCATTTCATTTCGTGCTTCGGTATATCTATCTAGGAGATCTGCCCCGAGATGTCGTGGGACCTGATAGTTCAATTCCCGAGGAGGAGGTGTTCAAGGGAATTGACAAGCTCTGCAAACAGCTCGAAGTGGAAAAATTATGGGAAGCGGTTTTGTCAGGGACCGACCGTCGACTGGTACGCCAGCGCTACCAGGACGAGATCTCACGGGCACAGCAGCAAGTGGAAACCTCATTTAAGGACACGGTTCTGAAGTACAAGATGGTAGTCGAGACACGCAAAGCCGGTGAGGTCAAGTGGCATCACGACAACGCCATGTTTGCCGACTGCATATTGCGGGCAGACGAGTTCGAAGGAGCCGAGGAGGAGACTCCCATCCTCTCAGACTCGAACGGCATCCCGATCGGCCCCGCAGCAGGGACGGCTCCTCTACAGAACGGAACTCGGCGGCTTAGGCGGTCGGTGCTTTACCCTGTTCACAAGGCTTTTCTCATCCGAAGTCCGTACTTTGAGACCATGTTCTCTAGCGAGTTCAAGGAGGCCAAGGACTCGGAATACCTCCACATCATCAAAGTGGACTGTCTTCCCGAGGTCCTCGAGATTGTCCTCACATTCCTTTACACGGAAAAATCGGACTGCCCGTTGGAGCTAGCGCTAGATTTGCTCTATACGTCGGACATGCTCTTGCTGGAAAAGCTCAAGGCCAAGGCGGCCCTCGCGATCAGCACGCTCGGGAGCGGTAATGCTAGCGCTCTAGTGGACAGGACTCACAACGGTGCAGAAGGTGATGCTGCCGAGGAGGACACCGAGATGGAACCGATCAATGTGTACGATGTCATCCACGCCGCTTGGGACCTCAAAGTACAACGACTAGAAGATTTCGCGGCGAGATATCTAGCCTACCGCCTCGAAGACTACATCGACGAGGCCGAGTTTTCCGACCTCATCCAAGAGAGTGCATCGAAGCTCAAGGAGCGTCAGGAGACTGACACGATCGAACTCCTCGATGACATTCGATACTACCTCTCCGAGCGCTTCCGCTTGCGTTTTGAAGATGCCGGTATTGACGATATGCTCGACGAGAGTGGTGAGATCAACGCCGCGATTGCGGGTGACCTTCTCTCCGGCGACGGAACTGCAGGCGAGAACCGAACGGCAAACGGAGAAGCAGTGTCGATCGAGGAGGGGGCAGTGCCCACGGAACAGGGGGTTATGAGGACCCTAGATGGTGAGTTGGTGGACGACGAGTTTGCCTCGGACGCCATCAACTACCAGATCCTCCTGAACAAGATTGACAAGATGCTAGACCAGCTCAAGCTGGATGCATAGATACAGCAGTCATCGCCAATATCTTGGGTACGACACTGGTCATTTGAGCTTTATATATCTAGAATTTTCAGCCCATAGTCTTTTCGACTGGGTAGACATTATATTCCATCATATATTTCAATCATAATTGGATTTTTCCCCCATACATCTACAAACTCTCCGTTCAGTCATCCTACTTGTGTCCCGTCACGCCCCTCGGATAACCCCGGCTTGCTCCGGTTGCCGATAACGAGCTCGGGCCAAGCCGTGAACAGATCATGTGAGCACAGCTCTGCCGTCATCAACGACAAAATATCATTTGGAGATCTCCTCATGTACCAATTGGATGCAACATTTCCTGTAATTGGCTATAATGCAGAGAACAACGCGCCTCCGCCACGGCCAATTCTCCTCAATGGACTAAGACTTTGCAGATAGCATATCTAGCTAAGCTAAGTCTGCATCGCGCGACGCCCTAGAACCTTCATCCAGCCGTATCGTGCGAACACTACCCTCGCGATGCGACCGCGCCTCATCCTTCGTCGGATACCTCTCCGGCTCTCACAGAAGTCCCCCTTACTCCGCACATTCACCCACAACACCTCGGTCAGAGCGAAGGGGGCCAGGCCCCAGCTGCCGTTCCTCTCGATCCCCACCACAACCCGCCGAACGGAGAGGGTCAGATACCTGACCACGGAGCGCAAGCAGTGGATCAAGTACGAGTTCAAGCTTGGCATCAAGTACACGGTGTATATCTGGATCGCTCTCGCCTGCGCCGCGGCCGGAACCTTTGCCGTTCAACAGGAGCTTCTCGAGCGGCAGTACCCGACCCCGCACGAATGGCGTTTCCTGACGCGGACCCGACTCAAGAGCGCCCACGCCGAGAGGGATAGGAAGGACGCGCGAGTGCCCGACTGGGTAGTAATAATGGAGCTGGTGCAAGGCGTTGTGGAGAGGTTGGAGGATCCCAAGGGTGACGGCGCGGGCATCGCGGATGCGCCCTCCGACGCCCCTCCCGGCACAAAGGACATATCGGCGATGCCCGAGCCCTGGCGGAGAGGATATTATGAGGCAATAATGCTGTATGCAGCAGCGGCCGAGCACCTGGACGGTTGGGTGGTAGATAATACGCGCAAGATCGTTTTCCCTCCGGAAGTTGTTATTGGTCCCTCCAACCCTCGGCCCAAGCCGATTCCGGCTGGTGCTAAGACCGCCCCACGGGAGGAGGACTGCAAGGTTGCTTATGCTTCCCCTGACGATATATATATAAGGATATTGTCAACGGAAGGGTTTTCGGATCGGCAACGGATGGATGCCGCACTCGCCTACGCCAACTACTTGGAGTTCAAGGGTGTCAGTGGGCCGGCAAATATCATGTACGAGCGAGCGCTTGATCTGGCGGTCTCTTCTCTACCCCCGAACACCCCTAACCCTATCGACGACAAAACTTTGGTTCTTAACGACTCTGCGGGCAGTCCAACTGCCAATGTCGTCACGTCGCTGACGGCGCTCGCCACCTTCCACGCTCGCTCCGGCAATGTCTCGTTAGCCTTGCCGATCCTTGTCTCTATCCTCAAAGCGCGGCGATCGCTCCCAACGGTCGACGAAAATACTTCACCTTTATTATCACCGGAGGGGTCTTCGGGATCCCAGATCGGCAAAGCCGTAAAGTTAATAATAAGCCTCTTCACACCCCCGCCATACGCCCCGCCGCCGGACGACGGCAACACTCCGCCAACCCGCGATTCGAAGGAGCTGTGCGAAGAGGCGGCGCTACTCCTACACATCGGCGAGATCATGTACACGACACGGGCTGCAAGCCGCGAGGAGGGACTCGCCTGGACCCGGGAGGCGGTCGATATCGCCGAGGAGCAGCTCCACAGGCTCGGCTCCGCAACGACGGACCGGCCCGCGAGGGCGACCTGCCGCGAGTGCTTGGCAACGGGGCTGTCGAACTGGGCGGTCATGGTCGCGAAGCTGGCCCGCGAGGAGGCGGCGAAGAAGGAGAGTTCGCAGCCCAAGGCGGGCTGGCTGGGCTTGTGGGGTGAGGGCAAGCCTGAGGATAGGGATAGGTGGGCCGCGGAGGAGAAGGTCATATCGGAGAGGCAGAGGAGAGCGGCGGAGCTTCTGGATGACCTGGAGGCGCCGAGAGGCGGGGTGAGCAATATCTTCCAGGCCTGATGCGGTCCTGGCGGTCCTGCTTTTTGTGCTCGAGATGTGTACAGAATGTGTCTTGTAATTAGGGACGACTCGTTCAAGCTCAAGCTTATAGCTTTAGGTCAATGATGCACTCATATGATACCACCATTTCTGGGAGTTCCAAGTGCGTTTTTGTCATTTCGGGAATCGACGAGCTTAGAGCGAGCCTCGACTGTACCATCGAAACAATGATGGCTGATCTATTGGTATCCCAAACTGGATTGAACGTCCATCTAGTTTTGAACCTCTAGAAATATGTCTATGCGAATAGATAGAAATGCAAGAAAGACAATCGGCATTCTATTCTCATCAGTGCCAAGTCATGCCGGACAAAGTCGTCCAGACCGAGTCTATACAAGTAATCTACATTGACAGCTTCTATCACATCACGGCCTATCATCACGGCTACCCATCGCTCTTCAAAATCGATGATTCAACGGCACGACATTATCGCCGTGCCCATCGCCACCCTCTCCCATACCTTCCGGCCGAGCGGCGCGCTTCACCTTGGGCCCAATAAACAACGCCTCAGCAACGCAGCACAGTTGACCCGTAGCCGCATCCTCGAGCGTAGCGTCCACATACGCCTTATAGGCGCCCTTCCCCCTCTCCTTCTCCTCCAACTCCTCATCCAGCCGCGTCCTCGCCCTCACGACGTAGAACCCGTTCGCCAGCGTCGGCTTCACGTACTTGATGCCCAGTCTGGCGGTGAATCCCGTCCCCGCCGCGAGCCCCGCCGAGGCGGCGCGCCCGCACGTCTCGTCCAGCACCGTCGCGACGCAGCCGCCGTGCACCACGCCCGGCCAGCCCGAGGTCGCGGGGCCGAAGTAGACGACCACGATGACCTCGCCCGTGCCGCGGTTCTGGAAGACGCGCTGGTAGCCGCCGAGGCCGCGCGAGCCGGACAGGGAGCCCGCGCAGGCGTGGGTGGAGACGTGCGCGGGGGAGAGGGCGTCGTAGGCGGGCCAGCTGGTCCAGGAGGGGTCGGCGGAGAGCTCGGCCACGATGGGGAAGGCGGCGGCTTGCGTGTGGAGTACTGATATTGTGTACTTGTCTTCCTCGGTACCTGGGACTGGGGG
>Ga0164242_10008528_pt1 | contig 11111 bp, 12 predicted proteins | sample OricomgcompostMG_FD_108783 | JGI IMG/M metagenome (GOLD analysis project Ga0164242, IMG submission 108783) | Miracle-Growth compost microbial communities from Emeryville, California, USA - Original compost - Miracle growth compost (MG) ...
GACGGGTGCGATCGGCATCGCCGTGCCGCCGGCGCACGCGGATGACTACCCCAGCGCCAACGACGTGCAGCAGGCGAAGCAGAACGTCGCCGACCAGCAGGCGCTCGTCGACAAGATCACCGGTCTCATCGGCGACCTGCAGAAGCAGGCGGATGGCGCGCGCATCGCCGCGGACAAGGCCGCAGAGGCCTACCTCATCACCAAGGGCAAGCTCGACGACGCGACGGCCAAGGCCGAGCAGCTTCAGGCCAAAGCGAAGGCCGCCGCGAAGACGGCGAAGACGTCCGCGATGCGCGCAGGTCTGCTCGCATCCCACCTGGCCAAGACCGGTGGAGACTCGTCGGTGAACCTGCTGCTCAGCGGCGGCGACGCCGACGCGTCGAGTCAGTTGCTCTACCAGCTGGGAACCATGAGCCAGCTCACCGAGCAGACCAGCACCATCTACCGGCAGGCCGTGACCGACAAGAACACGGCGTCATCGCTGGCCGACCAGGCCACCGCCGCCGAGAAGACCAGGAAAGACCTGGCGGATGCCGCCGAGGCCGCCCTGCAGAAGGCGAAGGATGCCGCATCCGCCGCGCAGGCCGCGCTCGCCGACCAGCAGACGAAGCAGACGGAACTCGTGTCGCAGCTCGCGACGCTGCAGAACACGTCGGTGCAGGTGGCGCAGCAGTATGCCGAAGGTGTGCGAGTGAAGGCCGCGCAGACCGTTACCGCCCCGCCTTCGCAGGGAAGCTCGGGCGGATCGGGCGGAACCTCCGGCGGCGGTCAGGCCGGTGGGTCGCCGGGTGGCGGCTCGCCCGGCGGCGGGTCGCAGGGCGGCGGGTCGCCGTCCGGTGGGGGCTCGACCGCGCCCTCCGGTGGGGGTGGCGGTGGTGTCGGCGCTCCGAACAGCAGCGCTGTCGAAACGGCGATCTCATATGCGTACGCCCACATCGGTGCGCCGTACGACCTCGGTGCTGCCGGACCCGTGTACTACGACTGCTCGGGACTCGTCATGGCCGCCTACGGCGCCGCGGGGATCTACGTCGGTACGCACAGCGTGTCGAGCCAGTTCTACACAGCCCAGGCCCGGGGCCAGGTGGTGCCGCTCAGCCAGCGCCAGCGCGGCGACATCATCTTCTGGTACGACGACGGCTTCTACCACGACGCCATCTACCTCGGGAACAACCAGATCATCGCGGCACGCGACTACGGCGAGCCGCTCGCCGTGCAGTCGCTGTGGGGGTCTCCATACCCCTACGTCGCGCGTCCCACCGCCTGAGTGCTCGCGTCGTGGGGCGAGCCGCTGCGCCGGACTTTTGTGGAATCGCCGTACGGAAATCGCGATTTCCGTACGGCATATCGTCGAAGTTGCGGTCTGCGGTGAACGGGGCCGCGGCGACCTCAGCTGATGGTGTGCGGCGAGCGGGCGGCAGGGCCGCGCCGTATTCAGGATGAGAGTCCTCTCGGCTGCGATATGCGGGTGAGAACCGCGTGATCCTGAAAACCGCGGCAAGTGTGCGGCTAGTGGGCGCAGCAGATACCGGGGTAGCGGGTGCGGCAGGTGCCGGGGGAGCGGGTGCGCCAGGTGCCGGGGGAGCGGGCGCAGCAGCTATCGCGGCAGAGCGGCGACGACGGACCGGGTCACCGCGGCGATGAGGTCGTCGTCGGAGGCGGCATCCGGAGCGTTTCTCGTCGTATAGATCGCGAGCACGATCGGCTTGCCGCCCGGCGGATACAGGACCGCGACATCGTTGCGTGAGCCGTAGCCTCCGTTCCCCGTCTTGTCGGCAACGCGCCACGTCGACGGCACGCCCGCGGGGATGTACGACGCTCCCGTCGTGTTGCCGAGCATGGTCTGCAACAGGAACTGCCGTCGCTGCGCGGGGAGCGTCCGGCCGAGTAGGAGCGCTTTCAGGTCCGTGGCCACCTGCTGCGGGGTGGACGTATCGCGCGGGTCGCCGGGAACCGCGGAGTTCAGGTCGGGCTCCGTGCGGTCGAGGTTCGTGACCTCGTCACCCCATGAGCGCACTGCCGCCTGCGCTCCGGACGGACCGCCGAGTCTCTCGTACAGCAGGTTCGCGGCTGTGTTGTCGCTGTACTGCAGCGCCGCCCCGATCAGGTCGCTCAGCGACATGCCGCTCTCGACGTGCTGCGATGTGATCGGAGAGTACGACTGCAGATCGGCGGATGTGTACCGCACGATCCCGGCAAGCTCCGCGTCGGTCGCATGCTGAAGCACAGCCGAGGCGGTGAGCATCTTGCTCGTCGAATCCAGGGCGAACCGCTCGCGCTGCCGGTACCCGTACGTCGCTCCGGTGCTGGTGTCGATCACCTGCACACCCACGCGCGCGGCGTACTGCGTCTCCAGCGCCGCAAGGGCCGCGTTCACGGCGTCATCGTCGACGTGCGCCGTCGAGCTGTGCGGGGCGGATGCCGACGCCGTGGCCGACCCGGATGCCGACGCGACGTGTGCAGGCTGCGCTGCCGCGCATCCGGTCAGCAACGCGAGCAGCGCAATGCCGGTCGCGGCCATCGCCGCCGACCGCCGACGGCGCGACGGCGACGGAGCGGACGGTCCCGCACCATGTGGGACGCGCGCCAAGGGCCGGCCCAAACCGAGGCGACGGTGCAGACCGAGCCGGAAGCCCAGGTCGATCAGTGGCCCTGCTCGGCGAGCCGGGCGACGGCCTCCTGCACCAGCTTGTCGGCGTCGGCGGCGGAGCCCCAGGCATCCACCTTCACCCACTTGCCGGGCTCGAGGTCCTTGTAGTGCTCGAAGAAGTGCTGGATCTCCTTCTTCGTGTACTCCGGAATGTCGTCCACGTCCTGGATGTGCGTCCAGCGCGGGTCCTTGTACTGCACCGCGATGACCTTGTCGTCGCCGCCGGCCTCGTCGCTCATGTGGAGCACTCCGACCGGACGCACCTTCACGCCCACGCCGGGGAACAGCGGGTAGTCGAGCAGCACGAGCACGTCGAGCGGGTCGCCGTCCTCACCGAGCGTGTTCTCGAAGAAGCCGTAGTCGGTGGGGTATCCGAAGCCGGTGAACAGAACCCGGTCGAGGTAGACGCGACCGCTCTCGTGGTCGACCTCGTACTTGTTCCGGCTGCCGCGCGGGATCTCGATGATGGCGTCGTAGTCGGCCATGGTGCTCCATTCGTGGGGATGCCTATGGATGCCCGCCGCGGCCGTCCGCATGCGTCGCCGCCGCTGACGAGCGCCTTCCAATCTACCGTCGGCCCGATCGTGCTCCACCGCCGAGATCCACCACCACCGGACTCCTCCGTCGTCGCGATCCTCGGCCGACCCTCCACCTGCACGCGCGCACGGCCTAGCGTTGACCCGTGACCGATGCCGAGCGCCGCCCGCGCCTCACCCCGCCGATCGCCGACGTGCGCCGAGCCGTGCGCGACACGCTCGCCGCGGCCGGCCTCGGCGAGGGCGACCGCGTGCTCGTGGGGCTCTCGGGTGGGGCGGACTCGCTCGCGCTCGCGGCCGCAGCGGCGTTCGAGGGGCCGAGGGCCGGCATCCAGGTCGGTGCCGTCATCGTCGACCACGGGCTGCAGGATGCCTCCGCCGAGATCGCGGACCGCGCACGCGAGCAGGCGGTCGCGCTCGGCCTGGACCCGGTCGTGGTGAAGCGCGTCGAGGTGGCGACGGCCGACGCGGGCGGCCCAGAGAACGCTGCACGCGAGGCACGCAGGACCGCGTTCGTGGAGGCGCTGGTCGAGGCTAAGGCGTCGCATGTGCTGCTCGCGCACACCCTCGACGACCAGGCCGAGACCGTGCTGCTCGGACTTGCGCGGGGATCGGGCGCGGCGAGCCTGCAGGGCATGGCGCAGGCATCCGGAAGCACGCTGCGGCCGCTGCTGGGCATCCGTAGGGCGACGACGAGGCAGGCGTGTCTCGACGCGGGCCTGACGCCATGGGACGATCCGCACAATCTCGACCCCTCTTATACGCGCGTGCGTGTGAGGCTCGAGGTGCTGCCCGTGCTCGAACGAGAACTGGGCCCGGGCGTCGCCGAGGCACTCGCGCGCACGGCCGAGCAGCTGCGTGAGGACGCCCAGGCGTTCGACGAGATGATCGAGGAGGTCATCGAGGACATCTGCGAGCCCGCCGAGGCGGGCATCGCCGTGTCGGTCGGCGCGCTCGAGGCGAACCCGCCCGCGCTGCGCAACCGCATCATCCGGTTCGTCGTCTTCAGCGAGTTCGGGGTCGCGCTCGAGCGCGTGCACGTCGTCGCCGTCGCGCGCCTCGTCACCGACTGGCACGGGCAGAAGCCGCTCGACCTGCCCTGCGGCATCCGCGCGGCGCGTGCCGGCGGACGCATCGTGTTCTCCACGACGGGATCCACCACGATGCTCCCGCACGACCACTGAAGTGGAGCGCGGCGACGGGGAAGAGTCGGCGAGGAGGCACTGGGGCGGAAAAACCGACGCGCAGGCACCGACGCAAGAGCCGACGAGGAGGCACTCCGGACGATGCACTAGTGCGGAAAAACTGACCCGGCGGCACCAACCCCCGCCGGGATGCGTCGCTCCCGACCGCCATAGGATTGAAGGCATGCTGCCAGAAGACATCGAGGGCGACCTCACGAGGGTTCTCGTCACCGAGGAGCAGATCCACCAGCGGCTCGACGAGATGGCCGCCCAGATCGATGCCGACTACGCGGGCAAGGACGTGCTGCTCGTCGGCGTGCTCAAGGGCGCCGTGATGGTGATGGCCGATCTGGCTCGCGCGTTGACGATCCCGATCAACATGGACTGGATGGCGGTGAGCTCGTATGGCGCGAGCACGAAGTCCAGCGGTGTGGTGCGCATCCTGAAAGACCTCGACTCGGCGCTCGCCGACCGTCACGTGCTCATCGTCGAGGACATCATCGACTCCGGCGTCACGCTGTCGTGGCTGCGGGAGAACCTCATCTCCAGGGGACCGGCATCCGTGGAGATCTGCGCGCTGCTGCGCAAGCCGGATGCCGCCAAGGTCGCCGTCGACGTCAAGTACGTAGGCTTCGACATCCCGAACGACTTCGTGGTGGGGTACGGGCTCGACTTCGCCGAGCGCTATCGCAACCTGCGCTCGGTGGGAATCCTCGCTCCGCACGTGTACGAATAGGCGCTCGAACGGGGGGCGCGTTGACAGCACGCCGTCGGCGAACATGCAGATGCCCCTCAGTGCCGTGGCGGTAGCCTGACAGCACCATGAACCTCAAAAAGATCTTCCGTGGCCCCATCCTGTGGATCGTGCTTGCGGTCGTCATCGTGTGGATCGGCTCCAGCCTGATCACGATGTCGGGCTTCAAGGAGGTCAGCACCGAGCACGGTCTTGAGCTCCTCAAGGACGGCAAGGCCACTCAGGCGACGATCGTCGACAACGACCAGCGGGTCGACCTGACCCTGGCCAAGGCCGACGGCAACAACGGCACCTCGGTGCAGTTCTACTACGTCGAGCCGCGTGGGGCCGACGTGGTGAAGGCGGTGACGGATGCCGACCTGTCGAAGGGCTACAACGACCAGGTTCCGCAGCCCAGCTGGTGGCTGTCCGCGCTGAGCATCCTGCTCCCCGTCGTGCTGATCGGCGCGTTCTTCTGGCTGATGCTCTCCGGTATGCAGGGCGGCGGCAACAAGGTCATGCAGTTCGGCAAGTCGCGAGCGAAACTGGTCTCGAAGGAGAGCCCGAAGGTCACGTTCGACGACGTCGCAGGCAGCGACGAGGCCATCGAAGAGCTGCAGGAGATCAAGGACTTCCTCAAGGAGCCGGCGAAGTTCCAGGCGGTCGGCGCTCGCATCCCGAAGGGCGTGCTGCTGTACGGCCCTCCCGGCACGGGCAAGACCCTGCTGGCGCGAGCCGTCGCCGGCGAGGCGGGCGTTCCGTTCTACTCGATCTCGGGTTCCGACTTCGTCGAGATGTTCGTGGGTGTCGGCGCCAGCCGCGTGCGCGACCTGTTCGACCAGGCCAAGCAGAACGCGCCGGCCATCATCTTCGTCGACGAGATCGACGCCGTCGGCCGCCACCGCGGTGCCGGTCTCGGCGGCGGTCACGACGAGCGCGAGCAGACCCTGAACCAGCTCCTGGTGGAGATGGACGGCTTCGACGTCAAGACCAACGTCATCCTCATCGCGGCGACGAACCGTCCCGACATCCTCGACCCCGCGCTGCTGCGCCCCGGACGCTTCGATCGTCAGATCGGCGTGGATGCGCCCGACCTGCAGGGCCGCAAGAAGATCCTCGAGGTGCACGGACGCGGCAAGCCGCTGGCGGCAGGCGTCGACCTCGAGGTCGTCGCCCGCAAGACGCCCGGCTTCACGGGTGCCGACCTGGCGAACGTGCTCAACGAGGCCGCGCTGCTCACCGCACGCTCGAACGCCCAGCTGATCGACAACCGCGCGCTCGACGAGGCCATCGACCGCGTGATCGCCGGCCCGCAGCGCCGCACGCGCGTGATGAAGGACCAGGAGAAGCTCATCACGGCCTACCACGAGGGCGGCCACGCCCTCGCGGCCGCCGCGATGCGCCACACCGACCCCGTGACGAAGATCACGATCCTGCCGCGCGGTCGCGCCCTCGGTTACACGATGGTGCTGCCCCTGGAGGACAAGTACTCCGTGACGCGCAACGAGCTGCTCGACCAGCTCGCGTACGCCATGGGCGGCCGCGTCGCCGAGGAGGTCGTCTTCAAGGACCCGACAACGGGCGCCTCGAACGACATCGAGAAGGCCACCGGCATCGCCCGCAAGATGGTCACCGAGTACGGCATGAGCTCCGACATCGGTTCGGTCAAGCTCGGCCAGTCCTCCGGCGAGATGTTCCTCGGTCGCGACATGGGTCACCAGCGCGACTACTCGGAGCGCATCGCGGAGCGCGTGGATGCCGAGGTGCGGGCGCTGATCGAGAAGGCGCACGACGAGGCGTGGCAGGTCGTCAACGACAACCGCGACATCCTCGACCGCCTGGCGCGCGAGCTGCTCGAGAAGGAGACGCTCGACCACAACCAGATCGCGGAGATCTTCAAGGACGTCAAGAAGCTGCCGGAGCGCCCCGAGTGGGTGTCGGCCGAGAACCGGGTGTCTCCCGGCATCCCGCCGATCGCGTTCCCGGAGCCGGAGACCGCGCCGATCGACCCGGGCATCGTGGACGGCGACGTCGACTCCGACCCCAATCCCAGCAAGCCGAAGCGCTCGCGACAGATCAAGCCGCGTCCCGCGACGGCGTAGCCTCGGAGAGCCGCGGATGCAGGCGGACGAGTCCCTGCATCCGCGGCCTTCGTCCCCATCGCATCGTGAGATTCCCGGCGTCGTGCTGAGCAGGCGATGGGGCGGAGCCAGGCACGAACGGAGAGGCGCGAACTGATGGCCATCGACCGCGGACGCATCGAAGCGGCGGTCGCCGAACTGCTGGCGGCTATCGGCGAAGACGTCACGCGGTCGGGCCTGCAACAGACGCCGGCTCGTGTCGCCGAGTCGTACGAGGAGTTCTTCGGCGGACTCGCCCTCGACGCAGCTGAGCCTCTCCGCGAGAGCGTGCCGCTCGGCGAGAGCGAGGCCGAGACGGTGCTGCTGCGCGATGTGCACTTCCGCTCCATGTGCGAGCACCACCTGCTGCCGTTCCTGGGCGTCGCACATCTGGCGTACCTGCCGCGCGATCGCGTCGTCGGACTCGGACGCCTCGCCAAGGTCGTGGAGATCCTGGCCGCGCGGCCCCAGCTGCAGGAACGCCTCACGGAGGAGATCGCCGACACGATCGTCGACGCCCTCGATCCCCGAGGCGTGCTCGTCGTGCTGGATGCGCAGCACGCGTGCGTGACGACACGCGGCGCGCACCAGACGGATGCCTCCACCGTCACGATCGCGAGTCGCGGCGAGCTAGGCGACCCGGTGGCGCGCGCCGAGCTGATCACGCTGATCGGCCGGGGAGTCGCGTGACGCGCATCATGGGCGTGCTCAACGTCACGCCGGACTCGTTCAGCGACGGCGGTCGCTGGGCGTCGACGGATGCCGCCATCGCGCACGGCCTCGAGCTGGCGCAGCAGGGCGCAGACATCGTCGACGTCGGCGGGGAGTCGACGCGCCCGGGCGCCGAGCGGGTTCCCGTACCGGCCGAGCTGGGGCGCGTGCTGCCGGTCGTGCGCGAGCTCGCTGCCGCAGGCATCCGGGTGAGCATCGACACGATGAACAGCGAGACGGCCGCGGCGGCCCTCGACGCGGGCGCGCAGATCGTGAACGACGTGTCTGGCGGCCTGGCCGACCCCGCCATGGGGCCTCTCGTCGCCGAGCGCGACGTGGACTACGTGGCGATGCACTGGCGCGGGCACAGCCGCACGATGAACGACCTCGCCCGCTACACGGACGCCGCCCGCGAGATCCGCGAAGAGCTGTTCCGGAGAGTCGACGAGCTGGAACGTCAGGGCGTCGCACGGCGGCGCATCATCGTCGACCCCGGCCTCGGATTCGCCAAGAACTCGGAGCACAACTGGGACGTGCTGCGGCACCTGCGCGAGTTCGAGTCGGCCGGACTGCCTATGCTGCTCGGCGCATCCCGCAAGCGGTTCCTCGCCGACCTGATGTGGGTCGGCGCCACGCCGCAGGACCGCGACCTGCCCAGCGCCGTGATCGCGGCGCTCGCGGCCAGGGACGGGGTCTGGGGCGTTCGCGTGCACGACGTCGTCTCCACGAGGATCGCGCTCGATGTGGTCCGTTCCTGGAGCGGCTCCGGCGATGACGACAGGATGGAACCATGAGCGGCGACCGCATCACCCTGACCGGCATCCGGGTGCGCGCGCACCACGGCGTCTTCGACTTCGAGCGCGAGGACGGGCAGGACTTCGTGATCGACGTGGTGGCGTGGCTCGACCTGGCGCCGGCGGCGAACGGTGACGAGCTGGGCGCGACCGTGCACTACGGGGAGCTCGCGGAGGCGGTGGCACAGGCCGTGGCGTCCGATCCGGTCGACCTCATCGAGACGGTCGCCGAGCGCGTGGCACGCGTGGTGCTGGCGTTCCCCGTCGAGCGCACCGAGGTGACCGTGCACAAGCCGCAGGCGCCCATCGCGGTGCCGTTCGGTGACGTCGCGGTCACCGTCGTGCGCGATCGGGCGTGGGCAGCGGAGGTGGTGTCGTGATCGTGAAGCCGCAGCGACTGCGACCCATGAAGCCTGCCGTGGTGGCGTTCGGCAGCAACCTCGGCGACCGGGAGGCGACCATCAGGGCTGCACTCGACGACCTCGCGAGCACACCCGAGGTGCGGGTGGATGCCGTCTCGCCCCTCATCGAGACGGCGGCGCTCCGGCTGGACGGCGTCGACGAGGATGCCCCTCGCTACCTCAACGGTGTCGCCCTCGTCTCGACGGCGCTCGACCCGCACGCGCTCCTGGACGAGCTGCAGCGCATCGAGGATGCCAACGGCCGCGTGCGCCTCGAGCGCTGGGGCGATCGCACACTCGACCTCGACCTCATCGCCATGGGCGACCGGCGCATCGAGGATGACCGGCTGACACTGCCGCATCCGCGAGCAGCGGAGCGGGGGTTCGTGCTCGCGCCGTGGCTGGACGTCGACCCGGATGCGGAGCTGCCGGGGCTGGGACGCGTGGATGCGCTGCTGGCGGGCTTGCGGGCATCCGATGCGGCGGCGACCGGCGAGGGAGGACGCTCGTGAGGCGCACCGGACCCGCCGTGCTGATCTCGCTCGGCGTCGTGGGCGTCGTGATCGGATACCTGCTCGAGCTCGCCCTCGTCGCGGCCGGATCGCCCATGCTCATCCCGCCGATCTCGCTGTCGATCACGCTCGTCGCGATCGGCATCATCGTGGTGCTGCTGGCGATCCCGATCAGGCGGGCCGTGCGCAGCAAGGTGAAGGTGCACGTCGATCCGTTCCGCGCCATGCGCATCGCGGTGCTCGCCAAGGCGTGCAGCCTGGCGGGCGGGCTGCTCACCGGAACCGGCATCGGGGTGGTCATCTACGTGCTGACGCGGCCGGTGCCCGCGCCCTCCGCGTCGGTGTGGCTGAGCGTCGCGGCGGCCGTGAGCGCCGTCATCCTGCTCGTCGGCGGCCTCATCGCCGAGTACTTCTGCACGCTCCCGCCGCCCAAGGACGAGGAGACCGAGCGTTCCGAGCACGCGCCGGCGCACTGAGCCGGACGTCGAGCGCCAGCGGTGAGGCAGACTGGAGTCATGGCTGTCGATCTGCAGGAGCTGCGCCGGCTGCGCATGGCCCGCGACCGGATGGATCGCGAGTACGCGCAGCCGCTGGATGTGCCCGCGCTCGCCGCGACGGCCCTCATGTCCGCCGCGCACTTCAGCAGGCGGTTCCGCGAGGAGTACTCCGAGACGCCGTACTCCTACCTCATGACGCGGCGCATCGAGCGCGCGAAGGCGCTGCTGCGGCGCGGCGACCTGAGCGTGACGGATGTCTGCTTCGCGGTCGGATGTACCAGCCTCGGCTCGTTCTCTTCCCGCTTCACCGAACTCGTGGGCGTGACGCCGTCCGCCTACCGCGCCAACAGCCGCGAGGTGCTCGACTCGTTCGCCTCCTGCCAGGCCATGCTGCTCACCCGGCCTCGCCGCAGCGAGGGGCGAGCGCATCTGGAGGAGCGGCTCGTCACGTCATCCTCGTGACCGCGTCGCGGGCTCGGGCACGACGAACCGCGGCGCGGCGGCAGCCGCCGGAAGCGAGCAGTTTCGGAGAAGCCCGGGCTCCGGTGCCCGCCTAGCGTTGAGGTCATGACAGTAGCCATCAGCGGCGTGCACGTGCTGGTCGACGACCCGCAGGCAGCCCTTTCCTTCTACCGCGACATCCTCGGCCTCACCGTGAAGAACGAGGTCTCCAACGGCGGATTCACCTGGATCACGCTCACCACTCCCAGCCAGCCCGAGATCGAGATCGTGCTGGAGCAGCCGCACGCCGGCCGGTCGCAGGAGAACGGCGACGCGGTCGCCGCGCTCCTGGCCAAGGGCGAGCTGCAGATGCTGCAGCTGCGCACGGACGACCTCGGTGCGACGTTCGAGAAGCTGGCTGCGGCATCCGGTGTCGAGGTGGTGCAGGAGCCGACCGACCAGTTCTGGGGTGTTCGGGATGCCGCGGTGCGCGACCCCAGCGGCAACCTGATCAGGATCGCGCAGGCCTGACGCC
>Ga0164242_10008529_pt1 | contig 11110 bp, 8 predicted proteins | sample OricomgcompostMG_FD_108783 | JGI IMG/M metagenome (GOLD analysis project Ga0164242, IMG submission 108783) | Miracle-Growth compost microbial communities from Emeryville, California, USA - Original compost - Miracle growth compost (MG) ...
GCAGCGCCGACTCGGTCTCGTGCGTGAGCAGCTCGGGAGCGAAGACGCTCGTGTCGACGCCGGAGGCCTCGGCGTTGCGCGTCACCGCGCACGTGCGGGCGTGGGCGTACTGCACGTAGAACACCGGGTTGTCGTTCGAGCGGCTGCGCAGCTGCTCGGGGTCGAGCGCGAGCGGCGAGTCGGCCGGGTAGCGCGCGAGGGAGTAGCGCAGGGCATCCGCGCCGAGCCACTCGATCAGGTCATCCATCTCGATGATGTTGCCTGCGCGCTTCGAGAGGCGCGCCCCGTTGACCGAGACGAGCTGCCCGATGAGCACCTCGATGTCCTTCTCGGGGTCGTCGCCGGCAGCGCCCGCGAGCGCCTTGAGACGGTGCACGTAGCCGTGGTGGTCGGCGCCGAGCAGATAGATCTTGTGCTCGTAGCCGCGCTCGGACTTGCTCAGGTAATAGGCGGCGTCGGCCGCGAAGTAGGTGTAGACCTCGCTGTCGGAGCGACGCACGACGCGGTCCTTGTCATCGCCGAACTCGGTGGTGCGCACCCAGACGGCGCCGTCGGCGTCGAAGACGTGGCCGAGCTCGCGCAGCTGCTCGACGGCGTCGTCGATCTTGCTCGTGCCGGTCTCGGGGTTCTTGGCATGCAGCGTGCGCTCGGAGAAGTAGACGTCGAACGCGACGTTGAACGCCGCGAGGGATGCCTTGATCTCCTCCATCTGCAGCTCGTAGCCGTGCTCGCGCGCGACGGTGAGCGCCTCGTCGTCGGGCAGCTGCGTGAAGTCGGGGGTGTCGGCGAGGATCTGCTCGGCGAGGTCGGTGATGTACTGGCCCGGGTAGCCGCCCTCGGGGGTCGGCTCGCCCTTGGCCGCCGCGAGCACGCTCGCACCGAACTTGTCCATCTGGGCACCGGCGTCGTTGATGTAGTACTCGCGGACGAGCTCGGCGCCCGAGGCCTGCAAAACGCGAGCGATCGAGTCGCCGAGCGCTGCCCAGCGGGTGTGGCCGATGTGCAGCGGGCCGGTCGGGTTCGCGCTCACGAACTCGAGGTTGATCGTGCGGCCGGCCTGCGCCGTGTTGCGTCCCCAGGCGGCGCCGGCCTCGACGATGGTCTTGGCGAGCGCGCCGGCCGCCGCGGCGTCCAGCCGGAAGTTGATGAAGCCCGGGCCCGCGATCTCGGCCGATGCGACGCCCTCGATGGACGCCGCCGCCTCGGCGATCTCGGTCGCGAGCTCGCGCGGGCCGACGCCGAGCGGCTTGGCCAGCTTCAGCGCGACGTTGCTCGCCCAGTCGCCGTGCTCGCGGTTCTTCGGGCGCTCGAGCGTGACATCCGCCTCGGTGAACTCGGGGCCCTCCGCGTCGCCGCGGCGTCGCGCCACGATCGGCGAGACGAGGGCGAACAGGGCGGCGGAAAGCTCAGCGGGAGTCACGGATAACGATTCTATGGGAGCCCACCGGCCCCGCCCTGTGAGCCCGATCGCCGTTGATAGGCTCGCGGCAATCCGGCTCCGCTCCCCCTTGCGGCGCCTGTTCCCGTGTCCTCGCCGAGGCCTCCCCCGAGCCCTCCCCGTCGGAAAGCACCCCGCAATGCCCCTCGCGCGCACCGCCACCCGCCTCTCGTCCGTGCTGTTCGCAGGTGCGGCGGTCGCCGTGCTGGCCGGGTGCTCGCTGCTCGGCGGCGGCTCCTCCGAGCCGACGAAGTCGCCTGCTGCGGATGCCCCGACGTCGGCCCCCGCGCAGCCCACCTCCCCCGCCACCGAGGACACGCCCACCCCGACCCCGACCCCCACGCCGACCCCGGTGACCCTGCAGCAGGGCCAGGTCTGGACGGCTCAGCAGGTCTACGCGTTCAACCCGAACTTCTCGCCGGACCCGGCGTACAAGACCGCCGCCGGCTCGCCTGCGGCCCAGCTCGTCGCCCTCAAGGGCGTCGCGTTCGGCTGGGTCAGCGAGACCGACCAGGCGAAGATCGAGATCGCCGTGGCGCACCCCTCGGCCGACAACTTCGACCAGTTCAGCGGCGAGGTCGCGGGCTCGGGCGCCCAGCAGGTGCCGATCGACGGCGCCCCCGCCGGGACCATCTCGTACTTCTCGGTCGCCGGCGGCGTCGGCACGCTGCAGGTGTTCACGACGAACGGCTACTGGATCGCACTCTCGTCGTCCTACTTCGGCGAGCCCGGCGACAGCTACCAGACGGCCTCCGATGTGATGGGCAACCTGAAGTAGGGGCGCCGCCTCACAAAACCGGCTCCCGCCCGGTCGTGCCGGGTATGGACACGAACTCGACGCTGCGACGTGGGCAGCATGTACCCGGCACTCACGGCACTCAGCGTCGCCGGCATCCTGTCGCGCCACGCCGCCGTCGGCCGCGCAGCCGGTCTCGCCTGGACAGTGTTCGACGCCTTCCATCTCGCCTTCCACCTCACGCGAGCGGATTCTCACTGTCTTGCCGAGATCCGTGCGGGTCGAAAGCCATCACCGAACGCCCATTTCCTGTCTAGCCTCAGGTGTCATGCGCTTCCGTAAGCGAGTCGGCGACTCCGCAGCTCAAGACCTTCGTCCCGTCATTTACGGTGACCTGCCTCTCGACCAGTGGCCCGCTGACGCCGAGGCGTCTGCCAGCCCTTGGTCGACCTTCGTTGCGGCACGGGAAGCGTGGCATCAGGGCGAGCGCGAAGCCGCAATCGCGGCATGGGCGGGGCTCGCGCACGACTACAAGTTGGAGTCTCGCCACAACCTTCAGGCCTGGCATTTCCTGCGTATGGCAGGCGTGCTGCCGTCGGGTGATGAATCGGCTCAGGTGTTCGGAGTTATCGCCGAGGTGTCTGTGGGCGGTGGCCATGACGTGCTCGCCGCCTATTCGGACGGAACGGCGCGCTACCTCAACCACGCCGGCGGGATCGTCGTGGTCGACGACACCTCCCTCGAAAACCTCGCAGAGGCAATTCACTCGTGGCTGGGAGTCGGCGAGCGACTCGCCCCGGTGGTCGGGGCGTGGGAAGAGCCGACTCTGCCGCCACTGCCGCGCGGCCACACCCGCATCCTGATGCTGACGCCTGGCGGTTTCAGGTTCGGGCAGGGCCCTGACGATCAACTCCGGGCCGAGCCTGCGGCGGCTGCCTTCCTTGACGCGGCCACGCACCTGCTCGTAGCGGTCACTCGGGCGGCTGCGAAGTAAAACCCCGCGGACCGCGCTCGGTTGGTCACCGGCAACTCACCGGATACGACGGACGGATTTCCGCGAACGGCGCAGATTTCGGCGAACGGCGCAGATTCTGGCCGCCATCGCGCGCCGCTCGGCGTGTTTTGCGCCGCTCGCGCACGAGCCGAACCCGCGCGAACCGTGCTGATGCGGCCCTAGCGGCCCATGCGCGAGACGCGCTCCGCGAGCGCGTCCGGCACGAGCTGGGAGGCCGCGACGATGAGCTTGTAGCGCAGGCTCGGGATCGAGACCGCGCGGCCGCGCGCCGTGTCGACGAGCGCCGTGCGCACCACATCGGGCGCCGAGAGCCAGAGGAAGCCGGGGACCTGGCGCTCGAGCTCGGCGGGTTCGCGGGGCTCGCCTGCGGGGACCTCGGCGTGGGCATCCGTCGCCAGCCGCTGGTGGAATTCCGTGCGCACGAATCCGGGCGCGATCGCCGTCACGCGCACGCCGCGCTTCTTGTACACGACGTTGGCCCAGCGCGAGAAGGCGAGCAGCCACGCCTTCGCCGCGCTGTAGGTGCCGCGCGGGGTGAAGCCCGCGACCGAGGCGATGTTGACGATCGTCCCGCCGCCCGCCGGCAGCATGTGCGCGAGCGCCGCATGGGTGAGGCGCAGCGGGACCTCGACGAGGATCGAGAGCATCTCGAGCTCGTCGTCGACCGGGTTGTCCTCGAAGCGGCGCGCGAGCCCGAAGCCCGCGTTGTTGACGAGCACGTCGATGCGGTTCACGGATGCCCCGACGCGGGCCTCCGCCGCCTTCGCACCCGCCTTCGTCAGCAGGTCGAGCGCCAGCACTTCGACGTCGACGTCGTGCATCTCGCGCAGCTCCGTCGCGAAGGCCTCCAGCCGGTCGCGGTTGCGGGCGACCAGGACGAGGTCCAGCCCGTCGGCCGCCAGCTGGCGCGCGAACTCCGCGCCGATCCCGCTGGACGCGCCGGTGATGAGGGCACGGGTTCCGAGGGCGCGGTGGTGGGGCATCCCCTCACGATAATCGCCGCTGCGCACGATTCAGGGTTGACAATCAGAATTACCGATATATCGTTAACGTGTCTTTGAAGGTCAAAGACCTGTAATTCGAAAGGTCGACCATGCGATTCGACAACAACCACCACGAGCACCACAGCCACGACTTCCGCCGCGAGCTGCACGAGCAGCTGCACCACCACGACCCGCGCGAGCGCGGCGGCCGCGGCGGGCGCCCCGGCTTCGGCGGCTTCGGCCCCGGTTTCGGCCCCGGCGGCTTCGGCCCGAGCTTCGACCCCGCCGACTTCGCGCGCGGGGGCCGCGGCCGCCGTCGCGCCTCCCGCGGCGACATCCGCAACGCCCTGCTCTCGCTCATCGCAGAGGGCCCCGCGAGCGGCTACGCCCTCATCAAGCAGATCGGCGACAAGACCGACGGCCTCTGGGTGCCGAGCCCCGGCTCGGTCTACCCGACGCTTCAGCAGCTCGTCGACGAGGACCTGATCGCCCCCGCCGGCGAGGGCCGCAAGACCGAGTACACGCTGACCGATGCCGGCCGCGAGTATGTCGACACCCACGCCGAGCAGCTCGCCGCCGCCTGGGACGCCGCACCCGCCCGCTCCGGCGCCGACACCGAGCTGTTCGAGTCGATCGGCAAGCTCATGGGCGCCATCCACCAGCTGCGCTTCGTCGCGTCGGAGCAGCAGCGCAAGCAGGCCGCCGCGAAGATCGACGAGCTCCGGAAGGCGCTCTACGAGATCCTCGCCGAGATCTAGGCGGCGCCGAACGGCGCGGCGACAGTTGATGCGCGAATCCTCGTCGGATTCCAGCATCGATTGTCGCCGCGCGGCAGCGACGGCGGCGGCGGCGACGGCGACGACGACGGCCAGCCGGGGCGTGCCGCAGCCGGGCTGTCACAAACCGGCAGCCCGCCCGGTCTGAGTAGGCGAACGGCCCTCGAGGGCCGCCGAACCGAAAGGACACCGCCATGAAGATCGTCGTCGTCGGAGGAACCGGGCTGATCGGGGGCCGCCTCGTCGAGCACCTGCGCGACGCGGGCCACGAGGTCATCGCCGCCTCCCCGAGCCAGGGGATCAACTCCGTGACGGGCGAGGGGCTGGCCGAGGCCCTCACGGGCGCCGACCTCGTCTACGACATCCCCAACTCGCCCTCCTGGTCCGACGCGGACGTGCTCGAGTTCTTCCAGAAGTCGACGGGCAACATCGTCCGCGAGGCGGAGAAGGCCGGCGTGAAGCACCACATCGTGCTCTCGATCGTCGGCGTCGACCGCATGACCGACATCGGCTACATGCGCGCGAAGGTCGCACAGGAGGACATCGCGAAGAGCAGCGGCGTGCCGTACACGATCGTGCGCGCCACGCAGTTCCACGAGTTCATCCCGGCGCTCGTCCAGGGCGGCACGAAGGACGGCGTCGCGACGCTCTCCCCCGTGATGATGCAGACGATCGCCGCGGGCGACGTCTCGCTCGCCCTGGCGAAGGTCGCGGACCGCGAGCCGAAGGACGACATCATCGAGCTCGCCGGCCCCGAGCCGATCACCCTTGCCGAGCTCGGCGCCCGCCTGCTGAAGTCGCGCGGCGACGAGACGACCGTGAACGTCGACCCCGAAGCCGGCTACTACGGCGGCCGCGTCGACGACACGTCGCTCACGCCGGGCCACGACGACGCGATCACCGAGCACTATTACGGGCAGCTGACCTTCGACGAATGGCTCGCCGCCCAGTTCTGGTGAGCTCCGCCCGGCGGCGCCGGGCCCCGTCGACCCGAGGAGGGCGAGGCGTGAAGCCTCGCCCTCCTCGGCGTTTCCGAGCGTCTGCTGCGGATGCCGCGGCCGGGGCATCCGCACGTCACAAACGCATCGCCTGCCTTGTCGTAGTTAGTGACCAAGGAGGCACACATGACGCGCATCGTCATCGTCGGAGGCGGATACGCCGGGTTCTACACGGCGTGGGGGCTCGAGAAGAAGCTGAGGGCCGAACAGGCCGAGATCGTCATGATCGACCCGCGGCCATACATGACCTACCAGCCGTTCCTGCCCGAGGTCGCGGCGGGGTCGATCGAGCCGCGGCACGCCGCGGTCTCGCAGCGCGCGCACCTGAAGCGCACCCGCATCATCACCGCGGCGGTCACGAAGGTCGACCACGCTGCGAAGACGGTCACGGTCGAGCCGCGCGACGGGCAGCCCTTCGTGCTGTCGTACGACCAGGTGGTCGTCACGGCCGGCGCCGTCACCCGCACCTTCCCGATCCCCGGCCTCGAGCACGAGGCGATCGGCCTCAAGCACGTCGAAGAGGCGGCCGCCGTGCGCGACAAGATCCTCACGGCCTTCGACCGCGCCGCGACGCTGCCGGCAGGCCCCCTGCGCGCCAAGCTGCTCACCGTCGCCGTCGTCGGCGCGGGCTTCTCGGGCGTCGAGCTGTTCGGCGAGCTGCTGTCGCTCGCGACCGCGCTGCTCAAGTCGTACCCCGAGATCAAGTTCCACGAGCTGTCGTTCCACCTGATCGACGCGATGGACCGGATCCTGCCGGAGGTCACGCGCCCCCGCGGCCAGTGGGTGATCCGCCACCTCGAGGAGCGCGGCGCGCACATCCACCTGAAGGCGCAGCTGCAGTCGGCGCTCGGCGGGCACCTCGTCCTCTCGAGCGGCGAGGAGTTCGAGGCCCACACCGTCATCTGGACGGCCGGCAACGGCGCGACGAGCGTCGTCGGCAAGAACACCGACCTGCCGACGACCGCGCGCGGTCAGATCACCGTGCGCCCCGACCTGCACGTCGTCGACGGCGACACCGTCATCGAGGACGCCTGGGCCGCCGGCGACGACGCGGCAGTGCCCGACCTCGCCTCGCCCGTGCCCGGCGCGATCACGGTGCCGAACGCCCAGCACGCGGTGCGCCAAGGCCGCCGCCTGGCCGCCAACATCGCCGCGGCGCTGAACGGCCGGCCGACGAAGGACTACAAGCACGCGAGCCTCGGCGTCATCGCCACGCTCGGGTACGGCAAGGGCATCTTCGAGTACAAGAGGATCGCCATCACCGGCGTGCTCGGCTGGATCATGCACCGCGGCTACCACGTGCTCGTCGTGCCGTCGTGGGAGCGCAAGGTGCGCGTCCTGCTCGTGTGGCTCACCGGCTTCGCCTTCGGCCGCGACATCGTCTCGCTCGAGGACGTGAAGCACCCGCGCAAGGCCTTCGTCGAGGACGGGTTCGGCGCGCCTGCGGCGAGCGCGGCCGGCGCTGCGGATGCCGCAGCCGACGCGCACGCGACGGCCGGCGCGAGCGCCGCCGGGGCGCGCGATGCCCGTTGAGCGCAGGGCCGCTCCCCCGTCGCTGACCGACCGGCTCGCCCGCGAGCTGGCGGCGACGGGGCTCGGCCGCAAGGCATCCGCAGCCGTCGCCGACCTGCGCTCGCAGCGCGTGCCGCTGCACTGGACGAACATCTTCGGCGCCGTCGCGATCGCCTCGCTCGTCGTGCTGTTCGTCACGGGGGCGCTGCTGATGTTCCTCTACGTGCCGTCGAGCCAGCAGGTCGCGTACCGCGGCGTGTGGGCGCCGCTCGCGGGACAGCCCGTGTCGAAGGCGTTCGCGTCGACGATGCACCTCTCGCTCGAGGTGCGCGGCGGGCTGCTCGTGCGGCAGCTGCACCACTGGGCGGCGCTGCTGCTGCCGGCATCCCTCATCGTGCAGCTCAACGTGTCGTTCTTCACGGGTGCGTTCCGCCGGCCGCGGCGCCTCAACTGGGTGCTGACCTACGGCCTGTTCTTCGCGGCCCTGCTCGGCGGCTGGAGCGGCTACGCCCTGCCCGACGACATGCTCGCGGGCAGCGGCCTGCGGATCGTGCAGGGCATCGTGCTCGCGATCCCGTTCGTGGGCGTGCAGCTGTCGAACCTGCTGTTCGGCGGCATGTTCCCCGGCGCGATCATCGAGCACCTCTACCCCGTGCACGTCGCCGTCGCGCCGGCGCTCGTCGTGTTCCTGGTGTGGCTCAAGCTGCACAACGACCATGCGGTCGGCAAGGCGCAGTTCCGCGCGCCCGGCCGGACGAACGACAACATCGCGGGCGTGCCGGTGTGGCCGGGCGCGGCGATGCGGGCCTTCGCGCTGTTCCTGCTGACGATCGGCGTGCTGCTCGCCTTCGCCTCGACGACCACGGTGGCTCCGATCTGGAACTTCGGGCCGAACGACCCGAGCAACGCCTCGGCGGGCAGCCAGCCCGACTGGTACACCGGCTTCCTCGACGGCGCGCTGCGCCTCGTGCCGCCCGGGTGGGAGTTCGAGCTGTTCGGGCGCACCTGGGCGCTCGCCCTGCTCGTGCCGCTGCTCGTCACCGGCCTGTTCCTGATCGTCGGGCTCGTCTACCCGTTCCTGGAGGAGTGGGTCACGGGCGACGCGCACTCGCGCGAGCACCATCTGCTCGACCGGCCGCGCAACGCGCCGGTGCGCACGGGCCTCGGCGCCGCGGCCGCCGTGTTCTACGTCGCGCTCTGGGGCGCCGGCTCGGCCGACCTCATCGCCGTGCACTTCCACACGTCGATCGAGGGGGTGGTGCACGGCTTCCAGGGGCTCGTCGTCCTCGGGCCGTTCCTCGCCTTCGAGCTGACCCGCCGCGTCGCGATCGCGCTGCAGAAGAAGGACCGCGCCGCGCTTTCGCACGGCTACGAGACGGGCCGCATCGTGCGGATGCCGGGCGGGGAGTTCATCGAGGTGCATGCCCCTGTGCCGGAGCCCGAACGGTGGCGGCACTACGGCCCCGAGCCGGCGGTCCCCTACCTCGCCCGCCCCGACGAGCGCGGGCGGCTGCATGCCATCGACCGCGTGCGGGCCGCCCTGTCGCGGTTTTTCTTCGAGGACCGGATCACGGCGCTGCCGCCGGAGGTCGAGGACCGGATCGCACCGTTGCCGCCGGAGGTCGAGGACCCGGCTCTCGCCGCAGCCTCGGGCGAGGCATCCGCAGCCCTGCCCTCGTCGGCGTCGGCGTCGACGTCGGCGTCGGACGAGAAGCAGGACGCGGCTCAGCCGGTGTAGCCGGACCTCGGCCTAGCTGATGGTCGTGACGACCCGGCGCACCGGCCCGGTCTGGTCGCGGGGCGTCACATGATGCGGGAAAGAGCGCGCAGTTCCGGCATCACGCGACGCCCCGCCCACGTTTGCGTCGCCGGGCGTCCGTTCATGCGGGAATGCGGGGCCGTTTTCCGCATCGCGCGACGCCTCGCGGCGGCGCTCGGTGCGGGCCGACCAGCGCTTGACGACCGTGTCGACGAGCAGGCCGATGCCCAGGCCGACGGCGAGCGAGACGCCGAGGGCGACGAGCGGGTTCCCGAGGATGCCGCCGGCCGCGGTGCCCACGAGGGCGCCGACGGCGACGTGGAGCCCGGTGTAGAGCGAGATCGAGGTGACCGCGAGCGGCAGGTAGCGGCGCAGCGGCATCCGCATCGAGCCCGCCGCCATGGAGACGGCGACCCGCAGCACCGGCACGAACTTGGCCGTGAGCAGGATCGAGGCGGGGTTCGTCGCGAGGCGGTGCTGCGCGTGGCGGAACGCGCGGGCGATGCGCCCGTCGCGCTTCGCGCCCCGGCGCTCGATCCCGAGCCGGCGCCCGACGCCGTAGGCGATCAGGTCGCCCGCGAGAGCCGCCGGGATGGCGACGGCGACGACGAGCCAGGGGTTGCCGCCGGCGACCCCTGCGGCGGCGGCCGTCGCGACGACGAGCGTCTCGCCGGGCACGAACGGGAAGAAGCCGTCGATGATCAGCAGCAGCGCGACGGCCGCGAGGGCCCACGGCGATGCGGCTGCGGCGGCGATGAGGTGGCTGATCATGTCCATGGCTTCGAAATTACGGATCGCCCGCGGCCGAGTCGTCACCCTGCGGTCGCCTTCCACCCCCTACTGCGGTATCGGATTCCGCGCCGCGCGCGCCCGACGCCGCAGGCGTGTGGCACCGTAGCGGTGACGACCGCGGAGGGAGGGACGAGCATGGCGCGATTCGCGCTGCGCCCACGTGCGAAGACGCCCCGCCCGCCGAAGCCCGAGAAGCCCCCGAAGCCGAGACGGCGCCTCGCGCTGCGCCCGCTGACTCCGCGCGGCTGGCGCATCGCGTTCTGGGTGACGCTCGGGCTCGTCGCCGCGGCGCTCTACGCGGTCACCGTGCCGATCGCCGTCCAGCTCTACGACGTCCCGATCGAGATCGTCTTCGTCGCCGTCGCCGCGCACATCGCGGCGCTGCCGCTCGCCGTGTGGCGGCCGCGCGAGGCATCCGTGCTCGCGGTCGTCGCGGCCGTGGTGCTCATGCTGCTGTCCGGGCCGGGAGCCGACAACGCGCCCTGGCCGTGGGCCGTCGCGCCGCTCATCACGCAGGTGCTGGTGCTCGCCGTCGTCGCGTGGCGGGACACCTGGTGGTGGGCGCTCGCCGCCTGGGCGGGCAGCTGCGTGGCATCCGTGCTCGTCGCCCTCGTCTACTTCACGCAGCACACCTTCAGCGACTCGATCACCGACGTCGTGGTGTTCGCGAACATCGCGGTGTTCGCCCTCGCCGTGGCGGTCGCCGTGCGCCTCCTCGCCCGCACGCGCGTGCAGCTCGCGACCGAGCAGGCCACGAGCTCGACCGAGCGCGAGAAGCGGCAGGTGCTCGATGAGCGGGCCCGCATCGCGCGCGAGCTGCACGACGTCGTCGCGCACTCGATGTCGCTGCTGAACGTCCAGGCGACCAGCGCCCCCTACCGCCACCCGGGGCTCTCCCCCGAGGTCGTCACCGAGTTCGAGGAGATCGCCGCCCACACCCGCACCACCCTCGCCGAGATGCGGCGGCTGCTGGGGGTGCTGCGCTCGGACGAGGGCGTCGATGCGGAGGCCGCAGGCCGCAGCCCCGGCACGAGCCCTGCCCCCGCCGCGGGGGCAGGCGGCTCCGGTGCGGGCAGTGCGAGCTCGGCGAGCTCCGCGACC
>Ga0164242_10008530_pt1 | contig 11110 bp, 10 predicted proteins | sample OricomgcompostMG_FD_108783 | JGI IMG/M metagenome (GOLD analysis project Ga0164242, IMG submission 108783) | Miracle-Growth compost microbial communities from Emeryville, California, USA - Original compost - Miracle growth compost (MG) ...
CGGGATCGCGGCAGCCTGGATCGGCGTAGGCTCGGTATAGCCTGCCTCGCTCACGGCACGCAGGAGTTCGTCAGATAGGCCGAGGTCGGCGAAAGTCATGGGCATCCGGTGTCAAGGAGGGTGGGCACGCACGAAAAGCGGCGCCGCTACCGGCCCCTCGCTAGGAACGAAAGCGCCAGCCCTGTCAAGGGAAAGCGATGTGCGCCATCGTGTTTCATTCAGAACCTTGCTCGATTATGAGCGGATCGGTCGGCTTATTTCTGCGCCACCAGCCGGCGGAACTTGTCGATCTCGCATTCGCCGCCGGCGCGGTCGCGCACCACGTCGCGATCGGCGCAGAGCATGCCGTCGGCTGAGGGCACCGCGTAGAAGCCGCTATAATAATCGAGCCCCGGGCAGTTGGACGAGAAGCGCGCCCGCATCCGGTAGCCACCGCGCAGCACCAGGTCGACCGAGGAGCGCGCGAGTACCGCCGCCGCCAGGATATCGGCTGCGGCAATGCATTTCGGACCCTTCTTCTCGCGCAGCGACGTCTCCGGCATCACCGCGAGCTGGCTGGTCTGGACGCGCACCACGATATGCGAGCGGAAGCTCAACTGCGCGAACTCGACCGCGTCGAAATCGCGGGACGGAGCAGGGGATGGCGGAGCCGCGTTCGCGCCGAGCGCGATCAACGCACCCACCAACGTCAAAAAGGTCACGATTCGAGCCCCATGGCGATTTTGCTCGTCTCCCCTGACCCTTTAATGGCGGATGAACTGGCCGCACGCCAAGCCTTGCGTCTATAGCGCGGCGATGACCTGTGTTCCCGACGCAACAATCCTGGCCGCGCTCGAACGCCGGCTCGGCCCCAAGGGTTTCACGCGCGATCGCGCCGATATGGAGCCTTGGCTGAGCGACTGGCGTGGGCGCGTCCATGGCCAGGCTGCCGCCTTGCTCTCGCCCGCCAATGCCGAAGAGGTGCAAGCGATCGTGCAGCTCGCCGCGGCCCATCGCGTCGCCATCGTGCCGCAGGGGGGCAACAGCTCGATGGTCGCGGGCGCGACTCCGCCCGCCGACGGCAATGCGCTCCTGCTGTCGCTCAGGCGGATGAACGCGATCCGCAGCCTCTCTCCCGAAGACAATGTCGCGGTTGCCGAAGCGGGTGTGATCCTGAGCGACCTGCACTCGGCCGCCGCAGGCATAGGCCGCCGCTTCCCGTTGAGCCTCGGCGCCAAGGGCAGTGCGCGGATCGGCGGGCTGATCTCCACCAATGCCGGCGGAACGCAGGTGCTGCGCTTCGGCACGATGCGCAGTCTGGTGGTCGGTATCGAGGCGGTCCTGCCCTCGGGCGAACGGTTCGATGGTCTGTCTGCGCTGCGCAAGGACAATCGCGGTTACGATCTCAGGCAATTGCTGGTCGGTGCGGAGGGGACACTGGGCGTGGTCACTGCCGCCAGCCTGCGACTGGTTCCCGCGGTCGGCGCGCGCGCGGTCGCCTGGATCGGGCTGGCCAGTCCGCATGTGGCGCTCACCCTGCTGCGCCGGCTCGAAGCCGCGACCGGCGAGGCGATCGAGAGCTTCGAGGCGATGCCCGCCAATGTGCTCGCGATGGTGCTGCGCCACATTCCCGACACGCGCGCGCCGCTCGCCGGCACGCATGCCTGGCACATATTGGTTGAGGCGACGGCGCCGGTGGGCGCGCCTGATCCCGTGGAGTTGCTCACCGCCGAGCTCGCGAGCGCGGCCGGGGAGGGGCTGATCGAGGATGCCGTGGTCGCCGCGAACGAGGCGCAGGCCGAGGCCTTCTGGAAGCTGCGCGAGGTAATCGCCGAGGCCGAGCGCGCCGAAGGGCCAGCGGCCAAGCACGATATCGCGGTCCCGGTGTCCGCCGTCCCCGATTTCCTGGTCGATGCGCGCGCCGCGGTCGAAGGCCGCTTCGCCGGCACCCAGGTGGTGGGCTTCGGTCACATGGGCGACGGCAACATCCACTTCAACGTGCTGCCTCCGCCGGGTGTGGACGGCCGGGCTTGGGTCGAGAATGAGGGCAAGGAGGTCAATGCCTTCGTCCATGATTTCGTCGGCGCACGCGGCGGCTCGCTCTCGGCCGAGCATGGCATCGGCCAGTTGCGGCTCGCAGAGTTCGCGCGCACCGCCGGGCCCGTCCGCCTCCACGCGCTGCGTGCGATCAAGCAGGCGCTTGATCCCTTGGGCATCATGAACCCCGGCAAGCTGGTCCCGCCTGAGGCTTCAGCCCAACGCACAACCAATCTCACCCGCTCATCCTGAGGGACTGAGCCTAGCGAAGGCCCGTCTCGAAGGACGACTAGCGCAGGCCTCCTTCGAGACGCCACTTCGTCAAGCGCAGTGGCTCCTTAAGATGAGCGGGATATCGTGAGACGCGAGCTCTCCCATATTCATTCCGCCCCCCACTCAGGTTGCGTGCGCGCGCGCGAAACAATAGAGGCGAATATCCGCGGGGGCGGTGCCTTATCTCCCCACGCATTTTCAGGAGAGATTTTCAACATGGCGAGCGCTCCCGGCATCCCGGGCCTTCCGATGCTGTACCAGAATATGGTGCCCCTCTCGAGCCAGGAGCATGCCAAGTGGCGCGTGCGTCCGATGAAGGACCTCGAGATCCTGTCCAAGGTCCATGCCTTGCCCGTCACCGTGGACGAATTCCCGGTGGCGCAGCGTTTCTTCCCGATCGTCTTCTCGATGGGCCCGGATTCGGTGCCGCTCGCGCTGATGGGACTCAACGAAGGCGTGAACGTCTTCGTCGATGCGGACAACAAGTGGAAGGAGGGCGTTTACCTGCCCGCTTTCATGCGCCGCTTCCCCTTCCTGCTCGCGCGGCTCAATGAGCAGAGCGAGGAATTGTCGCTTTGCTTCGATCCTACTCCGGGGCTGCTCGGCGATTTCGAGGAAGGCGCGCGCCTGTTCACCGACGATGGCCAGCCCGACCAGCCGATCAAGGACATGCTCGGCTTCTGCGAGCAGTTCGAGTTCGCCGCGCAGCGCACCACCGCCTTCATGAAGGACCTGGAAGAGACCGGCTTGCTCGAGGATGGCGAACTCACCATCCAGCACCCGTCGAGCCCGCAGCCTTACGTCTATCGCGGCTTCCGCATGGTCAACGAGCAGAAGCTGCGCGACCTGCGCGGCGACCAGCTCCGCAAGATGCAGCAGAACGGCATGCTCACCCTGCTCTATGCGCACCTCTTCTCGCTCAGCCTCACCAGCGAGATTTTCGGACGCCAGGCCGAGCAGGGCAAGCTCCCGGCGCAGCAGCCGCAGCCCGCGGCCTGAGCGCCACGCCGCTAAAAGGGGAAGGGGCCGGACGCGAGTCCGGCCCCTTTTTCGTATCGGCCGCGCCGATCGACGATGCCGCCATGCGGGCAGCGATCCCATTCGGGCGCCCCGGTGACGGCCGGGCCGCAGGCGGCTTTTGCGCCATCCCTCGCCCGCTTCTGCCCGTCTCGGCCGCGGAACGAAAAAGGTACGACGAAAAAGGGCGCAAACCCTTGAAACCAGTTTCACGGTCACCTATTCTTACTAACGGTACCCCGCCGTGTTCCCCTTTCGCGGCCGGTACTAGCGCGCTTCGGCGCGCTTCCTCCCTGAACCTTGGCCACTCCGTGCGCATGCACGGGGTGGCTTTTTTTTGATGGGCTTGGAGCGGGATTCTCGAACCTGAGCTGATCGTGGCCCCGGCGGAGGTCCGGGGGCGCGACTTTCCCGCACTGAGGGGGAACGTCATTCCGCCGCGATCGCAAAAGGCGGCTGCGCGGCGGCGACCGCCGTCTGCGCCAGCTCCCACACCAGTTTCTGCGTGCGGACCAAGCCATCCGAAGGCGCGCGCATCTCGCAGTCTAGATAGAGCGCGCGATCGACCTCGATCTGGAGAGCGTGAATATTATCGGCGGGCCGCCCATGGCGCGCCAGGCTGTGCGCGCCGGCATAAGGCGCGTTGAGCGCGGCGCCGAAGCCCGCGATCCGCGCCGTGCGTGCAAGCTCCGCCGCCACGCCTTTGCCCGCCGAACGCCCGTGCGCGTCGCCGATCACGACTCGCGCCGGGCGCAGACCGCTCAGCGTCGGCATCGAATGGCAATCGATCAGCACCGCATGGCCGAAGCGGCGGCACGCCTCGTCCAGCGCCCGGCCGATCGCGGCATGATAGGGACGGTGGATCGTCGCGATCCGCGCCGCCGCGCTCTCCGCCGTCGGCCATTCCCGCCACAGATCGCGCCGGCCGACCCGCCGCGGCAGCAGGCCCAGCCCCGATTTCGCGCGCGCGGTCTGCGGAGGGCCGCTGTGCGGCGGATCGCGCAAGACGGGATCAAGATCCTCCTCGCCACGGTTGAGATCGATCCAGGCGCGTGCCACCCGCGCGACGATCGCGACCGCGCCATGCTGAACCGCCTGCGCGATCAGCAGGTCGGCATAGCGGTCTTCCAGTTGCTCCAGGATCGCGTGCGGCACCGCGCTCGCAGAAAAGAGGGCAGGAGGATAGAAACGCCCCGCATGCGGCACCGCGCAGACCAGGGGAGTCTCGGCCGTGGCGGGCCCAAGCCGTTCGAACCAGGGGGAGCGCGCGGGCGGGTTTGCAGCCATATCCCGTCCTAAACGTTATTCGCTGCGCAAAGAAGCGGTCTGGGCTATCAAAGCGCCGTTTTTCCAGTGGGCACAGCCGTTTGGTTTAGAGTTTGTTAACTATTTTTGCGCAATGTCTTAACCCCAGAGCCCAGGGCCAATCGACCGTTCGGAGTTTCAGATGGTTCGCATCCTTCTTGCCGAGGACGACGATTCGATGCGCGAGTATCTCGCGCGCGCGCTGGAGCGCACGGGTTATGGCGTCACCGCCTGCGAAAGCGGCATCGTCGCGCTGGAGCATCTCCAGAAGGAGGGCTTCGACCTCCTCCTGACGGACATTGTCATGCCGGAACTGGACGGGATCGAACTCGCCCAGCGCGCCGCCGCCCTCCATCCCGACATGCGTGTCATGTTCATCACCGGCTTCGCGGCGGTCACGCTGCAGAGCGGGTCGATGCCGCCCGACGCCAAGGTCCTCTCCAAGCCCTTCCACCTGCGCGACCTGGTGCTCGAGGTCGACCGTATGTTCCAGATGGGCAGCGCCGCCGACCTGTAAGGAGGCCTAAAAGCCTCTCTCCCCTTGCGGGAGAGAGGCTTGAGGGAGGGGACGCGCGCAAGCGCGACAAAGAATCTCCACGAAAGGCGCCGTCATTGCGAGCTGCAAAGCGGCGCGGCAATCCCGTCCCCAGCTTTGTTGCGAAAGGGGCGCCCAACCCACTTGCGCACCCGGACTCCCCCCGCTAACAGCGCCGAACCCCTTTCGGAGCGCGATTCAACCCGCGCTCAGTGGGCGTGTAGCTCAGTGGTAGAGCACTGTGTTGACATCGCAGGGGTCGCAAGTTCAATCCTTGCCACGCCCACCAGATCAAGGCCCCCTGACTCAAACGGTTAGGGGGCCTTTTTCTTTGATGCGGCAGATACTTCTGCCTTTCCTGTCCTGGTCGGGGGTCGCGATGCGGATGGCCTCTAAAGCACCGCCCCGGGCCGCCAGCCGCTTTTCGCCAGGAATGCCTTTGGATCGTTCATCTCGATGATCTCGCGGATCGCGGCCGGTTTCGATCTGGCGTGCCGGTAATAGCTTTTCACGATCCGGTACCCCACTCCGTATCCGAGGTCTCCCGGGCGATCGATCGTGCCGTTGTACAGCCACTTCGACAGGTCGCGACTGTCCTCATCCGCGACGAAAGCGCGCTCGATCTCCGCTTCATGACCGCGCATTGTCGAGCGGAGCTGGGGATAGGACACCCCGCCGGAGATCATCTCTCCGATGAACTCGGCCGCGCCCTCGATCAGCGAAACCTCCAGAACGGTGGGATGGGCATCATCGGCGAGATCCCGGCTCTGCTGAACGTGGACATATTCGTGCGCGATGACGTGCACGAAGCGGTCCGCCGGGGCGGGATCGAAATATGTCACCCCGCAGAGCGCCTCCAGCCCGATCTGCAGCCCCGTGACCGGGCTTCCGACGCCCACCGGCTTTCCGCGCCCGATCACGATCGTCACGGGGGGAAGCTTGGCCGCCGGGTACAGGCGCCTCAACCTCCCGAGCGCGACGGCAAGCCGCGCCCGGCTGGCGGGCAGCGCGGCCGCGCAACGGCGCGCATTGGAATAGAGGGAAGGTTGCGCGGCGATCTTGTCGGCGATGCGCTGGCCAGTCACGCCGCGTAGTCGTGCAAGTATGTGAAGCCCCTCGGATCCGGCGTCCAGATAGTCGCGCTGCAACTGCTCCGCCGAAGGATGTCCCCCAGCCGCATCGTAGATGCGAAAGAAGCGGTCGACGTCCTGCGTTTCGATCACTGGCGCTTGGGACGGTCCCACGGGATCGGCGAGGGCCCCCGCAATCGTCATGCCGGTCATCGCCACGAAGCACAGGGATTTGAGCATGCCGTTCATGCTACTCCTTCGAGAGGGGCACACCAAGCTCCACGCCCTGGCAAGCCCTCGTGTCGATCAGGCGGGGCACAACGTCAATCCTGCCGCACCCATCCCAAATGAGCAACAGGTCCGCTTTCCAGGGCTGCCTCGCTCGCGAGCCTGCTTGCAGGCCTCTCCGGCCGCACTATGTTCCGCGAAAAGGGGGCACATGCGGATCGGTTTGGCAGCCTGCGTGGCATTTTTACTGGCGATGCCGGCATCGGCATCGAATGTGCGCAAGGAGTTCGCGGGCATATGGACCGCGCGTGAAGCGGACTATGCTTCGGCCGATGCGGCGGCCGATAAGGCAGAGCGCGATACGAGCGCGAAATTCATCGAAACAGCCAAGGCGAGCGGTCCGACCCTTATCGACGATTTCAAGGCGGCGATCCTGGCGGTTCACGCCCATGGCGAGGCTACGGCTAGGCTCAAGCTTCTGAGGGAGTTCGAAGCATTCATGGCGACCAAGCCGTCTTCTGCGGGTGCGCAAGGGTGGATGCAGGGCAAGGTCGCCGAACTCCAACAGGCTGTTCCCGTCGCGGCGGCGGAAGAGGGCAGGCTCAACAAGATCAAAGTCGGCGTCGAGGAGCCGGGCACGCAGTGGATTGGCGAAAAGGCCAAGGCTGCCTCCGTGAGCGGCATGCTCGCCGGCCTGATCGCAGAACTGACGCTGATCGACGAGAATTTGCGGGCTTATTACCAGGGTATCGGCGTGGAGCAGGCCCATGCGGCCGAAAACCGCGCCCGCTGGGCTGTCGCGCTTTCAGCCATGGGCCAGTCGTTGAGCGCGGCCAGCCGTGCGGCGCCGCAACCCTTCAACGTCCTGTGCACGCGCCGGCCCGGTGACGAACTGCACCGGTTCGCATTAGGACAAGCCTTCACACCCACAAGCTCAGCAGCATCACGAACCCCAGCCCGAATACCCCCACGATCGTCTCCATCATCGTCCACGACCGGAACGTGTCCTTCAAGCTCAGCCCGAAATACTCCTTGAACATCCAGAAGCCGCTGTCGTTGACGTGGCTGCACATCAGGCTGCCGGCGCCGATCGCCAGCACCATCAGGTTGGGGTCGACCCCGCCCGCCAGCACCAGCGGGTGGATCAGGCTGGCGGCGGTGAGGCCCGCGACCGTCGCAGAGCCGAGCGCGATGCGGATCAGGAAGGCGAGCAGCCAACCCAGCAATAGCGGGTGGATCGGCAGCCCGCCGAGTAGCGCCGCAAGCTGCGTATCGGTGCCGCTGTCGATCAGCACCTGCTTGAGCGCGCCCGCGCCGGCGATGATCAGCAGGATCGCGGCGATGTCGCGGATCGCGCCGCCGAAGCCCTCCATCACCTGGGGCAGCGGCTTGCCGCGCGCGGTGCCGAGCGTGACCGTGGCGACGGCGAGCGCGATCAGCAGCACGATCGTCGGATTGCCGAGGAACGTCAGCAATGCCCGCGCGCCTTCGTTTAGGCTGGGGAGATAGCCGAGCGCGGTGGTGCCCGCGATCAGCACCACCGGCAGCAGCGCGCAGAAGAAGGCGTTTAACGCGCTCGGCAGGTCGGCCGTATCGGTCTCGACCGGCTTGAACAGATCGGAGGGCCGCACCTCGATCCGCCTGAGCGTGGTCGCGAACAGCGGGCCTGCGATCAGCAGGGTCGGGATGCCGACTATCAATCCGTAGATGAGCGTGAGCCCGAGATCGGCATTGAACTGCGCCACGAGTGCGGTGGGCGAGGGGTGGGGCGGCAGGAAGCCGTGCGCGATCGAGAGGCCCGCGAACAAGGGCATGCCGACATAGAGCGCGGGCAGCTTGGCGCGATAGGTGACCGAAAAGACGAGCGGCACCATCAGCACGAAGCCGACATTGTAGAAGAGCGGGATGCCGACGATGAAGCCGGTCACGGTCATCGCGATCGAAAGGCGGCTCTGCCCGAACAGCGCGATCAGGCTCTCGGCGATCCTCTGCGCCGCCCCGCTGTCCGCAATCAATTTGCCGAACATGGCCCCCAACAGGATCACGCCCGCCAGCCCGCCGAGCAGGTCGCCGATGCCATGCTCGATGCTGCCCGGTATCTTGGCGAGCGGCATGCCGAGCAGAAGCGCGGCGGCGAGCGCTGAGATGATGAAGGCGACGAACGGCGGCACCTTCCCCGCCGCGATCAGGATGATGAGCAGGGCGACGGCGGCGGCGATAGGGAACAGGATCATGCCTGTGGTCTAACATGCCTGGCCTGCGCGTCGATTACGTCTTTGGTCGCACACACTTGCACCCAGGCACCCCGCCGCACGCCAGTGGCGCCCCAACCTGTTATTCCTGCGGATGCGGGAATCCATATTCTCGAACCGACCGGCTCCCGACCGCGCCCGTCAGGCTTATGGATCCCCACCCTCGCGCGAAGGACAAAAAGAAGGAGCACCGCCGGCAAGCCCGGAGGGACTCCACCCGCCTTCGCAACTGGCACATCACAACAACCGCAACTGGTCTCCCTGTGGCGGCTCGAAGAGGTCAGTCCTCAGCTTGAGCCGCTCTCCCTTGAGGTCCAGCTTGTTGCACGCGATCCGGAACCGCGTGCGCAGCAGTTCGGCCCATGGCCCCTGGCCCTGCATACGCGTGAAGAAATTGGGGTCGTTGTCTCGCCCGCCGCGGATCGCATGGATCGTCGCCATCACCTTGGCGGCGCGATCGGGATGATGTGCGTCGAGCCAGGCGCGAAATAAAGGCGCGACCTCGTGCGGCAACCGCACCGGCAGGAAGAAGGCGCCGCGCGCGCCCGCCTCCTTCGCCGCTTCCAATATGTGCTCCATTTCATGGTCGGTGACCTGCGGCACCACCGGCGCGAGGCTGACGAAGGTCGGCACGCCTGCCGCGATCAGTGCTTTGACCGCCGCCAGCCTCTTGCGCGGCGTCGGGCAGCGCGGTTCGAGCGTGCGCGCGGTCCCGGGATCGATCGTCGGCACCGACACCACCACCGCCGCCAGCCCCCTGGCCGCCATCGGCGCGATGATGTCAAGGTCGCGCACCACCCGGTCGGACTTGGTGGTGATGGTGAAGGGATGCCGGGTCTCGGCCAGCACCTCCAGGCAGGCGCGCGTGATGCGCCATTCGCCCTCGATCGGCTGATAGGGATCGGTGTTGGTCCCAAACGCGATCGGGCGCGGCACATAGTTGCGGCCCATCAGCTCCTGCCGCAGCAGCTTGGGCGCATTCGGCTTGGCGAACAGGCGCGATTCGAAATCCAGGCCCGGCGACAGATCGTGAAAGGCATGCGTCGGCCGTGCGAAGCAATAGATGCAGCCATGCTCGCAGCCCCGATACGGATTGATCGAGCGGTCGAAGCCCACGTCGGGCGACTGGTTGCGCGTGATGATCGATCTCGGCCGCTCGACCGTCACGCTGGTCCGCAAGGTTGGCGATTCGCCGTCCAGCTCCTCTCGCGCGTCGAGCCAATCGCCATCCGCTTCTCGCGCCTTGAGATTGAAGCGCTGCGGCGTGTCGTTGAGCGTCGCGCCGCGGCCGGGCCGGGGTGGGGAAAGGGGCGCGCTCATCCGCCGACCTTAACCGCTCGCATCAGAACATAGCAAGAACATATATGAGTAAAATGCCTGCGCGGTGTAGCTGCCAAGGGCGCAGGAAACGTGGTAAACGATTGATAAATATCAATTGCGCCCGGTGGAATCGGCGCTAGACCGGCTCGTCATTTCTTGGGGGATTTTCGAATGCTTCGTTCCGTTCTGTTCGCGCTTGCCTGTGTCGCGTCCGCTCTCGGCATGGCGGCTGCGGCGGAGGCCGAGTCGGTTACTTTCGGCTATGGCTTCCTCATCGATTTCAACAATGGCGATGGCGCGATCGGGCAGGGCCACCTGTTCACGACCGACAATGGCGACGGCACCTTCACGGTCACCGGCGCGGACGGTCACGCCACCTATGTCGTTTTCGACACGCAGGAGACTTACGGCGCGGCCACGATCAGCGGCGTGGGGGCGAGCTTCTTCGCAGACGAGGATTCGGTCCCGACCATCACGCTCGCGGATGGCGTCTATTCGTTCGACAATCTGCAGCTCTTCGGCGACGACCGCTTCTATGATTTCAGCCACCAGTTCGGCCCGGACCTGGTCGGCTTCTCGAGCGAAGTCGGCGGAGCCGCCCAGTTCCAGTTCGGCGTCGACCAAAGCGGCGCGGTTCCCGAGGCTGCGACCTGGGCGCTGATGCTGGTCGGGTTCGGCGCGGTCGGGGCGGCCCTGCGCCGCCGCCGCGTGGCAGTGGCCTTCGCCTGACATTCGCAGGGGCGCCGGCGTCGTTCGCAACGTCGCGCTGGACTTTTCCGGCGTCCCTTGGTCATCCATTCCCCAACCGCAATGAGCGGATGCAATAGGGGATCCTGATGACCAAACTGCTGTTGGGCGCGAGCGCGCTCGCCTTGCTCGCCACCACCGCTTTCGCCGCCGAGAAACCGAGCAAGCCCAATGCGGTCGGCGCCGCCAAGGCGCCCGCCACCACCACCGCCTCGCCCGATCGCGGCATCTTGTTCCAGCCCGAGGAGGTCGCGAGCGACGGCACCGTCAATGCCGGCGGCCAGCGCGTCGACTACAAGGCTTATGCCGGCACGATCATCGTCCATCCCAAGGGCTGGGACGATTCC